>Ga0209536_100000715_pt1 | contig 54632 bp, 45 predicted proteins | sample DeeMarSeWOR28_12_FD_187461 | JGI IMG/M metagenome (GOLD analysis project Ga0209536, IMG submission 187461) | Marine sediment microbial communities from White Oak River estuary, North Carolina - WOR-2-8_12 (SPAdes) (version 2) | ecosystem: Environmental > Aquatic > Marine > Intertidal zone >... | reverse complement strand
CAGGAGCATCCCCCCGATAATGGCACCCGGAATGCTGCCCCAGCCGCCTAAAATGGCGGCGGCAAAACCGTTGATGACCACGATCCCCATATGCGTGCTGAGAAAAACCACCGGCGCCATAAGAATACCCGCCACCGCAGCCACCAGAAAGCTGATGGCCCAGGTGGCCGCAAAGGATCGTTTGACATTCACCCCCATCAGCAAGGCGGCGTTCTGACTTTCGCTGACCGCCCGCATGGCAGTACCATAGCGCGTGTATCTGAAAAAAACATACAGAATCACCATGAGCAGGACTGTCGCTCCGATATTCCCCAAACCGATCAAATCGATCGTCGCGTTTCCAATCGAAATGGTTTCATCGGGAAAAATACTGGGATAGGGATAGTCGTTGTGACTCCAGATGAAGCCGGACAGACTTTTCATGACGATGGAGACACCCAGCGTAATGATAAAGACATTGAAATGCGGGGCACGCATGGCCGGGCGAATAACCAGCCGTTCGGTGATGATCCCCAGCAGGGCTGAAATCACAAGGGTCAATAAGATCGCGATCCAAAGCGAAAGGCCCAGCATATTGAAAAAGGTAAATCCCACAAAAGCAGAAACCATTGACATCTCGCCCTGGGCAAAATTGACGTGTTCGGTCGTATTGTAGATTAAGGCTAACCCCAGAGCGACCAGTGCATAAATACTGCCGGTGGCCAGACCGCTGAATATGACCTGAAGTAGCATATGATCTCCCTTGCGGGGTAGGTGGAAAGATTGGGGTTAAGAATGTGTGGCAAATATTGCCCGGGGACCTGTCGTTGACAACAATTTTCGTATACTGTATACAACCGGATAGCATAAGCATTCTTCACTGTCAACCAGAGACCCTTGAAAAATACGGCCTTTTGCTGAAGAACAAAGCCCTGCGCATCGATCGTTAAAATTAAGTGGTAATGACGATTTTTAAAAAATTTGACCATATCGGCGTTGTTGTCGAAAACCTCCCGGAAGCGATGGATGTGCTTGCGCATTTTTTCGATCTGGCGTGCCGGGAGGTAATGGAAATTAAAGACGCCGGAATACGGGTCGCCTTTTATCCGCTGGGTTCCGGCCAAATGGAGCTTATCGAATTTCAAAAGCCGCTGGACGGTGTTGATCCGATCATCACGCGGCCGGGAGCCGGAATTCAGCATGTCGCCTTTCAGGTCGATGACTTTGAACAGACATTACAGAAACTGACCGCTAAAGGATTGAAACTGGTAAAAGGCTTTCCGCGAACCGGTGCCCATGGTCAGGTGGCCTTCTTTTATCCGACCGAGGAGTTAAATCTCTTGATAGAGATCTGTGAAGTTCACGATAACCCGGATTCGGTAACATAGAGGCGATCATCTACCCGTTATTAACCTCTCCATTTCAAAATTGTCGAAAAATCTCTCTTCCCTTGATAGGAGGGGGGGCAGGATTGGATTATTTGAAATTCTGAATTATTATCGATAAACTCAACAAGAAAATTGCCCGGAATATGATGAACAAAGATCGACGATTTTGGAATGAAGCGATTGAGACGCTGTCAACCGAGAAAATGAAAGCGCTTCAATGGCGACGTTTAAAAAAACAGCTTCAGTATAATTTCGAAAATTCGATCTATTATCGACGGGAAAAATTTAAAAAAGCCGGGCTGACACCGGACGATATTCAAACCTTCGAAGATTTCCAAAAAATCCCAATCATGACCAAAGATGAGCACCGACAGATACAGGCAGAATCGTTGCGGCAGTTCGGGCATCCCTATGGTCTGATCACCTGCGCACCCCGGGAAAAAATTGTGCGAATCAATTCAACCAGCGGCACCACCGGCCAGCCCACCCTGTACACACTCACCGAAAATGATATCAACGTGCTCAACGAAATGCACTGCCGTAAATACTGGCGAACAGGACTGAGACCGGGCCATATTGTGCTGCAGGCGCTTTCTTTGAGCATGTTTACTGGAGGATTGCCCCTTTCCGATGGCCTCCAATCCATGGGACTCTGCGTGGTGCCCGTTGGTATCGAAGGCGGCACCCGACGGGTGCTGGATTTTGCACTTCTGACCAAACCCGACGTTTTGATTTGCACACCGTCTTTCGGCGAATACCTCATCGAGCAGGCGCCCAAACTCATCGGTAGAGATGCTCGCGAGCTGGGTATCCGCTGGTTTTATTGTGCCGGGGAGCCCGGCGCCGGCATCCCTTCATTGCGGAAAAAATTGCAAGAGGGTTTCGGCGCCAGGGTTTTTGACCACACCGGCGGCGGGCATGCCTTTCATGGAATTTCCTGTGATACCGAGCCCTATGCGGGCATGCATTTTGTTTCCGCCGATCACTGCATTCTTGAACTGATCGATCCGAAGACAAAAGACCCCATTGAGATCAGCCACGGCGCTATCGGTGAAATGGTATTTAGCTTTATCGGCTGGGAAGGTGGACCATTCATGCGTTATGCTCTGGGCGATCTGATTCAAATTTTTATCGAGCCCTGTGATTGCGGCTGGCCGGAAATGCGGTGTAAAATTCTGGGCCGCGCGGATGACATGCTGATCATTAAAGGGGTCAACCTGTATCCATCGGCACTCAAGGGGCTGGTCGGTGAGCTTGAGCCCAGAACCACCGGGGCGCTGCGAATTGTGCTGGCACAACCCGGCCCCCTTGTTAAACCCCCGCTAAAAATCCGCATCGAATACGGAGTTAAGGATATAAACACAGAAGATAAGCAAAAACTAAAGACCGAACTGGCGCAACTCATCAAAGAGCGCTTGCGGGTGAGCCCTGATATCGAGCTTGTCCCGCCGTTTTCGTTGTCACGCGAATCCGGCAAAATATCCCTGATCGAGATAAAGAAATGAAATCAGATCATACCGACAGGGTGCTGACATCCATTCTCCAATGCCGCCTGAAAGCCATTACGGAGGAAATGGGCTACACGTTGCTGCGGACCAGCCGATCCCCGATCCTCAATGAGGCCAGGGACTTCGTTACCGGTCTTTATGATGCGCGGGGCCGGATGCTGGAGCAGGCGGAGTATATCCCCGTGCTTGCGTTCGCACTTGAACCCGTCTGCAAAAAGATTGTGGAATATTTCGACGATGATATTCATCCCGGTGATGTCATTTTGCATAACGATGTTTTTAGCGGCGGCAACCAGAATGCCGATGTGGCAACCTTTAAACCCATTTTTCACAATGGCGCGCTCTTTGCCTGGGCGGCTGTCAAAGGACATCAGGCTGACATCGGCGGTGCCGTGTCCGGCGGGTATAATCCGGACGCCCGCGAAATCTGGCAGGAGGCGCTGCGAATACCGCCCGTTAAACTGATCGAGAAAGGAAAACTGCGCCGGGATGTCTGGGATTTGATTTTTGCCAATATTCGTTATCCCATCGTACAGGAAGACATTAAAGCCCAGATCGGTGCATGTTCGGTCGGTGAAAGACTGATGCACGCCTTGCTGGATCGCTATGGGATCGATCGGCTGCGTGAGCAGATTTCGGTTCTGTTTGATGCCACTGAAAAGATGGTACGTGCCGAAATTAGAAGAATCCCGGACGGGCGGTACAAAGGGACCAGCTGGATGTACTATGACGGCATTCATGACGGTTCCAGGTTTAAAATAAACCTCACCGTAACGGTTAAAGGCGATGAAATCTATTTTGACTATACCGGAACCGACAGCCAGACGGAAGGTTTTGCCAACGCGCCGTTGGGCGCCAGCATGTCGGCTGTCATTCTCACTTTCTTAATGTTAATCGATCCCGATATCCCCCATAACGACGGTCTCTTGAGGGCATTGCACGTGCATATCCCGGAAGGAACTTTTTTAAACGCCAGGTATCCGGCTGCCACGACTTTTGGGAACAGCATCACTGGACCCAATGCAGATGCGATATTGAAGGCGCTTTCAGAAGCGATTCCGCATAAAGTCACCGCCGGCTGGAACCGCATGCTGGCACTGGCGGTATCCGGCATCGACCCGCGCATGAATCGGCCCTATGTGGATATTCTTTTCAATGCCTTAAAAGGGGGTTCGGGTGCAATGCAGGGTTGTGAGGGCTATGACCATATTGGCTTGATTAACTGCGCCGGCGGTATTCTGGCGCAGGACCCCGAGATGTTCGAATTGCAAACGCCGAATTTCATCGTCAAGCATGAATTTGCACCGGATTCAGCCGGTGCCGGAAGATGGCGGGGCGGCCTTGGTGTCGAGACCATTATTAAATTCGGTGGCGAAAAATCCAAAGGGGTCGTCTTTGGAGATGGCGTCGATGACGAAACCCGGGCTTTCGGACTTTTCGGCGGCAAGGTCGGCGGCATTAATGAGATGGAGTTCAGGTTCCCGGATGGAGGTGTTCATAGACCAAAATCCAAAGAAATTATAGCCGACATACCCAAAGGCACAATCATGCGCCAGGTGGCCGGAGGCGGCGGCGGATACGGTGAGGCCCATCGAAGGCCGGCGAAACACGTGGCCAAAGAGGTAAGAAACGGAACGCTGACGCTCATAAGCGCCAAAGAAGATTACGGGGTCGTGATTGACCCGGCTACCCTGGATATAAATCAGGTTGAGACCGAGCGTTTACGCGGGAAAAGTAAAAAGTAGGAAGTAGAAAAGTTGATTAAATCTCAAATGCCAAACTCTCAAATTCCAAATTTCAAGCACCAAATTACAAATCAATCACAAATCTCACTTTGCAATGACCAAAATATGTTCTCGCGGTTGGAAGCCGCTCCCCCAGTTCGATGATGGATATGCAGGAGCGGCTTCCCGTCGCGATCAAAACGAATCCATCTGGTTTTTCAGGTTTTCAAAGTCTTGCGGGGTGTCGATGTCAAAAAAACAGAGGGGATCGTCAATTTCAATAGCCAATACCTGATCCGGATTATCATCGATGAGTTGCCGTGCACCGATGTCGCCCCTGATCTCCATCAGTCGGCCGTAAAATCGACGGCTGAATATCACCGGGTTCTTTCTTTGGCCTCTGTACAGCGGAACACAGATATCCTTATCAGCGGACCAAAATCTTTCCAACAGCGTATTGATGGTCGCCGTATTCAGCATGGGCTGATCGCCCAGCAGAAATATCACTGCAGGAAAATCGTTTCTGACCGCTGACAAGCCGACTCGGAGGGAATGACTTTGTCCTTTTTTATAGTGCGGGTTGACTTCTATATGGAGCTTTGCGTGCTGTGCTTTTTTACCGAGTGCTTGCAAAATTTTTCGACGGGCGTAACCCAAAACCAGAACGATCCTGCCGAGCCTTGAGCTTAATGCTGCATCCAGTACGCGCTCAATTAAGTATTTATCTTTTAGGCGCAAAAGCTGTTTTGGCTGGCCGAATCGTGTCGCCGCACCGGCCGCCAGAATAATTCCGGCAGTTTTATTTTCCTGAATCATGGTTTTATCAAAGTTTTATTCGCGCCGATGTCACTAGGTAATAGAGACGCCTTAAAAAAAATTCAGTGATCGTAACATAGGTCCACACGATTTTCTACAGCAACTTTTTGACGAGTGGTTATGTTATCTGATATATGCACCTGAACTTCGAAAGGGAAACGGATATGTGCTTTGAGAATTCGGAATATCTTACCGCAACGCAAATCATCGATTCCGACTCTAAGTTAATTATTGAATATGCAAAGTCCACCGTTGAAAATGCGGATGATGACCCCATCTCCAAGGCGGTCAAACTTTACTACGCCGTACGAGACGGAATCTGGTATGATCCTTATCTCCCGTTTTATCGGGCGGAACATTATCGGGCAAGCAAGGTGCTCCAGAGAGGACGGGCGTTTTGTATCGGTAAAGCCGGGCTTCTATGTGCTTTGGGCAGGGCCTGCGGCATACCGTCACGGCTTGGTTTTGCCGATGTTCACAATCATCTGGCCACCAAACAATTGATTGATTACCTGGGGTCCGATATTTTTTCATACCACGGATTTATGGAATTTTATCTGGATGGAAAATGGGTTAAAGCAACTCCGGCTTTCAACAAGGAGCTTTGCCGGAAAGCCAAGGTTGCACCGCTTGATTTCAACGGTCGCGAAGATTCAATTTTTCAGCCTTACAATGAGGAAAAAAAATTATTTATGGAATATATAACCTTTTACGGAACCTATGCGGATATTCCGGTTGATCAAATTGTCGATGGCTGGAAAGAGACATACGGTCATGAGCGTGTGAATAAATGGATCGAGGCATTTGAAGAAACCGGCGGGAAACTTAGGCGGAAACTTGAAAATGAAGAGTGGGTTAAAGAATAATTAGCGAATGCACCTTTGGGGTTGAAAAGGGAATATGAAAAAAGTCAAAGTTGAAAACGCAATCGGTATGGTGCTGGCCCATGATATAACCCGTATTGTTCCCGGGAAATTTAAGGGAGTCGGCTTTAAAAAGGGCCATATTGTTCAGGAAAAAGACATTCCCGAGTTAAAAAAGCTGGGGAAAAATCACATTTATGTTTTAAATCTTTCGTCCAATAAGCTGCACGAAGACGATGCGGCTTTACGCATTGCCTGGGCCATCAGCGGAGACCAGCTTTACTGGACAGATCCGATTGAAGGTAAATCAAGCATCATCAGCAAGGCCAAAGGCATTGTCAAAGTGAATCCTGCGGTGCTGCTGAAAATTAATAAAATGGGGGAGATCATTGTTTCGACCGTGAAAAATAATTTTCCCTGTCAGGAAGAACAGATCATCGCGGCAACTCGAATCATCCCGTTAACCATAAACACAAAAAAGATCGAACGGCTGGAATTGCTCGTTCAAAACCAGCATCCGGTCATCAATGTGATGCCTTTCCGGAAACTGAATGTAGGTGCAGTGGTGACCGGCTCTGAGATTTATGAGGGCATTATTAAAGACGAATTCGATAATTATGTTGGCAAAAAAGTCAATGCCTACGGTTCCAGGATGGTCAAAAAGATACGTACGCCGGATAATCCCGAAGCAATTGGAACTGCAATTGCCCAACTAAGGGACCTGGGATGTGATCTGATTTTAACGACCGGCGGCCTGTCGGTGGATCCGGACGACGTGACGCGGCAGGGTGTTAAAAAAGTTGGCGCTGAAATCATTGCATATGGTGCACCGGTTCTGCCGGGCGCCATGTTCCTGTATGCTAAACTGGAGGGCACCCCCATACTCGGGCTGCCGGCCTGTGTTTACTACCATGAATCCACCATTTTCGACCTGACGTTCCCCAGGGTATTGGCGGGGGATGAAATAACCAAAAACGAAATTGCCCAAATGGGTCACGGCGGATTGTGCCTGGATTGCGACAAATGCCGGTTTCCGGTGTGCCCGTTTGGGAAATAAAGTTGGTAAATTGGCTATCGGTATATTTGGTATTAGGATATTTAAAGGACTACGAAAAGGCACTTCTTTAATTCTTATGGAATATGGAGGGCTGGAAAATTAAGCTCAGTGAACTCATTGTCGTGATCAAAGGGGCAGGGGAGATGGCCAGTGGCGTTGCCTGGCGGATTTATATGTCCAACATTCGCAAAATTTTGATGCTGGAAACGGGTTGCCCGCTGGCTGTCAGACGTCAGGTATCATTTTGTGAGGCTGTTCATGAAGTGCGCAAAACGGTTGAAGGTGTGGAAGCCATTAAGGTCGATGATTACGATAGCCTTTTGCAGGCCTGGACCCAGGCAAAAATAGGCGTCGTTGTTGATCCTGACTGGAAGATGCTCGATCAAGCCCGGCCAGATGTCTTGATCGATGCGATATTGGCTAAAAAAAACCTGGGGACCCATATTAAAGAAGCGCCGCTGGTCATTGGACTCGGACCCGGTTTTGTCGCTAAACAGGATGCCCATATGGTTGTTGAAACCAATCGCGGCCATAATTTAGGAAGGATTATAACTTCCGGCCATGCTGAGCCCGATACCGGAATCCCGGGTTCCATTAACGGATATACTGAAGAAAGAGTTCTGAGAGCGCCCTGCGATGGCGATTTTAATGCGCTGTATTCAATTCGCAATCATGTGAAACGCGGCGACACTATCGGGAAAGTCGACGCGGAACCTGTAGTTGCGGAAATTGATGGGGTAATCCGTGGCCTGATACGATCCCCGATGCATGTGCGTGCGGGATTAAAAATCGGGGACATCGATCCGCGCGGACGCGTTGCTTACTGCGACACTATTTCGGAAAAGGCCCGCGCCATCGGCGGTGCCGTACTCGAGGCCATCCTCAGGGTTTATAACTAATTATTATAGGTGTCAGGTGTCAGCATGTCTATCCTGAAACCTGGTACCTGAAACCATAGTCATCTGAAACACCAAACGCGCAACATACGATTGGTTTATGGCCTCTTTACGGCATAGCTTGATGCTAAAAAAAGGCGGTGTCATCAGCATCGTGGGAGCCGGCGGCAAAACAGCTCTGATGTTTCGCCTCGCTCGCGAGCTTTCCAAAAGTGGTGGCTGTATTCTGTCGACGACAACAACAAAAATCTATACGCCCACCCGCGCACAATCATCGATTGTACTCGTATCCGGATCTGCTGAGGCAATTGCAAAACAGGCGCGAGAACTATTTAAACGAACTTCTCACATTTCAGCCGGCAGTGCGATCTTGCCCTTAAAGAACAAACTTAAAGGATTTAAACCGGAAATAATCGATGCGCTCTGGCAATCCGGCGTATTTCGCTGGATTATCGTTGAAGCAGATGGGGCCGCCGGCAAGCCCTTGAAGGCGCCGGCTTTACATGAGCCCGTTGTTCCCCGAAGTACGCAGTGGTTAATTGGCGTCGTTGGTTTAGACGTTGTTGGAAAGCCATTAACGCACGAATGGGCATTTCGCCCACAACTGGTATCCAGGATCAGCGGTCTTGCAATCGGTTCGCCAATAACGGAGAATGTAATTGCGGACGTCCTGATGGCGAATAACGGCATTATGAAAAATTCACCTTCTGAAGCGATGTGCTTTGCATTCCTTAACAAGACGGATTCTGAAAAACGGCTGGTCATCGCCAGGAGAATTGCTCAAATTCTAAGTGGTTTTGAAAAAACCGGCTTCACGAGAATCCTGATCGGGCAAACCCTTTTTGAGCCGTCAGTTAAGATGTATTACCCCCGGCCCTAATTTCCCAACAAACAAGAGGAAGGCATCGAATCATTGAAAGGAATCGTCAATGGATCTTCAAGTTTTTGAGAACATGGAAAATTCTGATCTGCGCAATTATATCGAATTTCTTTTATGGCATTACCGGGTTATTGATGCATTTTGGTATATTAACATAACGGAGCAATTCGATGAATCAACAGCCGACCGCTTAAATGAAAAAGTATGGTGCCGGGTTGCGTCCATGGCAGCCAGAGATTTATTAAAACGATTCAATATTGAGGAAAAGGGTCTTGCGGGCTTTGTAAAGGCGCTGCGGTATTTTCCCTGGTGTATCCTGGTTGGTTATCAAATCACCGAAACGCCTGATGAAGTTTTCATTCATGTTCCCTCCTGTCCGACCCAGACAGCCCGGCTTAAACGCGGACTGAACGAGTATGACTGCAAAGCCATGCACCGTGCGGAATTCGCCAGTTTTGCCCGGGAAATCGATAAGCGCATCACGGTGGAATGCCTGTTTGCGCCGCCCGACGCTCATCCAGAGGATATGTTTTGCAAATGGCGCTTCTTTTTGAGTGATGCATAGCGCAGAGAGCAAAGCGCATCACATAACGAATTAACCGCATCGTCGCCTTGCGCTTTGCACTTTACCCCGAAGTCTAAAACCTTGAAAAACCAGAGACCCGCATGCCTTTAACCTTTGAATCTCTCAGCCATGGGGCCATCGCATTCGGTTTTTTTAACATCGACTCGGAATCGTTTTGACAATTAAGCCGGCAGGTTGTATGAACTGCGCCATAACCTTAATCTTAACCGCGTTTCTTTAAAGAATCAGCATGGATAGCTACAATTACCTTAAAGCAGAGATTCTGAAGGTCAGTCAGGATATTTTAAAATTGATTTCAAAAGTCAAGTCAATGCCCGGGATGACTGAATCCAGTTTTGGCGGTTGGGAAAAAACCTGCCGGGAGTTGCCGGACCAGATCTCAGAAGGCATTGTCCGCGTGGCCGTCGTGGGACCGATCAAGTCGGGGAAGAGCACCTTTTTGAACGCCCTGTTGAATGGCGATTATTTAAAAAGAGGTGCCGGAGTCGTCACCTCGATTGTCACCCGGGTGCGATCCGGTGAGCGTTTAAGGGCCCAACTTTACTTCAAATCGTGGGATGAGGTGAATGCGGAAATGGAACAGGCACTGGTTTTGTTTCCCTCACAGGACTGGCGCAGGGATAATATGAAATTTGACATCCGGCATGCTGATGAGCGCCAACGCATACAAGAAGATTTAAAATCGTTGAGTTCCGAGCAATTGATTTCTCGAGACACCCGCAACCTGAATAATGTTCTATTAACTTCATATATCAAAGGCTATGACCGCATTTATGGCATCATCTCCTCGGATGACACAACCCGGGAGTATGAAAAAGATGCCTTTGCCGAGCACAAGGGTTTTGTCGGCAATGAGGAATTGGCAGTCTATCTGAAGGATGTACAACTGGAGATCCCATCTGAAGGACTTGACGGTAATATCGAAATTGCAGACTGTCAGGGGAGTGATTCTTCGAATCCCCTGCATCTGGCGATGATTCAGGATTATTTGCTGCGCACCCACCTGATTGTGTATGTTGTGAGCAGCCGAACGGGATTACGGCAGGCGGATATCCGGTTTTTATCCATAATTAAAAAGATGGGTATCCTGGATAATATCGTGTTTGTCATTAATTGTGATTTTAGCGAGCACGAATCCATCGAAGAACTTCGCGCGCTGGTTGGCAAAGTGCAGGATGAACTGGCACTGATCAAGCCGGAACCGGAACTGTATACATTTTCTGCCTTATTTAATCTTTTCTCTTCACCGCTGTTGGCCCTTTCGGAAAAAGACCAGCTCAGGATGCTGCAATGGAAGGCTGAAGAGGAGTTGACTGATTTCTCGATCAGGGAAACCGAGCGGTTCAAATCGGCCTTTGACCGCAAGATCAACAGCCGAAGCGATGCCATCTTGTTAAAGAACCATCTTGAGCGACTCGCCGTGATCCTATCCGGAATGGAGAACTGGATTGGCATCAATCAGGATATTCTGGCGCGGGATTCTCAAAGTGCTCAAGAATTAATGCATAAACTTGAGAATCACCAGGAACGCGTCGATCAAATGAGAACCGTGCTGAATACAACCATCACGGGTGCGGTCACAAAAATCAAAAAGAAGCTGAATGTCGATGTGAACCGTTTCTTTGATGTTCATTCCGGTGATATCATCAAAAAGATTTTCGAGTTCATAAAAAATTATAGGGGCATGACCCAACCGGTTAAGGGAAAAGCGGACTTAACCGGTGTCTCCAGAACTATGTACCTGGGTTACCAGGAATTTAAGCAGCGTCTCGATACATTCATTACGGAAGAGATCAACCCGGAGGTGATCCGGTTTGTTAAAATGCAGGAGAAGGAAATTGGAAAGTATTTTGACATGATCATCAAACCTTACAGGGCGATGCTTACCGACACTTACGCTGAATATATCCGCCTGATGAAAAACCTCGGTGTTTCTTTGAACACCGCAGGACAGCCGGCGATTGAATTGCCCGACATGGACGCACAGATCCAACCGACCGGGCTGAATGCGCCCAAACTCGTGACGACGATGCATTATTCTGCAAAAATTAAGACCGCTGCAATACTGCGCCTCGGTGTATACAGCCTCCAGCGGAATCTAAAAAAAATCTTAAAAAAACCGATCGGCAAGCAAGCAGAAGTGGTTCGCCAGGCGTTGGATGGCGGCACCCAGCAGATGAAACGCGAAACATTAAAATCGGTGGTCGAACAGCTAAAAGATTACCGCGAAAATTTAAAATTTGCCTTTTTGCTCAGGCTTGTGGACCAATCGGCTCAAAATCTAACCGATCTGATGCGGGATCGTTTCCAGCTATTTTTTACGGATCTGGCAGCTGTGGCCGAACGGTTAAACAGTACGAAAGCCGACAAGCAGCGCACATTAGAACTTTTAAAAGAAATGGATCAATGGATTGCGGAGGTAAAAGGAAGCATCGGCCAATTGCGCAGAAGGATAGCGTAGACCTGTTAAATCAGCCCGCCTGCTTTTTAAGTCTGGCCAGATTGTCCCTGGCAAATTCGATTGAGGCGTCAAGGGTAAGCGCCATTTCATAGTAGCGGATCGCTTTTGCCGTATGGCCCATATCCCGGTAATTTGAAGCAATATTGGCGTAATCAATGGCGGAGGTCGGATCGAGTTGGATAACCTTTTTGAAATTCGCAATGGCTGCTTCATTTTCTTTTAACTTAAAATGGCAGAATCCCATTAGATTATAGATATCGGTTCTTTCCTGATCCAGTTGTTCACCCTTCTTGAGCACCTCCAAGGCCTTGCGGTATTCTCCCATGTCTTTTAAGGCAACGCCCATATAAGAATAGATGCTGGGCACATCCTGCTGATTCGGTTCCAGATTCAGGGCGTCTTCAAAATATTTGTAAGCCGGCTTTGGATCATTCAGCTCGATTTGACAGGACCCGAGATAAAATTTGACATAGTACTTTCCGGGGATGTCTTTATCGATCTTTTCAAGTGCGCTGACGGCCTCACGGGGGTGGCGGTTTTCAGCGATGTGTTTGGCCGCGAACATACCGACACTGGTACTCAATGCGCGTTCTCTAAAGTGCGCACCCGGTATAATCGTATAGAATGCCGGGATTTCAAGATCCGGGTGCATCGTATTGATGACAAATACTTCCATATCATTTTTTGATAAAGCCGCCAGACAGTTTTCGACCTCGACTTTTATATTATCGTCGGACAAATCCGGTAGCGCGCTGATATCGATTTCTTTCCCGGGATTCATTACATAATCGGCATCTGCTAGATCGCTAAATTTGGGCAGACCGCTGGCCACATAGTTGGAAGCCGTATCAAAATCACCTGCGAGTTGAGCAACTTCGGTCAGAGCGCGGCTGAAGGCTTTCTGGGGGTCGGGCGTCGTGCCGGCGGTCCAGACAATTTCACTCAATTCCGGAAAGGTGGCCGGATCGTACGCCAGAACGCCGACGCTCGGAATACCCGTATCGAGGGTGAAATCGGAGACAAAAAGTTTAACACCGATGCGGCGGTACTTGCCGATCATTTCAGTCACCAAGGAGTCGGTGGCTGAGTCTGCATGAATGGCCGGGACCTTCAATTGATTGTGGCTGATAACGGATGATGTGTGCCTTTCGACAATTTCACAAATGCCCTGGCTGAGCGCTTCCTCAACACAATTACCGGCCGAGGGTCCATTGAATTCATTGATTGCGAAAAACCAATCAAAAGGCACCAGCGTTTCTTCCTTACGGGTTAGATTGTATGCCCAGGTCCATTTGAGGGGTAAATTTTCAAAGATTTTACGGGTGATCGGTAAATCTCCCGATTCATCGTGAACCGATTTGGCAATCATGTCGAAAGAAAGGACGTTGTCTTTAATGTTGCAAATTTTTTCGGTGAAAAAGTTCTCCGGGTTTTTCACAAAGCTGAAAAAGCTGAACCGCTCAGCCAGTTCCATAACCGCACTGGCTTCGGATTGGGAAGGCGTTCCGCCTTTACCCATCTGTTTCTTTGTTCCGATGATATTTTGGGCGTCGGTGCCGCACAGGCTGAAATAAATAGGGATACCCAATCGTCCGCTGTCGATGCGGATGGTTCGTTTTAGGATATCGAGATTTACTTTTCTCAGTTTTTCCTTAAAGCGCCTGACCGTATCTTCCGGGGGTAAAATTTTATCCTGATCAAAGGTATAATTTTTATAGGCATCCTTTAATTCAACTTTGAACTTCATTAATTTTCTCCTTGAGAACTCAGCATACTTGCATTAAAGTATTATCCATCGAAGCTTTACCCGAATTGGTCGTTTCAAATTTTAAAAAGGATCAATTAAGATTTTAGATTGACCATTATATATCAATTTGATATGAAAGCGGCTTCTCGTGGGGATGTAGCTCAGATGGGAGAGCGCGGCGTTCGCAATGCCGAGGTCAGGGGTTCGATCCCCCTCATCTCCACCAAATTAACTAATAATTAAGGTGGATAAGTTATTTTTTTTCAACCGACGCTTTAATTATACTAATCGTCCTGTTGTCTGCGCACAAAACACACCCACCTGCCACAATGTGAAAAATACGATCGGAAGCTATTAGCTGATAAAAACAGTGATGTCAACCGGCAATACAATCGGCGCAACTGTCTTTTTCACTAATTTCCGCATATTTTTTTGCCCGACACCTTTAACATCTGCAAATGATGCTTATTATAACTCATTATAGACAATAGGCAATCGAGGGGAGGCTACATTTACCCGTTTGACACCCTCTCGTAAAGGGCAGCGTTTGATCATCTCCTCGCTGCCCTTTTGAATTTAAAATTTTTTAATAATTTGTAACTTTTACCAAATATATGGGTCTATATAACGGTGGCTTGGATATGTCTAAACCACCTCAGAGTAAGTACGTCATAGTGCTTCATTCTGACCTCCTTTCACGGGTGGTCCACTTCGGTGGGCCACCTTTTTCATAATTTCCATGTTCATATAAAGGTTTGCATTTCTTAAATAATTTGATTATGATGCCTTAGTCGGTGCACATAAGGACATGCCGAACCTGTTGAAAAGCCCTGCCGGAAAGAACAACGTTTTCGTGCATATCAACAAGGATGGATTTTGTTGCTTTCACCAAAATGACAAGAGGTTGAAAATTATGGAAAAGGTTACGGAGGTTGAACGCAAGACGAAGGAAACGGCAATTCGTGTCAGCCTGAATTTAAACGGTAACGGACAGTCCGAAATATCGACCGGTATCCCCTTTTTTGATCATATGCTCACCTTATCCGCCGTGCACGGTTTCTTTGATCTGGGCGTAAAGGCCAAAGGTGATCTGGAAGTTGATTATCACCATACCGTTGAAGATGTGGGCCTTGTTTTAGGAGAGGCTTTTGACCGGGCTCTTGGAAGTCGTAAAGGTATTAAACGATATGGCCACGCGGCAACCCCGATGGATGACGCCCTGACAACGGTTACGGTGGATCTGTCCAAGCGTCCGTTTTTAGTTTACAATGTCCCGACATTCACCCCTTCAGGCCTGGGGTTCAGTGTCTCGCTGGCGAAGGAATTTTTCAGGGCCTTTGTGACTCGCGGTGGGCTAAACCTGCATATTAATGTGTCATACGGTGAAAATGAGCATCACATCCTGGAATCCATGTTCAAGGCAATTGGCAGGGCGTTGGATCAGGCTTCTTCAATTGATGAGCGCATTAAAGATGTTCGCTCCTCAAAAGGAACTTTATAGTGTTTAGGATTTAGTGTTTAGTGTTTGGTATTTAGCATTTTCCTCGCACGATATACTTTACACGAAACGCCAAACACCAGTTCATATTTTTTGCTAAAAACCAAAAACCAAACACAAAACACCAGACCATGATCATTATCCCCGCTGTCGACATTAAAAACGGAAAATGTGTTCGGCTCCTTCAGGGGCGCATGGATGACGAAACGGTGTATTCGGATGACCCGCAGGCCATGGCCTCAAAATGGTGCCGGCTGGGCGCGCAGCTTATTCATGTAATTGACCTGGATGGCGCTTTCGCAAAAGCCCCGCGAAACATGGCGTCGGTCCGTAATATATTGCAGTCGGTCAACGTGCCGATTCAACTGGGAGGTGGAATTCGTAAAGAAGAAACCGTACACATGTATCTCGAGATGGGTGTCAAACGTGTTATAATCGGCACCGGCGCCATAAAGAAGCCGGAGTTTGTCAAGAAGGTTTGTCAATCTTATCCCGGCCAGATCGTGGTGGGTATTGATGCACGCAACGGCAAGGTGGCGATTGATGGCTGGAGCGAAACCACGCGGATCGAGGCGATAGAACTGGCCAAAGAGTTCGAAGATTGTGGCGTTGCGGCCATTAATTTTACAGATATCCATCGGGATGGGATGCAGACAGGCCCAAACCTGCATGCCACCCTGGAACTGGCAGAAGCGGTATCGATCCCGGTGTTGGCCTCCGGCGGGGTTTCATCAATTGAAGACATAAAGAACCTATTACCTCTGGAAACAGCGGGGGTCGTCGGCGTCATCGTCGGCAAAGCATTATATAGCGGAAAATTGGATCTGAAAGAGGCTTTGGACCTGACGGACCAAAATACATTTTTATAACAAGATTAAAGTGACATTTTAGACAAAATCTTCTTGACAAATATTTGAAAACAGATTATTTTTCTCGTTTAACAATTTCTGACAGCGGGGGGCCATAAGTATTTAGACTTATGGCAAATTTTTAAGAGCAATTTCAAATTAGCGAGCCGGGTGAATAGCAAAATTTGAAAAGCTTCATTCCAATTAAGATCCTTCCGTTCGTGCTTATCTTTCCTTTTCCATAAATTATGGAGGTCGCTGTCTTTGGCTATTTTTATCCCTGAAGATAAGGTTTTAGAAATTAAAAATGCGGCTGATATTGTGGATATTGTTTCGGAAGTTGTCCATCTGAAAAAGTCAGGGAAAAATTTTTTAGGCCTGTGCCCGTTTCACTCCGAAAAAACACCATCCTTTTCAGTAAGCCCCGAAAAACAAATATATCACTGCTTCGGATGTGGTGTTGGCGGCAACATATTCAGCTTCCTCATGAAACATGACGGACTTGCATTTCCGGAAGCAGTTCGAACGCTGGCCAGGCGATATGGGGTTGAGATTCCTACAAAAAGCCTTACGCATGAGCAAAGGAAACGAATGGGCGAAAGGGAGGCGCTGCTGAATATCAACCGTCAGGCAATGGATTTTTTCGGCAGGACATTGCGTAGCAAGTCGGCCGGTGTCCAGGCGATGTCCTATTTGAAAAGGCGGGGACTTTCCGCCGAGACCATTGACAGGTTTCATCTCGGATACGCGCCAAAAGGGTGGGACCATTTTTTGAATTATATTTCAAAAAAAGGGGCGCCCCTTGCGTTGGTTGAAAAATCAGGTCTGGTTTTACCCAAAAAAGACAAACGCGGGTATTACGATCGTTTCAGGGATCGTATCATATTCCCGATTCTCGATGTGAACCAGGCGGTAATAGGGTTCGGCGGGCGGGTGCTGGATGATTCTTTGCCGAAATATCTCAATTCACCGGAAACCCCTGTCTACAATAAAAGCCGTTCTCTTTATGGACTTCACATTGCCAAAAATAAATGCCGGACAACCAAAACGATCTTTATCGTCGAAGGGTACCTTGATTTGCTTGCCCTTCACCAGCACGGCATTGAAAATTCGGTTGCAACCCTCGGGACCGCCCTGACCGAGGAACATGTCCGGTTATTGACGCGTTATGCCCCCGGAATGTTACTGGTATATGATTCGGATGAAGCCGGCATTCGATCTGCATTGCGATGTGTTGACATCTTTTGGAAAGAGCATGTGGATTTCAGTCGCGGAGATGTGTTTCAGGAAGAGAAGGCAGACACCCACATCCTGGTGCTACCGGAGGGACACGATCCGGATTCATTCCTGATGGAAAACGGGCCTGAAAAATTTCAGTCAGCTGCATCGCAAGCACCTAGTATTATTACGTTTTTAATTGAACAGGCCATCGGCAGGCACGGGCTTACGACCGAAGGAAAAATTCGTGTTATTGCCGAACTGCAACGACCGCTGGCCGCTATTAATGATAAAGTGGCCCGTTCTTTATATATCAAGAAGCTCGCCGAGCGAATCGGCATTGATGAAAACATCGTATTGGAAAGGGTTCGCGAGCATCGGTCTGATCAATCAAAAAAGGAATCGCAAACGCGCAATGACCTTGCCGATAAAGGCAGTCGACTGGAAAAGCAGATCATTGCCATGATGTTACAATTTCCGACGATATTGCCGGCCGTCAAAATGCACAATGTTATCGATTATATCGAGAATGATCGTCTCAAATCCATTGGCAAGACTGTTCTGGAAAATCAGTTATCTTCGGCAGGGCAAATTTCAGAGTTACTGACATCTATTGAGGATCCGGTGCAACAGAATCTGATTGCCACATTGGCAATGATTGAAGAATCGTGGGATGAAAATGGATGTTTAAAGTTAATTAAGCAGTTCGTTGCGACAGGAAAAAAACACCGCGACAGCAAAATTATAGAACAGATCAGGGCAGCGGAGAAAAAAAACGATCACGAAACATTGCATCATCTATTAAAAGAAAAGCAAAAGCTGGCGGTGCAGAGTCAAAAACAAAAGCTGGTATGACACCCAAAAAATAACTGTCTGCTCGGGCTTGACTACGTTAATTTAGCATATAGTATTTATTAAATCATTAAGTGTTCAGGTTCTAATCCGTAATAATCGTATCCAACGATACGGTGGGATTGAATTTTTGATATTTCCGGGAGGCGAGGTTTTATGGCAAAGAAATCTGCTACAAAAAAGGTTAGCGCGAAAACGACCGTAAGAAAACAAACAGCTAAAAAGGCTGCCACAAAACCCAGGCGCAAACAAGACATTAAAAGAAAAACGGCCCTAACGAAATCCTCAGAAGGAACCAAAAAAAAGGTTGCGGCACCATCGAAAGCCAAAACAACGACCTCAAAGGCTAAAACAACAACATCGAAAACCAAAGCCAGGGCTTCAAAGGCTAAAACAGCACCGGTGAAGACCAGAGCAGTGGCTCCGAAAACCAAAAAGGCGACCCTGAAGGCGATTAAGCAATTGCTCGCCAAAGGAAAAAAGCAGGGATATTTAACCTACGACGAAATTAATGAATTGATTCCTGAAGAAATGCTTTCTCCGGAGCAAATCGATGAAACGCTCATCATGTTTGATGAAAACGAAATTGAAGTCGTTGATGAGAAGACAAAGAAAAAGTTAATCACCCAGAAACAGAAAAAAGAAAAAAAGCCCGTAACGGGAAAGATTGCGGATTCAGATTTCGGTACCGTTACGGATCCTGTAAAAATGTACCTGAGGGAAATGGGCCTGGTTACATTGCTCAGCCGCGAAGGAGAAGTCGAAATTGCAAAAAAAATTGAAGCCGGAGAACAGGAAGTTTTACATGCCCTTCTAGAAACCACGACCGGGGCGGAAAGTATCCTCAATCTGGGGGAGGAAATCGAGAACGAAAGCATCCGGCCCAAACATGTGCTTAGAGATGTCGACGAAGGCGATACGTATATCGATGAAATGGAACAGACAGAAAAATTTCTGAAAACGATCCGGGCCATTAAGAAGTTCCATGAGGAAAACAAAGCCACCCGAGAAGCGTTATTTTCTGGTAAATCAGATCAAGAAGAACAACGAAAGCTCAGACGAAGCATTGCGCGACGAACCGATAAAGTATTTGATCTGTTAAAGGAGTGGCGTTTGGAAGCCAGTGTTATTGACGGGATAGAGGAGAATATTCGCGGCCAGATACAATGGTTTGATGAGATGGCCAGGCAGTTCAGCCGGGGTGCCGATATTGTTGATACGTCTGTAAAAGAACTTCGGGAGCATTTAAATACCAAGACCAAGTTCGTCAAATGGGCTTCAGCGCGCTGCGATCTATCCAAAGAACAGTTGGGCTCCCTGCACAAGGAGTTAAAGCAAATTCGTGAAAACTTTACGGAGAGGGAAAATCAATTAAAGACTTCCAATAGAATGTTAAAACGTGTGATGGCCGCTGTTGAAGAGGGACGCTTTAAAGCGAAGCTGGCCAAAAGCGAATTGACAAAGGCAAATCTACGCCTGGTTGTCAGCATTGCCAAGAAATATACAAACCGCGGTCTGCAATTCCTGGATTTGATTCAGGAAGGCAATATCGGATTGATGAAAGCCGTGGATAAGTTTGAGTACCGGCGCGGGTATAAGTTTAGCACCTATGCAACCTGGTGGATACGGCAGGCGATCACAAGGGCAATTGCGGATCAGGCAAGGACGATACGTATTCCGGTGCATATGATTGAAACAATAAACAAACTCATTCGAACATCGCGCTATCTGGTACAGGAACAGGGGCGGGAACCCACTCCGGAGGAAATTGCCGAGAAAATGGAGATCCCCCTTGAAAAGGTGCGTAAAGTTCTTAAAATTGCCCGCGAACCGATCTCCCTTGAGACCCCGATCGGCGAAGAAGAAGACAGCCATTTGGGCGATTTTATTGAAGACAAGAAATTCATGTTACCGTCTGATGCGGCAGTCAATATGAATCTCGCCGAGCAAACCAGAAAAGTCCTTGCCACGTTGACCCCTCGTGAAGAAAAGGTTTTGCGTATGCGCTTTGGAATCGGAGAGAGGGCCGACCACACGCTTGAAGAAGTTGGCCAGGATTTTGCGGTGACGCGCGAAAGGATTCGTCAAATAGAGGCCAAAGCGCTAAGAAAGTTGCGACATCCAACACGGAGTCGAAAGCTGAAAAATTTTATTGAAACCTGAGTTGAGCGGAACCATTGACGAATATTCGGGCAGAGGCTAATTAACTTCACACCATGTGGGCCCATAGCTCAGCTGGCAGAGCCACCGGCTCATAACCGGTAGGTCCCTGGTTCGATCCCAGGTGGGCCCATGCATCATCCATGAGACGTGCTCAATTGTTAAAAGAAAAATGCTCGCGGCTTAAAGGAAACCGCGAAAACGGCAACCGGATGCGGTCAATGTTTTTTTGCATGGCGTGGGATTTAAGGACCACGCCATTTTTTTTAGAGCGATTTTGCAAAGCAGCATCTCTCCGAATTCATACAAAGGCGTGTGTTTTTGCCGCTATCTTGGAATGATTGAATAATGGGTTCTCAAAGGAAATGATCCATCATTCCAGTCCGGCCTTCGCAGCCAAAGCGACTTCGACGGCGGAGGCCATTCCACCATTCCAATTGGGGCAAGTGACAAGAGGATACAATGGGTGCAACCGTAGGGCAAATCATAAAGATTATCGACCAATTGGTCCCTCCGCGTCTGGCTGAAGAATGGGATAATGTGGGGCTTCAGATCGGCGATCCGCGATGGCCTGCTCGGCGACTATGGGTTGCGCTCGACCCAAGCCTGGAAGTGGTCAAGGCGGCCTGTGGAGAAGATGTCGACTTATTAATTACGCATCACCCCTTGATTTACAGGCCCTTGAAATCCATTGATTTTGACACACCCGGTGGGTCCATTATCCAGACGGCTGCACAGCATCAACTCGCCATTTTTTCCGCACATACCAATCTCGATATTGTCCGGGACGGTGTCAATGATGTTTTAGCAAAGCGGTTGGGACTTAAAAATCTAAAGATACTGCAGTCGGTCGAAACTGTAGAAAGGCTTGATGATATTAGTTTCAGTCTGATTGGCGGTAATGCGGAGCATGGGATTGGACGGATAGGCACACTTGCCAAAACCACCAGTCTAAAGTCATTGGCATTAACGGTTAAAAAAAAGCTCGCGCTCAACTTTGCAAAAATTGCGGGGGACCCCGGACTGAAGGTGACTCGGGTTGCGATATGCAGTGGCAGCGGCTCCAGCTTGATGCAGGCATTTTTCTCTTCCGACGCCCAGGTTTTTATCAGCGGCGACATTCGCTATCATGATGCCCGCGATGCTGAAGGCGCCAATCGCGGAATTATCGATATCGGACATTTTCCGTCAGAACACCTTATGGTTGAGGCACTCGCACATCAGCTCAAAAGAATACTTAACAAAGAAGATATTAAAACCAAAGTCGAAGCCTGCAATATTGAGAAGGACCCCTTTAGTATTATATAATTAGGTATTCATTAAACCAGCGAATAGGATGAATAAAATGCCCAGTGTTACCCAAGAACAGATTGCTTCTCTTGTAAAGCTACAAAAGATTGAAATCGAAATAAGCCGTTTAAAAGCCGAATTAAGCACTGTTGATCACCGTATTGAGACACTTGATAATAATCTCTTGGAGGCTAAGCAGTCGATCGAGAACCAGAAATCTTCGATCGATGAGTTGAACCAAAAATACAGGGCTTACGAATCAGATGTACAGATGCATCTTGACCGCATAAAAAAAAGTGAGGCAAAGCTCAGCGCTTCAAAAACCAACAAGGAGTATCAATCATCGCTCAAAGAAATAGACGATCTGAAGGATATGAATTCAAAAAAAGAAGATGATATGATCGAATTTCTGGATCGTATTGAAGAAGCTGAAAATGTGCTTAAAGCCAAAACAGCGGAATTTTCAGAACTTGAATCAAAGATGAAAACTGAAAAAGATATCATCCAAGGGGAAGCGGAGGAGAATCGACAGCGACTCGACAATCTCGGCGTTGAATGGGAAACGGTTTCCGGCAGTATCAATGCCGAAATGCTTGCGGCTTTTAACCGGATAAAGGCAAATCAAACTGATAAAATCGGTATCGTCGCGGTAAAGGATGCTGTCTGTCAGGGATGTCATTTGAATATTCCGCCTCAGATGTACAACGAATTGCAGCGCGGCGATAGCTTGAAAAGATGCCCGATCTGTGAGAGGATTATCTACTGGAAAGACCAAAATAAACGGTCAGAGTAGCCCAAACGATCGCTGGATTTTTAAAATCCGGAGGAAAGTCCGAACACCATAGGGCAGGGTGCTCCATAACGTGGAGTCGCGGCAACGCGAAGGAAAGTGCAACAGAAAGTATACCGCCCGATACCAAACCGGCTGGTTTGGTGTCGGGTAAGGGTGAAACGGTGCGGTAAGAGCGCACCAGTTCCCCGGGCGACCGGGGAAGCTCGGCAAACCCCACCTGGTGCAAGACCAAATAGAGGAGCGCTTGAGGGTAGCCCGCCCAAGCTCCCGGGTAGGTCGCAAGAGGTGTCGGGCAACCGGCATCCACAGATGAATGATCGTTGCCCGGTGAGGGGAAACCCAAGCCGGGAACAGGATTCGGCTTATGAGCTACTCTGGCCGTTTCTCATTGGAGGTTCAAAGGTTTAAGGTTCAGCGTTCAAGGTTGTCCTAACCCTGAACCTCTGAACCCGGAACCCTGAACCAGATGAGGAATAGCGACGACTGATGAAGAAGCCAGAAACAACCCCTGGGAATTCATTTGCTGAAAAAGTACGGACATTTTCTCAGGATTATTTAAAATGCTGCGTCTATATCTCAAATATTGAAAAGCCCGAAGTCGTTTTCACCCAAAAGCTTTACTCAATGCTTGTGTCGTCCTCTATGCTGCTGGAGGATTTTCTCGATTTTCATGGCGCAAAAAACAACAAGAACTGGTATTTTTATCGGGAACTTGCTGCTTCGATTCGACACCTGACCCTGGCGGCAAATTTCCAAAAACATATCTCCAATCGTCTCGGCTTTTACGATCTGGTTGATGTCGGTGATTTCCCAAAAGAAGGTGAAGCAACACTTGATTTTTTAACCCATACCCTGGTGAAAATGGCACCGGTTATAGTAGAAGAAGCCCGACGACTTAAAATTCGTCTGCCGGATACCCAATTTTCGGCTGCAGATTTTCCAAGTATTGTTACCAATGAAATGCTCGACTATGATATTGACGACAAAGATAAGGATCAACAGAAAAAAAATATTGTCAAAATCTCCAGTGAATTTCTAAATATTGCCAAGAGCTTTGACCAGCTCAAATTTTATCAGCCTTACACATACAAAGAAATTTTAACCATTGTGCCCAGCAAGGTTAACGAGGTTGAAATCAGACGCTATGAGATGCTGGTGCACAACCTTCAATCCTCATTTGATACGTATGTTATCCACGGGGGATTCAGATTTGGTAATCGTGAGTTAAAGCGACTGCGGGGTTATTTTTCGGTTGTTTTTCATCTTCTGCAAATGGTCGGACGCCTGCTTCATTTTTATGAGCGCCACCTGCACGAAGCCGGATATAAAAATACTTACAAAAGGGTTCAGGTCAGCTTATCCAATTTAGTTAATCCTGAAACCCTTCTGAATCTCACGATCAATTACGGCCTTTTTAATGCATGCCATTTTCTAACAACTGGAATTGAATTGGCCCAACAAGTACTCAATGAAAACATCGAGCGCTCATCCATCAAGGTGGGCGTCCCCGTAAAATTGGGGTTTCACAGCCGACCCTGTCTTCTGGTCGCGAAAATTGTCCAGAACTATGGCGGCCAGGTTGAACTATGTGTCGGTGCTGACCGGTTTGACGCCAGCAGTGTTTTGGACCTTCAGTGGGCCGGCGGAAAGATTCAAAAAGAAAAGCTCGCCGAGGTGATCTTTGAAGGCGATGCGCGGACACTAAAAGATATCAAAATCCTTGCCAGTGTGAATTACGGCGAAGACACCATGGGCAAGGGAGTGCCGTTGCCCATGGAGTTAAGTTATTTAAAGTGAGCTAAAGTTACAAGTGATCTAAAGTGACTAAAATTGCGGTGTCGCTAAGCTCCATTTTTTATCAAAATGACAAAATTCTTTAACTTTAGGCATGTTAGCTCATTTTATTTCACTTTAGGCACTTTTTGATTCAACCCGAATAGGCATTAAAAATATATCGCTTGCGCGAAATATTAAAGGCAATTGAGTGAAGACAAAAGTCCACGCCGTCATCGTAGCAGCCGGAAAAGGAAATCGCATGAGCGGTCCGATGCGCAAGCAATATATTGTGCTGGATGGGGTTTCGATTCTGGGGCGTACGCTTAACATATTCGACAGCTGCTCGGAGGTTGACCGCATCATTGTGGTTGTGCCGCATGAGGATCTTGATTTTTGCCGAAAAGAAATTCTGACGCCTGCCAGACTTCAAAAGGATGTAAACCTGGTTGCCGGAGGTTCGGAGCGCCAGGATTCCGTTTACAATGCCCTGAAGATTATCGAGCCCCATGAAGGGATCGTTATTATCCACGATGGCGTGCGTCCCTTTGTAAGACGGGCGCATCTTGTTGCCAGTATAAAATGTGCTGCCGAACTCGGCGCCTGTATACTCGGAATACCGGCCTTCGACACGATTAAGAAAGTAAACCGCGAAAACGAAATTATTCAAACCCACAAGAGAGATACACTCTGGTTGGCCCAGACGCCTCAGGTTTTCGAGGTCAAACTGATCAAAAAAGCCCATGAAAAGGCCAAACAGGATGGATTTAGGGGGACAGATGATGCCTCCCTGGTGGAGCGGCTGGGAGCGGCCGTAAAAATTATACCCGGCAGTCGCGATAACATAAAGATAACCAATCCGGAAGATCTTAAACTCGCCCATGCCATTTTGAAACAAGGGCACGATCCATTTTAAGAAATGCCTGGAAGCTGGGAGGCTGGGAAGCTTGAATGGATGAATTGTTTTTAGCCTCCAAGCTTTCTGGCCTTATAGCTTGCCAGCTTTTTTAAAAATTTGCCTTATCGTTGCGATCACTTCTTCGGGGGTTTCAGCCCAAAACAGCATTTCCTTTTTCAAATAGCGCTCAAACATGTCCTTAACATTAAAATTCATCAGGATGACGGGCCGGCTGCTTTTCAGGGCCAGTGCAATTTCAGAAATGGTTCCGGTTCCGCCCGGGCAGGCAACCACTATGTGACTCGAAAGGACATTAATGCAATTGCGCGCATTTCCCATCCCGGTCAATATGGGTATCTGGATAAAGGGGCAGACCGCATGGGGACTGTCATCCGGAAGGATCCCGACGGTTAATCCACCGTTTTCTCTGGCACCTTTTGCAGAGGCAGCCATGACGCCTGCATTGCGCCCCCCGTTTAAAAGTATCCACCCCTGTTCGGCAATTAAACTCCCGAGACGATAGGCTGCTTTTGCATCCCGGGGGTCGGCCAGGCCGCCTCCCATCACGCCGATAATTAACGGATTCTCCATGATATGCCCTCCTATCAACATTAGATTTAAAGCCGGTTGACACACATCTTACTTATACTTAAAATAATATGTTAATCAAACAACATAAACCGAAATCGGGCGCTCTAAATTTTAAAATGGAAAGGATTTGCTATGCACGATACGTCTCAAATGGATCCCAAAGAAAGCGAAATGGCCAGTCGCGCTTATCTGCAACAGCTGAAAGCAACGTTTGAACAGTTACCCAATGATATTCCGCTGTATCTTTTCACCGCAAAGGGGCACGAAGATGTCTTTACGCATGCCAATCGGGAGGTGATCCGGGCTTTTCGGGAACTGAGCTCCAAGATTACGCTGCGCGAATATGATCTTGGCCATGAACTGGCCCGAAAGTGGAATGTTACCCACTCTCCCACGCTGCTCATTGCCCCGGAACACTATTCCATCCATTGGCTCGGGGCCCCCATGGGAGAAGAAGCGCGCACTTTCCTTGAAATATTGATTCTGGTGGGCCTGGGTAAAAGTCAGCTGAGCGATCAATCCTTAAAGGTTATCCAGCGGATCGATTCCCCCCGGCACATCAAGATATTTGTGAGCCCCACCTGCCCGTATTGCCCTCAGCAGGCAATAAATGCGGTCAAAGCCGCTATTGAAATGCCTGAAAAGGTTTCTCTGGAGATTATCGATATTCAGAGCGAACCCGAGCTGGCCAATCAATATTCGGCCCAGAGCGTTCCCCAGGCCTTTGCCAACGATGTTCTAATCGGGCAGGGGGCCCAGCCGGAGGAGGTGTTCATTCTTTCGCTTGAAAAATTGGAAGCACAAACCATCTTTATTCCTGAAAGTGATGCCGAGCTGATCGAAACGGATCTGCTTATCGTCGGCGGCGGACCGGCCGGTTTGACTGCCGGGATCTATTCCGTTCGCAGCGGACTGCGCACGGCCATTGTCGAGCGGGATGCTTTGGGCGGCCAGGTGGCGACAACCCCGATTGTCGAAAACTATCCCGGATTTACTTCGGTGGGCGGCAAATCGCTGGTTGACATCATGGTCAGCCATGCGCTGCAATATGTGCAGATTTTCCAGGGTGAAGCGGTGGTGGATATCCAAACAGGGCCGCCGTTTAACGTAAAAACCAATCGCAGACAATTTCAAACCAAAACCCTATTGCTGGCAACCGGTGCCAGCCACAGGCATCTGAATATCCGGGGTGAGTCCCGGCTGGCCGGAAGAGGGGTCAGCTACTGCAGCACGTGTGACGGGCCGCTTTTTAAGAACAAAAACGTGGTGATGGTGGGCGGCGGCAACAGTGCGGTTACCGAAGCCCTGCATCTTTTCCACATGGGCATCAATGTGACCCTGATCCATCGCCGGGATAAATTAAGAGCCCAGGATTTTCTGGCCAAACAACTTATTGACAACAACATTCCGGTGCTCTGGGATACAGAGGTTAAGGAAATCCGCGGTGAGGAGCGGGTTGAGGAAATCCTGCTGCTCAATAACAAATCCAACCAGACACTCGAATTCAAAACCGACGGTGTATTCATCGCCATCGGTTATACGCCAGCGGTGGAACTGGCGCAAAAGATCGGTCTGGAAATCAACGCAGACGGCTATATAAAGCAGGACGGAAAGCACCGCACGTCGGTTCCCGGCGTTTATTCGGCCGGCGATGTTGAGGGGGGCTACAAACAAATCGTCACCGCCTCCGGCCAGGGCGCCGAAGCCGCCATGACCATCTTTGAAGATCTGATTAATCCTTATTGGCTGGACGGGAAAAATTAGCGGTGCGGAGTAGGCAAACTGAAATTTTGCGTGGCTATTAACGAATGTAAAGCAGAAGAAATTAATTAATAAATTACTTTAATTAAATGCTATAACTATTTAATATTAAAATTTAAAATATTAGAGAATATTTATTCTGTATTTCAGTTTAACGAACCGAAAAATCTGAGTAAAGCTAATTTTTTGGAAATGGAGTTAATTCTTTAGATTTGTTGAGAGACTGTCGAAAAAGTCTAAAAATGGTGATTTTAGCAATTCCGCATGCAATGAAATCAATAACTTACAAGCGCCAAATTTACAAATTTAGGGTTTGTCGACAGTCTCTGAAGATATCCGCAATAATTATGAAATACGTACAGCTATCAAGCGCCGGTGATCAGGCGCAGTTTGCCGGTTTTTTTCTCACTAATGCCTCTGGCAATGACTAATTTTTTGCCGAGTTTTTTCCCATCACGTATAACCCGTGCATCCTGATGGTTTGCGCCTCTTTTCACCGTGGCGGTATGCGGATATTTGAATTTGAAGTATTTCGCGAGCTGTGGATCTCCCTTTTGAATAAGAGCAAACGTGTCTTTTTTTGCATTCATGTTTTCGATACATGACGCCAGCTTGTCTCGAAATCCCTCGATAATACCCACGGCAAAATCGGTTTTGCGAAACCGGTTTAATTTCTTGCTGCAATTGTACTTCCGCCACTGCGCATCAATGAATCGGACGATGAAATCGTGCACATATTCGCCAATCTTCAGATTTTGCACGGTGCCGCTGATCTCTAAAACCCGGCCCATCCTGCCTTTTTCGATGACATAAGCCGGCACCCAGATACCCGAGACGAAATAATAATCCTGCAGCAAATTGGCCAGATGGTAATCTTCACGAGGATGGCGCAGGGCAGGGTGGCCGATGAAAATGCTGAGAAATTGGCGTCTGTCTTCGTAGCGGTTGAGCTCGATATTGTGTCTGGCAATCAACTCGTGGGCTTTGGCCATGGCGGCATCGGCCTCAAACCGGTTCTTGCTTTCCGCCAGGGCCAACAACTTTTTGATTCTTAGCATGCGCTTATCATAATGGCTGGATTGATCCCGCAAAAGGCGGTCCTGAAGCGGCTGGTAATCGGCAGAAGCCGCCGGATGAATCCGAAGAAGCGCACAGGCCCGATGAAACGCCGGCCCGTGAGGCTTTTGCGGGGATGCGCCAAACAGCTGATGAGCGATTTGATGCGCCATTTCATGCATCAAAACATCGCGAATCGAATCCCAGGGATAGCTCAGCACCAGCCGTCGACTCAAAGAGATTTCGCGTTTTTCCTGAGACCAGACCCCCCAGCGGGTCTGTAGATCTTTTATGGCAAAAAGCGGTCGGCGGATGCGCTGACGTTGGGTCGGTTCTAAATTGAGCAATGCGGCTTCCCACTCACAGGCCATCCCGTGCAGGATGCGACGTTCCAGCTCGTGGCGGGCCTCGCTTACTTTAGATTTCCCGCAACCTTTTGACGTCAAACCTGGCATAATTTTTCAGCGGCGCTTTCAAGGGTTTCGCTTTTTTTCGCAAAACAAAAGCGTAACACTTTATGATCAACCTTTTGATGATAAAGGGCTGATGGCGGAATGGCGGCAACCCCGTATCGGGCCGTCAGCCGTTTTGCGAATTCGAATTCCGGTTCGTCGGAAATTTTCGAATAATCCATCATTTGATAGTAGGTTCCTTTGCAGGGGAGGGGATTAAAGCGCGATTGGCTTGTCAGACTTAAAAACAGGTCCCGTTTTTGCTGATAAAAATCTGGCAGGCCCAGATACAGATCTTTGTTTTGCATAAATTCGGCATAGGCCATCTGAATCGGGGTATTGGATGCAAAGGTCAGGTACTGATGTATTTTTTGTAATTCGATTGAAAGCGGCTCGGGTGCCAGGCAGTAGCCGATCTTCCAGCCGGTGGTGTGATAGGTTTTGCCAAATGAACAGATAACAAAGCTTCTTCGTGCCAGTTGCGGATGCCTGGCCATGCTTTCATGCTGCAGGCCATCAAAAATAATATGTTCGTAAGCTTCATCACTGACAATAAAGATGTTGGTGCCGCTGACGATTTCCAGCAGATTTGAAATATCTTCCGTTGTCAGAACGGCGCCGGTAGGGTTGTGCGGATAATTCAAAATGATGAGTTTTGTTTTACGGTTGACGGTATTTTTGACTTCATTCCAGTCAATTGTGTAGTCTGGAAATTCTAACTGAAGATATACCGGAATACCGCCGTTTAATCTAACAATAGGATCATAGGCATCATAGGCCGGCTCAAATATAATGACTTCATCATCTTTTTTCACCACCGCCGAAATTGCTGCAAAAACGGACTCGGTGGCGCCGGATGTGACGGTGATCTCGGCTGTTGGGTCGTATCGGGCACCATACAAATCGTATACTTTCTCGGAAATCCGTTCGCGCAGCGCCATCACGCCCTGCATGGGGGCATATTGGTTCTGACCCGCACGCATGTATTTTTCCACCAGTGAGATCAGTTCGGGGTATGTATCGAAATCCGGAAATCCCTGGGAAAGATTAATTGCGCCGTGCTCAATGGATAGCTGAGTCATTACCGAGAAAATTGTGACTTCAAGGTCGGGCAGTTTTGATCGAAAATCCATATTGAAACGCACAATAGGTCAATGCCCAACCGGTGTCAAGGATCCAAAACGGCGAATCTTTCATTTTATAGCCCAAATTGAGCGATTGGGTAGAATTTTCAAAATTTGAAACGCTCAATTTAGAGACAGGCTTATGGGAGATTGATCTCATCGAGTTGATGCCTAACTTATGGCCTGATTAATCTTCACCACCTGATCGTTATTTGACAAAAATCATACGACTCGCTATGAAACATTTAATGAAGGCTGGCTGCAAAAGAATAATGCCTGGGGAAGACCCGTGGATATCATCGTAATGCAAGATGGCTCCTTGCTGGTATCGGATGACAGAGTCGGAGCGATCTATCGGATAACATCCGGAAAATAAAACATCCCCGCCTTAAAAGGCGGAGATGTTTTATTTGAGCAAAGGAATAGCTGAATTTTGAAAAATCGCGCTCGAAATGATTACCCCGACACGCCCAGGGTGGCTGTCGGCGCCGTTGTTTTTAATAATGATTGTGTTTTATTGGTCCGTCGGGGGCAGCCGCCCTCCGAAGATCTTTGGGCCATTCCCGGCGGAAGTGTCGAAATCGGCGAGACGCTGCAGGAGGCTGCCGAGCGAGAAATACTTGAAGAAACGGGTATTACAATACGGGCAGGGAAACCCGTTTATACATTTGATGCAATTGTACGCGATGAAACCGGACGGATTCGGTTTCATTACGTCATTGTGGACCTGAGTGGCAATTATGTTTCCGGGGATCCGAATGCGGGCGATGACGCAGTTGAAGCACGCTGGGTGACAGCACAGGAAATGAATGAACTGCAGGTGAGCCCACCGACATTGAAGCTGTTAAAAACTAAATTCGGCTTTGGAATGTCAGATACAGGGTGAGATCTTTACGGATTATCAAGGTTGAGCTCGACTTCGACGCGGCGATTCTTTTGCCTTCCTTGTTCCGTTGCATTGCTGGCAATCGGATCTTTAGGCCCCAGTCCCGATGCTTTTATTTTAAATGGGTCAACCCCCTTGCCCACGAGATACCCTTTAACCATATTGGCTCTGAATTTCGAAACGCTCATATTATAACTGTAAGCGCCGGAGGAGTCCGTATAACCATTAATGTTAATATTTGTTTTCGGGTTATGAATCATGAAATCGGCAATGCGATCTAACGTTTCATAGGCTTGCTCCGGAAGATCATTTGAGTTGTGATTAAAGTAAATCACGATTTTGCGATCCGGAAAAGGTCTGACTTCCGGCACTTTTGGCAGTTGCTCTGTTTGCATCGCGACTTCAGCCGGTCCACTCTGTGTCGAATTTTTATCTGCACTAACCGCATCACCAGGCGGCTCTGCAACAGGGAGCTCCATTTTCTTCTCTGTTTGAAGATCTATCTCCTTCTCCTCTTGATTGGTAATCCCCGGCACATAGGATTCCTTGGCTTTCAGGGTAGGCGAATCATAAGCCTGAGGGGCGATATCTTCCATTTTGAAGCGGGGCGCATCTTTTACCTGGAAGCTGAATAGAAAATATCCGGTAATAAGAAGAAGCAAACCGACTACGACAAAAAATCCGATTCGTTTACCTGTTGTTTGGTTTTGAATCTCGGCGAGGAGGCTTTCGTGTTGTTCAAGCGATCTTTTCTGCTCATCTTCTTTGTCCACATTGTCGATCGGAATTCGAAGCTCCTTTTCGCACTCTTTAATCACAGCTCTGTCGATAATTTTTTTCCCATCGGAATATCCTGTCAACAACGCATGATCGCAGATGATGTTAATAAGACGCGGATAACCATGGGAGAATGAATATATGTTACGTAAAGCTTCCGGTTTAAAGAGTTCCCTGGTGCAGCCGGCAACCTTGAGGCGATGCGTGATGTACTCGCGCGACTCGTTTTCGGTCAATGGGTCGATGTGATAACTCACAGTTATTCTTTGCTTGACCGCTTTATTGCGCTCTTCATTGATGATTCCGTTGAATTCACTCTGCCCGACAAAAAAGATATTTATCAGTTTGCGGTTATCCATCTCGATGTTTGACAAAAGCCTTATCTGTTCAAGGAGCTCATGATTCAACCGTTGCGCTTCATCGACGATTAACAGGACTTTTTTGTCTGCAGCTGAGGCTTGGTGAAGGAAATGCTTTAAATGAATAAGAAAAGCGCCTTTGCTGTCAAAGCGCCTGTTCATCTTAAATTCTTCCGAAAGAAAGTTGAAAAAATCAAGCGTGCTCAGTCCGGGATCCGGAACAGCTGCCACGATGGCGGAAACGTCGATTAATTTAATCAGGCCATGGATCAACACTGTTTTACCGGTACCGACGTCGCCGGTTAAAAGCAGAAAACCTTTGTTTTCAAGGATACCGTACTTAAGGGTCGCCAGCGCTTCTTTGTGTTTCTCGCCGAGCCATAGAAATTTTGGATCGGTTGTGATCTGGAATGGCTTAATTTTCAAATTGTAAAATGATTGATACATAGATCTATCTTCTGATAAGTCCGCGGCTGTAGTAAAAATAGATCGTTATCCAAAGAACAAAGAAAAGAATAATATATGCTGTTCGCTGACGCAGGAGTTTCTTACGTCGTTTATCAACCAGATTGGCCGAATTTTTCAACTCTCTTTTTACAATTTCCAGTTCATTCAACAAGCTTTGCATATTGCCTGTTTCAGAATAGGTAACCAGCCGCTTGGATTTGTTTTCAAAATCACGAACATTATAGGAGTCAAATAATATCTTTTGTTTTTCTGTCAGATACGAGACTTCATGAATTTCTTTGGCGAATTCAGCGCAGTAAAATTGCTTATAGGGATTAATGGCGGGCACTTCCCCCAGTTGCTTAATCCTTTTTTCAATACCACCATCCAGTTCAACCGTAATCTCCGATAAGATCGCATCAAGCTGCTCAATGGTGCTGTTGTTTTTGATTAAATCCTCCCCGGACAGAGAGGAAATGAAGAAAATTAAAAATCCGGCCGTTAAACAGCTGGTAAATATCCGTATCAGTGCGATCACATCGCGGTTGATTGAAATCATAAGCACCGGTCCTTTCGGAGAGGCCCCAAATGATGGAAGCTGCCTTGAAAAACTGCAGCTGTTAAGCAATATAAATATTCTATTTTACAATATAATTTAATCAAATCGTACAGTAAAATGAAGCAATTGTCAATATAAGGAGTTCGATGCGAATACAATCGTGGTCGGTCATGACTTACGATACGACCCCCACATGACGGCATCCGATACGTATAGCACAAGTTCGGGCAGGCCCATTTTGAGACCGTGTTGGTGACGCTGAAACCTATTGTGACGATTCAGCTGATTTTTTATTTGCCAGATTTTGATGAATCTCACTAAGGTTGTTCGTATTTCCCATATGTTTTTGGACCCAGTCCGTAGAGCGCTCGTACTTTTCGGCCAATGCTGCAATGGCCTCTTTGAAGCTGTTATATTTTGCGGTTGTACTCGTCCAGTACTTATGGGATCTTCGCGGGTCATAGAAGAGGATCTCAGGGAAAGGCTTATCATTATCATCTTCCTGAATTTTGGCCGCCGTATCTTGTTTTCGATTCGTTAAATTATGATGAATTTCAGCAAGGTCATTGGTGGTTCCCATATGATGCTGAATCCATTCCGGAGAGCGGCCATACTGCTCGGCAAGCGCTGCAACCGCTTCATCGAAGGTATTATGTTTTGCACTTTTACTGGTCCAGTATTTATGAGGCCGCCTGGGATTATAAAATTCAAGGCCCGTGGAATTCAAACTGCCGGTGTTATCCGCATGGCCCTGCAATTCCTTTTTTGCCGCTTCATTCTTTTTGGATGAAGGCGGCTTGATCTCAGGCATTTTTTTGGCAACCCCTGGGGTCGTTTCCGATGGCATCTGGATTTCGGTGGGTGGTTTTTCAATTTCGATTTTCTCAATTCGATCAATGTCGCTCATTTGATACGTCAAAATTAAACCCTGATATTCACATTTGACTTCTTTGCCTTCTTCCCAGGCCCGGTGCTCACAGACCGTTTTCATACCATCTTTAAAGAAGATGATATCAGCGCCGACATTTAACGGTACCAAAAAAATGGCCAGGTATGCCAAAACAATTTTATTCACGCGCTCCTTCCCACCTCTGGTTCAAATGATAAACCGGTAAGCTCTAAAACAACTCTATTACAACAATCTACAAAAATTTGTAAATAACAAAAATAGTGTTGTGAGATATTCTCTATATTTTGATAGGCTTTGTCAGGATAAAAGGTGAGAGGATATAATAATGGATTCTTGCTGACCGGCGATGGCCTGCGTAAAAGTCGGTTGTTTGCGGCGCAAGCATCAAGAAGATGATTCGGCGGGAGCCGCAGTGTCTTTCAGCGTTTCTTTAACCGCCTTCAACATTTCATCTCTATCAATTGGCTTTGTCAGGGTGCGCGTAGCGCCCAGTTTCTTGGCGCCATCCAGATAACCTTCCGGCCGATTTACCCCCCCTCCAGACATGGCAATAATTTTAACTTTAGGAAACTCTTTCTTTAAATCGATGATCATCCCGATGCCATCTTTATTCGGCATAATAAGATCCGTTATGATTAAATCCGCCGGATTCTCGCGGTATTTGCGAATGCCTTCGATACCGTCCGGGGCTTCTGCGATTTCATATCCTACGCGTTCCAACATCAATCGGAGCATCGATCGAATTTGGGGTTCATCATCGATAATAAGTATGCGTGCCATCAATTACGAATCCTTTCCATCTCAAGGGGCTGTCTAACAAATGCCGATGCGGCTGCTCTCTAACTGTACTTTATTAGATCATAACTTTATTTGTCTTTCAACCTCAAAAATCACGTTATTGATTTAATATTCTGAAATTAATACAAATTTTTAGTTATCTTTTTTTAAAAAACGCCCCCCTTTTCGAAACCGCTCTCGGCTTGAGTCACCGAGCCACCCGCAGAGCGGGTGGCTCGGATTTTTCCGCCATCGGCGGGAAAATAAAAAGGCACAGTAGTGCCTTAATCGGTGCGGATGTAGCCGGGTGCTAAGCACCCGGTTTGAAAAAACCCAATTATCATAAGTTTATAGCGATGGTGGGGCATCCATTTCGCTGTCGGTCCTGGGGCGCGGGGGTGCAGCCAGATTTGCATTTTGGAGGGCTTTATTAGCCGCATCTTTTATGTACTCTTGAATAAGGGGTTTTGCTTTGTCGAGTTCGGATTCGGGAAGATTCCTGAGATCTGCTTCCCAGTCAAAATCTTTAATCGGCCTGAGATGTCGGCCTTTCACTATGGTTCTGGCTGCACCGATATAGGTTAAGGGCTGTCGCTTAAAGACGACGATGCCGATTTGGGCATAAGCATACGCTTTTCGAAACGAAAAAAAACCGCCAAGGATGTCCCCAAATTTGCCGGCAAACAACTTTCTGGTGAACAAACCGTATCCTTGAACCTCAAGTCGCTCTTCACCGCTTTTGAAAGGGCCGGGACCGGAATAACTGCCGATAATGATGACGACATCTACATCATGTGGATTCGAAACTGTGTCAAATACCCTGGCACCCTGTGCCGGAACTGTCGGTGGTGCTGATTGGGATAGAATAACCTGCTCAATCAGACCCAGACGCAGCTGTTCTCTTGTCTTCGGTTCTGGAACCTCTATTTCCACAACTGAAAGACGGGCATCTTTTTCCAGCAGCGTTTTTAAGTTGCGCTGGGCAAACGCCGGGATATGCCAGTCAACCGGATAGGTCTTTGTAAAATTCTTCGATGCGAAGCTGCTAAAATTCTGGTGGGTTGCATAAGGTTCCAAAAGATTAATTATCCCCACCCGGGTGCCCCGGGGGAAATTAAATTTTGGCGTTGTCGTACAGGCCAAAATCAAGGCAGGCACTGCCAAACACGTTAAAAAAAATGTAAACCGTCTTACCATTTCTGCCTCCTGAGCGAATGCACTGCCGATTACTTATTGCGTTCGGCTTTCAAATTCAAGTGATAATACAAACAATAAATTACCTTTGATTTGAGCGGGCCTTATGATAAAATTCTTTTTCAGTTTCTGGACAAAAATTCCAGCCATCAGATCAGAATGGAGATGATTCATGCGCATTTCGAATGAACAGAGAAACGCATCGCCTGAACCGGTCGTCTCGGTTTGCCCGGCCGGCGAAGTTTTTCAATTACCACAGGAAAAAGATTATGAGAAGGAATTTAAGCGTCTGCAGCAGATCGTCAAGGAACAGCGATCCATGGGCAGGGAAATCGTGGTTGTCATGGGGGTTGGTTTCGTCGGGGCTGTGATGGCCGGCGTTGTTGCCGATTCAGTCGATGCGGAAAGCGGCAGGCCCAGTAAATTTGTCATTGGTATGCAGCGTCCTTCCACCCGTTCCTACTGGAAGATACCCTATATCAATAGGGGCATCGCACCGGTTGAAGCCGAAGACCCCGAAGTGGCGCCGTTGATTGAACGCTGTGTCAAAGAGAAAAAAACATTGATTGCCACCTTTATCTATGAAGCACTTGGCCTGGCTGATGTCGTGATCGTTGATGTCCAATGCGACTATTTTAAAGAGACGTTCGGTAATGTTCGGCAGGGCCATGCCGACATCGCTGCCCTTGAAACCAGTCTCAAGATTATAGGGGAAAAAATTAAGCCGGAGTGCCTGGTCTTGATTGAAACAACGGTACCGCCGGGCACGACTGAATATGTGGCCTATCCGATCATAAAAAAAGCTTTTGGCAAGCGGGGGTTGAGTGATGTCGAGCCGCTATTGGCGCATTCCTTTGAGCGGGTGATGCCGGGGCGCAATTATGTGGCTTCGGTGCGCGATTTCTGGCGGGTGTGCAGCGGCATAAACGCAACCGCCCGGCAGCGTGTTCGGGAATTTTTATCCGATATACTCAACGTGGAACAATATCCGCTCACTGTTCTGGATCGTCCGATTGAAAGTGAAACCTGCAAAATCGTTGAAAATTCATACCGGGCCGCCATTCTTGCCTTTTTAGATGAATGGAGTGTGTTTGCAGAACGCAATGGCGTGGATCTGATCAAAGTAATTGAAGCCATTAAAATTCGACCAACGCATTCCAACATGATTTTTCCCGGTCCGGGTATCGGGGGCTATTGTTTGCCCAAAGATGGCGGATTGGGTGTCTGGGCCTATCACACACTGATGGGCTTTGAAGATGACGTGTTTAAAATCACCCCTGCTGCCATTGATATCAATGATACCCGGGCGTTGCGGGTGCCGCAGCAGGTTCGTGATGCCCTGCGCAACATGGGGAAAATCGTTGCCGCTTCGAAAATCGTGCTGCTGGGCGCTTCTTATCGCGAGGACGTTGGCGACACGCGCTACAGCGGCTCAGAAATCATTGTGCGCAAATTAACCGAAATGGGCGCGGAGATCGCCGTACATGATCCGTACGTGAAGCACTGGTGGGAACTCGAAAAACAGGATACCTATCCGGCACCGGATCATTCCATGAAGCAATTTTTCCGAAATCAGGACAGGCTCGATGAAACCCGGGTCCATGAAGATTTCGCCACGGCCCTAAAATTTGCCGATGCGGTGATTTTCGCCGTGCGGCACAAAGCGTATCTCGACCTCAGTCCGGATGATGTCGTAAAAATGACCGGCCGACCTGTTGCCATCGTCGATTGTTTCGGTGTGCTGGACGATAAAAAAATCCGACGCTATTTTGAGATCGGCTGTGAAGTCAAGGGATTGGGTCGCGGGCATGTGAAACGCATTAAAGATGATGTGAAGCAAAACTATCAAACCGGTTCTTAACACAATAGCGACATTTTTCCGATTTATAGCTGTGGGAGCTACATCCTGCTGCGAGCTCCCACCGATCCAAAATATTTGCTAGCGACCAACTGTCGCTGTCGTATTAATTCGCTAACCGCAATTCCGATAGTCTTATGACACACCAAAAGGGAACAAAAATTGCGAACTTAATTGCCAAGGGAGTCCGGGTTGCCTGCCCGGAAAGTATTGAAATCGGCGCAGAAGTTGATGTTGATAGAATCTCGGGCGACGGTGTGATGATACATGCGGGTTCTAAGATCTTCGGCGACGCGACTGCCATTTTAAAAGGCGCTATCATAGGGTTTGAAGCTCCGGCTACCGTTAAAAACTGTCAGATCGGCCCCGAGGTTGAGCTCAAGGGCGGCTTTTTTGAAGATGCCGTTTTTCTGGCAAAGGCCAAAGCCGGTTTGGGATCGCACGTACGGGAAGCCAGTATTTTTGAGGAGCAGGCGAGCATAGCGCATACGGTGGGGACCAAACACACCATCCTTTTTCCGTTTGTAACCCTGGGGAGCGTGATTAATTTTTGCGATTGTCTGATGGCCGGGGGAACCAGTCGCAAAAATCACAGTGAGGTGGGCAGTTCCTATATTCATTTTAACTTCACACCTAATCAGGATAAGGCGACCGCATCTCTGATCGGTGACGTGCCGAAAGGGGTGATGTTAAATCAACCCCCGATATTTTTGGGCGGGCAGGGCGGTCTGGTCGGTCCCTGTCGGCTGGCTTACGGGACCACGGTGGCCGCCGGTACCATTGTTCGCAAAGACGAACTCAGGTCCGGACGACTTTTGTATGGCGGCGCACAGAAAGAAGGCAATCTGGCATATAAACCCGGGCGATATCAAAACGAAAAACGGGTGGTACGCAACAACGTTATTTATATTGCCAATCTGATTGCCCTGGACCAGTGGTACCGGCACGTCCGCAGCCAGTTTATTTCAGAATATTTTCCGGAAATGCTACTGAAGGGTCTCGAAGAGAAACTGAATGTTGCCATCTCAGAGCGGGTCGATCGTCTCGAAGCCCTTTGCGGCAAGATACAAAAAGACCTGGAGACTCGAAAAAACAATGCGCCTGGCCGCTCGTCGCCTGTACTTAAACAAAGACAGGAATTGGCGGCGCAATGGCCCCGGATGAAAGATTTGCTCAATCAGAACCGGACCGAAACAGGCGACACGGGGTGCCGGGATTCATTCCTTGAAAAAGTCCTTAAAAGCATTAACCGGAACGGCTCGGATTATATTACCGTAATTCAGGGACTATCATCCTCCGATGCAACCATTGGAAGCCAGTGGCTCCAGGGAATTGTTGATCGGGTCACCACTGATATAATCGGCGTGATTCCATCTTTCAAATAAGGGAACACAGGACTTTTGTATGGGCAGACTTTTTGGCACAGATGGTATCCGCGGCCGCGCAGATGAATATCCATTGAAAGCCGAGTCGGTCTACAGGATCGGCCGCGCAGTTGCCTTGTTTTTCGGCGATACCGCCGTTAAAACGAATATAATCATCGGAAAAGATACCCGCCAGTCCGGCGGTATGATTGAGGATGCCCTGGTAGCGGGAATATGTTCCGTTGGCGTTGACGTCTGTCAAACCGGAATTTTGCCGACGCCGGCAGTGGCTTACCTGACTTCTTCAACCGATGCGGCGGCCGGGATTGTCATATCGGCCTCACATAATCCATTTTACGACAACGGAATCAAGATATTTGATGCTGACGGCTACAAGCTTTCCGATTCTAAAGAAGACGCGATCGAACGCCTCCTGACAAGGGACAACAAGGATCACGCCGCAAGTAAATCCAATCAGCGCATCGGAAGCGCTAAAACACTGAAAGATGCGCCCGAACGCTACCGTTCTTTTTTGCAAAATACTCTGGCTGATGCGCACCTGTTTAACGGCATGAAGATCGTAATCGATTGTTCCAATGGAGCGACCTATGCCGTGGCCCCTGAGTTATTTCGAGATCTTGGTGCACAGGTTGAGGCGATCAACATCAGCCCCAATGGAAAAAATATTAATGCGGGCTGCGGATCCGAACATCCGGAATCCTTAATTGATAAGGTTCTTGCGGAAAAAGCCGATATCGGGCTGGCGTTTGATGGCGATGGTGACCGACTGGTGGCCGTAGATGAGAAAGGACAGGTCATCAGCGGTGACCGGACCCTGGTAATTTGCGCACACGCTTTAAAGCGCAAAGGATTGCTGAAGAACAACCTGGTCGTCAGCACCGTCATGAGCAATTTAGGACTGCGACTGGCCTTAAAAGAGCTGGGAATCAGCCATTTGATGGCGCAGGTCGGTGATCGCTACGTGCTCGAACAGATGAATGCCAACGGGGCCGTTATCGGCGGAGAAGATTCGGGCCACATGATTTTTTTGGACCAGCATACCACCGGCGATGGCATGCTGACGGCGATTCAGTTGCTTCAGGCCATGCAAGAGGAAAACAAGCCGTTATCCGAATTGAGCCGGGTGATGGATGTATTCCCACAGGTGTTGTTGAACATAGAAGTTCGAGACAAACCGCAGATTGAAAGTATTCCGGAAATTATGGATGCCATCCGGTCGGTCGAGACGGTCCTGGGCGAGAAGGGCAGGGTACTCGTGCGCTATTCCGGGACTCAACCGCTGTGCCGGGTGATGGTGGAAGGGTCCGATAAAGATGAAACCCGGCGTTACTGCCAAAAGATCGCCGACGTCGTCAAAGCTACCCTTGGTTGACCCGCAATAGCGAGTGCATTCCCCGCAGCTTGCCGCGGGGTTAGCGAGCGAATTATAGATCGATTAAAATTCCTTACGGGGAAGATTCCCTGCAGCTTGCTGCAGGGTAATCTTCAAATTCAGCACAGAGAACACCGCGCCCACAGAGGTCGAAAAAAGTTGAACGATATCTAACACTCGGTGATCTCTGTGGGCGCTGTGGTTAAAATTATCTGAGAATGGCTATTTTCAAACGAAAACTATTCCCTGTTGCCGAGAATCCTCAGCAACATCAGAAACAGGTTGATAAAATCCAGATACAATTTCAACGCACCCAGGATGGCGCCCTTGCGAACGGCGCCGGCGCCGATATCGGCAGGCTGTGTAACTGCCATGGTTTTCAGATGCTGGGTATCATAGGCGGTCAAACCGATAAAAACCAGGACGCCAATGTAGCTGATAATCATGTGCATTGCTGAACTGCGGATAAATATGTTTACCAGCGAGGCGATGATAATGCCGATCAGACCCATCATCATGAAGCCGCCCATAGAGGTCAGGTCGCGTTTGGTCGTCCATCCGTAAATACTGCAGGCAATAAATGTGGCGGCACAGACAAAGAATGTTGAAGCAATGGATGAACGGGTGTAAACAATGAATATAAAGGACAGCGTGGCCCCGTTTAATGCCGAATAGAGAACAAACAGGGCGGTGGCGGTTGAAGCCTGCATTCGATGGACACGGGCGCTGATGATAAACACAAGGGCCAGTTCAGCGATAATAAGGCCGAAAAATAGGATCTGATTCCCAAGAATAAGGTTCAACAAAGCCGGTGTGTTGGCCACATAAAATGCCACACCACCGGTCAGGGCCAGGCCAATCGCCATCCAATTGTATACGCTGCGAATAAACTCGTTAACACGAACCTGGACTTGTGTTTGTTTTGCTGATATGGACTCCATTGAGTGCCTCCTATGCGTATTTATGACCTAATTTGAAACGCTCATTTTAGTATTAATAATTTTTAGTTATAATAACACATAAGCTGCAATTTTCAAGGCTTGTCGCAACTAACGAAAATGAAACCCGATCAATTGTATCAAGAGCTTAAAGATCTGGCTGAACGCATGCAGATTACGGTATCCGAGCAAAACCTGAAGACTTCGGGGGTTAAGGTCAAAAGCGGTCTGTGTTCCGTTAAAGGCCAGAACCTGTTTATCATGGATAAACATAAGTCCGTTCATAAAAAAATTAGAATCCTGGCCGCCCAGCTTGCTTCGTTACCCCATGAAGATTTGTATATTCTTCCGACCGTGCGCGAAATGCTGGAAAAATATGCTGAAAAATAAAACTGATGGCTTTGGTCGCATAGGGACACAATTGTAATCAATCGTCGAATAGGGCACCCAAAAACGGCAGTTTTGTCGCCATAAATCGTAGGGTTATCAAAGCCCGATATAAAAGTTTACATAATATTCATTATCAGACGTTTTACGCGGATCAGGAACAGTCCCGCTTGTTCGGGACCGGATAAATTGAATATGACTGCGAATGACCACCACAATACGGACGATCCGGCCGGCGATTTTGATGCCTCCGATGAGATGCACCGGATTCGCGAAATTTATACGGTCTCGCAGCTCAATAGCGCGATTAAATCGCTTTTGGAGGATCAGTTTCCTTTTGTTTGGATTGTCGGGGAAATCTCTAATTTTCGGATTCCCGTATCCGGTCATTTCTATTTTACGCTGAAAGATGATACCGCGCAGATAAATGCCGTGATGTTTCGGGGCCAGCAACGCCAATTAAAGTTCGAACCCGAAGATGGCATGCGCATCACCGGTATGGGACGCCTGAGCGTCTACGAACCCAGGGGCACCTACCAGATCATTCTGGAATACATGGAACCTTCCGGCGTCGGCGCCTTGCAAATCGCTTTTGAAAAGCTCAAGGCGCGTCTGTCTGAAGAAGGTCTTTTTGAGGAACAATATAAGCAGCCCATACCGTTTTTACCCCGAAAAATCGCCCTGATAACCTCGCCATCCGGTGCCGTCGTTCACGATATGCTCAACATTATCGATCGCCGCTTTTCCAACATGAACATTCAGATTTATCCTGTCAAAGTCCAGGGCGACGGTGCCGCAGATGAAATCGTTGCCGCTCTGGAGTTTTTGAATCAAAGCACTGACGTGGATGTGGCCATTCTGGCCCGCGGTGGTGGATCATTGGAGGATCTACAGGCATTCAACACCGAGCGTGTGGCCAGAGCCGTATTTGCCTCCCGTATTCCGGTTATCTCTGCGGTGGGTCATGAAACGGATTATACGATTGTCGATTTCGTGGCCGATTTGAGAGCGCCGACGCCTTCGACCGCGGCCGAATTGGCGGTTCCTCTAAAAAATGAATTATTTCGGTTAGTTAAGGATAAATCTTCAGATCTTGAGTATAGAATGTTCAATCTGATAGAACGTTTAAGGTTGAATCTCACGGACGTCGCCAAAAAATTGGTTGATCCCCGTAAGCAGATTCAGGACTGGCGTCTGCGACTGGATGATTTGGCCCTGCGTCTGAGCCGCCATACCTCAATTCTTTTGAAACGCAAAACCGAACGCATAAAATGGTGGCAGGATCGCCTGGTTGCCCACAGTCCGATTGCACAAATTCATTTCCTTAATTCAATAATTGAGCAATATTCATTTAACATGTTAAAATATTTACATATAAATTTTAAGAATAAATCGGCCTTCCTGGGTGAATTGAAGGCCCGGCTGGAGACTTTGAGCCCCATTGCAATTCTGGAGCGCGGTTACAGTATCACCCGGACAATTCCTGATTTAAAGGTCGTCCGGAATCCGAAGAGCGTCTCTATAAACCAGGAACTTGAAGTAATGCTTGCAAAAGGCTCCCTAACCTGTCGGGTAAAGGAAAAATCTGAAAATGGCCCAAAAAACATTCGAACAATCGATGAAACAGCTTGAGCGTATTGTCCAGGAACTTGAAGGCGGAGATCTTTCTCTTGAAACCGCAATTAAAAAGTTTGAAGAAGGCATGAAGCTGACAGCGTTCTGCTCTAAAAAACTGGATGAAACCGAAAAAAAAGTCTCTATTTTGTTGAAGAACGCCGAAGGCCGGAATGCTGAAGAGCCTTTCAGCTCCGAAGACGATGACGGTGGTGACTAACCCTTAGGCTCCAGCCTCTGGATACTCGCTACTGGCTGCGGGTCACCTGCGCCTTCCTGCATGTCTCTGGATCGACCGGCAGCCAGGGGCAGGTAGCCAGAAGCCAAAACCCAGAGGCCGGCAACAGGTATTTTTGATTTATGTTTGACTTGAAGGCATACCTTAGCGGGCATAATCAGCGCATCAACAGCGCACTGGAATCCCTTTTAAGCACCTCAGGCAAAGCCGACCGCATTCTTGAGGCCATGACCTACTCTTTGATGGCGGGGGGCAAGCGCATCAGACCGGTGTTATGCCTGGCAGCGACGGAGGCGGTCGGCGGTAACCCCGAAGATGCCCTGCCGGCAGCCTGTGCCCTTGAAATGATCCACACCTACTCTCTGATTCACGATGACCTTCCCGCAATGGATGATGACGCTTTGAGAAGAGGAAAGCCGACCTGTCACATGGCTTTTGATGAAGCCACCGCCATTCTTGCCGGAGATGCCCTTTTGACACTGGCGTTTCAAACGCTTTCTTCCATGGAACTTCGCAAAGCGGAACAGGCCGCCAAGTGGCTGCGCGTCATTCATCTGATCTCACACGCGGCCGGTTATTGCGGCATGATACAGGGTCAAATGCTGGATATCGCTTCGGAAGGAGAACGGCTGACCTTGACTGCGTTGAAATCCATGCATCTCTTAAAAACCGGTGCCTTAATCGAAGCGTCCATAACCAGCGGAGCGGTGCTGGGCGGTTTAAATTCGACTCGAATTTCAATGCTTGAAAGCTATGCCCGAAACATTGGCCTTGCTTTTCAGGTAACTGATGATATTTTAAATGTCGAGGGGGATCCCGAAATTATGGGCAAGGCAGCGGGAACCGATAAACTTCGCAATAAAACGACCTACCCTTCCCTGCTGGGACTTAAAGAATCTAAAGATTTTGCAAACCGGCTGGTCGAAGACGCCTTGTACGCACTTGAAACCTTTGACCAGAAAGCCGAACCTTTGCGTGCCATTGCGAAATATATCGTCGCAAGAAAAAAATAAGAAAACCGTTGGAGAGAAAAATTGAGTCTTTTAGAACAGATAAATTCACCGGCTGATTTGAAGAAAATTCCGCGTGACGATCTTCCGGAACTGGCAGCGGAAATCCGTAAATGTATTGTTGATGTGGTATCCAAAACCGGCGGCCATCTGGCCCCGAGCCTGGGAGCTGTCGAACTGGCGATCGCGATTCATTATGTTTTCGACACCCCCCGGGATAAGGTCATCTGGGATGTCGGCCACCAGGCCTATGCTCACAAACTGCTCACCGGTCGACGCGAAAAATTTCATACCCTTCGCCAGTTTAACGGGATTTCCGGATTTACCCGGCGCAGCGAAAGCACCTATGATACGTTTACAACGGGACACAGCAGCACCTCCATTTCCGCCGGCCTCGGCGTCGCCTGCGCGAAAGATTTAAAGGATGAAGATGCGAAGGTGATTGCGGTCATCGGCGACGGCTCGATGACCGCTGGAATCGCTTACGAAGGGCTCAACCAGGCCGGAGATACCCACAGGGATAAAAACCTCATCGTTATCCTCAATGATAATGAGATGTCCATTTCTCCCAATGTCGGCGCCCTATCCTCTTTTCTGAGCCGCAAGTTTTCCGGCAAGAAGGTCCAGGAATTGCGAAAAGAACTGGGTGACTTTCTTAAATGGCTGCCTAAATTCGGAGACGATATTTATCAGCTGGCCAAAAGAACCGAGGAAAGCCTCAAAACCTTCGTCACGCCGGGAATGCTGTTTGAAGCCTTTAATTTTGAATATTTCGGTCCGATTGACGGACACAAATTGAATCATTTAATTGATATATTAAATAACATCAATTACCTGAATGAACCGGTGCTATTGCATGTCTCGACCCAGAAAGGTAAAGGGTATCCGCCGGCTGAAAAGAATCCGGTTTATTTTCACGGCTGCACCCGGTTTGAAGTCGAAACGGGCACCTGTTTGGACAAGAAAAACCCCAATCCTTCCTACACGCAGGTGTTTGGCGATACGATGGCCCAACTGGCAGCGGAAGATGAAGATATCATTGCCGTGACGGCCGCCATGCCTGAGGGCACGGGTTTGGCGAAATTTGCAGAATTGTTTCCCGAAAGATTTTTCGATGTGGGCATCGCGGAACAGCATGGTGTAACCTTTGCCGCCGGGCTGGCCACCGAAGGCCTGAAGCCGGTGGTTGCCATTTACTCCACCTTTTTGCAGCGGGCATATGATCAAATTTTACATGACGTTTGTCTCGAATCGTTACATGTCGTCTTTGCCATCGACCGCGGGGGCATTGTGGGAGAAGACGGTTCCACCCATCATGGCCTTTTTGATCTGAGCTATCTTAGAAATTTGCCCAATATGGTTGTCATGGCACCTAAAGATGAGAACGAGATGCGCCGGATGCTGGTTACCGCTTTGAAACATAATGGACCGATTGCACTCCGATATCCGCGCGGATCAGGCACCGGGGCTATTTTAGATAAAGACATTGAACCCATTCCGATCGGCAAAGCGCAAATACTGAAGGAAGGTGAAGATGTGCTTGTTTTGGCCATTGGCCGAACGGTTTACGAGGCATTGAATGCCCATGCCGAGTTGTCCGAACAGGGCATTTCAGCGGCTGTGGTGAACTGCCGCTTTGTAAAGCCCCTGGATATCGAACTTATTCATTCTCTGGCCAAAAAGATTCCGCGAATCATTACGATAGAGGAAAATGTTCGCCAGGGAGGATTTGGCAGTGCGGTTTTAGAAGCCCTCAATGATGTGGGGCTCACCGGTTTTCAGCTGGAACGCATCGGCATTCCGGATATATTTGTCGAGCATGGCCCGCAAAATCTTCTCAGGTCTAAATACGGTATTGATGCTGCCGCCGTTGTCGAAACCGCCAATCACCTGCTGACGTCTCCCGGCAATCGACTGGACGAATGGCCGAACAGCCAGGCCGTCTGAGCAGCTGTTGGTCTAACGGATACCCGGAGCTAATTTTCCATAAGCGCTATTTCTGCACCTGTATTTTTATTTAGCTATAGAAATTTTAAGTCGTTAATCCTTTAATCCGCTGATCTCACCCGTATCAAGTGTTTCAAAAAAAAAACAGACTCGATTTGCTGCTTGTCGCCAAAGGACTGGCTCAAAGCCGCCAACGGGCCCAGGCCATGATCATGGCGGGAAAAGTTCTGGTCAACGACCGTCTCGTCGATAAGCCCGGCTTTCATGTTTCAGCCGCTGACACGGTTGAACTCAAGGGAACCGATATTCCGTACGTCAGTCGAGGTGGCCTTAAATTGGAGGGGGCATTGCATGCGTTACAGCTGGACGTGACGGGCTTTTGCTGCATCGATGTGGGGGCTTCCACCGGAGGATTTACCGATTGTCTTTTGCAGCACGGCGCCCAACGCGTCTATGCGGTGGATGTCGGTTACGGGCAGCTGGCCTGGAAGCTTCGCCAGGATCCGCGCGTCATCGTGATCGAACGAACCAATATCCGCCATATGGCGGACGATACGATACCGGCACCGGTGGATCTGGTTACCGTTGATGTCGCCTTTATTTCCCTTAAAATCGTGGTCCCGGTCATCGTTAAGTTCTTGAAACCCGATGGATCTATTCTCGCACTGATCAAACCTCAGTTTGAAGTCGGTAAAAACCAGGTCGGAAAAGGCGGCGTTGTGAAGGCGCCGGAATTGCATCAACAGGTTATCAAGGACTTATCGGATTTTTTCTTGTCCATAAAGCTGGCTCCTCGGTCGGTTTACCCTTCGCTTTTGATGGGCCCCAAGGGCAATCGTGAATTTTTCATCTTTTTAAAGAAAAGCTGCCAACCGCAATAACCCGGATAGAGAGCCTGCGAACAACGATAGATTCGGAGACCTCTTCCGGGAAGAGTCGATTTTTTAGCTTGATTTTTTTTAACGAAACAGATACAGATTCTCGTTTAAAAATTTTATCGTCATAAAACCCAACTAAAAGAGGTATCTAAATGAGTGAAACGGTGGAGCGTATCAGAAACATAGCACTTATCGGCCATGGGGGTGCCGGCAAAACATCTTTAGCAGAGGCGTTGCTTTACAATTCCGGCACGATTAAACGTTTGGGGAGCGTAGAGGAAGGCAATACTGCCATGGATTTTGAGCCGGAAGAGCTCAAACGCACATCCAGTATCAGCACTGGATTTCATCAATACGGCTGGAAGAACCATACCATAAATTTAATCGACACTCCCGGCGATCAGAATTTTTTCTCTGATACCAAAAGCTGCATGCAGGCTGCTGATAGTGTGGTTGTCGTCATCGATGCCGTTGACGGCGTCAAAGTCCAAACCGAACTGGCATTTGAGTTTGCCAAGGAATTCGACCAGCCCAGTGTCATATTCATCAATAAGCTGGACCGTGAGCGCGCGGATTTCAATCGGACTTTTGAAGATGCCAAAGTCAGCTTTGTGCCCAAACCGATCATCCTCCAGCTTCCCATCGGTGCCGAAGCCGAATTTAAAGGGGTTGTGGATCTCATCAGCAACCAGGCTTTTGTATACGACGCGAACGGTAAAGCCAAAAAGGAAGACATCCCTTCAGATATGCAGGACCTGGTGGAAAGCGAAAGAGAGGCATTGATCGAAAATATTGCCGAAGCCGACGATGCATTAATTGAAAGGTACCTTGAAGGCGAAACACTGTCCGATGAGGATTTAAATGCGGCTTTGCGCAAAGGGATCCTGTCGCATATTTTTGTGCCGGTCGTCTGTGGTTCGGCCACAAAAAATATCGGCATCGACCTTCTCATGGATTTCATCGTCACCAGTATGCCGTCTCCTGTAGATCGCGGAGCGAAAACCGGTAAGGATCCAGCCAGCGGCAATCAAATTGAAAGGGCTCCGCAGGAGGATGCGCCGTTTTCCGGATTTGTGGTTAAGACGCTCGCGGACCCCTATGCGGGTCGATTGACGATTTTCCGGGTGGTTTCCGGCCGGCTGGGGAGTGACGGAACGTTTTACAATCCCAATAAAGAAAACAAGGAAAGATTTACCCAGTTGTTAACCATCGCCGGCAAAGAGCAGAAACCGGCCAAAGAGGCCGGTCCCGGCGCCATTGTCGCAGTCGCTAAACTAAAGGAAACCACAACCGGAGACACGCTCTGTGATGACGCCAATAAGATTCAATACGACTGCCCTGATCCCCTTCCGAGCCTGATCTCTTTCGCCCTGACAGCCAAAACCAAGGGCGACGAAGATAAGATTTTTATCTCCCTGACCAAACTTCTTGAAGAAGACCCATCAATTCGGCTGGAGCGGGTGGCCGAAACAAAAGAAATTCTTTTGTCCGGTTTAGGGCAGATACATGTTGAAACAATTATTGAAAAACTCAAGCGCAAATTCGGTGTTGAAGCGCAGCTGAATACCCCCAAAGTCCCCTACCGGGAAACCATTAAAGGTAAAGCCCGGGTGCAGGGCAAACACAAGAAGCAGACAGGGGGACACGGTCAGTTCGGTGATTGCTGGATTCAAATTGAACCTTTACCCCGGGGCAAGGGGTTTGAATTTGTCGATTCAATCGTCGGCGGTGTTATCCCCAAACAATATATCCCGGCAGTCGAAAAAGGCATTGTTGAGTCTTCTCAGAAAGGCGTTTTGGCGGGTGTCCCTACGGTCGATTTTAAGGTTATCCTGGATGATGGATCTTATCACGCCGTGGATTCTTCCGAGATGGCATTTAAAATTGCCGGTTCGCTGGCATTTAAAAAAGCTATTGCGCAGGCCAACCCGACGTTGCTGGAACCGATCATGAAGTTGACGGTCACAACTCCGGAGGACTTTATGGGAGATATCATGGGAGACCTCAATGGCCGGCGTGGCAGGGTCCTGGGAATGGATAATGCAGGGAAAAATCAGGTAATTAAGGCCCAGGTCCCCATGGCGGAATTTTTAAGCTACGCCTCTGATCTTCGATCCATGACAGGCGGCCGTGGGATGTTTACCATGGAATTTTCCCATTATGATGAAGTTCCTGCCCAGATTGCAGAAAAAATCATCGAAGAAGCCAATAAGAGTAAGGAATAGGCCTCCACACTAGCTGCTGAACGAGGGCTACTGGTCGCTCACGGGCTGTTTGCTGCTGGCAACTGGCCTCTTGCTGCTGGCTGCTGGCCGATCCAGAGACAAACAGCCAGGAAAAAGTGACCAGAGACCAGTAGCCGAATTACTGCGGTATTTCAAACACCGGCATGCACCGTTTCGCCGGTGCGTACCCCTCCCAAAATGCCGCCCATTTTTTTTGAAAGACGACCCGATTCCGGGGTTCTATGCGCTTGCCAAAGGGACAGGTGGGCAGATGAAAGCGGCGTGACCGGTTATTGGCCACATAGTCTTGCTGGCGCTCCTTCCAGTTTTGCCAGATTCCTTTTTTAGCCGACATGGCCGCTCTCTGAGATTGGAGCATTACCGCGTAGTGTTTTGTATTCGGCCGGTGGTACAGAAGAAAGGCATAACCGTTTAAAAGCATCTCGGTGTTCACAAATGTGCCGTTTTTAAGAAAAACATAAGCAAGCAATCTTCCGTATTGATCCCTTCGCTCCTTGTCGAATTCCAGACGAATCTTTTCCCGATTCACCAGTGATGCGTTAAACCGTTTAGACGCTTCTCCGTAAGGTTCGGCGCTATGGTCTTCGTGTGCCAATTCAGGGGCGTTGATGCCGATATAACGCACCTTGCGGCCGTTGCTCAGCACCACCGTGTCTCCATCCACGACCCATTTTACCTCATGCCAGGTATCGGCATAACTCGTCTGCCGGAACGGAAAAAATAAAAAACAAACGAACGTTAATGCTACAAGTCGTTTCATGCTTGGGAAACCATGTCTGTTGTCCGTGGCTTTTGGTCCGTTGCAATTTTTCACGAAGGCGAAAGCTATATTCAACGGACAACGGACCACGGACAACTAACACTTCGATTAGGGTACGTCATCTGATTTCAACTGACAATGTTTGACCGCGCTTTGATCCAGCATATGCGGCAGCCCCCCGACATCCGCAGGGATGAAGCCCAACGATTTGCGCCAGATTTCATCGTTTTCCATACACAGGTAGACCAGCGCATCCGGCGCATGTTTGCGGATGCATGCGATTATTTTACGGTAGATGTTGATTCGCAGCGGCTTAAAATAGCGCATTTTACCGTCCGGACCGGTAATGAATTCTTCGTATATAATTTTGGAATCCGGAAACCGGTTCTGAATTACCGTTTTAACCGAAGGTGGAAAACGCAAAGCCCCCAGGCTGATCCACACGATGTTGTCAGCCGATACGTGCGAAAAAAGATTCTCAATGACCCCGGCGTAATCTTCTTCGCAGCCATCGTAAATGATCAGGGGATCGAAATGAAATGCCAGCGGATATCCCCAGGACTCGCATCTCGCGGCGGCTTTTAATCTGGCGGAAAGGCTGGCTGTCGCACGTTCTTCAGTGTTGATGACATGCTCCGTGTTCAAGGACCAGGCCAAAATCGTCTTGCGGTTATGTGTCAGACTTTTTAATTGCGCGATAGCGGTTGTTTTTGTTTTTAGCTCCAGGACGGCATGCTTTTGAGCCGCAAAGCGTTGAACCAGCAAATTGGAGACATCCGTCCATAATTCCCAGATCAAACTATCGGTAAATTCGCCCGTGCCGATTCGAAGGATCTTTTTCCGGGATAAAACCGAATTCAGTTCCGCCATTAAATCATCGTGGTTTACAAAATACTGAAGAATGGGCGGGTGAAAATAGGTCTGCAGAATACAGTAAGTGCAATCCATATAGCAAAAAGTGCCGATGTGCAGAATCTGGTAGTCGCAACAGGTATAATGACTTGTGCCCGGACATTTTTTTATGAATGCCCCCTTGTTGCGGGTCAGGTAAAGCGTTTCTTTGCCTCTCTGCACCGGATCGGCAGCCCGGGAGATCGCCTCATATACCTGCTGTGCGTTTTGAACTGATTCGGCGGATACATTCAGACGGGATTGGATGGATCGTGTCGTCGGGTGATCGGCAACCTGTCTGTCGATGAAGAGCTTTGATATGCGCATAGTTTTTATCCATCGAGAATTTTGTCAAGGCCGGGATGACGAATTATTTCTTCAAGCTTTTCTTTGAGATTTTTCAATTCTTTTTGATTATCAAATCGAATTGTCATCGTGTATGTCATCCCTTCAAAATCCTTCGGTGGCATCAAATTAATATTTCGACCCAGCTTGAGCTGTTTGACAAATGCGTTGTATTGCGTTTCGGCCTTTGAAATCATCGGAAATCTGCGCCGCCGCAGATGCGTTCGCACCTTTTGCCGTTTAACAGACCGATCGATTTCCGTATTTTCCAAAATGTGCCTTAAGGGCTTTTCTGCCATCAGCTGGTGAATGGGAATCTCTTCGCGCAGTGAAATTTCTTCCAGCATTAAAAGCAGTTCTCTTTGCCTGTTTAATCCCACTTTCAGGTGAGCGAAAAGCCGAAGGAGAGCTTGCCCATCCGCAGGTTTAAATCGATCAAGTTCCAGCGCCATTGACAGGTCGATGACTTTCGTCAGGATACCTTCTTGAACCGGCCGGGGCAGATCGCAAATTTTTTTAATTCTGGGGACAATGGCGGGGCTAAGGGGCAAACCCAGTTCTGCGGCCGTTTCCGCCAGGGCCTCCTTTTCAATATCAGCCCCCGCCAACAGTTTCAACGCTCTGGATGTTTCAACCAGGTTCAGGGGTCTTTGCAAGGCATTATCTGCTATTGCCAGCCGGGCCATTTCGAAAAACCCGACGTTTTTTCCTAAAACCCTGGCGGGGACCTGGGTCCAGCCTAAATTCAGACAGGCGGCAATCCGGCGAAATCCGCAGACAATGACATATCCGGGCGGATTGTGTTTCAATACCGGAGCATGCATCAGCCCCAGTCTTTGAATGGATAAGACTAAATTATCTACATCTGTCTGAGTGGTAATGCGAAAGGTGGTATCGGCTGAATCAACGTCCGCCAGCATGATCGTTTGTCGCGCGAGCGCCGGATCTAAAGGTATATCCCTGTAATCATTTTGGTTGTCGGATGACTTAGAGTCCATGGCTGCTGCCGGTTAGTTGCGTTAATGCCTCGATGTATTTTTTTCGTGTTTCGGTAATAACATCTTCGGGCAGAGGCGGTCCGGGGGCTTTTTTGTTCCAGTCCAGCGTATTTAAGTAATCTCGCAGGTACTGTTTATCATAGCTTTTCTGGGGTCCGCCCGGGCTATAGCTTTCTTTTGGCCAGAACCGGGATGAGTCCGGGGTCAGAATCTCATCGATCAGGATAACCTCGTCCCCTACCAGGCCGAATTCAAATTTGGTGTCGGCGATAATGATACCCTTTTGATCAGCCAGTTCAGCTCCCGTCTTGTAAATTTCAATACTGATTTGGCGGAGATTTTCGGCTCTCGTTTGACCGACAAGCCTGGCGGCTTCCTCGAAACCGATATTAATATCGTGCTCTCCGTGTTCGGCTTTCGTCGATGGTGTAAAAATAGGCTCCGGTAATTTCTGTGATTCCTGTAATCCCTCGGGTAACGCGATGCCGCAGATGCTGCCTTTATCGATATACTCTTTCCAGCCGGAACCTGAAATGTAACCCCTGACAATACATTCAATCGGCAGTGGCTGGGCCTTTTTTACCAGCATGCTGCGATCCCGCAGGACCTCTGCATACGGACGGCAGACTTCCGGAAATTGATCCACATCACGGGCGACAACATGATTTTGAATCAGCGAGTCAACGGCATCGAACCAGAACAGCGAAATCTGGGTCAGGATGATTCCTTTATCCGGGATGGGTGCCGGCATGACCACATCGAATGCTGAAATCCGGTCGCTTACCACCATTAGAAGATATTCACCGAGATCGTAAACATCACGAACCTTGCCGCGTTTCAAAAGTTTCAGTTCGGGAAAATCCGTTTCGCTGACAGGTCTTTTCATTTTTTAGTTCCCCTCTCTATTTGAATATAAGTGTAACTATTTGTAATTGTGCATTATTTTTTCTACGAAAGCTAATGCAGGGAAATTCTATCCGCAAATCAAAAAAAGTCTGATTTGGACGTATTTATATGGGATATTATGGAGAGAAGGTCAAGGGGTAGCTGGCAAGTTAGAATAAAAAAATTATAAATCGGATAAAATCATTCGTCTTTTTCGTTCTGGGTTCTGAAAGCGTCAATAAATTTCTTAAGAGACCGGTTGGCTTTTGGGTCGGATTCAATAAACTCGATGCCCACTTCGTACTTGTCGCCCTCGTTTGTACGCGTGTGAATCGGGCGTCCTTTGATATCGACCAGATCCTCCCCCAACCCTAAGGTCAGGGTAACGGTGTGGGTTTTATCGATAGGAAAATGAGTTTCCAACAGGATGCCGGATTCGGACACATTGAGCGTCCTTCCCATCCCTTGCTTAATGATCTGGTTATTTTCATCCAGACACACATATGAAAGATTCAGCGAACTGATTCGGGCGTGTTTTCTTTTTTCTTGTGTGACCATAGTCCTCACATCGTGTTTGTTAGTTAGCGATTAAAGTTGGTATTTCTCTAGAAGTGGCTTCAAAACCTCAGATCAGGTTCAAGGGCAAGGCGCAAGCCGATCGAGAAAGCGCAGCATACATGGGTATGTGAGCATTTATCGGAGGCCTGCAACGCAGCCATTGGGCCTCAGATGGGGTTTTGAAACCACTTCTA
>Ga0209536_100000714_pt1 | contig 54671 bp, 48 predicted proteins | sample DeeMarSeWOR28_12_FD_187461 | JGI IMG/M metagenome (GOLD analysis project Ga0209536, IMG submission 187461) | Marine sediment microbial communities from White Oak River estuary, North Carolina - WOR-2-8_12 (SPAdes) (version 2) | ecosystem: Environmental > Aquatic > Marine > Intertidal zone >... | reverse complement strand
GCCTGCGCTGGCGGGGCCTCGATCCGGTCCGGATAAGCGGTTCCGGCTAACGCCGTCCCGCCCCGCGCGTCACCACGGGAACGTAGTGCTCACCGTGAAGATCGCGCGACCTTCGCTCGAGAGGACGTTGTCCGGCGTTCCGTCCGCCACCTCGTAGTCGCTGCCGTCGACCCAGGCCAGCTCGAAGTCGAAGTTGCCCCAGGTCTTGGTCACGCCGACCTTGTAGTCGACGTACGAGTCTCCGAGGATCAGCGGGTCGTAGGCGTCGCCGCCGTTGTAGCCGGCGTGCAGCACGATGCCGAAGTCGTTCGGCAGCGGGATGTTGGCGTTGCCCTCGATGTAGTAGGCGCTCTCGCTCAGCGCGAAGTAGTCCCAGGAGTACCAAAGGTAGACGTCGAAGATTCCGTAGGCGGCGCCGACCCAGATCTCCGGGTAGTCGAGGTCGTCGGCACCCGGGTACAGGTAGTACACGGCGCCGAGGTCCCAGCTCAGGCCTTCCTCGTCGCCGCCGCCGAAGCCGACGTACAGGTCGAGCTCGACGCTCTCGTCGCAGCAGTCGCCGAAATCGACGTTGGAGGCCCAGGCCCCGACGTAGAAGCCGCCGTCGGCGGCCCAGTCGATGCTGGCCTGCAGCGCCGGATCCTGCGCGGTCTGCGTCACGCCGCGAAAGTCGTAGTCCGTGGTCGCCGTGACCGTGGCGGAGAACTCTCCCGCACTTGCCGCTCCCGCAAGAGCAAGCGACACGCTCGCCACGAGCCATCTGAACTTGGTCATGATCGTCTCCCTCAACGATGAATCACGGCGAATCGCGACAACGGCATCGCCATGCGAAGGCGGGCTCGCCCGAGCGCGAGCCCGCCGCGAGGGTCAGGGACAGGAAGTCCCGACCGCCAGCATCACCCCTTTCACCACGGGAAGGTCGTCGAGATCGAGAAGATCACGCGTCCCTCGGTATTGAACACGTCGTCCGTGATCTTGTCTTCGCCGCTCAGGTCGGTTCCCGTGTAGCGCAGCTCGAGATCGAAGTGACTGAAGCTGTAGCCCACGTAGGCGGCATAGTCGACATACTCGAAGCCGTCGAAGGCATCGCCGTAGTTGTAGCCCACGTGCACGCCGGCGGTGAAGTTGGCCGGCAGCTCGAAGTTGAGGTTCGCTTCGGTGTAGAGCGCGTCGTCCGGCCCGCCGCCGTAGTCGATCGCCCACCACTGCTTGATGTCGAAGATGCCGTAGCTGATTCCGAACCACAGCTCCGGATAGTCCTCGATCTTGGACTTCGTCTCCGAGCTGGAGCTGCCCGGGTACGTGTACCAGACCGCACCGGCGTCCCAGCCGAAGCCCTCCGTAAACTCGCCCGCCCAGCCGGCGTACAGGTCGAGCTCGATGTCGCCGTCGAAATCAGAGCCGTAATCGATGTTGCTCGCCCAGGCGCCTACATAGAGACCACTGTCCGCCGCCCAGTCGACGCTCGCCTGCAGCGCCGGGTCCTTGGCACTCAAGGTCACGCCGCGGAAGTCGTAGTCCGACGTCGCCGTCACCGTGGCAGAGAATTCCCCGGCACTTGCTGCTCCCGACGCGGCGAGCGCCACACTCGCCAATACCCACTTGAGCTGTTTCATGTTCCGTCCCCTTTTGGTCGAACCGACCGACGATGCCCTTGTTGCGGTCACTCCGTAATCCGTGTCATCCGCACAACGCGAAGCGTCCGCGATTGCGTAGCAAGACTCTAGCGGCTTTATATGTCAGCCTGAAGCCCTCCCTCCATTCGATCCTCCAACTGTTGCCTGACCACAACATGAAGGGCCGTCCGGCGGCTTGCGACAGGCTTTTGCGATGCATCAGTCGTGCCAGTCGGCTCTGCGGGCCGGACTCGAATGAAATCAAGCAGTTGCACGGCCCGGCGAGCGCGGATGCGCGCATCCGTGCACCAATGTCACTCGACCCGGCTGCGCGTGCGCACGCTCGCGGTGCGCTGCCTCAGCCGGCGGCCTCGAAGATGGCGTAGCGCTTGCGGGCGGGCCGGACCGTCTCCCAGGTCCCGCTGAAGCCGGCCGGGATGACCCAGGCATCGCCCGGCCCGAAGCGCCACTCGCGGCCGTCGTCCGAGGCGAGCACGACCTCGCCCTCGAGCAGGTGGCAGAACTCGTGCTCCGAGTAGGACACGCGCCACTTGCCGACGCTGCTCGACCAGTTGCCGGCGAAGAACTGCGAGCTGGGGTCGATGTAGTGATTCCGGACGGCCGTGCGCGGCTCGCCCGAGATCACCGCCTCGGCGGCAGGCGCCGACTCCTCGGCCGGCGCGGGTTCACGAAAGTCGACGATGCCGGGCGCTCCCATGGCAATCCTCCGTGGCACTGGGGGAAGGCCAGTCTAGGCGGCCCGCGCCCGCCGCGACAGGGCCGGTCGGCGGCGGGGCAGGAAGTCGTCCGGCCGGCACGAGCCGGCCCTACGTCGATCGCGTACGCTCCGCGGATCGTAGAGACCTAGGATGGTCGTCGAGGAGACGAGAGGAGTCGTCGCCTCCGAGTCGCGCTGACATGCCGGTCCACAACCAGGACATCGCCGCGGTCTTCGACGAGATGGCGGACCTGCTCGAGCTCAGGCAGGACAACCCGTTTCGCATCCGGGCCTATCGCCGGGCTGCGCAGACCGTGCGCGGCCAGTCGCGCGAGCTGCGCGACGCGGTGGCCGAGGGTCGCGACCTCCGGAAGCTGCCCGGCATCGGCGAGGATCTCGCCGCCAAGATCGTGGAGATCCTCGAGACCGGGCGCTGCGCCGCGCTCGAGAAGCTGCGCAAGCAGGTCCCGCCGGGGCTCGAGGACCTGCTCCACCTGCCGGGCCTGGGGCCGGCCCGGGTGCGGCAGCTGCGGAAGGAACTCCGGATCACGAGCCTGGCCGGCCTGCGCTCGGCCATCGCCAAGGGAAAGTTGCAGCAGCTCAAGGGCTTCGGGCCCAAGCTCGAGCAGCGAATCTCGGAATCGCTCGCCAATCCGGTCACCGGCAAGCGCACGCTGCGCACGGTGGCAGCCCAGTACGCCCGCTCGCTCGTCGAGCACCTGTGGCAGGTCGACGGCGTCCGGCAGATCGACATCGCGGGCAGCTACCGGCGTGGCCTGGCGACCGTCGGCGACCTCGACCTGCTGGTCGCCGCCAGCAGGCCGGCGGCCGTCATGGAGGCGTTCACCTCCTACGACGAGGTGGCCTCGGTGCTGGCGGCCGGGACGACGCGGGCGAGCATCCGGCTCGCGAGCGGCCTGCAGGTCGACCTGCGCATCGTGCCGCGCGCGAGCTATGGCGCCGCGCTGCACTACTTCACCGGCAGCAAGGCGCACAACATCCACCTGCGTCGCCTGGGACAGCGCAAGGGTCTCAAGATCAACGAGTACGGCGTCTTCAAGGGCAAGAAGCGCATTGCAGGCGCGACCGAGAAATCGGTGTTTGCGAGCGTCGGCCTGCCCTGGATCGAGCCGGAGATGCGTGAGGACCGGGGCGAGATCGAGGCGGCAGGCGCGAACCGCCTGCCGAAGCTCGTCCGGCGCGAGGACCTGCGCGGCGACCTGCACTCGCACACGGACGCCACGGACGGCACGGCCCCGCTGGCGGAGATGGCCCGCGCGGCACGCGCGGCCGGACTCGCCTACCTCGCCGTGACGGATCACTCGCGTTACCTCGGGGCCTACCGCGGACTCGATGCCGGGCGGCTCGCGCGCCAGTGCGAGACGATCGATGCGCTCAACGAGCGCCTCGAGGGCATCACGCTGCTCAAGGGCATCGAGGTCGACATCCTCGAGGACGGCTCGCTGGCCCTTCCCGACGACGCGCTCGCGCCGCTCGACCTCGTCGTCGGCGCTGTGCACAGCCACTTCGGGCTGTCGCGACGCAAGCAGACGGACAGGCTGCTGCGGGCGATCGAGCGCCCGCACTTCTCGATCCTCGCCCACCCCACGGCGCGGCTGATCGGCGAAAGGCCGCCGATCGACATCGAACTCGAGCGCGTCATCGAGGCCTGCGCCGGACGCGGCTGCTTCCTCGAGCTCAACTCGCAGCCGCAGCGTCTCGACCTCGAGGACACGGCCTGCCAGCTCGCCGCGGAGCACGGGATCGCGGTGTCGATCGCGAGCGACGCGCACCGCCCAGACGACTTCGCGCTGCTCGAGGGCGGCGTGGCCGAGGCGCGGCGCGGCTGGCTCGAGGCCGGAGACGTGCTCAACACGCGCCCGCTCACCGCGCTGCGGGCCCTTCTGCGACGCACCATGTGACGACCCGGAAGATACGTAATGGCGCAGCCTGCGCCGCGGCGTAGCATCGAGTTGCGGGCTGCGGGAAGAGGCGCCGCGAGTGTTTTCGACGGAGGGGTCGAAGATGAGCAATCGCCTGAAGCCGGTGATCGGCCACTGGTACAGCCATCTCGACAAGGGAGAGATGTTCCAGGTCGTCGCGGTGGACGCGCCGGCAGGCACGATCGAGATTCAGGAGTTCGATGGCGGCCTCGACGAGATTGACGTCGAGGAGTGGCGGCAAATGGCGATCGAACCTGCGGCACCGCCGGAGGACTGGTCCGGCCCGGTGGACGACGTGGAGCCGGACGAGCTCGGATACACGGACATGCAGGGCGAGGAGGCCAGCCCGGAGCGGCTGGAGGTGGACGCGTTGACCTGGGCCGACGCGCTCGAGGAACGCGAGGTGGAAGACGAGGACGTCGACCTGCTGCCGACGGCACGTCACCGCGCGCCCGGAGCCGGCCAGCGTCGGCGACACCACTGACCCGCGGCTGGCGGCCCGCCCTGTCCGGCGACCAGGAGGGTGAATTCATGGACGTCCGCTCGCTTTGCCGGCATCGCGCCGTCAGCATCGGCGCCGCCGCGGACCTCGTCGAGGCCGCGACGCTCATGCGGGAGTCGCACGTCGGCTTTCTCGTAGTAATGGACGGCAGCGCACCGGTCGGCGTCATCACCGACCGGGACATCGTCCTCGAGACGGTGGCGGCCGATGTTTCGCCGCGCGAGGTGACCGTGGGCGACGCCATGACGCGCGAGCCGGTCACCGCTTTCGAAGGCAGCCCCGTCGAGGATGCCCTCGAGAGCATGCGGCTGGCGGGGGTCCGCCGGGTCCCGGTGGTGGACGACGGGGGACGCGTCACGGGCGTGCTGTCACTCGACGATGTGCTCGAGCATCTCGCAGGCCAGCTGGGGTCCGTCGCGGGCTCGCTCCGGCATGAGCAGGCGGCCGAGCGGCTCGCCCGCCCCTGAGCTGCCGGACGCACTGCTCGCCCGCGGCGCCTGGCCGGGCGCCGAGGCGGAGGTGACGCTGGTCGAGACGCACATCTCCTGGGTGTTCCTCGTCGGCTGCCGCGCCTACAAGGTCAAAAAACCGGTCAAGCTCGATTTTCTCGACTTCTCCACGCAGGCGCTCCGCCGCCACTTCTGCGAGGAGGAGTTGCGGATCAACCGCCGCTTTGCGCCGGGTCTCTATCTCGGCCTCTCCCGCGTCGTCCGGTCCGACGCAGGACTCGCCGTCGACCGTGACGGCGAGGTCGTCGACTGGGCCGTGCGCATGCAGCGCTTCGACCGGTCGCAGGAGCTGGACGCGCTGCTGGCCCGCGACGCGGTGGCACGCGAGGCCCTCGAGGACTTCGGAACCCGACTGGCGGGCCAGCACCAGGCCGCACCCGTCGCGGCAGCCGGCAGCCGCTGGGCCAGCCCGGCACGCAACCTCCGCGCGTGCCGCGAGAACTTCGAGACGCTGCGTCGCCTGGCGCCCGAGTCGCTCGGACCGAGGATCGACGCCTTCGAGCAGTGGACGCTGGAGCGCTACACGGCCCTCGAGCCGCGCTTCGCGCGGCGGGTCGCCGACGGGCGCTTCCGCGAGTGCCACGGCGACCTGCACTGCGCCAACGTGGTGCGCCACGACGACGAGCTCTGGGCCTTCGACGCGCTCGAGTTCGACCCGGGCCTGAGGTGGATCGACGTGGCGAACGACGTCGCATTCCTCTACATGGACCTGCGTGCGCGCGGGCGCGACGACCTGGCCAGCGCCCTCCTGGACGGCTGGCTGGCAACAAGCGGGGACTTCGATGCGCTCGGCGTGCTCCGCTTCTACGAGGCGTACCGGGCGGGCGTCCGCGCCAAGGTCGCGGCCATCCGGGCTGCACAGGCGGGCGGCCCCGAAGCGGACGAAGGACTCCACCGGCAGGTCGCGACCTACCTCGGCGATGCCGAGCGCGTCATGCAGGCGCCCGCTACCGTGCTCGTCGTGACGACCGGACTCTCGGGCAGCGGCAAGAGCTGGCTGGCCAGCCACCTGCTCGCGCCCCTCGGCGCGATCCGGCTGCGCTCCGACGTCGAGCGCAAGCGCCTCGCTGGTCTCGCCGCCGGGGCTAACAGCGGCGGGGGCATCTACTCCGCCGAGATGACGCACAGGACCTACGAGCGCCTCGCGCAACTCGCGCGGGCCGCGCTCGGCGACGGCTTCAGCGTGATCGTGGATGCAGCCTGCCTGCTGGCCTCCGAGCGGCAGGCCTTTCGCGCCCTCGCCCGCGATCTCGGCGTGCGCCATCGGCTGCTGTGGGTCGAGGCCGGCCAGGCCACGCTGGAATCGCGACTGGCGGCTCGCGCCTCGGCGGGAAGGGATCCTTCCGAGGCCGACGCACAGGTGCTGGCCCTGCAGCAGGAGATCGCCGAGCCCCCGACGGCTGCGGAGCAGGTCGAAACGGTCCGCGTCGACACCGGCGACGGGCCGCCCGACCTCGAGGCGCTCGCGCGCGCATTGCGCGGTCCACGGCAGCCGGCACCGTGAGCGGCTCCGCCGGCACCGTGTTCCGCCTGCGGGGCGTCACGCGGACCTACCGCGTCGGCACGACGGAGGTTCACGCGCTACGGGGCGTCGACCTCGACCTCGAGCGCGGCGAGCTGCTCGTGCTGCTCGGCGCTTCCGGCAGCGGCAAGTCGACGCTCGTCAACATCATGGGAGGACTCGACCGCCCGAGCTCCGGATCGGTCCGCTACCACGACCTCGAGCTCAGCGAGGCGAACGACGCCGAGCTCACCCGCTTCCGGCGCGACAGCGTGGGCTTCGTGTTCCAGTTCTACAATCTCGTGCCCGGACTCACCGCACTCGAGAACGTGCAGCTGGTGACCGAGCTCGCGCCCGAGCCCATGCCTGCCAGGGAGGCGCTCGAGCGGGTCGGTCTGGGGGACCGGGTCGACCACTTTCCGGCGCAGCTTTCCGGCGGTGAGCAGCAGCGCGTCGCGATCGCGCGCGCCATCGCCAAGCGACCCGAGGTGCTGCTGTGCGACGAACCGACCGGCGCGCTCGACTCGGCGACCGGGATCGTCGTCCTCGAGGCGCTCGCGGAGGCGAACCGCGACCTCGGCACGACGACCGTCGTCATCACGCACAATGCCGTCATCGCGCGCATGGCCGACCGCGTCGTCCGGCTGTCGAACGGTGAGATCGCCGGCATCGAGGCCAACGATCGGCGCGTCGAACCGAAGTACCTGAGCTGGTGAGCCGTGCGCACCCTGGGACACAAGCTGCTGCACGACCTGGCGAGCCACCGCGCCCAGTACCTCGCGATCGCCCTGGTCATCGCAATCGGCATCGCCGGCCAGGTGGCGACGGGCGGGCTGCTGGTCTCGCTCATGCAGGCCCGCGACGACTTCTACCTTCACAACCGGTTCGCCGACGTGTTCGCGAGCGTCAAGCGCGCGCCCGACTCGGCGGCAAGGCGGGTCGCCGACATTTCCGGGATCCACAGCCTGCAGGCGCGGGTCCGGACCCGCGGCATCATTCCCGACGGCCGGCTGGCGGAGCCCGGCAGCGCGCTGCTCGTCTCCTGGCCCGGGCCGGACGGGCTCAACGCGGTCACGCTGGCCTCAGGCCGTGCCCCACGCGACCGCGGCGACGAGGTCGTCGTGGCGACGGCCTTCGCCGCGGCCTGGGGCCTGCACCCCGGCGATCAGCTGGACCTGGTGGTCCACGGCCGCGCCGTGACCGCGACCATCGTCGGTGTAGGCGACTCCCCGGAGTTCGTCTATTCCATCGCCCCGGGCCGCATGCTGCCGGATTACCGCCAGCACACCGTGGCGTGGATGGATCACGAGGAGCTCGCGGCCATCGCGGGGCTGCGCGGCGCATTCAACGACCTGACTGTCGAGCTTGCGCCCGGAACGTCCGAGCGCGAGGTGATCGACGCGCTCGACCGCGAGCTCGCCCGCTACGGCGCGGTGGGCGCCTACGGTCGCGACGAGCAGCTCTCGGACCGCTTCATCGAGAACGAGTTCGAGGAGCTCGAGGTGCACGCGACGATTGTGCCCTTCGTGTTCCTGGGGTCTGCGGCTTTCCTGCTGCACCTCGTGCTGACGCGGCGGGTCCGCCGGGAGCGCGAGATCATCGGCATGCTCAAGGCCTTCGGCTACGGCAACGTCCAGATCGGGTCGCACTACCTCACGCTGGGACTGGCGGTCTTCGCCGTCGGCGCGGCTGGCGGCGTCGCGCTCGGCGTGTGGCTGGGCCGGCTGCTGGCGGGGCTGTACGTCGATTTCTTCCGGTTTCCGACCTTCGATTTCGCGCTGGACTACGGCCGCACCGCCATCGGGCTCCTGGTGGCAGGCGCGGCCGTCGCCTCCGGCACGCTGGCGGGCGTCCGATCCGCGATCAGCCTGCCACCCGCCGAAGCCATGCGTCCCCCTGCCCCGCCCAGCTATCGGCACAAGCTCAGGCTGCCCGAGGTGCTGCGCCGCGGCGTGGGCCTGCCGGAACGCATGATCCTCAGGCACCTTGCCCGGGGCCCCGTCAGGACGGCGCTCACCGTGACCGGCCTCGCCATCGCCTGCGGGCTCGTCGCCTTCTCCGGCTTCCAGAGCGACGCCATCGACTACATGACGCGCTTCCAGTTCGAACTGCAGGACCGGTCCGACCTCGCGGTCACCTTCAACGACCCGGTCCCGGGGCGTGCCACCCAGGAGCTCGCGCGCTACGACGGCGTACTGGCGGTCGAGCCCTTTCGGGCAGTCGCCGTCAGGCTCAGGCACGCGCACGCGAGCTATCGCACGACGCTCGAGGCCTGGCAGCCCACTGCCCGGATGAGGGTGCTGCTGGACCGTTCGCTCCGTCACGTCACGCTGCCGGAGGCCGGGTTGCTCGTCTCCGCGCAGCTGGCCGAGATGCTCGGGGTCGACGTCGGCGACATGCTCACGGTCGAGGTGCAGGAGGACGAGCGCCAGCGGTTCGTCGTGCCGGTCGCCGGGCTGCTGGACGACTACGTCGGCGTGGGCGCCTACATCCGCCTCGACCGGCTGCACCGCCTGCTCGGCGAGCAGGACGCCATCAGCGGCGCCTGGATCGCGGCTCGGGCCGAGCGGCGCGCAGCGGTGCAGTCCGGACTGGCGCTGACGCCCCGGGTCGCGGGCGTCTCGCGCCGGGAGGCCAACGTCGAGGCCTTCCACGAGACCTTCGGCCGGTCGCTGCTGATCGTGGCGTTCGTGTTCCTGCTGATTGCCGGCTCGCTCGCGTTCGCTATGGTGTTCAACGCCGCACGGACGGTATTCGACGAGCGCCGCCGCGAGCTGGCGACGATGCGGGTCCTCGGGATGACACGGGGGGAGGCCGGCTACATCCTGCTCGCGGAGCTGGCCGTCATCACCCTGCTGGCCCTGCCGATCGGCCTGGCGCTCGGCTACGGGCTGGCCGCGATGCTGGCGTCCGCGATGAAGTCCGAGCTGTTCCGGCTGCCCGTGATCCTGCATCCGGACAGCTACGCGCGGGCCACGCTCGCCCTGCTCGGCGCGGCACTGGTCTCGATGGGGTGGGCGGCCTGGGACCTGGCCCGGCTCAACGTGAAGGAGGCGCTCGCCGCGAAGGACTGAACAAACCATGCTGAAGCGACGCATCATCGCCTGGACCCTCGTCGCCGCCGTCATCGTCGCGGCCGTCGCGTGGTCGTGGCGCACCCCGGCGGTCGACGTCGAAGTCGCGGCGGCGCGGCGCGGGACGCTCGAGGTCACGCTCGACCAGGAGGGGCGCACCTACATCGAGGACCGTTTCGTCGTCTCCGCACCCGTCGCGGGCATCGCCCGCCGTGTCGAGCTGGAGGCCGGGGACCCGGTCGAGGCCGGGCAGTCGCTCGTCGTGCTCGAGCCCCTCGCAACGGAGTCCCTGGATCCCCGCTCCTCCGCCGAGGCCCGCGCGGATCTCGAGCAGGCCGAGGCGGCGGCGCAGGCCGCGGCGGCGCAACTGGAGGCGGCCCGCGCGGAAGCGGACCGCGCCCGCCAGCGCGACGACCGGCTGCGCCGGGCCGCGGAGGGCGGCGCCATCAGCCGCGATGACCTCGATGCCGCGGAGGCCGACCTGCGCGCGGCGGAGGCCGCTCGGCGGGCCGCTGCCTACCAGGCCGAGCTCTCCCGCGCAGCCGTCGAGTCGGCCCGTGCGCGGCTAACCATCGGCGGCGGCACCCGTGCCGCGGAGCCCACGGTGACGGTGCGCGCGCCGGTCAGCGCCTGCGTGCTCAAGGTCGAGCACGAGAGCGAGGGCGTCGTCCGTCCGGGAGAGCCTCTGCTCGAACTGGGCTGCCCCGCCTCACTCGAGGTGCGCGCCGACGTGCTGTCGGCAGATGCCGTCGAGCTCGAGGTCGGCGGGCCGGCACGCGTCGAGGAGTGGGGAGGCAAGGAGCCGTTGGCCGCGCGGATCGTCCGCATCGAGCCCCAGGCGTTCACGAAGGTCTCGGCCCTGGGCGTCGAGGAGCAGCGCGTGTGGGTCGTGCTCGAGCTGCTCGATCCCATGGAGCGCTGGGCCGAGCTGGGCGACGGCTATCGCGTCATGGTCCGCTTCGTGCTCTGGCGCGGGGGGGACGTGCTCCAGGTGCCCGCGGCCGCGGTCTTCGACGTGGACGGAGTGCCGCACGTCTTCCTCATCGACGCGGACGACGTCATCGGACTTCGCACCATCGAGGTCGGTCACCGCAGCCCGACGGACGTCGAGGTTCTGTCGGGACTCGAGCAGGGCGACGAGGTTGTCGCGCACCCGCGCCGCGAGTTGTCCGCGGGACAGCGCATCCGCAGGACCGCTTCGGCCGGCTGAGCCCGGCTAGAGCGGCGGAAGCACCACCGGCCGGTAGCCCGGCTGCTTCGGCACCGGCGTCTTGAAGCCCTCCGGCTTGATCACGAGCACGTCGCACTTGAGGTTGTCGATGACGCGCTCCGCGGTGCTGCCGATGAACAGGCGCTTGAGGCCGCTGCGCGAGACCGCGCCCATGACCACGACGCCCGCCTCGATCTCCTCCGCGACGGCCGGGATCTCCTCGCCGGCGTTGCCGGCACGCAGGTGAGTCCGCCTCGGACCGACGGCGAACGGTGCGGTCAGTTTCGAGAAGGCCTTGCGCACTTCTGCGAGGTGCTGCTCGGCGACGTTGACGGGCAAGGGCACCGGCTCCATCAGCACGCCGGAGGTGAACGGCGTCGCCAGCAGGTAGCTGTGCACCGCGTGCAGCCGCCCGTTGAAGGCCTCCGCCAGCTCGCTGCCGGCCTGCAGGATGCGGGTGTCCAGCGCCTCGGGCTTGGCGTGGGCGTGCAGCGGGTCTACCGCCGCCAGGACCCGCACGCGGTCGTAGGGTTTCGTCGTCTTGACGAAGAGCACCGGGCAGGGACAGAGGCGGATGAGCTGCCAGTCCGTGTTGGACAGCACCACCCTTGCAGCGCGGGTGTGCCGGTGGCTCTCCGCGACGACGAGGTCGATGCGCTCGCGCACCGCCTCGCGCACGATGCTTTCGTACACCGGGTAGTCCCAGCGCACCCGCACCCTCACGCGCAGCCCGTCCTTCTCGAACTGCTTGACCAGCTTCGCGAGCTGGGCCTTGCGCGCGTTGACCGCGCCTTCGATGTCCTTCTCGAGCGCGTCGGGGCTGTAGAACTGCTCGCCCGCCACGTACGGGCTGTAGAGGCTGTGGAAGATCGTCACCTCCGCGTCCGACTTGCGGGCCAGCATGGCGGCCTTGGCCAGCGCCGCCGAACTCCGGGCGGAGGGATCTGCGATGGCGACCAGGATGTGCTTGACCTTCATGGGCTGCCCCCTTCTCAAGTCGACCGGGCTCCCCGATACTTCGAGGCTAGTACCCGTGCCCAAGGCGCACCAGCCTCACTTGTGCCTAAGCGCCCGCGGGCTCTACCTATCCGGGTACGGGAAGGTCGAGAGTGCCGGAGCGAGCCGAGACATCCTCGTGGCGTTACCCGGCGACCCTGCTCGCCGTGTTCTGCCTCATCTGGATCGTGCTCGCCGTCGATCCGCTCTACCGCCAGGACTGGCTGCTGGAGAACCTGCTGGTACTCGTCGCGGTGCCGCTCCTGGTCCTGACTCGCCACCGCCTGCGGTTTTCCAATCTCGCCTACACCTGCCTCTTCCTGTTCTTCTCGCTGCACGAGATCGGCGCCCACTACACCTACTCGCTGGTGCCCTACGACGAGTGGAGCCGCGCGCTCCTCGGGCAGGGAGTGAACGAGCTCCTCGGCTTCGAGCGCAACCACTACGACCGGCTCATCCACCTTCTCTACGGCCTGCTGATCACGCCCGCTGCCGTCGAGCTGTTCCGCCTCTACGGGCCCTACCCTCGCGCCTGGGCGGCGCTCTTCCCGCTGCTGTTCGTCGCCTCCCACTCAGTGATCTACGAGCTGATCGAGTGGGGAGCGGCGCTGGTCTTCGGCGGCGAGCTCGGGCAGGCCTACCTCGGAACCCAGGGCGACGTCTGGGACGCGCAGAAGGACATGGCGCTGGCCTTCGGCGGTGCCGCCGTCAGCATCGCGGTGCTGGCGGCGGCGGGGAGGTTGCCGGTGAGGAAGGTGGTTCGTGAGCCGTGAGTCGCAAGAAGCACCGCGACACCGCCCACGAATCACGACTGACGACTCACAAGCTCGGCACCATCCCCTTCAGCACGAGCCCGCTGTAGCTCACCAGCCCGACGACCTTGCCCTGGTCGATCACGGGCGCCAGCGACAGACCGAACTTGTCGAACATCCGGGCGCAATAACGGATGTCCATGTCGGGCGGCACGCCGAGCACGGGCTTGGACATGATCTCGTAGACGTTGACCCGCTCGGGCGACTTGTCCAGCGCCAGGACCTGCCGGGCGATGTCGGCCAGCAGCACGATGCCGTATTCGTCGTCGGGGTGGCGCTTGTCGACGATCAGCGCCAGGTTGTTGACGTGCTTCATGCGTCTGAGCGCGTCCGCCACGGTGATCAGGCCGTCGACGATGTCGACGCTTTCCTTCATCACGTCGCGTACCCGCACGAGCTTCCTGGGCTCGTTCATAGCTCCTCCTCGACGGATTCCGTCAATGCCTTGATCTGGTGACGGACGCCGACGGCGTCCTCGACGTCGACCTGCAGCGCGATGCCCGTCCCGGGCGTGTCGTCGAAGTGCCCTACCCGTGCGATCGTCTCCAGGATCCGTCGGCTCATGTGCTCTTCCACGAGCAGCAGGATGACGTCGCGCTGGGACTCGATCGACAGGCCGAAGAACGTCTTGGCCGGCTTGAGCCCTTCGCCCCGGGCCTGGTTGAGCACCGTGGCACCGGTTGCGCCGGCCTCCCGCGCGGCCTCGAGTACGGCCTCGGTCTTCTGGTCCTCGACCATGACGACGATCAGCTTGAAATGCATCTGTCCTCCCCGATCCCCCAGCCGGGATCAGCTTCCTGAGCGTTCGCGGCGCCTGCGGCGCGCGCGCAGTTCACCGAGTTGCGCATAACCCATCACGCTCATGATCGGAAACAGGCTAGCGAAGGCGATGAGCCCGAAGCCGTCGATCAGCGGGCTGCGTCCCGGGATGGTACCGGCCAGGCCCAGTCCGAGCGCAGCGACCAGCGGGACGGTGACCGTCGAGGTGGTCACGCCCCCGGAATCATAGGCCAGCGGGATGATCTCGCGGGGCGCGAAGAACGTCTGCACGACGACGACCACGTATCCCGCCATGATGTACCAGTGCAGCGGGGTGCCGGTCACGATGCGGAACGTGCCGAGCCCGATGCCGGCCGCCACGCCGATTGCAACGGCCATGCGCAGGCCCCAGGTCGTGATCGTACCGCCGGACACCTGCTGTGCCTTGAGTGCCACCGCGATGAGCGACGGCTCGGCGACGGTGGTGGCGAAACCGATCGCAGCCCCGAACGCGTACACCCAGGCGTAGTCCTGCCAGGCGACGGCGGCCGGGACGGCCGCCCCCGCCTCGTAGATGAACTCCGGGGCGGTCAACTGCTCCGCCATCAGCCGCCCCAGCGGGAACAGGGCTTCGTCGAGTCCGTCGAGGAACAGTGCCAGGCCCAGCAGGACGTAGATCATGCCGAGCAGCGTCCTCCGGGGGTTCGGCACGGCGCGACGCAGGACGAGGACCTGGAAGACGAGCAGGATCGCGATGACCGGCACCACGTCGCGCAGCGTACCGGCGACCACCGACAGGAAGTGCAGCGCGACGTCCTTCATCGCAGCATCCCGTAGGCCATCACGAAGATCATCGGCGTCAGCGAGGCGAACGCGATCAGTCCGAAGCCGTCCACCAGCGGATTGCGACCGCGGATGCCGCTGGCGAGGCCGACGCCCAGCGCCGTCACCAGCGGGACCGTCACCGTGGAGGTCGTGACGCCGCCGGAATCGTAGGCGATGCCGACGATCTCCTTGGGCGCCATGCCGGTCATTCCGACCACCAGGACGTAGCCGGCGATGATGAAGTACTGGATCGGCCAGCCCTTCAGGATCCGGATCACGCCGATCACGATCGCTGCGCCGACGGACAGCGCCACCGTCAACCGCAGGCCGAGTGCGTAGCCCGCGCGTGCCTCCTCGGAATTCTCCAGGGCGCCCGCCTGAGCGGCGACCGCGGCAGCCTCGTCGGCGATCGCGATCAGGGCCGGCTCGGCGACCGTCGTCCCGAAGCCGAGGCCGAAGGCGAATACCAGCAGCCAGGCCAGGCTGCCCTTGCGGACGAAGCCGTCCGCCATGCTCTCGCCCAGCGGAAACAATGCGAGCTCGAGTCCGCGGATGAACACGGCGAGGCCCAGCACGACCAGTACCGCGCCGTACAGGATCCGGCCGAGGTTCGGTACCGGCTGCTGCAGCACGACGAGCTCGAAGAAGGCGACGACCGCCACGATCGGCGCTACGTCCCGAGCGCTGTCGGCCACGGAACGCAGCACCTGTCGCAAGAACTGCCGCAAGCCGTCGCCTCCCTCCCCCGGTGGTCAGGCGACCATAGCGGCGGCGGGAGCACGACCCTATCGGGGCATACCGCTACGCGCAGGCCGGCGCGCCCGGTGCGCTAGAATCGGTGCCTCGCATGCGCCCGTCGGCGCTCTGGAGTCTCACATGGACCAGTCCCGGAACGAGGCCCTCATGGCGCGCCGCAATGCGGCGGTGGCACGCGGCGTGGGCATGGCGAATCCTATGTTCGCAGAGCGCGCCGAGAATGCGCTGCTGTGGGACGTCGACGGCAGGCGCTACATCGACTTCGCCGGCGGCATTGCGGTGCTCAACACCGGCCACCGCCACCCGAAGGTGCTGGCGGCGGCGCGGGCCCAGCTCGAGCGGGTTACGCACACCTGCTTCCAGGTCGTCGGCTACGAGCCCTACGTCGAGCTGGCCGAACGCCTGAACAAGCTGGCGCCCGGTCCCGGCCCCAAGAAGACGCTGCTCATGAGCACAGGCGCCGAGGCCGTCGAGAACGCCGTCAAGATCGCCCGCGCCCACACGGGTCGCCCCGGGGTGATCTCGTTCTCGGGCGGCTTCCACGGACGCACGCTCATGGCGCTCGCGCTGACCGGCAAGGTCGCGCCCTACAAGGCCGGCTTCGGCCCGATGCCGCCCGAGGTGTTCCACGCACCGTTCCCGACGGCGCTGCACGGCGTGTCGGTGCACGACTCGCTCGCCGCCGTCGAGCGCATCTTCAAGTGCGACATCGAGGCGCAGCGCGTGGCCGCCCTCATCGTGGAACCGGTCCAGGGCGAGGGAGGCTTCTACGTCGCCCCCAAGGACTTCCTCGTCAGGCTGCGGGAGCTCTGCGACCGCCACGGCATCGTGATGATTGCGGACGAGATCCAGAGCGGCGCCGGCCGGACCGGACGCATGTTCGCCATGGAGCACTACGACGTCGCGGGCGACCTCACCACGGTGGCGAAGTCGATCGCCGGCGGCTTCCCGGTTTCCGCCGTCGTCGGGCGGGCCGACATCATGGACGCGCCGGCACCGGGCGGGCTCGGCGGCACCTACGCCGGCAACCCGGTCGCCTGCGCAGCCGCCTGCGCCGTTCTCGACGTGTTCGAGCAGGAAGGGATCTTCCAGCGCGCTGCCGACCTCGGCGGACGGATCACCTCGCGCCTGAGTCAGCTCGCGGCACGACATCCCGAGGTGGCCGAGGTCCGGGGGCTCGGCGCCATGGTCGCGATGGAGCTCTGCGAGGGCGGCGACCCGGACCGGCCGGCCGCCGACCTCACTCGTGCGCTCACGGCCCGGGCCCGCGAGCTGGGACTGATACTTCTCTCCTGCGGGGTCTACGGCAACGTCGTCCGGATCCTGGTACCGGTCACGGCCGAGGAGGCCGTGGTCGACGAGGGACTCGGCATCATCGACCGTGCGCTCGGGGAGTTGTGCGCGCCGGGGGCCCGCAAACGGGCCTGAAGACCGGCGTCGATCCGCCCGACGCCGGGAACCGGCCGGCGCCTCGGCGGTCGGAAGACATGCGGCGGGAATGGTGGCTAGGGAGAGACTCGAACTCTCGACCCCGGGGTTATGAATCCCGTGCTCTAACCGGCTGAGCTACCTAGCCACGCGGTGGGAAGGACACCCTCGGGGACCGCGGATTCTCGGTTCGGGAGGCGCTGCATGTCAAGGCGAGCCCTCCTCCTTCCGCGGTCGCGTTGGACCGCCGCCGCAGTCCTATTCCGTCCCGGCGGAATTCCGCAAGAATGAATCAGGAGCCTGTTCCATGGTCACGAACCTGCTGATCTCCTCCCGGCCCTTCGCCGCCCTGTTCGCTGCGGGCGCGGCGCTCGCCATGGCGGCGACGGCCGTTGCGGCCGAAAAGATCCCCATCACCCGGCTGGCCGACCTGCCCACCCACGTCTACTCGCTCCCCGACAAGCCGAGTGTGATGGTCATGGACCCCGCGGCGGTCCGCGCGCTCGCGGAGGAAATCGAGGCCGACATCCGGTCGGACCTCGACAAGTACGACATCCGGGACGTCACCGCGGTGCGGCGCCTGCACGGCACGCTGCTGACGATCGCCCTGTTGAAGCGCGACGACGAGGCGGCACGCGAGCTCATCTCCGTGGTGCGCGGCATGCAGGAGAAGCCCGCCGCCAAGCTCACCTCCGGGCGCATCGCAGAGGCCATCCTCGCGGCCCGGGCGGCACCCGCAGCCGAGTACGAGCCCACGCTGCGCGCTTCCCTCGAGTCCGCCCTCGCGGCGCTGCCCTGGGACGTCGTGCAGGACGAGCTGCAGAGCACCAAGGGCTACCTGGAGTTCATCTCGGAGGGACTGGTCGTCGGCGGCCTGGAGACCGCCATCGACCCGGCGGCGGCCGACGGCGAGCTCAGTCAGCAGCTCGCCGACAACATACTGGGCGCAGCCTACACGTTGACCGAGATCCTCCCGCATCGCGACGCGCTGCAGTCCGCCTTCGCCGCCGTCGTCGACACCCACGCGGTGGCCCGAAAGCCCGACATCTGGGCCGAGCGCTCGGTGACGCTCACGGCGGAAGACGCGACCTCACCCGTGACGATCGCGGTCTGGGACTCCGGCGTCGACCTCGCGATCGAGACGCTGGGCCGTCTTGTCTGGACCAACGAAGGCGAGACCGCAGGCAACGGGCTCGACGACGACGGCAACGGACTGGTGGACGACGTGCACGGCATCGGCTGGACGCTCCACTCGGACTACAGCCCCGAGCTGCTCTTCCCCGTTCGCTCGGTGGTGGAGGATCCGGAGCGGTTCAAGCAGTACATGAAGGGTCTGCAGGACCTGCAGGCGAACATCGACAGCCCCGAGGCGGCCGATCTCCGCCAGAAGATGTCCTCGCTTCCGAAGGAGGAATTCCAGCCGTTCGTCGAAGGGCTCGGCGCCTACTCGAACTACGCCCACGGCACGCACGTGGCGGGCATCGCGGTCGCCGGCAACCCGGCCGCCCGCCTGATGCCGGTGCGCATCACCTTCGACCACCGCATCCTGGGCGACAAGCCCACCATCGCGCAGACATACAAGGACGCCTACTCGGCGGTGCGCACGGTCGACTACCTCGTCGAGCAGGGCGCAAGGGTCGTCAACATGAGCTGGGGCGGGTCGCTCGCCAGCGTCGAGGCGGCGCTCGAGCAGCACGGAGTCGGCGACACCCCGGAAGCGCGCAAGGCGCTCGCCCGCCGCATGTGGGACATCACCTACCAGGCGCTGTTCGAGGCGCTGCGCGATGCGCCCGGCGTCCTGTTCGTGATCGCGGCCGGCAATTCGGACAACGACGTGAAGTTCGACGAGGTGTACCCGAGCTCGTTCCAGCTGCCCAACGTGATCGTCGTCGGCGCCGTCGACCAGGCAGGCGACGAGGCGTCGTTCACGAGCTTCGGCAATGTCGACGTCTATGCGAGCGGCTTCGAGGTCGAGAGCTACGTTCCGGGCGGCGAGCGCATCGCCTTCAGCGGCACGAGCATGGCGGCACCGAACGTGACCAACCTGGCCGGCAAGCTCTGGGCGCTGCACCCGGAGCTGTCCGTGGCGGAGGTCAAACGACTGATCGTGGAGGGCGCCGACGAGAAGCAGGTGGGCGAGCGCCGGATCCGGCTCGTCAACCCGAAGAAGTCGCTGGAGCTGGCCGGGGCCGGCTAGACGCTACCCGCACTCCTCTACCCCCGCGCGAGGAATTGCGCGGGGTGTGGCCGGCGTCAGCCGGCGGGCGCCTTACCGGCCTTGGCGCGCCTCTTGCGGGACGTCGAAGCGGCGCCGGCCTTCTTGGACCGCCCGGCCGGCGCTTTCTTCCGCGCGCGTTTCTTGCCGCCCGGAGCCTTGCGGGGAGCGGCCTTTGCCGGCGCCGCCCGGGACCCGGCGCGGGTCGCGCCTAGCGCCGTTTCGAGTTCGTCGAGCGCAGCTCCCGTGTAGACCGCCATGTTCTGCAGGTGCGGCAGCGTGTCGCGGCAGCCGACGAAGGCGAAGGCGAGCGTGTCGGCGTAGCTCTGGCAGGTGATGTTGAGCCCGATGCCGTGCGCGATCAGCGAGATCGGGTAGCTCGCCTCGAGCCGCGCGCCGCGGAAGTAGAGGGGTTTCGACGGACCGGGCACGTTCGACACGGTGACGTTGAACATCGGGCGCGTGCGACCGGCGATCGGCGTCAGCATCGTCAGGATGCTCGGCGCCATCAGCAGCATCGTGTACTGGGTGATCGCTTCCCGCGGCAGCGCGCGGAAGTGCGTCTTGGCCGCTTTCGTCGACGCCGTCACCGCGGCGAGCCGTTCCATCGGATCCCCGATGTCGGTGCCGAGCGTGCCGATGATGAAGGTCACCTGGGTCCCGGTCCCCTCGTCGTCCGCCGGCCGCACGGACACCGGGATACCGGCGGTCAACGGCTTCTCCGGAAGCTGGTCTTCATCCAGCAGGAAGCGCCGCAGCGCCCCGCCGCAGATCGCGACCACGACGTCGTTTAGCGTGCAGCCTGCCGCCTTGGCGACGGACTGCAGGCGGGCGAGCGGGAAGCGCTGGGTGGCGACGCGCCGCTGGCCGCGCACGCGGCCGTTCATCACCGACTTCGGCGCGTCGAAGGGCAGCTGCAGGTCCGGGTCCCCGGCACCCGGGGACAGCATCGACGTGAAGGCCTTGAGCAGCTGCGGCGCCGAGCGAACCTGCAAGCCGATCGCCTCCGTCACCGTCCGCATCACGCCGTCGAAGGTGAGCTCCGGGCCCGACCGCTCGGGCTTGCGTCGCACTTGTTTCTCGAGACTCGGGCTCCAGAAAGGCGGCAACGACAGGCTCTTCTGCGGGTCCTCCGACATGCAGCGGGTGAGCAGCCGGACGCCGCTGATGCCGTCGATGAGGGAGTGGTGCATCTTGAGGTAGATCGCGAAGCGCCCGTTCTCGAGGCCCTCGATCAGGTGGAACTCCCAGGGCGGGCGCGCCAGGTCGAGCGGCTGGCTGTGCAGGCGCGCGACCAGCTGGCCCAGTTCGCGCTCTCCCCCGGGCGCCGGCAGCGCCGAGTGCCGGACGTGGTACTCGAGGTCGACCTTCTCCAGCTCCACCCAGACAGGCAGGGGGTGCCGAAGCCCCGGCCCGCGCAGGCAGTAGTTCCAGGGGGGCATGAACTCGCGGCTCTCGCGGAACTCGGCCATCAGGTCGCGCAGGAAGTCGGGCGGCGCACCCTCCGGCCGAGCGAACGGCATCAGGCCCGCGACGTGCATCGGCGTGTCGCGGGACTCGACCTGGGTCCAGGAGATGTCGAGCGGGTTGAGCGGATGGGTCTTCACGTCCGGTCCTCCCCGGGGCGCCAGGGGACAGTGTAGCCCCGTACGCAGTGAGCCCGTCAGGGTCCGTCGCGCTCAGTGCTCGACGTAGATCAGCTTGTCGGTCTCGAAGCCCCGGGCGGATGCGAGCGCCAGCAGGCGCTCCAGCACGGCCTCCGGGAGTTTCGGCTCGCGCGAGAGGATCCACAGGTAGTCGGTGTCCGGCCCGCAGACCATGGCCCATTGGTAACCTTCCTGGTCGAGGGCCATGACGTTGTAGCTGCCGTAGAAGGGCCCGAAGAACGACACCTTCAGGCGGCCGACGTCGGGAGAACCGATGAAGTAGGCCTTGCCCTCGGCCTCGCGCCAGGTCCCGCCCTGCACGTCGTACCCACGGTTCAGGACCCGGATTCCGCCGTCGTCGCGGCGCGCATAGGTCGCGGTAATCCGCTCCAGACCGCGCTCGAACGGATGGTCCAGGCGGGCGATCTCGTACCAGGTGCCAAGGTAGCGCTCCGGTTCGAAGTCGCCTACCGGCTCCACGCCGGCCGGCAACCCGGTGCAGCCGGTTGCCAGCGCGGCCACGGCGATCAGGGCGATCAGGCGGTTGCTCACGGCGTCTCCTTCAGACGTTGAAGCGGAAGTGCATGACGTCGCCTTCCTTGACGACGTATTCCTTGCCTTCCAGCCGTAACTTGCCGGCCTCCCGGGCGCCGGCCTCGCCCCCGCAGGCGATGTAGTCGTCGTAGGCGACGGTCTCGGCCCGGATGAAGCCTCGCTCGAAGTCCGTGTGGATCTCGCCGGCGGCCTGCGGCGCGGTGGCGCCGCGGTGCACCGTCCAGGCGCGCACCTCCTTGGGACCGGCCGTGAAGAAGGTCAGCAAGCCGAGCAGGCGGTAGGCGGCGCGGATCACGCGGTTCAGGCCCGGCTCGTCGAGCCCGAGGTCGGCCAGGAACACGGCCCGGTCGGCTTCGTCGAGCTGGCCGATCTCGGCCTCGACGGCCGCACAGACCGGCACGACCTCCGCGCCCTCCCCGGCCGCCAGGGCGCGGACGGCGTCGAGCCTCGGGTTGTCCTGGAACCCGTCCTCGAGCACGTTGGCGACGTACATCACCGGCTTCGCCGTGAGCAGCGGCAGCTCGCGCAGCTTCTGGCGCTCGAACTCGTCGAGCTCGAGCGAGCGGACCGGCTTGCCGGCATCGAGGTGGGCCTGCAGCCGCTTGATCGACTCGCGCCAGCGGAGGGCCTCCTTGTCGCCGGCCTTCGAGGCCTTTTCCGCGCGGACCAGCGCCCGGTCGACCGACTCCAGGTCGGCGAGGGCGAGCTCGGTGTTGATGGTCTCGATGTCGGCGACCGGGTCGACCCGGCCCGACACGTGGACGACGTCCGCGTTCTCGAAGCAGCGTACGACGTGCGCGATCGCGTCGGTCTCGCGGATGTTGGCGAGGAACTGGTTGCCGAGCCCCTCGCCCTTCGAGGCGCCGGCCACGAGACCGGCGATGTCGACGAACTCGACCGTCGTCGGCAGCACCTTCTGCGGCTTCACGATCGCGGCCAGCGCATCCAGCCGCGGGTCCGGCACCGGCACGACGCCGACGTTAGGGTCGATGGTGCAGAATGGATAGTTCTCCGCCGCGATCTGTGCCCGCGTCAGCGCGTTGAAGAGCGTGGACTTGCCGACGTTCGGCAGGCCGACGATGCCGCATCTGATACCCATGGAACCCTTCCTGTCGGTCGCCGCGCTCAGCCGGCGCCGGTCCCGTCCTCGCCGTCCTGCCGCGTGCGCGTCGGGCGGGCGTGCAGCCTGTTCATGACCTTCTCGGCCCCCTCGACGAGCAGCGGCGGGAACTCGTCCGCCGCGAGCGCGACGGCCTCGTCGATGGCCTTTTGCTCCTCGGCCGCCGCTCGCCGCAGGACATAGCCGATCACCTCGTCGCGATCGCCCGGGTGACCAATGCCGAATCGCAGGCGCCAGAAGTCCTGGCCCATGTGCTGGATCGTGTCCGTCAGGCCGTTGTGGCCGCCGGCGCTTCCGCCGCGCTTGAGCCGCACGGTGCCGGGCGGCAGGTCGAGCTCGTCGTGGGCGACGAGCACCTCGCTGGAGGGCACCTGCAGGTAGTCGCACAGCGCCCGGATCGCCGAGCCGCTGCGGTTCATGTAGGTCATGGGCTTGAGCAGCCACAAGTCGACACCGGCGACGGTGATGCGGCCGGCATCGCCGCCGTAGCGACGCTCCGGCTTGAGCCGGCCGCCGTGCCGTCGCGCCACCTCGTCGACGAACCAGAAGCCGGCGTTGTGCCGGGTCGAGGCGTACTCCGGGCCCGGGTTGCCGAGTCCGACGACGAGGCGCAAGGCGAGTCCGCTCAAGGTGTCTCCGGGGCCTGCGACCGGCCGAAATGGGCGGGGCCGCCACGAGGGCGGCCCCCGACATCCCGGCGAGCCGCCGGACGCTTACTTCTTCGCCGCTTCGGGTTCGGCCGCCGCACCTGCAGCCGGCGCCGCCGCCACGGCCGTCTCGACCGGTGCCTCCTCGGTGACCGCCTCGGCGCGCTGCGTGTGAATCGAGACCACCGGCGCGTCGTGGCCGTGGATCAGCTCGGGCAGCTGTACGCCCTCGGGCAGCCTGAGCTCCGAGAGGTGCACGAGCTGGCCCAGGCCGAGCTCGAGCAGGTCGACCTCGATGTACTCCGGCAGATCCTTCGGCAGGCACAAGACCTCGACCTCGTTGCGCAGGTGCGAAACCGTTCCGCCCTGCTGCTTCACGCCCACGGAGACGGACTCGTTGACGAAGTGCAGAGGCACCTTCATCCGGATCTGCTCGTTCTCGAGCACCCGCTGGAAGTCGATATGCAGCACCTGGTTCTTGAACGGGTGACGCTGCAGGTCCTTGAGCACGGCCGGCTGCTTCTCCCGGCCCACGCTGAGGCTCAGGATGGTCGAGTAGAACTTCTCGTTGTCGAGCATCTGCAGCAGCTTGTCGTGCTCGAGCTGCAGCGGCCGCGCCTGCTCGTGGCCGCCGTAGAGGATCGCCGGGACCTTCCCGGACCGACGCAGGCGGCGGCTCGCACCCTTGCCCTGGTCGTCCCGGAACTCCGCGACGAGTTCGATAGACGTCTTCATGATGATTCACTCCTCGAAGTTCGGAGCGCCCGCCCTGCGACCAGGCCGCGCTCCATCCAGACGGGCCACCGGACCCCCCGGCGACCCCCAATCAAGACCAAGGGGATTGCTCCCTGTTCCTCTTCCGGATCAGTCGACGTACAGCGAGCTGACGGACTCCTCGTCGCGGATGCGGCGCATGGTCTCGGCCAGCAGGCCGGCGACCGTCAGCACCCGGATCCGGTCACAGGCCTCGGCCGCCGGACGCAGGGGAATGGTGTCGGTCACCACCAGCTCGTCGAGCGCCGAGGCGCTGATCCGCTCGATCGCCTTGCCCGAGAGCACGGCGTGCGTGATGTACGCGAGCACCTTCTCCGCGCCGTGGTCCTTCAGGGCCTGCGCCGCGAGGCACAGGGTCCCGGCCGTGTCCACGAGGTCGTCCACCAGCACGCAGACCTTCCCCTTGACGTCGCCGATGATGTTCATCACCTCCGACTCGTTGGGGCGCGGCCTGCGCTTGTCGATGATCGCCAGGTCCGCGTCGTCCAGCCGGCGTGCCAGCGCCCGGGCCCGGACGACGCCGCCAACGTCCGGCGACACCACGATCATCCGCTCGTACTTCTGCTTCCAGGCATCTCCGAGCAGCACCGGCGACGCGTACACGTTGTCGACCGGGATGTCGAAAAAGCCCTGGATCTGGTCCGCGTGCAGATCGACGGTCAGCACCCGGTCGACGCCCGCGCCCTTGATCATGTTCGCGACCAGCTTCGCCGTGATCGGCACGCGCGTCGCCCGCGGTCGCCTGTCCTGCCTGGCGTAGCCGAAATACGGTATCACCGCCGTGATTCGGCCCGCCGAGGCCCGGCGGCAGGCGTCCGCCATGACCAGCAGCTCCATCAGGTGGTCGTTCGCCGGGGGCGAGGTCGACTGCACCAGGAACACATCCCGGCCGCGGACGTTCTCCATCAGCTCGACCTGCGTCTCACCGTCGCTGAACTTGCCCACGAAGGCCCTACCCAGCGGCTGCATCAGGTGTCGCGCGATTTCCTGCGCGAGCGCCGGATTCGCGTTGCCGCTGAAGACCGCCATCGTGGAATGGTCCACGCGCTTCTCCCCTTACGGGGGCCCCGCTAGCCCGGGACCCGCGATCAACTGGCTGGGGTGGAAGGATTCGAACCTTCGAATGGCGGGATCAAAACCCGCTGCCTTACCACTTGGCTACACCCCAATCTAACCGTCAGCCAAGGCCGCGCCGCCCGGCGCGCTCCACTTCCACCCGGTCCAGCAGCGGCGACCGGTCGATTCCTGCGGCGACTAGGCCGGTCCAGCCTTCCGGCAGATCCTCGAGCGACGCTTCGGCCTCCGCCCGCGACCCCAGGGCCGCGAACACGCAGGACCCCGTTCCCGTCAGCCTGGCCTCGCCCGCCCTTGCGGCCAGCCAGTCGAGCGCCCGGCGCACCTCCGGGTAACGCCCGGCGACCACCGTCTCGCAGTCGTTCCGCCCGCCCGCCTGCAGGAAACCGAGAATTGTTATCCGGGGGGAATTCCGTGTCAATTCAGGGGCCTGAAAAACCGAGGCCGTGCTGACCTCCACCGCGGGGCGGACAATGGCGAACCACCGCCGCGGAAGTTCGATCGGGGTCAGGACCTCCCCCACCCCCTCCGCCCAGGCCGAGCGGCCGCGAACGAACACGGGCACGTCTGCGCCGAGGGCAAGCCCCAGCCTGGCCAGTTCGCCCTCGTCGAGCCCGATGTCCCAGAGCAGGTTGAGCGCCACGAGCACCGTCGCGGCATCGGAACTCCCGCCGCCCAGCCCTCCGGCCGCCGGGATGCGCTTGTGCAGCGCGATGTTCGCCCCGCAACGCGGATCGGCCTGCCGCCGGAGCAACCGGGCTGCGCGCAACACGAGATCGTCCTCCGGCAGGATCTCGATCGGTCCCGCCGTGCGCACGAGCACGCCGTCACTGCGCAACTCGAAGTCGATCGAATCGGACAGGTCGAGGAGCTGGAAGGCCGTCTGCAGCTCGTGGTAGCCGTCGGGCCGGCGTGCCATCACGTGGAGGAACAGGTTGACCTTGGCCGGCGCCGGCCAACCCACGGACTTCACGGCCGGAGTTCCCAGTCGCCGACCGCCAGCTTGACGCGGACTGCGCCGTCCGAGGCCGCGAGGCGGGCCGGCAGCACGCCGTCGCCGACCTTCTGGTAGCGGGGAATCTCGACCAGCCACCCCGACTGGCGGAAGGAGACCAGCCTGCCGTCCCCGCCGAAGGTCTCGTCCGAAGGCTCGCCAGGCGCGGGCATGCCGAGCAGCCAGAATCGCAACGCCGCGATCGGCAGGTCGGTGCCGAGCTGGTCGAGCAGGTACCGGTGTGCATCCGCCCCCGCCAGCCGGCCGCCCTGGCCGTCCTCGAGCGCGAGTTCCCCGTCGTCCATCAGGATGCGCAGCGCGCCGGAGCCGAACGGACCTCGCAGCCGCACGTCGCTGGCGGAGCCCGCCTGCAGCCAGTCGAGGCTCGCCGAGGCTCCGCGGCCGTCGGCCGCGACGGCGACGCGTCCGCTCACCTGCCACGCCTCGAGGGAGAGCAACTCGGCTCGTCTCGCCGCCCAGTCGCGGGCGGGAGGAAGCTGCGGCTGCGACGCGCAGCCGGCAAGCAACAGGACCGCAGCCAGGGCGAGTGCTCGCACGGCGGCTCAGCCCGGGTGGCGCTCTATCGTCCGCTTCAGGGTGCGGTTGTCGGGCCCCTTCTCCAGGCCCCGGGCCCAGATCTCGCGCGCCTCGTCGACCCGGCCCTCGGCCCAGAGCACCTCGCCGAGGTGCGCGGCGACTTCCGGGTCGCGGGACCGTTCCCAGGCCCGTCCCAGGTAGTCGAGTGCCTCCTGCCGACGACCCAGGCGGAACAGCGCCCAGCCGACGGAGTCCATGATCGCGTAGCTGTCCGGCTTCGCCTCGAGGGCGCGCTGCACGAGCTCATAGCCCTCTTCCTTCCGTCGGGTGCGGTCCACCAGGGTGTACCCGAGCGAGTTGAGGGCGGTCGGATCCTCCGGGCGGCGTTCGAGTACCTCGCGCATGACCTTGACGGCGGCCGGGATCTCGTCCAGCTGCTCCAGGGAGAAGGCCTTGGCAAGGCGCAGGTCGTCGTCGTCCGGATAAAACTCGAGCGCGCGGTCGAAGAGCGCGAGCGCCTCCTCACCGCGTTGCCCGCGGACGAGCTGGTTGGCACGGCCCACCACGACGTCTCGCGCGCTCGCGGGTGAGCGGCTGAGGAAGTCGTCGAGAACCTGCGCGGCGCGCTCCGGCGCGCCGAGTGCCGCGCCGAGCTCGTAGGCCTTGAGCTGCGAGGCGACGGCTCGCGCGCCGGCCTCCACGCGTTCCAGGTAGCGGAGCGCGGCCGCGGGCTGGTCCTTCTCGTCGGCGATCAGTCCCAGATAGGCGAGCGCCGTGTCGTCGTCGCGCACGATCTTCAGCATCTCGCCGAAGTACTCCCGGGCGGCATCGTAGTCGCGCCGCGAATAGGCGATTGCGCCGAGCCCTTCGAGCGCCTGCGGCACGGCGGACTGGGAGCGACGCAGGTCCTCGAACACTGCCGCGGCCTCCTCGTCCCGCGCCGCCCCGACGAGCAGCCAGGCGCGGGTGAGGCGAGTCAGGGGGTCGCCGTCGGTGGCGAGCTCGCCGGCGCGGGCGAGTCCCTCGTCCATCCTGCCCAGGGTCAGCAGGGCGCGCACCTCGGCGAGTTCCGCCATGCGCCAACCGGGGCGCAGCTGCAGCGCCTCGCGCGCGGCCTCGAGCGCGCGCTCGCCGTGATCGGCGCGCTGCCACAATACGCTGCGCGCGTACTGCGCCTCGGCCAGGCCGGCATCGCCCTCGGCAAGGACTTCGATCAGCCTCGCGGCTCCGGTGTCGTTGGGCTCGTCCGTCAGCGTCCCGAGCAGCGCCATGTAGCCCTGCGCGCGATCCTCGTACGCCTGCTCCAGGACCCGGGCGAAATGCGGCACCGCTTCCTGATCCCGGTACAGCCGCAGCAACCCCACCGCCAGGTAGCGGTGCGCCTCCTCCCGGCCCGGCTCGAGCTCCGTCCAGCGGCCGGCGGCTTCCACGGCGGCGTTGAGCTGGTGGTGCTCGAAAGCGACGCGGGTGGCGCGCTCCGCCGTCGTCGCGTCGCCCGAAAGGCGCGCCGCGCAGGCGTAGGAGCCCGCCGCAGACGGCCACATCCCGCGGGCGAGAGCAAGCTCGGCGCGCAGCTCGTGGCCTGCCGCATCCTGTCCGGCACAGCGGTCCGGCACGGCGGAGCCGGGCGCGAGCCCGGGAAAGGCCAGCGCCACGAGCACGGCCGTCCGACGAAGGGCGTTTCCTGGCATCCGGTCACTATATCTCACGGCCGGCCCGGCCGTGCCCGCCGCGCTTGTGCTCCCCCCTGCCATCCCGGACAATCCGGCGCGTTGCACGACTGCTCCAAGATGTCGATCGTTGTCCTTGGCCTGAACCACCGCACCGCGCCTGTCGAGGTCCGCGAACGCGTCGTGTTCGACGCAGACCGGCTAGGCGACGCGCTGCATAACCTGTGCGCGCGACCGGGCGTGCAGGAGGGCCTGATCGTGTCCACCTGCAACCGCACGGAGATGTACTGCGTCGTCGACGGCGCGGACCCGGCGCTGGCTGCGTGGCTGGAGGAGTACCAGCACACCGGCCACGCGCTCGTGGACAACTGCTACGAGCTGCACGGACCGTCGGCGGTGCAGCACGTCTTTGCCGTCGCCTCCGGGCTCGACTCGCTGATCCTCGGGGAGCCACAGATCCTCGGCCAGCTCAAGGATGCCTACCGCGCCGCACACGACGCCGGCACGGCGGGCCCGCTCCTCAACCGGCTGTTCCAGGCGACCTTCGCGGTGGCCAAGCGCGTGCGCACGGAGACCCGCGTGGGCGCGAGCGCCGTTTCCGTGGCCTCGGCGGGCGTGCAGCTGGCCCGGCGCATCTTCGCCGGCTTCGGACAGCACACGGCGTTGCTGATCGGCGCGGGCGAGATGGTCGAGCTGACCGCCCGTCACCTGCACGCGCAGGGCCTCAAGCGGATGATCATCGCAAACCGCAGCCTGGCGCGGGCGCAGGAGCTGGCGCTCGAGTTCAAGGCCTCGGCCATCTCGCTGGACGCGCTGGCCGAGCACCTGCCGGCGGCGGACATCGTCATCAGTTCGACCGCCAGCCCGGTCCCCGTCGTGACCCTGCACGCGACCCGCGCCGCCATCGCGGCGCGCAAGCGCAAGCCGATGTTCATGCTCGACATCGCGGTGCCGCGCGACATCGAGCCGGCGGTGGCCGAGCTCGAGGACGTCTATCTCTACACCATCGACGATCTGAAGCAAGTGGTGGACCACAACCTCAGGGCGCGCCAGGACGAGGCCGAGGAGGCACGCCAGCTGATCGAGGACGAGGTCGAGCGCTTCATCGCGGCCCTGCGCACGCTGGATGCCGCCCCGATCATCCGCGAGGTGCGTGCCCGTGCCGACGGCACCAAGGCGCAGACCCTCGAGCAGGCGCGCCGGATGCTGGCGGCCGGCAAGCAGGAGGAGGCGCTCGAGTTCCTGGCCAATACGCTGACCAACCGGCTGCTGCACGCACCGTCCCGGGCGCTCAGGCTCGCCGCCGAGCAGGGTGATGGCGCGCTGATCGAGGCCGCACAGAAGCTCTACGGCCTGAACGGCCAAGACGGGCATTGAAGGACGCCATTCGCCGCCGCCTCGAGCGTCTCGTCGACCGCTGCGACGAGGTCGGCCGACTGCTCGCCGAGCCGGACGCCGCGGCGCGTCCGGACCGGTTCCGCGAGCTGTCGGTCGAATACGCGCGCCTCGAGCCGGTCGCGGCCGCGTTCCGCGCCTGGCTGGAACTCGAGCGCCAGCTCGAATCGGTGCGGGGCATGGCCTCGGACCCCGATCCCGGGGTCCGGGAACTGGCGGCCGTCGAGGTGGAACAGCTGAGCCGCCGGGTCGCCGATGAGGAAACGGCGCTGCAGTGGGCGCTCGTTCCGCCGGATCCGCAGGACGAGAGCAACGTCTTCCTGGAGATTCGTGCGGCCGCAGGCGGCGACGAAGCCGCCATTTTCGCCGGCGACCTGTTCCGCATGTACGCGCGGTACGCGGACTCGCAGGGCTGGCGGGTCGAAGTGCTGTCGGAGAACCGCGGAGAGCATGGCGGCTACCGCGAGATCATCAGCCGGATCGTCGGCCGCGGCGCCTACGCGAAGCTCAAGTTCGAGTCCGGCACGCACCGGGTGCAGCGCGTGCCGGCGACGGAGGCGCAGGGCCGCATCCACACCTCGACCTGCACCGTGGCGATCCTGCCGGAGTCGGAGGAAGTCGAATCGGTGGACGTCAACCCGGCCGAGCTTCGCATCGACACCTACCGCGCGTCGGGCGCCGGCGGGCAGCACGTCAACAAGACCGACTCCGCCGTGCGGATCACGCATCTCCCGACGGGCATCGTCGTCGAATGCCAGGACGAGCGCTCGCAGCACAAGAATCGCGCCCGGGCGCTGGCCCTACTCAAGGCGAAGCTGCTCGCGGCGGAGCGCGAGCGCCGGCAGCAGCACACCGAGGCCACCCGGCGGCTGCAGGTGGGCACCGGCGATCGCTCCGAGCGCGTCCGGACCTACAACTTCCCTCAGGGCCGGCTCACCGACCACCGCATCGACCTAACGCTCTACAAGCTCGAGGAAATCGTCGAGGGCGACCTCGCCCCGGTGATCGAGCCCCTGGCGCGCGAATACCGGGCCGAGCAGCTCGCCGAACTGTCCTAGTCCGTTCCGGGAAGTTCGCCGGCGCGCAGGCGCAGGTCGTACCACACCACGACGACCACCGCGGCGCCGAGCGGCAGCAGGAACACCGAGAGCAGCACGACGGAAACGATGCTGCTCAGGAACACAGCAAGCGCCGGCGCCAGAACCGTCAGCACGGCGGTCACGATGCCGGCCACCAGGAACACGGCGATCATCATCAGGAGCAGCACCCCGTAGACCATGCCGATGTGCCAGAAGAAACCGCGGGTGAGCCGCCAGCTGCTCCGCAGCGACGCGACGGGACCCGCCGGGCGGAGCACCACTTCGGCCGTGACCAGCGCGAGCCGCACCGAGATCCAGCTGAGGGCGACGAGCGCGGCCAGCACGACGGACACCACGAGGGAGTAACTGCCACCCTGCCAGGCCCAGACGCCGATGCCCGCCGCGACCCCGAACGGCGCGCCAACGGCGATCCCGGCCAGCAGCGAGGCGCCGATGAGCGGCAGGAGCCGTCCGAGCGCCGCACGCAGCGACTCGGCTGTGGAGCCGCCGCCCTGTGCGTAGGAGTGCACGCGGTGCTGCACAGCCACCGCCAGCCAGCCGTAGACGACGAAGGCGGCGAGGGTCGCGAGTGCCGTGCCAGGAGTCAGCGCCGTGACCACTTCGTCGGCCTCCCCTCCAGGCTGCAGGAACTCCGGGATCGTCGCCGCGAGCGCCGCGGGAATGGCGATCGGCAGCACCGCGGGCAGCGCGGCCGTGTAGAGGCGGGCCGCGGCGCTGGCGAGCGCCCAGGCTCCGGCGGGCTGCTGCGGCAGAGACGAGTCCATGCGCATGCTCCGTGAGATGACGTCCGAGTCTGCTGGCACCGCGGCGCAGGCGCAAGCGCGTGCCGCGGCACGTTCCCGCGTACTAGACTCAGCTCCAAGCCATGACCACCATCGACGAAGCTCTGCAGCGGGCTCGGGCCAGGCTCGACGGCCGGACCGCCTCGCCCGCGCTCGACGCCGAGGTGCTGCTTGCGCACGTCCTCGGGACGGGACGCGGTCTGCTCAGGGCCCGCGACACCGACCCCTGCCCGCCCACTGCCCTCGCCCGTTTCCGGGAGCTCGTCGCGCGCAGGGCGCGAGGAGAACCGGTGGCATACCTGACCGGGACCAAGGGATTCTGCGATCTGGAGCTCGAGGTCGTTCCGGGCGTGCTGATCCCCCGCCCCGAGACGGAATTGCTCGTCGAGCTTGCGCTACGCCTCGGCGAGCGACTCGACGCGCCTTCCGTACTCGATCTCGGGACGGGCAGCGGCGCCATCGCGCTCGCCCTGGCCCGCGAGTGGCCGGCGGCCGCGATCGTTGCAGTCGACGTGAGCCCGTCGGCGCTGGCCGTCGCACGGCGCAATGCCGGGCGTGCCGGCATCGCCAACGTGACTTTCGTGCAGGGTCGCTGGCTCGACGCGATCGCGGGCCGTTTCGACTTCATCGTCAGCAACCCGCCCTACGTGGCGGCGGACGATCCCCACCTGCCGGCCCTCGCCCACGAGCCGGAACTCGCTCTCGTGCCCGGACCGACTGGCCTCGAGGCCATCGAAGCCATCGTCGGGCGGGCTCCCGCACGACTCGTGCCCGGCGGTTGGCTGCTGGTCGAGCATGGGGCGGCACAAGCTGCCGCCGCGCGCCGGATGTTCAGGCAGGCAGGCCTCGGAGAGGTCGAGACCTTTCGGGACCTCGCCGGCCTGGAGCGCGTCACCGCCGGCCGTCGGCCAGCAGCGGGCTGACGCGGCGGCTACAATGCAGCTTCTTCCTGTCGATCCGGATGTTCCCATGATCAGGTTCGAGACATCGCTCGGCGATTTCGTCGTCGAGCTCTTTCCCGGCGAAGCGCCGGTCACGTCGGAGAACTTCCTGCAGTACGTCGACGCAGGGCACTTCGACGGCACCGTCTTCCACCGCGTCATCCCGGGCTTCGTCATTCAGGGCGGCGGGCTCACCGAGGATATGAGCCAGAAGAAGACGCGCGCGCCGATCGAGAACGAGGCGACCAACGGCCTGCGCAACCTGCGCGGGACGCTGTCGATGGCGCGCACCAACGACATCAACAGCGCGACCTCGCAATTTTTCGTCAATCTCGTAGACAACGCGTTCCTCGACCACCAGGGACCGGGCAACTACGGCTACGCCGTGTTCGGTAAGGTCGTGGAAGGCATGGACGTGATCGACGCCATCGCGAAGGTGAAGACTGGGCGACGGCGCGGGCACGACGACGTGCCCGTGGAAGCCGTGGTCGTCCGCTCCGCCCGCAGGGTCGCGGACGCCTGAGGCACGGCCCCGCCGCCAGGGCCGTGGCGCGCCGCCGTCGCTCCCTGCCGTCCCGGCTGCTGCGCGCACTCCTGGCAGCGGCCGTCGCGCTGCTGCTCGCGCTGCTCGGCCTGCTGCTCGCGTTCCGTTGGGTGCCCGTGCCGCTGACCGCCTTCATGGTGCGTGACCGCGTCGGCGCGCTCGTCACGCGCGCACCCGGCTACGAGTTCCGCCACGACTGGGTTCCCTGGGAGCGGATCTCGCCGCACGCCGCCGTCGCCGTGATCGCGGCCGAGGACCAGAAGTTCGCCTCGCATTCCGGCTTCGATCTCGAGTCGATCGACCAGGCGCTCGAGGAGGCGCGACGCGGCGGCCGGGTCCGGGGCGCGAGCACCCTCTCGCAGCAGGTCGCCAAGAACGTGTTCCTGTGGCCCGGCCAGAGCTGGCTGCGCAAGGGCCTCGAGGCAGGCCTCACGGTGCTGATCGAGCTGGCCTGGCCGAAGCGCCGCATCCTCGAGGTGTACCTGAACAGCGCGCAATTCGGCCGCGGCGTCTGGGGGATCGAGGCCGCGAGCAGGCGCTTCTTCGACAAGCCGGCCGCGGCGCTGAACCGCCACGAGGCCGCACTGCTCGCGGCCGTGCTGCCGAACCCGATCCGGCTGCGGGCCGACAAGCCTTCAGGATTCGTGCGCAGTCGCCAGCAGTGGATCCTGCGGCAGATGGATGCACTCGGCGGTGCTGCTCACCTCCACGCGATCGAGCCCGGGGTCTCCGCCGCGCTGTAGGGAGCTTCCCGGGTCCGAAGGCGGCCGGCTTGCGCTAAGGTCGGCACAGTACCCTCGGAGGCGACCCAATGCCGCGCTACGTACTGGCCCTCGACCAGGGAACGACGACTTCGCGCTCCATCCTGTTCGACCACGACGGAAACATGGCCGCCGTGGCGCAGAAGGAATTCGCGCAGCACTTCCCCCGGCCGGGATGGGTCGAGCACGATCCGGACGAGATCTGGGCATCGCAGGCCGCGACCGTCGCGGAGGTCATGGCGCTCGCCGATGCAACGCCCGCGGACGTCGCTGCCGTCGGCATCGCCAATCAGCGCGAGACGACCCTGCTGTGGGACCGGGCGACCGGCCGGCCGGTCGCCCCGGCTATCGTCTGGCAGGACCGGAGGACCGCGGCAGTCTGCGACCGGCTGCGCGAGGACGGCCGGGAGCCCGAGATCGTCGAGCGCACCGGGCTGCTGATCGATCCGTACTTCTCCGGCACCAAGCTGGCCTGGCTGCTCGACAACGTCGCGGGCGCCCGCGATCGCGCGGAGCGGGGCGAGCTCGCATTCGGCACGGTCGACAGCTGGCTCGTCTACAAGCTCTCGGAGCACCGCCTGCACGTGACGGATGCGACGAATGCGAGCCGTACGCAGCTCTACAACCTGGCGACCGGCGACTGGGACGACCGGATGCTCGAGCTGCTGCGCATACCGCGGGCCTGCCTGCCCCAGATAGTTCCGTCGTTGATCCGGCCGGACCACGAGGCGCGCGGCGGGGCACTCGAGGCCATGATCGAGGGCAGGCCCGTGCCGCTCGCCGGCATCGGCGGCGATCAGCAGGCGGCGCTGTTCGGCCAGGCCTGCTTCGAGCCGGGCATGGCCAAGAACACCTACGGGACCGGCTGCTTCATGCTCATGAACGGGGGCACGCAGCCGCCGGTGTCGCACAACCGGCTGCTGTCCACCGTCGCCTGGGACGACGGCAAGGTGAGCTACGCGCTGGAGGGAAGCGTTTTCGTGGCCGGGGCAGTCGTGCAGTGGCTCCGTGATGGCCTCGGCTTCATCCGCGAGTCCTCCGAGGTCGAGGCACTCGCCCGCTCGGTGCCCGACAGTGATGGCGTATACCTGGTGCCGGCCTTCACCGGGCTCGGCAGCCCGCACTGGGACGCCCACGCGCGCGGCGTCATGGTCGGCCTCACCCGCGGCACCACCCGGGGTCACGTGGCGCGCGCCGCGCTCGAGGGCATCGCGTTCCAGAGCGCCGAGGTGCTCGATGCCATGCGGCGGGACGCCGGGCATCCGCTCGTCGAGTTGCGGGTCGACGGCGGAGCGACCGTCAACGACCTGCTGATGCAGTTCCAGGCGGACCTGCTCGGAGTGCCGGTGGTCCGGCCGCGAATCCGCGAGACGACGGCGCTCGGTGCGGCCTACCTTGCCGGGCTCGCGACCGGCTTCTGGGGCTCCCGCGAGGAGGTGGCCGGCAAGTGGCAGGCCGAGCGGACCTTCGAGCCGCGGATGAGCCGCGACGAGGCCGAGGCGCGCATGCACGGCTGGTCCCGGGCCGTGGAGCGGGCAAGGGCCTGGAGCGACTGACGGGTCCTCGTACGCGGGCGAGGGCCCCGACGCCGTTGCGCCGGGGCCTCGTGCGTGGCCGGCTAGAAGTTGACGGCCAGCCTCCCGTAGAAGAAGCGGCCGGAGCGGCCGAACGGAGAGTAGTTCGAGAACGGTGTATTGCCGGTCGAGTTGCGCGTCACGGGGAACGCGTCGGGATACTCGTCGAAGAGGTTCTCGGCGCCTACCGACAGCCGGATGTGGTCGGTGACGTCGAAGCGGAAGTCCAGGTCCACCAGCGTCTTCGCCGACAGGCGGAAGTCGAGATTCTCCGACGTTCCCGGATCGAGCGCATCCCCGTAACGGGTCGCGCGCAGGGTCGCACCGAGGCGGTCGGTCGTCCAATTCACGACTGCGGCGAACTTGTCCGCGGGATTGCCCTCCTCGAACGTCAGCACGTTGACGCGTGCAAAGAGCGGCGGCGGCGGGTCGAGTGCCTCGAGCTCCTCGGTCTCCGGCACGCGCGTGACCTTCGTGTCGTTGAAGTTGGCCACCAGCGTGAAGTCGAAGCGGCCTGCGCGCCCCGCTTCCCAGGGCCAGTTGATCACGACGTCGAGGCCCTTCGTCTCCGTGTCCACGCCGTTGATGAAGAACCGGCCGCCGCCGATGCCGATGAAGCCGAGGCTCTCGAGGTAGTCGCGCACGTTGGCCTGCGTGAGGTTCTCCGAGAGCACGATGCGGTCGTCGATGTCGATCCGGTACGCATCGACCGTGATGCTCACGTCGCCGAAGCGCATCACCGCGCCGAGCGAGAAGTTGATCGACTCCTCGGCGTCCAGCGGCTTGGCGCCGAGCGCCTCGGCAACGGGATCGGTCGCGGGGAAGGTGGTGATGTCGAACGGCACGCCGTTGATGAAGTTGGTCGAGGTCGTGGCGAAGTACTGCTGCTGCAGCGACGGGGCGCGGAAACCGTTCTGGACCGAGCCGCGCAGCGCGAAGCCGTCGGTGAAGTCGTAGCGCAGGGCCAGTTTGCCGGAAACGTTGCCGCCGAAATCGGAGTAGTCCTCCGCCCGGACGGCCACCGATCCGAGCAGCCTTTCCGTGAGGTTGGCTTCGAGGTCGACGTAGGCACCGACGGCGGTGCGGTTCTCGTCGACCTCGTTGCCCGGACGGAAGCCCGGAAAGACCTGTGCACCGGAGGCGGTGGGACTGCCGTCCGGGAGCGTCACGCCGCCATTGCGGTAGGAATCGGGCTCGCCGGCGAAGATCGAGTAACCCTCTCGCCGTGCCTCGATGCCCGCCGCGACGTTCAGCGGCGAGGCGAGGTTCCCGACCTCGTACTGGCGAACGCCGGAGAAGTTGAACACGATCTGGTCGTAGTTGAAGCCGCCGGCGTCGAAGACCGTTCCGCTTGCCGGCCCGATCGAGCGGTTCAGCGTGTTCTCGATGGTGAACTCCATCTCGTTGAAGCCGTAGACCAGCGAGGAATCCATCGCCCAGTCTCCCCAGTTCCACTCCACGCCAAGCGCGAGGCTGTAGTCCGTGACGGCGGGCGCGATGATGGGGAGGAACCCGTCCGGGTAGATCTCGATGACGTTGCGGTTGTCGAGCGCCCGGCGGTAGAAGCCGGCCGAGCGCGCGTCGCGATCCTGGTAGCTCGCCCAGCCGTACAGCGACGCGCCGTTCGCCAGGTCATAGCCGCCGTTGGCGAACACCGAGATCTGCTCGAGCTCCGGCTCGCCGTACCACGCATTGAATCGATCGAACGTCTGTTCCCGCGGGTCGAAGGAACCGTCAGGCAGGGTCGGGTACTGCTGGCGCACGTCGTAACCGTCGCGCTCCGTCCGGTTCTGGTCCTTGTACTCGGCGGTCAATGTCAGGAACCCGCCGGCGCCCAGCGCGAAGCCCTTCCAGCCCGAGACCGTGAGCGTCTCGCCGTCGGAGACGTCGCGGCTCGCCTGCGCGGGAGCGACCCAGTTGGCTCCCGCCGGAGGACTGCCCGTCGGTACGGAGTAGCTCGACTCGCGGACTCCGTAGGTCATCGTGACGTCGCCGCCCGTGGCCATCTCCTTCATGCGGAGGTTGATCACGCCTGCGATCGCGTCGGAGCCGTACTGAGCGGATGCACCGTCGCGCAGTACCTCGATCGCCTGAACCGCCGCCGTAGGGATGGTGTTGAGGTCCACGGCGGCCGCGCCACGGCCGATCGTGCCGTTGACGTTGACCAGCGAGGAAGCGTGGCGGCGCTTGGAGTTCAGCAGCACGAGCGTCTGGTCCGGGGCCAGCCCGCGCAGGGTCGCCGGGCGGATCGTGTCGGTTCCATCGGCCAGCCCCGGTCGCGGAAAGTTGAACGAGGGCAGCGCCGTCGACAGCGCCTGGTTGAGTTCCGTCACACCGACGGCAGACAGCGCGGCGGAACCCACGACGTCGACCGGAACGGCCGTGTCGGTCGCCGAGCGGTCGGCCACCCGCGTGCCTGTGACGACGATCTGCTCGAGTTCCGCCTGCGGCTGCTGGGCCGTCACGGCGGGAGCGACGAGTGCCGTCACCAGACCGCACCCGAGCGCCAACCGCACGGCTGGAGTGATCTTGCTCATGGATAATTTCCCCTCAGTTATTCCGTTCTGCTCTTGAAAGGACTGACGTCATTACGCAACACGCGGGCAGCATGCGTCAAGCATCCCGCTTGGGGATTGTTGCGAATTTGGTACAACCATGCCGGCGACCACCGCCGCCGGCAGGTCAGGCGGCGTCTGCGGCCGGATCGTAGGCCAGGATGGGCGCAAGCCAGCGCTCGGCCTCGGCAACGTCGAACCCCTTGCGCGCGGCGTAGTCCCTGGCCTGGTCCGGACCGATGGGCCCGACCGCGAAGTAGCAGGCCTCGGGGTGCGAGAAGTACCAGCCGCTGACGGCGGCCGTCGGGAGCATTGCGAAGGACTCGGTCAGGCGGATGCCCGCATTGCGCTCGACGTCGAGCATGCGCCAGAGGGTCGCCTTCTCGGTGTGGTCCGGGCAGGCCGGATATCCGGGCGCCGGCCGGATCCCGCGGTACTCCTCGCGGATGAGCTGCTCCGCATCGAGCCGTTCCTCGGGCGCGTATCCCCAGTACTCGCGGCGCACGCGCTCGTGCAGCGCTTCGGCGGCCGCCTCGGCGAGGCGATCGGCGAGCGCCTTGAGCAGGATCGCCGAATAGTCGTCGTGAGCCGCCTCGAAACGGGCGACGTGCTCGTCGATGCCGATCCCGGCGGTCACGGCGAAGGCGCCGATGAAGTCCGGCACGCCGCTCCCCCGGGGCGCCATGTAGTCTGCGAGGCACCGCTGGGGCCGCCCCGGTGGCTTCCGTTTCTGCTGCCGCAGGTGGTGCAGGCGCCAGGCGACCTGCTCCCGGTCGGCGCCGGCGTAGACCTCGACGTCGTCGCCGGTGGAGTTTGCAGGGAAGAAGCCGAGCACGGCCCGGGCGCGCAGCCAGCGCTCGCGCAGCACGCGGTCGAGCATCTGCTGCGCGTCCTTCCAGAGCGCCCGTGCCGCCTCGCCCTTCGCAGGATCGTCGAGGATCGCCGGGAACGTGCCGGAGAATTCCCAAGCGTTGAAGAAAGGCATCCAGTCGATGTAGCGGGCGAGTTCCTTGAGCGGCAGATCGTCGATGACCTTGAGGCCCAGGAACCTCGGGACCGGGGGCGTGTAGGTCGTCCAGTCGAGGGTCGTCCTGCGGGCACGCGCTTCGGCGAGCGACAACCGGTCGCCCTTCGCCCGCCTGCCGGCATGCTGCTCACGACGCACGGCGTGTTCCGCCTTCACCTTGCCAACGTAGGCTTCCCGGCCATCGCGCGACACCAGGGACTGGCACACGCCGACGGCGCGCGAGGCGTCCTTGACGTAGACGACTGCGTGCTCGTACTGCGGGTCGATCTTCACCGAGGTGTGGGCGGGCGAGGTCGTGGCGCCTCCGATCAGGAGCGGCACGCTGAATCCCTGGCGCCGCATCTCACGCGCGACGTGCACCATCTCGTCGAGCGAGGGCGTGATCAGGCCGGACAGGCCGATCATGTCGGCGTCCAGGCTGCGCGCGGTCTCGAGGATCTTCTCCGCCGGCACCATGACGCCGAGGTCCACGACCTCGAAGTTGTTGCACTGGAGCACGACGCCCACGATGTTCTTGCCGATGTCATGGACGTCGCCCTTCACGGTGGCCAGAACGATCCTGCCGTTCGTGCGGCTCGCCGAGCCCTTCTCCTGCTCGATGTGCGGCACCAGGAGGGCGACGGCCTTCTTCATCACCCGCGCCGACTTCACGACCTGGGGCAGGAACATCTTGCCCTCGCCGAACAGGTCGCCGACGACGTTCATGCCGTCCATCAGCGGCCCCTCGATGACATCGAGCGGCCGCGCGGCCGCGAGCCGCGCCTCCTCGACGTCGGCCTCGACGTACTCGTCGATACCCTTGACGAGCGCGTGTTCGAGGCGCTTCGCGACCGGCAGATTGCGCCACTCGAGGTCCTCGGTGCGCCGCGCGGTCCCCTCGCCGCGGTAGCGGGCCGCCACCTCGAGCAGCCGCTCCGTCGCGTCCGGCCTGCGGTTGAGGACCACGTCCTCCACGCGCTCGCGGAGCCCGGGCTCGATCTCCTCGTAGATGGCCAGTTGTCCGGCGTTGACGATGGCCATGTCGAGGCCCGCACGGATCGCGTGGTACAGGAATACCGAGTGCATCGCCTCGCGGACCGGGTCGTTGCCCCTGAAGGAGAACGAGACGTTCGACAGGCCGCCGCTCGTCAGCGACCCGGGACATCGCCCCTTGATGCGGCTCACGGCCTCGATGAAGGCGACGCCGTAGCCGTCGTGTTCCTCGATGCCCGTGGCCACCGCGAAGATGTTGGGGTCGAAGACGATGTCCTCGGGTGCGAAGCCGGCCTCCCGCGTCAGCAGCCCGAAGGCGCGCTCGCAGATCGCCGCCTTGCGCTCCACCGTCTCCGCCTGGCCCTGCTCGTCGAAGGCCATCACGACGACGGCCGCACCGTAGCGCCGGACCTTGCGTGCCTGCTCGAGGAAGGGCCCCTCGCCCTCCTTGAGCGAGATCGAGTTCACGATGCCCTTGCCCTGGATGCACTTGAGGCCCGCCTCGATGACCGACCACTTCGACGAGTCGATCATCACCGGAACGCGGGCGATGTCGGGCTCGGACGCGACGAGGTTCAGGAAGCGCTTCATGGCCGCTTCCGAGTCGAGCATGCCCTCGTCCATGTTGACGTCGATGACCTGCGCACCGTTGTCCACCTGCTGGCGCGCCACGTCGACCGCCGCGGCGTAGTCCCCGGCCTCGATCAGCTTGCGGAAGCGCGCCGACCCCGTGACGTTGGTCCGCTCGCCGACGTTCACGAAGCCCGTCTCGGGCCCGACGTTGAGCGGCTCGAGTCCCGACAGGCGGCAACGCACCGGCAGCCGGGGAGGCACGCGCGGCGGCTTGCCCTGCACCGCGCGGGCGATCGCCGCGATGTGCTCAGGCGTCGTGCCACAGCAGCCTCCGACCATGTTCACGAAGCCGCTCTCGGCCCAGTCGCGGATGAAGGCGGCGGTGTCCTCGGCCTCCTCGTCGTACTCCCCGAAGGCGTTCGGCAGGCCCGCATTCGGATAGGCGCAGACGAAGGTGTCCGCGATGCGGGAGAGCTCCTCGACGTAGGGCCTGAGCTGACGCGCGCCCAGCGCGCAGTTCAGGCCGATCGTCGTCGGGCGCGCGTGACGCACCGAGTTCCAGAACGCCTCCGTAGTCTGCCCCGAGAGGGTCCGGCCCGAGGCGTCGGTGATGGTGCCGGACACCATGATCGGCAGGTCGAGGCCGAACTCGTCCAGGAGCTCGCGGACGGCGTACAGCGCGGCCTTGGCGTTCAGCGTATCGAAGACCGTCTCGACGAGAATCAGGTCCGCGCCGCCCTCGACGAGCCCCCGCGTGGCCTCCGCATAGGTTGCGCGCAGACGATCGAAGTCGATGTTCCGGTGCCCCGGGTCGTTCACGTCCGGGGAAAGGGATGCCGTGCGGTTGGTGGGACCTAGCGCGCCGGCGACGAATCGCGGCCGGCCGGTCCGGTCGGCGACCTCGTTCGCCGCCCGGCGGGCGAGCCGGGCCGCCTCGACGTTCAGCTCGTAGACCAGGTCCTCGAGGCCGTAGTCGCCGAGGGAGGGTGCATTGGCGTTGAACGTGTTGGTTTCGATTACGTCCGCGCCGGCCTCCAGGAAGAGGCGGTGCACGTCCGCAATGATCTCGGGTCGCGTCAGCGTCAGCAGGTCGTTGGCACCCTTGAGGTCCCGGCTCCAGGCGGCGAATCGCTCACCCCGGTAGTCCGCCTCCTGCAGGCCGCGCTGCTGGATCATGGTGCCCATCGCCCCATCTAGCACCAGGATGCGCTCCCCGAGCAGGCGCCGGAACGCGGCGATGCGTTCGTCCCTTGTCATCGTCTCAGGCCGCCCGGGCCTGCGGTCGGACGCCCAGCGCGTGGCAGATCGCATAGGTCAGCTCGGCGCGGTTCAGCGTGTAGAAGTGGAACTCGCTCACTCCCTCGTGCCGGAGCCGCGCCACCTGCTCGATGGCCACGGCCGCCGCGATCAGCTTGCGCGTGTCCGCGTCCTCGTCGAGTCCCTCGAACCGCTCGACCAGCCAGCCGGGCACGCTCGCGCCGCAGCGCGCCGCGAAGCGGGTCAGCTGCGGGAAGCGCGTGATCGGCAGGATCCCCGGCACGATGCCCATGTTCACACCGGCCCGGGCGCAGGCGTCCCGGAAGCGCAGGAAGACGCCGGTGTCGAAGAAGAACTGGGTGATTGCCCGGCTCGCGCCCGCATCTTGCTTGCGCTTCAGGTTGTCGATGTCGAAGGTCGCGTCCGGCGCCTCGGGATGGACCTCCGGGTAGGCCGCGACCGAGATCTCGAAGTCGCCGACGGTCCTGAGGCCGGCGACGAGATCGACCGCGTAGTCGAACCCCTCGGGGTGCGGCACGTAGCGACTGCTGCCGGCCGGAGGATCACCGCGCAGCGCCACGATCTGGCGAACGCCCTGGTCCCAGTAGCGGCGGGCGATGTCGAGGACCTCGCCACGGCTCGCCCCCACGCAGGTCAGGTGAGGGGCCGCCGTCAGTCGGGTCTCGGCCCGGATCCTGGAGACGATGTTGTGGGTTCGCTCGCGGGTCGAGCCGTCGGCCCCGTAGGTTACCGACACGAACCGCGGCGCGAGCGGCGCCAGCCGCTCGACCGACGACCAGAGCGTGCGCTCCATCGCCTCGTCGTTCGGCGGGAAGAACTCGAAGGAGACCTGGACGGGCTCCCTCCCGGTCGGGCCTGGCTTCTGCGGCACTCTTTCGGCAACCCCCTGCACGATTGTCTGAGTCTAATGCAGCCTTGACGCGGTGCAACCGGCACCGCGTCACGGTCCGGCTCAGTGCACCCCGGGGGGCGCCGACGGCTGCACGGCGGAGGCGAACAGCCTGGCCGCATCGACGGCGTCGAAGCTGTAGGCGCGATTGCAGAACTCGCAGCGCACCTCTACGTTGCCGCGCTCGCGGACGATGTCGCGCACCTCGGGCTCGCCAAGTGAGCGGAGGATTCCGGAAACGCGTTCCCGAGAACAGGTGCACCGGAAAAAGACCGGCGAGCCCTCGAACAGCCGGACGTCGTCCTCGCTGAACAGCCGGTGCAGCAGCGTCTTGCAGGGAAGCTGCAGCAACTCCTCGCGGCTGACCGTCGAGGCCAGCAACCGTAGCCGTTCCCAGGCATCGTCCGCCTCGGCCAGCACCCGCGGGTCCTCCTCGTAGGAGGCGCCCGCCCCCGTCGCGACCCGCTGCAGCAGCAGGCCAGCCGCGTGCTCGGCGTCAGCCGCCAGCACCAGGCTGGAGGGCAGCTGCTCGGAGCGTGCGAAGTAGGCCTCGAGACACGACGCGAGCTGCGGCTGGTCCAGCGGCACGATACCCTGGTAGCGGTTGGACTTCTGCTCGTTCTCCACGGTGGCGGTGAGCCGACCGCCGCCCGTGAGCTCGGCCAGCGTCGCGCCGTCCGGCAACTCGCCACGGTAGCGCGCCACGCCGCGGATGGCATGCCGGTGCGTGCACTGAGCCACCATCAGGTGCATCGGGCCTGGGCCCTGGAACTGCAGCGACAGCTGCCCGCGGAACTTCATCGTACCCGCCAGCAGCGTCGTGGCCGCCATGGCCTCGCCGAGCGCGCCGATCAGCACCCGCGGGTAGTGATGGTGCTCGATCACCGCACGCCAGGCCGCGTCCAGCCTGACGAAATGACCGCGCACCGGCCACCGCTCGAACAGGAACCGGCGGAGTTGGTCACCTTCGTGCACGCCGTCAGCGCTCCGCGAGCAGCTTCTTCAGGAGCTCGTTGACCTGCGCAGGGTTCGCCTTCCCGCCCGTGGCCTTCATGACCTGCCCGACGAAGAAACCGAACAGCTTGTCCTTGCCCGAGCGATAGTCGGCGAGCTGCCTGGGGTTCGCCGCCATCACCTCGGCGATCACTGCCTCGATGGCGGAGGTGTCGGTGATCTGCCGCAGGCCCTTGGACTCGATGACGGCATCGGCATCGACCGCGCCCGTCCACATGGCCTCCAGCACCTCCTTGGCGATCTTGCCCGAGATGGTCTGGTCCACGATCCGGGCGAGCAACCCGGCGAGGCGCACCGCATCCACCGGCGACCGATCCACGTCCAGACCGTCCCGGTTGAGATAGCCGGACAGGTCGCCCATCACCCAATTGGCAGCGAGCTTGGGCTCACCGCCCAGGCGGCGGACCACGTCCTCGTAGTAGGCCGCCATTTCGCGGCTGGCCGTGAGCACCCCGGCGTCGTACTCGGACAGGCCGTGTTCGCGCACGAAGCGCGCGGCCTTGTCGTCGGGCAGCTCCGGCAGGGACGTCTTGACGTCCTCGATCCACCGCTCGTCCAGCGAGACCGGCAGCAGGTCCGGGTCAGGGAAATAGCGGTAGTCGTTGGCCTCCTCCTTCGAACGCATCGAACGGGTCTCGTTGCGATCCGGGTCGTACAGCCGCGTCTCCTGGACGACCGAGCCGCCCCCCTCGAGCAAGTCGATCTGCCGGGCCATCTCGTAGTTGATGGCCTTCTCGATGAAGCGGAAGGAGTTCAGGTTCTTGATCTCGCAGCGCGTGCCGAACTCGTGCTTGCCCTCGTGCCTCACCGACACGTTGGCGTCGCAGCGAAAGGAGCCCTCCTGCATGTTGCCGTCGCAGATCTCGAGGTAACGCACGAGCGTGTGGATCTTCTTCATGTAGGCGATCGCCTCGCGCGCCGAGCGCATGTCCGGCTCGGAGACGATTTCCAGCAACGGCGTGCCGGCCCGATTCAGGTCGATGCCCGACCGGGCGCCGAGCCCCTCGTGCAGCGACTTGCCGGCGTCCTCCTCGAGATGTGCACGGGTGATGCCGATGGTCTTGCGTGAGCCGTCGTCGAGCACGATGTCCACCGAACCATCCTCGACGATGGGCAGCTCGTACTGGCTGATCTGGTAGCCCTTCGGCAGGTCCGGGTAGAAGTAGTTCTTGCGGGCGAAGACCGAGCGGCGCGCGATGGTGGCACCGGTCGCCAGGCCGAACATCACGGCCATCCTGACGGCCTCGCGATTGAGCACCGGCAGCACGCCCGGATAGCCCAGGTCGACGAGGTTGGCCTGGGCGTTCGGCTCCGCACCGAAGGCAGTGGACGAGCCCGAGAAGATCTTGCTGCGGGTCGCGAGCTGGGCATGGATCTCTAGCCCGATCACGACTTCCCACTCGATTGACACGGCGTGCGCTCCTTATGCCCAGCCCTGTGGCGCCCGGCGGTGCCAATCGGTCTCGCGCTGGTAGGCATGGGCTGCCGCGAGCAGGCGCGACTCGGCGAAGTGCGGTCCGATGATCTGCAGCCCGACCGGCAGCCCGTCGACGAGCCCGCAGGGAACGGATACCGCCGGCAACCCGGCCAGGTTTGCGCCGATCGTGTAGATGTCGTTGAGGTACATCGTGACCGGGTCGTCCACCTTCTCGCCGATGCCGAAGGCCGGCGTCGGCGTCGTCGGCCCCATCAGCACATCGACCTGCGCGAACGCCTGTCTGAAGTCGGCGTTGATCAGGCTGCGTACCTTCTGGGCCTTCAGGTAGTAGGCGTCGTAATAGCCTGCGGACAGCACGTAGGTGCCGGTCATGATCCGGCGCTTGACCTCGGCGCCGAACCCCTCGCCGCGGGAGCGCGTGTACAGGTCGAGCAGGTCCTTCGGATCCTCGCAGCGGTGGCCGAAGCGGACCCCATCGTATCGCGACAGGTTCGACGAGCACTCGGCCGGCGCCACCACGTAGTAAGTGGGCACGGACAGCGGCAGGGCCGGCAGGCTGACCTCGACGAGCTCGGCGCCGAGCGAGCGGTAGGCATCGAGCGCGGACTCCACGGCGTCGCGGGTCCGCGCCTCCAGCCCCTCGCCCAGGAACTCGCGGATGATCCCGACCTTGAGCCCCTTGACCGGTGCGTCGAGCTCGCGCGAGTAGGCCGGCACCCGCGCGTCGACGCTGGTGGAATCGCGCGGGTCGAAGCCCGACATGACCTCGAGCACGAGCGCCGCGTCTTCCGCCGTCTGCGCCAGAACGCCGGCCTGGTCGAGGCTCGAGGCGAACGCGACCATGCCGTAGCGGGAAACCCGGCCGTAGGTCGGCTTCATCCCGGTGAGCCCCGTGAGCGCGGCCGGCTGGCGGATGGAGCCGCCCGTGTCGGTGCCGGTGGCGAGCGGCGCGAGCCGCGCCGCGACGGCCGCAGCCGAGCCGCCGGAAGACCCGCCCGGCACGCGGGCCTCGTCCCAGGGGTTGCGGACGGGTCCGTAGAAGCTCGTCTCGTTGGACGAGCCCATCGCGAACTCGTCCATGTTGGTCTTGCCGAGCAGCACCGTTCCGGCAGCGGCGAGGCGCTCCACGACCGTCGCGTCGTAGGGTGCGACGAAATTCGACAGCATCCTCGAGGAGCAGGTCGTCAGGATCCCGCTCGTGCAGAAGATGTCCTTGTGGGCGACCGGCACTCCGGTCAGGGCCCCGCCGCGGCCGGCCGCGATGTCGGCATCGGCGCGCCTCGCGTCCTGGAGCGCGCGGTCGGCGGTCACCGTCACGAAGGCGTTGAGCCGGCCGTTGCCAGACTCGATGCGCTCGAGAAAGTGCCGCGTGACCTCCTCGCTCGAATACTCCCGGCTCCGCATTCCGCGGGCCAGCTCGGCCAACGTCCGCCTGTGGAGGCTCACTCGATCACCTTGGGCACGAGGTAGAGCCCGGCCTCGACCACCGGGGCATTCCTCTGGTAGAGCTCGCGACGATCGGCCTCCGTGACCTCGTCCGGCCGCAGGCGCTGCACCTGCTCCTCGAGCGGATGGGCCATCGGCTGGACGGCGTCCGTCTCCGAGGAGCCGAGCTGCTCCACGAACTCGAGGATGCGGGAGAGGCTGTCGACGTAGACCGGCAGCTCTTCCTCTGTGACCTGCAGTCGCGCGAGGTGCGCGATGTTCTCCACGTCGCGGCGGGTTAGCGTCACGTCGGCTCCGTAGGACTATAGGTAAAGGGGCGAAAAAACCCTGATCAATCATACACGTCTGCTTGTGGAAAGTCCTGCCCGACGATAAACTGCCGGGTCCTTTCCAACGGCTTCCCTCGCCACAACCTCGCCATGTTCAAGAGCCTTCGGGGATTCTTCTCGAGCGACGTCTCGATCGACCTCGGCACCGCCAACACGCTCATCTACGTGAGCGGCCGGGGCATCGTGCTCAACGAGCCATCGGTCGTCGCGGTGCAGGACGACCCGGGCCGCCGCGGGAAGACCATCGTGGCCGTCGGCGCCGAGGCGAAGAACATGCTCGGGCGCACCCCCGGACACATCAACGCCGTCCGGCCGATGAAGGACGGCGTCATCGCCGACTTCACCTACACCGAGCAGATGCTGCAGTACTTCATCGGCAAGGTGCACGGCAACCGCTGGCTTCGGCCAAGCCCCCGGGTGCTGATCTGCGTGCCATTCGGCTCGACCCAGGTCGAGCGCCGGGCCATTCAGGAATCCGCCGAGGGAGCCGGAGCCCGCCGGGTGGACGTGATCCCGGAGCCGATGGCTGCCGCCGTGGGCGCCGGCCTGCCGGTGAACGAGGCGCGCGGCTCGATGGTGCTCGACATCGGCGGCGGCACGTCCGAGGTGGCCGTCATCTCCCTCAACGGGATCGTGTACGCGGAGTCGGTCCGCATCGGCGGCGACCGGTTCGACGAGGCCATCATCCAGTACGTACGCCGCAACTACGGGATCCTGATCGGCGAGTCCACGGCCGAGCGCATCAAGATCGAGATCGGCTCGGCCTATCCGGGCCAGCAGGTCACGGAAATGTCGGTCAAGGGCCGCAACCTCTCCGAGGGCGTGCCGCGCAGCTTCACCCTGAACTCCAACGAGATCCTCGAGGCGCTCCAGGAGCCGCTGCAGGGAATCGTCCATGCGGTCAAGAAGGCGCTCGAGCAGACGCCGCCGGAGCTCGGCGCCGACGTCGCGGAGCGCGGTATCGTCCTGACGGGTGGCGGCGCGCTGCTCAAGGACATTGACAAGCTGCTGATGGAGGAGACCGGCCTGCCGGTCCTGGTCGCCGACGATCCGCTGACCTGCGTGGCACGCGGGGGCGGGCGCATCCTAGAGCTCACCGACGAGCACCCGGGGCTCTTCGGCCTCGGCTGAGCCGGCAGGCGCCGCGCGGCCGGCGCAGGGCTCGTGTAAATTTGCACGGCGAACCGCTCGCACCCCCTTGCCGCGGAGCACTCGTTGCCGCCGATCCAGGACCAGGACTCCAGACCACTGCTGCTGCGGGGCCCGTCCCTGGGGCTGCGGCTCGCGGTCTTTGCCCTGTTGTCCGTCGTCCTGATGGTCGCGGACCAGCGTCAGCAGTACATGCCGGTGGTGCGCTCCGCCCTGGCGGCGGCCGCCTATCCGCTCGTCTGGCTGGTCGATGCGCCGTTCGCCGCCTTCGCCGCAGCCCGCGAAGCGCTGCGGACGCGCGCCGCACTGGAGGCAGAGAATGCAAGACTCGAGGCCGACAACCTCGCGCTCAGCCTCAAGCTCATGCGCTTCGACGCGCTCGAGAAGGAGAACACGCGCCTGCGGGCCGCGCGCGCCGGTTCGGCCCGGGTCGCCGAGCGATTCGTGGTCGCCGAGATACTCAGTGTCGACCTCGACCCCTTCCGCCAGAGGGTGCTGGTCGACAAGGGCTCGAGCGACGGCGTGCACGTCGCGCAGGCGGCGCTCGACGCGCGCGGGATCTTCGGCCAGGTCACCCGGGTCGGGCCGGTGACCGCTGAAATCATCATGATCTCGGACCCGGACCACTCGATCCCGGTGCAGGTCAATCGCACGGGAGTCCGCACCATTGCCGTCGGAACGGGCCGGCCGGCCGAGCTCCGGCTGCCCTACCTGCCGCGCAATGCCGACGTCGAGGCCGGAGACCTGATCGTGACTTCGGGTCTCGGGGGCGTGTTCCCGCCCGGCTACCCGGTCGCCACGGTGGCACGGATCAGGCGCGACCCGGCGGAGCCCCTGCTCGCCGTCGATGCGGTGCCGACGGCGGAGCTCGACCGCGACCCCGAGATACTGCTGGTCTGGTTCGACAACCGCATCGTCGAGCCGGCGCAGGAGGCGGCCGCCGTTCCCGCGGCCGCCGCCGAGCCCCCCGCCGCGCCGGTCGGAGGAGACTGACGGTGCCTCGGCCGCGCCGATACAGCTGGCTCAGGATCCTGCTGCTGGTTCTGGCCGCGCTCGTCGCCACCGTGGTACCCCTGCCGGACCTGCTCGAGCCGGCACGCCCGAACTTCGTGGCGCTGACCGTGCTGTGGCTCTGCCTCGCGTCCCTGCGCGCGACCGGGCTCGCCGTCGCGTGGGGAGCCGGCCTCGCCGAGGATGCGCTGCACGGAATGCTGCTGGGGCAGCATGCGCTGGCGCTGGTGGTGATCGCCTACATCGCCCTGAAGCTGCGTTTCCGGATCCGCGTCTTCCCGGCGCTGCACCAGTCGACCGTCGTCCTGGGTCTCCTGGCCCTGCACGAGTTCATCCTGTTCTGGATCGACGGGCTGTCGGGGCATGCCCTCACCGGCTGGAGCCGCTGGCTGGGCGTCTTCGTCGGCGCCGCATGCTGGCCGCTGGTTTCCGCCCTCTACGGGCGGCTTGCGCTGCGCCCCTGAGCCGTGCGTCGCGTCAAGGTCAAGGACCTCTTCCGCGAGCAGCGCACCTTCGAGGTGCGTGCCATCGTCGCCGCGCTGATCGTGGCGCTGATGCTCGGCCTGGTCGCAGCCCGGCTCGTCTGGCTACAGGTCGTGCGCTTCGACTATTACACGGACCTGTCGCAGGGCAATCGCGCGCGCATCGAGCCGCTGCCTCCTGATCGCGGGATCATCTACGACCGCAAAGGCAGGGTGCTCGCGGAGAACACCCCGGCCTACCAGCTCACCGTCACGCTCGAGCGGGTCCGCGACCTCGACGCAACCCTCGGCAAGCTCGTGGCGATCGGACTGCTCGAGGCGAACGACGTCGATCGCGTGCGGCAGTTGCTGCGCAGCAGGCGGTCCTTCGAGGCGGTTCCCGTGCGACTGCGCCTGACGGACGAGGAGATCAGCCACTATGCGGTGAACCGGCACCGGCTTCCGGGCGTCGACCTGACGACCCGCGTCGCGCGCTACTACCCCTACGGGCCGTCGGGCGTGCACGCGCTCGGTTACGTCGGCTCGATCAGCGAGGACGACCTCAAGCGCATCGACCCGGAGGAGTACTTCGGCACGGCGGCGATCGGCAAGACGGGCCTGGAGCGCTCGTACGAGGAGCAGCTGCACGGCACCGGCGGATTCCGCGAGGTGCTAGTCAATGCCGAGGGCCGTCGCATGGAAGCCGTCGGCGACGACACGTCCGAGCTCCGGCTGCAGCGGCCCGTCGCCGGGCAGAACCTCGAGCTGGCGCTCGACATCGAGTTGCAGCGCGTCGCCGAGCAGGCCATGGGACAGCGGCGCGGCGCCGTGATCGCGCTGGATCCCTGGAACGGAGACGTGCTCGTGCTGGCGAGCACCCCGACCTTCGACCCGAACAAGTTCGCGCGCGGCATCTCCACCGTGGACTATCGCACGCTGACGACCGACATCGACCAGCCGCTCTACAACCGCGCCCTTCGCGGCACCTATCCGCCCGGCTCGACCGTCAAGCCGCTGATGGCGCTCGCGGGCCTGGAGGCCGGCGTCATCGAGCCCGACGACAGCCGCTTCTGCCCCGGATTCTTCCGGCTGCCCAACTCGAGCCACCGCTACCGCGACTGGAAGCGGGAGGGGCATGGCACGGTCAACATGCGCGAGGCCATCATGACGTCCTGTGACGTCTACTTCTACGGCCTCGCGGCAACGCTCGGCATCGACCGGATCCACGATTCCATGTCGCGCATCGGCTTCGGCAAGGCGACGGGCATCGACATCCAGGGCGAGCGTTCCGGCATCATTCCCTCGACCGAGTGGAAGAAGTCGGCCTTCCGCCAGCCCGAGCAGCAGGTCTGGTTCCCCGGGGAAACCGTGATCGTCGGCATCGGACAGGGCTACTGGACCGCCACCCCTTTGCAGCTCGCCCACGCAATGGCGGTGCTCGCGACACGCGGCAGGCACTTCCGTCCCCGGCTCGTGCGGGCGATCGTCGATCCCGCCTCCGGGGAGCGGCGGGAGCGGCCGGGCGAGGAGTTGCCGCGGGTCGAGCTCAAGGATCCGGCGAGCTGGGAGGTGATCGTCGATGCCATGGTCGCGGTCACGACCGGCGCCCGGGGCACTGCAGTGCGCGCCGCCCGGGGCGCGGCCTACACGATCGCGGGCAAGACCGGCACGGCACAGGTCTTCACGGTGGGCCAGGACGAGGAGTACGACGAGGAGACCGTGGCCGAGCGCCTGCGCGACCACGCACTGTTCGTGGCCTTTGCGCCGGCCGAGCAGCCGCGGATCGCCATTGCCGTGCTCGTCGAGAACGGCGGTCACGGCAGCTCGGCCGCAGCCCCGATCGCGCGGGCGGTCTTCGACGCCTACCTGCTGGAGCAGACCGGATGATAGGCGGGGCCTTCGACGAGCCCTTGAGTCGCCGGGGGGGCCTGACCCGCGGCGCCCGTCTCATGCGGGCCTTGCACCTCGATGGTCCCCTGCTGATGGCGCTCGGGGCCATCGCCGCATTCGGCCTGCTCATCCTGTACAGCGCAGCCGGCGGCAACCTGGGCCCATGGCTCCGCCAGGTGCTGCGGCTCGGGCTGGCGATCCTGGCCATGGTTGCGCTCGCGCAAGTCCCGGCCCGCGTCCTGCGCATGGTCGCCCCCGCCGCCTATGCCGTCGGCGTGGTGCTGCTCATTGCCGTCGCGGTACTCGGCGACGTCGGCAAGGGTGCGCAGCGCTGGCTCGACCTCGGCTTCGTCCGCTTCCAGCCCTCGGAAATCATGAAGCTGGCCGTTCCCATGATGTGCGCCTGGTATCTGCACGATCGGGCCCTGCCGCCCTCCCTGCGGGAGACGCTCGTCGTGCTCGCGATCATTGCGGTGCCGGCGATACTCATCGCCGAGCAGCCGGACCTCGGAACCGCCCTGCTGGTAGCCGGCGCCGGCGTGTTCGTGTTGCTGCTCGGGGGCCTCGCCTGGCGAGTCGTGTTCACCGGGATCGGCCTCGCCGCCGCCGCAGCGCCGGTGGCCTGGCTCCTGATGCACGATTACCAGCGGCGGCGCGTCCTGACCCTGCTCGATCCACAGATCGACCCACTCGGCGCCGGCTATCACATCATCCAGTCGCAGATCGCGATCGGCTCGGGGGGAGTCTTCGGCAAGGGCTGGATGAACGGCAGCCAGGCGCAGCTCGAATTCCTTCCCGAGCGATCGACCGATTTCATCTTCGCGGTGATCGGCGAGGAGTTCGGGCTGCTCGGCCAGCTGTTCCTGCTCGCTCTCTACATGGCGGCAGTCGGTCGCGCGCTGTTCCTCGCGAACCAGTGCCGCGACACTTTCGGGCGTCTGGTCGCCGGCAGCATCGCCTTGACTTTCTTCGTGTACATCTTCGTCAACACGGGCATGGTCACGGGCCTCCTGCCGGTCGTAGGTGTACCGCTGCCGCTCGTCAGCTACGGCGGCACGTCCATGGTGACCCTGCTGGCGGGCTTCGGTATCCTGATGAGCCTGCAGGCCCAGCGGAAACTCGTGCGCACATGACCCCGATTTGGCGCCGCACCGCGCTGTCTATCCTTGCCGGCCTCGTGCTGCCCGTCGGCGCGGCCGGTGCCTTCGACGCATCGCGCGAGGACGTGCGGCTGTTCATCGACGAAATGCGCGGACGTCACGGCTTCACGCAAGAATGGCTGGACGGGGTCATCGGCTCGGCAGCAAGCGACCAGCGCATCCTGGAGCTCATCAGCCGGCCCGCAGAGCGCGTACGGCCATGGTACGAGTACCGTGCGCACTTCCTCACGGAGCAGCGCATTGCCGCGGGTGTCACCTTCTGGGCCGCGCACCGCGACAGGCTGGCCGCCGTGGAACGCGAGACCGGCGTACCGGCCCGGATCATCGTCGGCATCCTGGGCGTCGAGACTTTCTACGGCAGGATTACGGGGCGTTTCCGCGTGCTCGACGCGCTGGCTACGCTGGCCTTCGACTATCCCCCGCGCAGCTCCTACTTCCGCACCGAGCTCGAGCAGTTCCTGCTGCTCGGACGCGAGGAGCCCCGCGTGAACCTGCTCGCCGCCCAGGGCTCGTACGCGGGCGCGATGGGACGGCCGCAGTTCATGCCGCGCAGCTACCGGGTCTACGCGGTCGACGGCGACGGCGACGGCCGCCGCGACCTGTGGCAGAGCTGGGACGACACGATCGCCAGCATCGCCAACTACCTGGCGGGCCACGGCTGGCGGGCCGGGGAGCCGGTCGAGACGCCGGCCAGGCTCTGGTACGCCGACGCCGGCCAGCTGGTCGCCGGCAGCATCGAAGCCAACGAGACCGTGGACGCACTGCGCGACAAGGGACTGGCTTTCGAAACGCAGCTGGCCGGCGACGCCCCCGCAGTGTTCATCCGCGTGGACGGCGTCGACGGTCCCGAGCTGCGCGCCGGCTTCCACAACTTCGCGGTGATCACGCAGTACAACCGCAGCGTGATGTACGCGCTGGCGGTGAGCGAGCTCGGCTCCACCATCGAGGCGCGGCTGCAGCCGGCCGGCGGCGGATGAAGGACTGGCTGCCTGTCGTGGCGGTTGCGGCAGTCGCCCTCGCCGGCTGCGGCGGCGGCCCGCCGCGCCAGCCCGCGCCGGTCGATCCGGCAGAGGTCCCGGACGCGGTGCCACGCGCCGAGCCGCGCGCCGCGCGCGGCAACCCGCCCTTCTACGAGGTGTTCGGCAAGCGATACGTCGTGCTGCCGACGGCCGATGGCTTCGTCGAGCGCGGCGTGGCTTCCTGGTACGGCCCGGGATTCCACGGCGAGTCCACTTCCTCGGGCGAGCCCTACGACATGCACGCGATGACGGCGGCGCACAAGACGCTGCCGCTGCCGGCCTACGTGCAGGTGACCAACCTGCAGAACGGCCGCAGCGTCGTCGTGCGCGTCAACGACCGCGGACCGTTCAAGGACAACCGCGTCATCGACCTGTCGTACGTCGCGGCGGCGAAGCTGGACATGATCCGCGAAGGCACCGCCATGGTGGAGGTCCGCTCGGTCGGGCCCTCGTCGCCCGCTGCCCGGCCTGTCGCGCCGGCGAACGGGAGATTCTTCGCGCAGGCCGGCGCCTTCACCGAGGAAGACAACGCCCGGAGACTGGCCCGACGGCTCGCCGAGGCAGGTTTCGACAACGTGCTGGTCGTCGCCGCCCGTGCCGACGGACGCGACGTCCACCGCGTCCGGATCGGGCCGCTTGACTCCGTCGACGCGTTCGACGCAGTCACGTCGCGGCTCCGGGACGCAGGCTTCGGCCCGGCCATCCTCGCCCTCGACTGATGCGTCCGGGAAAGGGTCACAGGCTGAGGTCGGTGCTCGTCGTGGCGCTGACGACGTCGGTCTCGGCCTGTGGCGGCGGGCAGACCGGGAGCGACACCACGCCCTCGTCGGCACCGCCCACAGGCCCGCCCACGGCCGAAGAATTGGGTGCAGCGACCTACTCGGGCTTCGAGAGCACGGCCCAGCCCGTCGCGCTGGCAAACGGCGTGTGGGAAGGCACGCCCTTCGTCGAGGGCGGTGCATCCCGGCCGCTGGTGACGCTGCTGCGCGGCTCCCGCGCGACCGGGGACGTCGACGGCGACGGCGAGGACGAGGCGATCGTCCTGCTGGCGGAGAATTCCGGCGGTTCCGGCACGCTCCTGCACGTCGCCGTAGTGGACCGGGTGGGCCCCGAAGTGGTCAACACGGCAACCCGTGTGCTGGGCGACCGGGTCCAGATCCGCGATCTGGCGGTCGAAGACGGCGGACTGCGCATCGACGTGGTGAGGACCGGGCCCCGGGATCCCGCCTGCTGCCCGGGCGAACTCGCGACCTATCGCTGGCTCGTCGCCGGGTCGGGCCTCGTGGACGGCCAGCCGGAAGAGGTGACGGGCCGCATGTCGCTCGCCATGCTCGCCGGCCAGCGGTGGCGACTCAGGCGTTTCGACCGTGAAACCCCGGTCGCGGGCAGCGTCGAGGTGACGCTGCGATACGAGGACGGCCGCCTGCGCGGGTCTGCCGGCTGCAACTCCTATGCGGCTGCGGCGGTGGACAGGACGGAAGG
>Ga0209536_100000713_pt1 | contig 54736 bp, 46 predicted proteins | sample DeeMarSeWOR28_12_FD_187461 | JGI IMG/M metagenome (GOLD analysis project Ga0209536, IMG submission 187461) | Marine sediment microbial communities from White Oak River estuary, North Carolina - WOR-2-8_12 (SPAdes) (version 2) | ecosystem: Environmental > Aquatic > Marine > Intertidal zone >... | reverse complement strand
GTGGCCTCTCCGATGGTGACCGTCTCATCCTCAACCCCGACGCCTCGCTGACGACCGGGAGCCGCGTCCAGCCCCGGGAACGCTGAGGTTCGTCGGAGGAGAACAAGAGCATGATCGAAGTCCGAAACGTGTCCAAGTCATACTACCGCGACAGCCTGGAGATCCCGGTACTGTCGGACATCTCCCTTACGGTCCCTGCAGGGGAATTCCTGGCCCTGATGGGCCCGTCTGGATCGGGGAAGACAACTTTGCTGAACCTCATCGCGGGGATTGACCGCCCTTCCTCGGGGGGAGTGGTGATTGAGGGAACGGACATCACGCGGTTGAACGAGACCGACCTCGCACGGTGGCGCGCACACCACGTCGGGTTCATTTTCCAGTTTTACAACCTGCTTCCCGTCCTCACCGCATTCGAGAACGTCGAGCTCCCGTTGCTGCTCACCTCGCTCTCGAAGAAGGACCGGAGGGACCACGTGAGAACCGCTCTCTCCCTTGTGGGGCTAGCTGACCGGATGAGCCACTACCCACGGCAGCTATCCGGGGGCCAGGAGCAGCGTGTGGCTATCGCCCGCGCCATCGTCACCGATCCAACACTGCTGGTAGCGGATGAGCCAACTGGTGACCTAGACAAAACTTCGGCCACGGAGATCATGGACCTCCTGGAACGGTTGAACTCCGAATTCAAGAAGACGATCGTCATGGTGACCCATGACCCCCGCGCCGCAGAAAAGGCGCACACGGCGCGGCACCTTGACAAGGGCGAACTGTTTGAATAGGACGGCGGCCAACACACCATGTTTGTCCTAAAACTCGTTTTGAAGAATGCCCTGCGGCACAAGCTGCGGATGGTGCTGACGATTCTTGGCGTCGCCATCGCAGTCACGGCGTTCGGGTTCATTCGCACGATCCTGACGGCGTGGTCCGCGGGTGTCGAGGCTTCAGCCACTGACCGGATGATCACGCGTCATGCAGTCTCGTTCATCTTTCCTCTTCCTCTTGCCTATCGGGACCAGATCGCAACCATCCCCGGCGTGGAGAGCGTCTCCTTTGCAAACTGGTTTGGCGGCATCTACAAGGACCCGGCCGACCCCAACAATTTCTTCCCCCGCTTCGGGGTGGACGTGGAGACCTACCTGGACATCTATCCGGAGTTTATCCTGCCGGCAGACGACCGCAGAGCATTCATCGCCGAGCGCAGTGCGTGCATCGTCGGCGAGAAGCTTGCACGCCAGCACAACCTCCAGCGCGGCGACCTGATCCCCCTCGAAGGGGACATCTATCCGGGCAAGTGGGAGTTCGTGGTGCGCGGCATTTACCGCGGGAAGGACCCGTCGGTCGATGAAACACAGATGCTGTTCCACTGGAAGTACCTGGACGAGCGCATCACGGAGCTGCAGCCTAGCCGATCGGGCGATGTGGGGTGGTACATATTTCGGGTTTCGGATCCCTCCGAGATGCCCCGGATCGCGCGGGCAATCGATGATCGGTTCTTCAACTCCCGCGCGAGCACCAAGACGGAGACGGAGAAGGAGTTTCAGCAGAGCTTTGTATCGATGTCCAGTGCGATTCTGAGCTCTCTCGAAGCGGTCTCGGTCATCATTGTGGGCATTATCCTGCTTGTCCTCGCCAACACCATCGTCATGTCAGCGCGGGAGAGGCGTCGCGAGTACGCCGTCCTGAAGACTCTCGGCTTCCGTCCCTTCCACATCACGGGGCTGATCGGGGGGGAGAGTCTGTTGATTGCGGTGTTCGGTGGAGGCCTTGGACTGGCACTGACCTTCCCGCTCTCGCAGGCATTCAGCCAGGTTTTTGCCACGCTCTTCCCCGTCTTTCGGGTCGAAGTGGAGACCGTGGCACTGGCGTCCCTTGTGGCCTTCGTGGCAGGTCTGGCGGCTGCCCTCGTTCCAACAATCCGGACCCTTCGCATGAGAATTGCCGAGGGGCTGCGGGCAATCGGATAGACGGCCATGAAGATCCCCCTTTCCTATACCTGGCGGAGTCTCTGGACGCGGCGGACGACCACGCTACTTACTCTGGGGGGGGTCACCCTCGTCGTGTTCGTCTTTGCCGCCGTTCTCATGCTGGCGCGAGGTGTCGAAAGCACCCTGGTCGAAACCGGCTCTCCCGACAATGTCATCCTGGTTCGCCGTGCCGCCACCTCGGAACTCGTCAGTCAGATCGACCGGGAGGCGGTTGCCATCATTCGAACACACCCGGAGATCGCCCAGACCGCTGACGGAACGGCCCTGCTCTCGGCCGAGACCTACATCATCATCAACCTCGCCAAGAAAGAGACCAACGACATGGGAAACGTCGTGGTCCGGGGGGTTTCGTCTCACGCGATGGAACTTCGCGCGCAGGTTCGGCTGGCCGAGGGGCGGATGTTCGAGTTCGGAAAGCAGGAAGTAATTGTGGGCTCGAATATTCGCGAACAGTTCCAGGGCGCGGAGCTCGGACAGACGCTGCGATTTGGCGATGCAACCTGGACGATTGTGGGGATGTTCGAGGGTGGAGGAACGGCCTTCGACTCCGAACTCTGGGGGGATGTCGAGCAGATGCAGGCAGCCTTTGGGAGGCCGGTGTTCTCCTCGGTCACGTTTCGACTCGCGGAACCGGAGAGTTACGAATCAATCAAGCAGCGGATCAGTGAGGACCCGCGGACCCAGGCAATCGACGCGAAACGCGAGCAGCTCTACTACCAAGAACAGTCGCAGTTTATGGCCGACTTCATACGGGCGATGGGCATTGTGGTCACTGTCATTTTCAGTATCGGGGCGATGATCGGTGCAATGATCACCATGTACGCCGCCGTCGCCAATCGCACGGTGGAAATCGGCACCATGCGCGCTCTCGGGTTTCGACGGCGGAGCATTCTGTACGCATTTCTCGTCGAGTCCATCCTGCTCTCGCTGCTGGGTGGGATCGCCGGAGTGGCGCTTGCCTCTGCCACCACATTCATTCGTATCTCGACGGTCAACTTTGGCACGTTTTCCGAGCTGGCATTCGGGTTTGTCCTCTCCCCCGACATCATTACCGCGGCGATCGTCTTCGCCGTCACGATGGGGGTTCTGGGCGGGTTCCTTCCTGCCGTACGGGCCGCGCGTCTGAACATCATCACGGCCCTTCGCTCCTCATAAGAGGCCGCTCGCCACCCCGGCACCGACGGCGATCAGCAGGACGGCAACGAGCCGTCTGATTCCCTCCATTGTCACCGCTCCCATGGCCATCCTGCCGGCAACGGCTCCGAGGAAGGCACTCCCCGTCGCTGCTGCAACAAGTCCCCACGGGGCTGCCTCCGGGCTGCCGATCACATGCTCGGCATAGACGCCGATCCTCGACACATCGACCAAACAGCTGATCACGACCCCGCTTGCGATAAAGACCTCTTTGGGCAGACCAGCACGAAGGAGGAACGCGCTCCGCAGGGCACCCTGGTGCCCCGAGAGCCCCCCGAAGAACCCGCTCAGCACTCCTCCGACGACGAGGTGGCGAGTCCCCACGGCGTGGCGGTTTCTCTTCTGAAGAAGCTCCAGAAAGGCAAAGACTGTAATCAATACGCCCATCACAATGTTGACCGGAAGCAACATTCGCTCCTGACCGAAAGCCTCATAGCTGGCCAGAGAGGGGAACTCGGATGCCGTGACAAGAAGCCAGGCCCCGGCAAACGACGCCGCTATGGCGGGGACGCCGAAGGACAGGACCACGGAACGCTCAGCCAGGCGCCCGAGGAGGACGAATTTGAAGAGATTGTTGAGGAAGTGGACAACCGCCGTCATCGCGACGGCGAGCTCGGCGGGAAAAAAGACGAGAAACGCCGGCAGCAGGAGCGTCCCGAGTCCAAATCCAGAGAACAGCGTGAGCGCCGAAGCCAGAACGGCCACCAGACAGACGATGAGGTACTCCACTCCCCCTTCCCCCTGATGTCAGCGGAGCGTCCTGGCGAGCCAGCGGACCAGCGGGAGGCACCGCACAAAGACCCTCTGGACATCGCGCACGAACTTCGCGCGCAGGGCATCGCTCTCTTCGAGACCGACGCCGACATAGAACTGTTTGTATTTCAGGTGTTCAATCATGGGGTGATCCGCCGGGTATCCGAGGGGCGCCCGGCTGAGCCGTTCCCCCTCAAGCGTGCCGAACAGCCTTTTGAAGGCGGGGTCGTCAACGACGGAGAGGAATTCTTCGGGTTCGCTGGCGATGGCTGCTCTGAGGCGCTTGAGCTGTGGCGGCGCCGGCATGTACAATCCCCCTCCGACAAAGACTTCGCCCGGGGCAATATGAAGGTAGAACCCGGGGCTTTCCGTGGGTCCCGGCCGGCCGCGCAGATCGAAGCTTGCCGCGATATTTGTCTTGTATGGTGCTTTGTTCTTGCTGAAGCGCACGTCGCGGTAGATGCGGAAGATGGATTTTCTGGGATCGAAGCTCAACTCCGGTGCTTCCCCGGCCATCGCCTGGCCGAGTTCCGCAATGAGGCATTGCATGGGGAAGCGTACATGCTCTTCGTATTCCTGTTTGTGCTTCTGGAACCAGGGCCGGTTGTTGTTCTTCTTGAGCTTGCGGAGAAAGGCGAGCCCTTCCCTGGGAAATCCCGCGAAGGGCGGGAAAAGGAATTCGTCGACAGTTGAGAATGCGCGCATGGGACCTCCTGGTGACTGGCAACATAGAAGGACGGGCGAAGAGATGCAAGCACCGTACCCTATTCAAGGGTCTTGTGGAAGCGCGCCACGCTCAGCCCCAGAACGCCCGTGCCAATGACGAACAGGGCAAGCGCCTGCGGCCAGAGCTCTGCGATACCCGATCCTTTCAGAAACGTTCCGCGGACAATCTCCAGGAAGTAGCGGAGGGGGATCAAATAGGTGGTGTACTGGATGACGGTGGGCATATTCGAAATCGGGAAGGTGAACCCCGACAGGTAGATGAACGGCATGAAGAAGAAAAACTGAGCGATGAGCATCGCCTGTTGCTGTGATCTGGCAATCGTCGAGATAAACAGTCCCAATCCGAGCGTTGTCAGAATGAACAGCCCGCTCAGTCCGAACAGCAGTGCGAGGCTACCGCGCAGCGGCACTTCGAACCAAAAATACGCGATGGCCAGAACCACCAGGACATCGAGGAAGCCGATGATCACGAAGGGGATGAGTTTGCCCAGAATCAATTCATAGGGCTTGATAGGGGTGACCATCAACTGTTCGAGTGTTCCAATCTCTTTCTCCTTGACGATGGCCAGCGCTGTCAGCGTCATCGTCACGATCATGAGCACGAGCGCGACCACACCGGGGACCATAAAATTGGCGCTCCGCAGCTCCGGATTGAACCAGACACGGGGCTCGGGCAGGACCCTTCCGGCCGGGACCGTGCCTGCCGGAGTGGGGAATTCACCCACGGTCCGCTGGGCATAGGCGGCCACGATCTGATTTGCATAGCTGAGCAGAATGCTTGCCGTATTGGCATCCGCGCCGTCGAACAGCATCTGGACCTCCGGGGTGGTACGCTCACTGAGGTCGCGGGAGAACCCGGCGGGAACCACCAGGGCAACGCTTGCCTCTCCGTGCTCCAGAAGGTGGTCGATCTCCTCCAGACCATCGACCGACCATCCGTGGACGAAGTACCCCGAGGTGGTGAATTCCCGCACGAACGCCCTGCTCTGGGCAGTCCGATCGAGATCGCACACGACCATGGTGGAGTACTTGATATCGGTCGTTGCCGCGTAGCCAAGGAGGATCACTTGGAGGATGGGGGCAGCGAGCGAGACGCCCAGCATCCTTCGGTCTTGCCGGACCTGGTAAAACTCCTTGCGGACCATCTTGCCGATTATGCGGGCGCTCGTCCCGATCCGTTGGGTGAGGGTCATCAGAGGCTCCGTTTCCGCATGCGGCGTACACTTACGCCCAGCATCACGATGGCGAAGATCGCCATGTACACAAACTGCGGCCAGAGGGCTTCGAAGCCGACACCGCGCAGCATCACACCGCGGACGACCACCAGGAAGAATTTGTTGACCGCGACATTGGACAGAACCTGCAACACGATGGGCATGCTCGAGATAGGAAAGACGAATCCCGACAGGAGAAACGACGGGAGCAGTGAGGAAAATACAGAAATCATGAAGGCCACTTGCTGCGAGTCGGTGACAGTCGAGATCAGCAGCCCCTGTCCCAATGCACCCAGGATGATCGTGATGATGCCGGCATAGAGGACCACGAGGCTCCCCTCGACGACGACGTCGAAGAGGAGGAACCCGATGATCAGAATGGCCGTTGCCGCCCCCAGGCTGATCACGAGATAGGGCACCGTTTTGCCGATGATCATATGGAGCGGGCGCAGGGGTGAGACCATCAGTTGTTCCATGGTGCCCCGCTCCTTTTCGCGTACCACCGTCAAGGATGTGGAGACCACCGCTGTCAGAACCAAGATGAAGCCTATCAGGCCCGGGATAAGGAACTTGCTTGTCTGGAGATCTGGATTGTACCAGATTCTCGGGCGAAACTCGACCGGGAGATAAACCCCAGCCCCCTGGCGCCGGAGCTCAGCCGCAACCAGCCTTGTCGAGTAGTCGACGGTCAGACGGCTGGCGTTGACCATCGCCTGGCCGGCGCTATTGGCGTCAGATCCGTCGAGCAGAATCTGCACCGTTACGGTTCTCCCTGCCGCGAGATCATCTCCGAATCGAGGAGGAACCACAACGGCAATGGTCGCATGGCCGTTGAGGAAGAGCTCCTCGATGGTGCTGTACCGGTCGACGTCATAGCGGTAATCGAAGTACTCGGTGTGCTTGAACTTTTCAAGGTACGCACGGCTGGCGGCGGTGCGGTCTTGATCATAGATCGCTAGCGGGACGTGCCGCACGTCGAAATTCAGGGCGTATCCGACAATCACGATGAGGGCGGCCGGAAGAACCAGGAGCATCCCCAGGCTGGTCGGATCCCGCCTGATCTGGCGGAACTCCTTGACGATCATGGGGCGCAAGGAGCGGATCATCATCGTGCTCCCGTTGCGGCTGCTGTTCTTGGCTCTTCGGATCCCGGCGCATGTTCCAGGACGAAGAGGAACACGTCCTCCAGCGACGGCACAATGCGTTCGACCCCCTGGACGGCGAGCCCCGCCGAGGAGAGCTCCTGGCGCACCAGGCGTTCCCCTTCCCGCTCCCCCTCGACCATGACATGGAGCGTGGTGCCGAAAATGGATGTTTCCTTTGCCCAGGCCCGGGGCCGAATCAGCTCGAGCGCCCTGACAACGTCGTCGCACCGAACCTCAAGGATTGGCCGTGTAATGTGGGTGGATTTCAGTTCACCCGGACTCCCGGCCGCGACGAGCTTTCCCGCATTGATCAGCACGATGTCGTTGCAGTACTCCGCCTCGTCCAGGAAGTGGGTCGTGACCAGGACGGTTGTGCCTGCCCCAGAAAGCTCGTTGATGAGATCCCAGAAGTTCCGGCGCGAGATCGGGTCGACCCCTCCTGTCGGCTCGTCGAGGAAGACAATCGGTGGCTGGTGAAGGATTGCGCAGCCGAGGGCCAGACGCTGTTTGATACCTCCCGGCAGGGTTCGTGTCAAGGTCGCTTCACGTCCTTTGAGGCCGGCCATACCGAGGACCCAGTGCATGCGTTCCCGCAGCCGTGTGGAGGAGAGACCATACACGCCGCCGAAGAATCGGATATTCTGTTCCACGGAAAGATCGTCGTAGAGGGAGAAGCGTTGTGACATATAGCCGATCGTCTGCTTCACCAGCTCGGTCTCCCGTTGGACGTCATGCCCGCCGACGAGTGCCCGCCCGGCGCTGGGTTCCAGGAGTCCGCAAAGCATGCGAATCGTCGTGGATTTGCCCGCTCCGTTCGCGCCCAGAAAGCCGAAGATCTCTCCGCGAGGGACAGAGAAGGATATGTGATCGACCGCAGTGAAAGAGCCGAAGGTTTTGGTCAGCTCGTGCGTTTCGATGGCATACTGACTCATGGCTGCGGGAGCCCCTCTGGCTGCTTCTTCAATGGATTCCCACCGCTCGCTCAAGGCGTGATTTCGCCAGCGCATACTCCACTTGAGCTCCGGTCAGGCTCGTCCGAGCCTGAACAAGCGCGACCTCTGCGTCGAGGAGATCGGCGGCGGTGGCAAGACCGTTTTTGTAGCGATCACTGGCCATCCGCCGGTTCTCCTCCGCCTGCTCGACGCCCAGCTGCGCAACACCGAGCTTCTCCTGGGCGCGGCGGACTGTCAGGGCCGCCCGATGGACCTCCAGGGCGACGTCGTCGCGGAGCTGGGCGTACGACTCTTCGGCCTGCCGGACACCTGCATCGGCCACTTCCGCCTGGCGGGCTGTACGGCCCCAGTTCCAGAGATCGAACGAGAGATTCACCCCGACATCCCAGGATCCCAGAAACTCCGGAATGACAGGTTGGTAGCGCTGGTTTGGGTGGAGGTAGGCGTAATTCGCATAAAGCTGGAGTTGCGGCCAGTACCCTCCTCTGACAGCGGAGGCCGATGATCGAGCTGCTTCGGCGAGGGCTGCTGACGCCTGCAGGTCCTTGCGCTCAGCCTGTGCGCGCTCGGCGAGAAGGGAATCCTGATGGAGCGCTACCAGTACCATAAGCGTGTCTGCGGCAGTCGCATCCTCGGGTTCACTGACCGGAACGAGTGGCACGGTGAGGGGACGCCCCATTGCGTTGTTGAGTGTCATCCGGGCAAGAACAACATCGTTTCGGGCATCGATTTGCGTGAGCAGGGCACTCTGGAGCTGGACTTCGACTTTCAGCGCATCGTTTCGCGTCGCAAGTCCTGTCTCCAGAAGGCGTTGTGTATCCTCACGATAGGATCGCAGGCGTGTCACGTTCTCGTTCACGGCCTCCTCGACACGAAGTGTCTGGTAGAGCAACCAGTAGCTTGAGGCGATCGCGAGTTCGACATTCTCCTCGGTCATCCCCTCTTCCAGCGATGCCGCATCGGCTCTGAATTCCGCCGCCCGCGCCTGGTTTCTGAGCCTGAATCCCGTGAAGAGCGGTTGCTGGAGGCCGACCCGTAGCGTGACATTGTCGGCAACGACAGACGGCGGGGTAAGCCCCGGAATGTCGATGCCATAGAGGCGGAAGGTTCCCTCCTGAATCCGCTGGTATCCGGCCACGACCTGGAGGCTTGGCAGGAGAACGCTCTCTGCCTCCCCTGCCCGGGCCTCCGCTTGTTGGGCACCTGTTCGTGCAAGATGGATCACGCGACTGTTCTGTCGCCCTATGGCGATGGCCTCCGCCAGCGTCAGATCTGCCTTGTCCTGGGCTGAGGCAAGAGCTGCCGTCGCCGCGATCATCCAGAGCACTCGTCTCATGATTGTATCTCTTCCTGTTCTGTATGGGCGAGGAGCGAAATAAACACATTCTCCAGGGAGGGAGGGATTGTCCGGCGCCCGGCAACAGCGATGTCGTGCCGCCGGAGAATATTCTCCACCACCGCTGCACCGGCATGCGCGTTCGGAACGACCACATGAAGTCGATCTCCGAATGCCTGTACCTCAAGGACTCCTTGCTGCCCACGGAGGATACGAGCCGCCTCCCGGACCCGGTCGGTAACAAGTTCGAGGATTTCTCCCCTCATATGGGATCGCAACCGGTCGGGCGTGTCGACACGCATCAGGCGTCCCTTGTTCATCATGGCCACGCGGGTACACCGTTCGGCCTCATCAAGATAGGGCGTAGACATAATGATAGTGACGCCGTCCTTGAGCAGCGACTGGAGGATGCCCCAGAAGTCACGCCGGGAGACCGGGTCGACCCCGGTGGTGGGCTCATCCAGAAGGATCACCTTCGGAGTGTGGATCAGCGTGCAGGCGAGCGCCAGTTTCTGCTTCATGCCACCCGAGAGCCGCTCGGCGAGGCGGCTACGAAAAGGAGTCAGCCTGGTGAACTCTAGGAGCTCTTCGCGACGCTCCGCATAGTCGTACACCTCGTTGATTTCGGCAAAGAATTCGATGTTCTCGTCGATCGTGAGGTCCCCGTAGAGGGAGAATCGCTGCGACAGATATCCAATGTGGCGTTTGAGAGCATCCGGCTCCTTGAGGATGTCAAACCCCAGGACGGTCCCCGTCCCTGCACTCGGCGCCAGGATCCCGCAGAGCATTCGGATCGTGGTCGTCTTCCCTGCACCGTCCGGCCCGACCAGCGCAAACATCTCCCCGGTACGGACCTCCAGGGAGAGCTCCTCGACCGCGCGAAGGTCACCGAAGCTCCGAGTGAGGCCCCGGGTTTCGAGGACCGTTGTGCCGGGGGCCGGCTCAACGCTCGAGCGTCGCATCGGCGGGGAGCCCAGGCTTGAGTGTTCCATCAGGATTCTCGACTTCCAGTCGGACAGCGAAGACCAGCTTTGTTCTCTCCTCTTTGGTCTGGACATTTTTTGGGGTGAATTCCGCCACGGGCGAGATGTACACCACCTTCCCATCGAAGGCCCGATCCGGCGTGCTGTCGATCCGCACATCCGCCCGCTGGCCAAGCCGTACGCTCCCAAGGTCCGTCGCATTGACGTAGATGGTCAACTTGACGCGCTCCAGAAAGGTCACCCTGACGACTTCTCGACCAACCGTGACAAACTCCCCTGGCTCGACCGAACGGAGGGTGACCGTTCCGGGGCGAGGTGATGTGATCCGACAATCCCTCACCTTTTTTTCGAGCAATTCGACCTGGGCCTCGGCACCCTCCGCTCGAGCTCGCGCTCCGGCGATCTCCTCGGCACGAGCCCCCGCAAGGAGCTTCTGATAGGTCTGCTCGGCCGCCACATAGCGGGCGTAGGCATCATCATACTGTTTTTGTGTCACCGTCTGGGTCGCAAGGAGTTCTTGCATTCGCTTGTAGTCAGCGGTGGCCGTTCGGGCAGCGGCTTCCGCTTGAATGACATCTTCCCGGCGCGATCCCTCGACGGCCAGCCGGTAGGCAGATTGCTGCATTCGCATCGTTGCACGGGCCTGATTCAGCTGAAGGAGGTATTCCGTTGCGTCGATGACCACCATCGTATCGCCCGCCTCGACCTCAGAGCCCTCCGCGACCCGTACCTCGAGGATCTGCCCCATCACCTGTGATGCGATATGGATATCGGTGCCTTCGATTGTCCCCGATGCATCGATGGCCCCGGTGTCTCCTCCCCCGCAGCCGAGAAGTGGCCCGAGGATCATGAGTGCGAGGATGGTGCGCGCGTCCATGGAGTATCCTTCTCTTGTCATGAGGTTGATGCGTTGTCAAAGGCAGGGACGAGATGTTGTGCCTCGCTCGTCAGGATGCCTTTGAAGATGATTGTGATGATGCCCTGGGCTGCCTGCCTCGCCGAGAAGGGCTCATTAGAAAGCACCAACGGATCGAGCACGCGCTCCACCGCCCCGAGATAGGCGAGGACAGCAATCCGGGTGTCAAGATCTGATCGTACATACCCTTGCTCGACCCCTTCCTGAATGAGCCTCGTGAGGCTTCCTGTTATCCGCTCACGACGGAAGTTAACGATGCGTGCGATGACCTCAGGGGGGAGCCTGTGCATGTCACGCTGCATGGGGATGCCGATCCTGTTGGCCTGAATACTCAGATATCCCAGAAGCTGCTGCAGTTTGGTGGGGAAATCCGACGGGGAGCTCATGATCCGCATGATGTTCGTGCGGAGCTCGGCAAGCGTCCGTTCAATGACCGAGGCAATCAGCTCTTCCTTGCTGCGGAAGATGCCGTAGAAGGTCTTCTTACTCATGGAGAGACGCCGGGAGAGCTCCTCGACGGAGAGCGATGCCAGCCCCTCGGCCATGATCATCTCTCTGACGGCCAGGATGATCCGTTCTCGTGTTTCCTTTCGGGACAGTGTATCTCCTCTCATTCTTTTGGCGATTTCCCCTGGTTTTGGTCGTAGAATCGGAAAACCCCATGGAAACGCCAAACGTTTCTGTCGTTTCCAATATAGCGTGTGAGTACCTCCCTGTCAAGAGCCAGCGGGAGAATTTGCGAAAGAAATCCATGGGGAGAAGCGAGACGAAGGCCCCGGCGCAGGGGCAAAACACGAGAGCCCCGGCGTCGAGTCGACTCCGGGGCTCCTCAGGAACGCTGAAGGCGGCCTAGTACATATCACCGCCGGGCGGCATCGGCGGCATCGGCTTCTTCTCCTCCGGCTTCTCCACCACCGTTGCCTCGGTGGTCAGCAAGAGTCCGGCGACCGATGCGGCATTCTCAAGCGCCGTTCGGGCCACCTTGGTGGGATCGATGACTCCCGCCTCGACCAGTTTCTCGTAGGTCTCGCTGTAGGCGTTGAACCCGTAGTCATCCTTCCCATCCTTCACCTTGTTGACCACGACGGAGCCCTCATAGCCTGCGTTCTCGACGATCAGGCGGATAGGCTCTTCCAGCGCCCGGCGGACGATCTCGATTCCCGTGCCCTGGTCGTCGTTACCTGGCTTCAGGCTATCGAGTTTCTTGCTCGCCCGGAGGTACGCCACGCCGCCGCCAGGAACGATGCCCTCTTCGACGGCTGCGCGGGTTGCATGGAGAGCATCCTCAACGCGCGCCTTCTTTTCCTTCATCTCGACCTCGGTCGCGGCACCGATCTTGAGAACCGCCACCCCACCGGAGAGCTTTGCAAGGCGCTCCTGGAGCTTCTCGCTATCATAATCAGAGGTGGTCTTCTCTATTTGCGCCTTGATCTCATTGATGCGCTTCTTAATATCCTCCTTCTTCCCGGCACCCTCGACGATGGTCGTGTTGTCCTTGTCGATGGTGACCTTCTTGGCGCGGCCAAGGTAGCTGAGGGTAGCATTCTCAAGCTTGTACCCCTGCTCCTCGGAGATCACCGTGCCACCGGTAAGGATCGCGATATCCTCAAGCATCGCCTTGCGGCGATCGCCGAAGCCGGGAGCCTTCACCGCAGCAACGCGGAGGGTTCCGCGCAGCTTGTTGACCACCAGAGTCGCGAGGGCTTCACCCTCGATATCCTCGGCGATCACGACGATCGGGCTCCCCGTCTGCGCGACCTTCTCGAGAATCGGCAGAAGGTCCTTCATCGCGGAGATCTTCTTGTCGTGGATTAGGATTACTGCGTTCTCCAGCGACGCCTCCATGGCCTCGGCGTCCGTCACGAAGTAGGGGGAGAGGTAGCCGCGATCAAACTGCATTCCTTCCACCACCTCGATGGTCGTGTCTGTCCCCTTCGCTTCCTCGACGGTGATCACTCCATCGGTGCCGACCTTCATCATGGCATCAGCGATGAGATCGCCGATCACCTGGTCGTTGTTGGCCGAGATGGAACCGACCTGTGCGATTTCGGTCTTCTTCGTCTTGTCAACCGGCTTGCTCAAGTCCTTGAGTCCCTGGACAACGGCGGAGACGCCCATCTCGACGCCGCGCTTCAGGTCCATCGGATTGGCACCGGCGGCGACGTTTTTCATCCCCTCGCGAACGATCGCCTGGGCAAGGACAGTCGCTGTGGTCGTGCCGTCCCCAGCAACATCGGAGGTCTTGGAGGCCACTTCCCGCACCATCTGGGCACCCATGTTCTCCAGGGGATCCTCCAGCTCGATTTCCTTGGCGACGGTGACGCCGTCTTTGGTGACGGTCGGCGGACCGAACTTCTTATCGATGACAACGTTGCGGCCCTTTGGGCCCAGCGTAACCTTCACGGCATTGGCGAGCTGATCCACGCCCTTCTTCAGCGCGGTGCGTGCATCAGTATCGTAGCTGATGATTTTTGCAGGCATTGTCTGTCTTCTCCTCTGGTTATGCTCTCTGGTCTGACACTGTTAGACAATCGCGAAGATGTCTGCTTCGCGCATGATCAGGTACTCCTCACCATCGACCGTGACCTCGGTGCCGGAGTATTTGCCATACAGGACTTTGTCACCGACTTTGACCTCCATCGGGACAGGTTTGCCCTCATCCGAGACCTTGCCCGGACCCACGGCAACGACCTCGCCGATGACCGGCTTCTCCTTGGCGGTGTCGGGGAGAATGATCCCTCCACGGGACTTCTCCTCAGCGGGTGACGGCTTGATCACAACCCGATCAGCCAGCGGCTTCATCTTCATAGAGCCTCCTGCGTAGTATGATGTTGATTGGTAGGGATGAAACAGTATCTGGAATTGGCTGTGTTAGCACTCTATCCAAGCGAGTGCTAACAATATAGTGGTAAGGCCTACAAAGTCAAGAGGAAACAGAAGAGAATCACTACTTTCTTGGAGATTTCAGGTCAAAGAGGTGGCAACCGTATCCTGGTAGGTCAAAGTACATCCCCCGGGAGAGGATACCGGCTCGGTCGCGAACATATGAGGCTGGACCCAATAAGTCCTTAAATTCCAATATGTTAGAGGCGAGAAGCCCCTCAGGCAAGCTGATGTAGCACTGACCGCTATGCGGGGCGTAGTTCACCACAACCAATCTGGTCCCCAACCCCTGATCGTGCCACACAAAAGCTAGGAAGTTCTCCCAGGAGGGGTTCTCCTGCCAGGCAGGCTTTTGCTCGAGCATAAGCCACTGACCCTGGCGAAAAACCGGGTCCTGGAGGCACTCGAGCATTCGGCGATAGAACATCCGGATCCGATCCGATCCCGGTTCGGGCATCCGCCTGAGGAGTTGGACAGGAAGTTTCGCAGTCCAGCCCTCAAGCTGCCCTTCATGGAAGAGGACCATCCCGGGGATAGTCGAAGCGATGAGTGCCGCGGCACAGTGCCATTCCTCGGTGGAGAGCTGCCGCGCCGCTCGGTGCTCATCATGGTTCTCGATGAAACGCACGCTCCGCCGCTGGAACCGAGGGTCGGCCTTCAGATGGTCCCGCGTGGCAGAGGCTCCCTCGCGCAGCAACCGATCATAGAGAACCTTGTCATAGGTGTAGTCAAAACCCAGTTGCTGCAGGTCCCACTCCCGGTTCCAGTACGCCTCGGCCAGAAAGAGAAACTGCGGCCAGTCCGACCGCACCGCCCCAATGACCTCCTTCCAGAATTCTCCCGTCTGAGCGGTCATCTGTTCCGGTCCAAGAACCGCAGACCAGGTTCGCGAGAAGATATCCTGGAGAAGGAGCATCGCCATGTCACATCGTACGCCATCACATCGCGCGGCAACGCTCCTGAGTCTCTCGATCAGGGCCTGTCTCAGGCTAGCCGCAAAGATGTTCAACTGTGCGGTGTCGGTCCACGGCGGGAAGATTGGATCTCTCCCGTGGGCCAGGATCACCTGGCGGGTCTTCGACTTGACAGAAAAGAACTCCCGCGGTCTCTCGATTTCGTCCCCTGGCTGTCCGGCGATGTAGTACTCCGGATGCTCCAGTACCCAGGGTGCATCACGCGCCGTATGGTTGGGGACAAAATCCAGAATCAGTCCCATGCCCCGCTCTGCAAGCCGCCTGCGAATCCGGGTGAGCCCTTCTTCCCCTCCCCGTGCTTTCGGCACGACATACTCGGTAATCGCGTAGGGCGAGCCTCCGATATCGTCATCGATCAGGTCTGGAAGCGCCCGGTGATATTCGTTCACCAAGCGGGGGTCGGTCCGGGCGATTTCGCGACCGAGCGGGCCTGTGCTCCAGACCCCCATCAGCCAGATTGCATCGAATCCCAGATCTGCCCAGCCATCGACGACATGGTCTGGTATGGTTCCGAGGTCAACAGGATGACCGGCTGCGCGAGAGAGCTCCCCCAGGAGAACGCGGATATTCACTTCATAGACCACTGGGTGGGCCGTAGTGCGAAGCCGAGTTGGTACTGCCATGGTACTCATAGGTCGGGTTCCACCGATGCAGGTTCCTCCACAATCTCTCTTGACCCTTTTCTCCGCCCCACTCCTTCAAGGACAATCACCATTTCCCCGCGAGTGCGCGACTGCCGGAAGTGCCCCAGCACTTCACCGAGTGTACCGCGCACGACCTCTTCAAACTTTTTTGTGAGCTCCCGCCCAACTGCGACCCGGCGGTCTCCCATCACGCGGTGGAGATCTTCGAGCGTCGATGTGATCCTGTGCGGCGCCTCGTAGAGAACCACTGTTCTGGGCTCGAGGGCCAGTTCCTGAAGGCGGCGCTGTCTCCCTTTCTTCAGAGGGAGAAAACCTTCGAACACGAAGCGGTCCATCGGGAGTCCACTGGCCACAAGTCCTGCGAGCACCGCACTTGCGCCAGGAATGGGGATGATGCGGTATCCCGACTCGATGGCGGCACGCAGAACCCTGAAGGCCGGATCGGAGATTCCGGGAGTTCCGGCGTCTGTCACAAGGGCGACGGCCTGCCCATCCCGCAGGCGTGAAAGAATTTCAGGGATGCGGCGCATCTCGTTATGACTGTGGTAACTCAGAAGCGGTGTCCGGAGGCCGAGGTGGGAAAGGAGAACGCGCGTGGTCCGCGTATCCTCGGCAGCAACCAGGGCAACACCGCCGAGAATGTGCACAGCCCGGCGGGTAATGTCATCCAAGTTGCCGATCGGCGTGCTGACGACGTACAGCGCGCCGGCCTCGATGGATTCAGTCATATTCCCCAGTCGCGGGGGTAGCGGAAATCGACATTAATGGTCCGCTGCGAAACCTTTGCAATAACGGGTGGAACGCGCTTGAATTGATTCCGCATAATCAACGTCTTGACGTGGCTGACCATTGCAGGTTCGAACCCTGCCTCGACGATCTCCTGCTCCGTCCGACGCTCGTCCACCAAGAGGTAGAGTAGCCGATCGACCGTCTCGTATGTCACACCCAGCTCATCCTCATCCGCCTGTCCGGGCCAGAGATCAGCCGAAGGACGTTTTTCGATGATCTTCCGCGGCACACCAAGGTGCGCAGCGAGCTGCCAGACCTGTGTCTTGTAGAGGTCGCCGAGGGGATTCAGGGCGCAGGCGCTGTCACCGAAGAGTGTACTGTAGCCCAGGAGCAGCTCTGTCTTGTTGCCGGTTCCGAACACCAGGCCTCGCTCCCGGCTTGACACATCGTAGAGAATGATCATCCTCTCCCGGGCCATAATATTGCCGGCACGCACCCTGTCAGTGATAGCGCCAGCGCTCAAAAGAGGATCGACCATGGGGGAGATTTCGACGACTTCCGAGCGAATTCCGAGCTCCTTCACCACAAGCTCAGCATCTGTCCTGCTCTCCGGTGAGCTTGTCCGGTAGGGCATAATCACCGCGTGGACGTGATCCGGGCCCAGCGCTGCAGCGGCGAGATAGGCGCAGACGGCTGAATCCACACCGCCGGAAAGCCCCAGAACTCCCTCGGTGAATCCCGCGTTGTGAGTTTCATCCCGGAGGAAATTCACCAGGAGCAGTTTTACATGATCCGGGTTCAATCGTAGGTCCGCGCGGCTCTGGCCTGTGGTTTCCATGGAGCTCAAGCTACGAAAACGCACCTCGGAATTCAACCTTGATTCTCGCTTACGGCTTCCGTATCATAGCTTTAGAGAGAATCAGATGGGAAGGGACATGAAGAGAACCGCGATTCTTGCTGCCTGCCTGCTCCTCGTCAGCCTCCCCTCTTCCTTTGCCGCCGAGCTCTCTGAGCGACTGGAAAGAACATTGCACATGGCCGGAAGCGAAGAGCTCATCTACGTCTGGGTCTACTTCACGGACAAGGGGGGAGCCAGGCTCGCAAAGATCCGGCCAGAGGAGCTCGTCTCGGAGCGTTCGCTCCGCCGACGGGCAAATGTCCTCCCCCCTGAGCGTATCGTCGATGCCACGGACCTACCCGTTGCGGAGGAATATGTCCGCGCTCTTCAACCGCTCGTCTCTGAACTGCGGCATCGTTCCAAGTGGTTCAACGCCACGAGCGTGGCCGGCACAGCAGCGCAGATTGCCCAGATCCAGGAGCTCCCGTTCGTCGACCGAATCGACCTGATGGCACGATTTCGAAGGACCAATCCTCCCGAGGATGCGATTCCCACAGGGGGAGTTCCTCTGGAGAAGGGATCCTCGACCCATTCACTGGACTACGGGTCTTCGTTCAACCAGGTATCGATGCTCAGGATTCCCAGCGTTCACGACGTGGGGATGTACGGGCAGGGAGTGATTATCGGGGTCTTCGACAACGGATTTCGACTGTTGGACCATGAGGTATTTCAGTCGCTTTCGATTCTGGCGACCTGGGATTTTGTGGACCGGAAGGAGAACGTCGCCCCCATCAATCCCAGCCCATCGTTTGGGGCTCATGGCATTGCGGTTCTCTCAGCGCTGGCCGGCTACAAGCCGGGCACGCTCATCGGACCAGCCTTCGGCGCCACTTTCCTCCTTGCTAGAACAGAGAACGACAGCAGTGAGACTCCTCTCGAAGAAGACAACTGGGTTGCCGCCACTGAATGGGCAGACAGCATGGGAGTCCATGTTACCAGCACGTCGCTGGGATACAGGTTCTATGACCCGCCCTACGTGAGCTGGAGCTGGGAAGATATGGACGGCCGGACCACAGTGATCAGTCAGGCTGCCACCATGGCGGCAAGAAAAGGCATTGTTGTGTTGACCTCCGCGGGCAACAACGGGACAAATCTAACGCAAAACACACTCAACGCTCCCGCAGACGCAGACAGCATCCTTGCCGTCGGTGCGGTGTATGCCGACGGCAGTCGCACTGCCTTCAGCTCTGTCGGTCCGACAACAGATACCCCGCCGCGGATCAAGCCTGATATCATGGCCCAGGGCTCACAGGTTCTGGCAGCCTCAGCCGTGAGTACAACAGGCTACCAGCTCACCGGAGGAACCTCGCTTGCCTGCCCTCTGGCCGCCGGCGTGGCTGCCCTCCTGGTGCAGGCGAAACCGGACGCCGCGCCGATGGAGATCATCGAAGCGTTGAAATCCACCGCCTCAAATGCCTCTTCACCCAACAATTTCGACGGGTGGGGTATTCTCGATGCGGCGCGCGCCATCAATTCCCTGACCGGGACTGATACGATTACGCCGGGCGATCCCGTGGCCTCGACATTCGTCCTGAACCAGAACTACCCCAATCCTTTCAACCCCCGCACCCGTCTGCGCTTTGAGCTCCCTGAGGCGGCCACAGTCAGAATTTCTGTGTTTGACATTCTGGGGAGGGAAGTCCGCACACTCGTGAACGGGCAGCGCACATCGGGGATATTTTTTGTGGACTGGGATGGCCGGGACGAGAGCGGCCAGCCGGTGAGCTCCGGACCCTACATCGCCCGCATGGAAGCAGCTGGCCTCTCAGGAGCATCGAGCATCGTGTTCAGGAAAATGATGCTCCTGCGCTAATCACCATTGGACGAAAGGGGACGTCGATGCAAAAGCGAGTCCCTTTCGAGACACTACTCCCAGGTGGTCACTGTCACAATCAACCATCCAGCTTCCGGTGGCGCCCTGTTGAGCGTCACCTGCGCAATAGACTTCTCGCCATTGTCCTCCTCTCATCAGTAAGCTTCCCCGTCCCTCTCCTTGCTCTCGGCAAAAACACCTCCACCACCGACGCGGCTTCGTCACGGTCTCCCGAGTGGACATCCCTCGACGGCAACTCAGTCAGATGCACGATCGCTTCTGATGGTCCATATGCAGACTATCGCGAAAACATCAACCCCCAGACTGGTGCCAACCCTGGCCTGGAATGGCCGAAGGGTTCTGGCAAGACACCCCTTTTTACGGCGGGCCTCTGGATCGCTGGGTACCATGCTCCGAGCGGTGCGGTGAGAACTGCCGTGATGCACTACGGAACGGAATACCAAGTCGGGCCAATCCCTGAGGAGTTCAGTACGTCGACGAACGATGACCGGATGGCAATTGCCTCATCCTTCGACCGCCGCTACAGGCTCTATAAGATCGACCGATTCGCCCCGGAAGGAGACCCGCAGCGCGGACTGGACCGCTGGTCTGACTGGCCGGGGGACCTTGGAGCACCATATCAGGATCTCAATGCTAACAGTATCTGGGATCCGACAATCGACGTGCCGGAGTTCACTGGCAGACAGATGGTCTGGACCCTCTTCAATGACGCCAATAACTCGCTTCATGCTGTGCTGGGCACGACGGCCCCGATGGGCATTGAAGTGCAGTGCCTCTACTCGGCGTTCAACCTCAGGGGCCCGCTGGACAGCGCGATGGTGATCCGCTGGAGGATCATTAACAAGAGCGATGCGGACTATCGGGATGTGTATCTGGGTCTCTGGAGTGACCCTGATCTGGGGGACGCCAACGATGATCTTCCAGGCTCAGACTCCAGCCTGAATCTTGGCTACGTCTACAATGGGGACAGCCTTGACGGGACACTGCACGGATACGACTCGATTCCCCCTGCGCTGGGGTTTCAGATTCTGCAAGGACCACTTGTTGACGGTGAGTCGACCGATACGGCTCGTTTCTACGGGCGACTGATACCGGGCAGGAGCAACCTCGGGGCCAGCTCCTTTGTCGCCTTCCTCAAGGTATTCATCGAGCTCGTCGATCCGCCCCAAGGGAACGCAGAGCACTACGCCCGCATGGCATACGATTGGCTATTGGGAAAGGCAGGTGTAACCGGGGACTATCTCATGCGCCCTGATGGCACGCCGTACCCTTTGTTCTGGTTCTCTGGCGACCCCACCACCGACGCGGGGGATCTTCCGTCGAACTTCCCGCTAGGGAGAGTCAACCCACAGGATCTACGCGTGATGCTAAGCACCGGCCCCTTTGTACTGGGGCGAGGGGACACGCAGGAAGTAGTGGGGGCTGTCTTGCTCACCCACGGAGCGAACAGACTCGAGAGCGTGACTAGGCTTCAAAGGCACGCCCGGTTCATCCAAGATATGTTTGACAATGATTTCCATGGCCTAAATGTCCCTCAGCAGCCCGGCGATATTCTGCAGAAAAGCTTTCCAACACAGTTCATCTTAGGGCAGAACTACCCCAACCCGTTCAACCCGGGCACAACACTCGAGTACGAGCTCCCCGAACCTGCCGGTGTCCAGCTCCGGGTCTTCGACTGCTTCGGCCGGGAAATCAAGACGCTGGTGCAATCTCACCATCCATCGGGGTTCTTCTCGGCCAACTGGGACGGGACGGATGTGAATGGAAAACGGCTCGCCAGCGGCGTCTATCTTGCCCGCTTTGAAGCCCTGCGAGAGGATGGAACCATGCGGATCTCCACACGCAAGATGCTCCTCTTGAAGTGAGGACCATGAGTCTGCCGGGCACGATCCACGGTCTGACGACCCTCGCACAAAGAGCTATGGTGCTGGCTCTGGTCGGCGCTACATCTGCTCTGAGCCAATCTCTTGGAAAGAATGCTGATCATGCCGCCGCGACAAGGAGGCACCCGCCAGAGTGGAAAAACCTCGACGGCAACTCCATCAATTGCACGATCGCCTCCGACGGACCGTATGCGGACTATCGCAAGACTAATAATGCCGGAATGGAGTGGCCGAGTGGTTCTGGCATGACACCCGTATTCTGTGCTGGCATTTGGTTCATTGGATATCATGCGCCGACGGGTGCGTTGCGAACGGCGCAGATGGATTACGGGACTGAGTATCAGCCGGGGCCTCTGCTGACACAGTTCAACACAACGACCAACGATGACTGGGCGGCAAAGGCAAATTCACAGGACCCCCGTTACAGGGCCTACAAGATCGACCGATTTGCCCCCGATGGTGACTCACGACACGGACTGGACCCCTGGTCTGAATGGCCGGGGGACTTGGGGGCACCCTCTCAGGATGTCAATGCCAACGGGATCTGGGATCCGATGATCGACTTGCCGGAATTCACCGGCAGACAGATGGTCTGGACGGTCTTCAACGATGCCAATTACTCGCTTCATGCTGCGCTGGGCGCGACGGCCCCGATGGGGATCGAAGTGCAGTGCCTCTACTCGGCGTTCAACCTCAGGGGTCCGCTGGACAGCGCGATAGTGATCCGCTGGAGAATCTTCAACAGGAGCGACGCCGACTACCAAGAAGTCTACCTTGGGCTCTGGAGCGATGTCGACCTGGGAGACGCCAACGATGACCTCCCGGGGTGTGACACGACCCTTGACCTAGGATTTGTATACAACGGGGATAGTCTCGACGGCAGCGAACTCTATGGAGGGCCGTCCCATGCCTACGACTCTCTCCCCCCTGCCATCGGGTTCCAGCTGCTTCAAGGTCCGAAGATCCCGGGCACCTCCGATGACTCCGCCAGATTCTATTCCTCCTGGCGGGCCGGCTACAAGAACCTTCGCGCCACCTCCATCATCACGCCAGGAAAGACGAGCTTTCTTGAGCTCGTGGATCCCCCTGATGGTCATCCAGAGTACCCCGGCATTGCCTATGACTATTTGCTCGGAAAGGCAGGAACCGTCCATCGCTATCTCTTGCGTCCCGACGGAACGGTCAACCTGTACTGGTTCTCGGGCGATCCGGTGGCAGGAACAGGCGACCTGCCGGAGAACTTCGTGCTGGGGGAGTTTCGCCCCCAGGATCTGCGCATCCTTGTCAACACTGGTCCATTTGCTCTGGCACGGGGCGATACGCAAGAGGTGGTCGCCGCTGTCTTCCTAGCCCGCGGAAGAGACTACCTGCATAGCGTGACAAAACTGAAAGAGCATGGGCGATATATCCGCGCGATGTTCGAGAACGATTATCGCTTCTTGAACGTCCCCTCCCAACCTGGCGGCTCAGATATCAGAGAGGACTTCGTCCCTGCCGAGTTTGTGCTCAGACAGAACTACCCCAACCCATTCAACCCGGCTACCACACTCGAGTATGAGCTCCCGGAGCCTGCGGGAATCACCATCTGCGTGTTTGACTGTTTTGGGCGGGATACCAGGACGCTTGTTCAGGCGCAGCACCCTTCGGGTTTGTTTTCAGTGAAATGGGATGGGAGAGATCGGGACGCGAGGCAATTGGCCAGCGGAGTGTACTTTGCCCGGTTTGAGGCTCTTCTTCTGGACGGATCGTTGCGGATCTTCATCCGGAAGATGATCCTTGTCAGGTGACAGAAAGGAGCCTGGACCATGGCTCGGAACGACGCGTACTGTAACACACTGCGTGGCCTTGGTGGATGGCCACTGCTCGTCCTTACCCTCCTTGCGCTGAATTCAAACGCCGGGTCCGCTGCTCCCGGCACGGACAAGGCAACCGAGCAGCCCCGGACTGCTGGACCCTCCATCCTCGAATGGAAATTCCTGGACGTCAACCAGATCAACTGCACGATCGCCTCGGACGGACCCTTTGCAGATTACAGACTGCGGGGAAATTCAGGACTGGAGTGGCCTCGCGGCTCGGGAAAGACCGCACTGTTCACCGCAGGCATCTGGATCACGGGCCGGCACGTGCCAACGGACTCACTGCGAACAGCCAATATGGACTACAGCACGGAATTCCAGCCTGGGCCTCTTCTTGAGACGTTCAACACCTCCACACTGGACGATGCAGCCCCGCGGGCTCGGGCCTCCGATCCCAGATATCGGCTCTACAAGATTCAGCGGGGAGACTCCGTGAGTCAGGATTATCTGGAATGGCCGGGTGATCTGGGTGCTCCCTTTGTTGATGTGAATGAGAACGGCCAGTGGGATCCCAGCATTGATCGGCCCAGGTTCTACGGCGATCTGCAGCTCTGGGCGGTCATGAACGACGTCAATGTGGGACTCCATACATCTCTGGGTGCGACCCCCCCGATGGGTATTGAAGTCCGGGCGCTTTTCTACGCCGTTGACCGGCCGGGCGTCCTCCAGAACACAATGTTCATGGAGTGGATGGTCATCAACAGGAGCGACGCCGACTACCAAGATCTCTTTGTCAGCCTCTGGTGTGATCCGGACCTCGGGGATGCAAACGACGATCTTCCGGGTTCGGACTCAACACTCGGGCTGGGCTACGTCTATAACGGCGATAACGACGACGGAACCTCCCACGGATACGGGTCGCAGCCCCCGGCCGCGGGATTCCTCTTCCTGGCGGGCCCCGTTGTTCCCGGATCCCCAGGCGACAGTGCCCGGCTGGGGGAACACTGGTTTGGGAATCACCTGAACCTCCCCGCAACCTCATATATCAGTTATTTCGGAGCCAGCTGGCGGGAGCTCATCGACCCTCCCGATGGTTCTCCGTACTATTCGCGCATTGCACATGACTACCAGCTGGGGAAGGCCGGGACTGCCGGTGAGTACCTTCGCCGCCCGGACAGCTCGTTCTATCCCCTCTTCTGGCTCTCGGGCGACCCGGTCACGGGCACGGGAGATCTTCCGCAGAATTTCCCGCTCGGTGTCGTCCACCCGCAAGACCTGAGAATGCTCCTCAACTCCGGCCCATGCAGCCTAGCTTCCGGAGACACGCAATACTTCGCAGGGGCCTTCATGGTCGCGCAGGGAACAGACCGGCTAAATAGCATAACTCTTTTGAGAGACGGTGTGGGAAGAGTCAGAGAGTTCTTTGCACATGGCAGGGCCGAGGTTCCTCAGCGCCAGCTCATTGTAACTCCAGGCGTCATTGTCTTTGACAGCACTCAAGTTGGAGGCACTACCCGCACTCACGGCATCGCTCTTTCCTCAGTCGGGCATGAATCGATATCGGTCCTCCAGATCGATGCTCCGGACCCCGACACGTACAGCATGACCGCCCCGCCAGCGCCGCTCTCCCTTGACTCCGGTGAGACAGCCGCGATTTCGCTCCAGTTTGTTCCCGGCACGAGGGGATATCATCCTGACTCCCTCGTCGTCGTAACGAACGACACCTCGCGTCCCCGACAGTATGTCTACCTCGATGGGTGGGGGTATACGATGTTCCCAGCAGCGCCGGGCGTGATGTACGGAGCAGGGACCACATTTGAGGCCATTGATCCAACAGCGCCCGATCGGTGGACTGTTGGGGTCCTGCCCTCGAGCGCATGGGGGATGACCGTAAGACCGGGCTCGGGCGTCGTCTATCTTGTTCGCCCCGAAGCCCGCGGTGGGAGTGCGCTTTGTCGAGCTTGCACGGAGAATCTCGACCTTCTCAACGCTGGGTCGATTCCACTGCCCCAACTAAAGGCCATGGCATTTTCACCCGATCAAAGGCTCTTCGCCGGCACAAACGACGGCCGACTCTTCCGGGTAGAGCTGGAGACGGGTGATACCGTATCGGTCGGGGCTTCCAGCCAGGGAGGCTACAACGCCCTGACATTCAATCCACAGGATGGATCCCTCTGGGGGTGCGCATACCCCGCCGGGCTCTACAATCGGGACCGCATCCTGAAAGTCGATACCACAAGCGGCGAGGCGAGCATTGTTGGAAATCTTGGCAACAACCGGCCCATCCTCTCCCTCACATTTGGACCGGACGGAACGCTGTATGCACTTCAGACCGACGCGAGCGCCGAGAACACGCTCTATCGGGTGGACACGCTCACGGGACAGGGAACGCTCATCGGCACTCTGGGTGTGTACGGACTATCGGCCATTGCCATGCGGGTCGACCAGCCGGTCGGCGGCATCACCGAGAGGCCAACGGGAACGCCTTCGACCTGGGCGCTTTCCCAGAACTTCCCAAATCCTTTCAATCCTACCACCCGTCTGGGCTATGAGCTTCCCCAGGCAGCAAAGGTGAGAATCACCGTCTTTGATATCCTCGGACGGGAGATTCGGACGCTGGTCAATGGGCAGCATGGTCCCGGAACGTTCTATTCAGACTGGGATGCACGAGATGACAACGGTGTGCCGGTGAGTTCTGGCACATACCTCGTGCGAATGGAGGCGGTCGCAAGGTCGGGGCAAGGTGCGATGGTCTTCAGGAAGATAGTCTACCTAAAATAGCATCCTCTCGCCCCCTGGGTGCGCCAACAATTCCCACGTGCGTCTTGAGCGAGGTGGTTCAATCTGAGTACGCCGTGCCGGTGGTTCGCTCCCCCTTTGGATAGTCCCGCTCGTGAGACGATTCTGCTTGACATTTGTTACCGATCAGTCTTCCTTATGCGAAAGCTGAACGTTCTTTCCTTACTTCAGTCGCTAAGGAGACCAGCATGCATATGGTTCTGCCAGGTCCCGGTAGTCCGAAGCGCGAGTACTGCGTCCTCAGCTCGTTCCTCGTCCTCCTTACGATCTTCACCACCCCTTCTCAGCTCACTGCACAAACTTACCATTACGAGGCGATCCCCGGGCGCTTGGTCGGCATCCTGCCCCAGGACTGGTCAGTCGAAAACCTCACGCGGCTGCGTCTGGAGTATGGATTCAGCGGCGTGTACATTCACGCAACGCAGGATCTTTATGAGGCCGCCATCACAGCAGGATTCCCTCCAGCCTCCATCATGGCGGGACTCTGGGGTGATGAATACGAATCCTTTGTGACATCCATTCACGCGGGGTTCTACTACATCGACGAACCTGCCGAGCACGACTGTTACGGGCAACCGTCGGGCACACGCTTCTACTCACCCGAGGAGCTCGCTGCCCGGACGCACTACATCCACTACTATCGTCCTGGCTCACGCATGGTGATCTCGGGCTACAAGCGATGCAGCCACAATCTCTTGGCCGCCACCAATGCCGATGTCTTCATGTTCTCCTCCTATCAACACTGGAGCTCGACAGGCCTCCCGGTCTGCCACGTAAACATGGGCTATGCTGACGAGTGGGAAGCTCCGTGGATATCCGGGGGCTCCGATCAGCGTTCTGACTGGACAGATTTCAGAGAGGAGCTCGGAGGACGCTTTGCGATGAGTTGGATACACGGTGGAGGTGACGAGTACGATCAACTCTTTGGCCACGCCACAAACCTCGGCCTCGAGGGAGTATGGATCTACAATGGCTCCCCTCCCGGGCCGGCACGTTTGGAGGAAATCTGCACGGCGGCCGCCAAATACGGCTGGATGAGGCGTGTCGAAGGACCACCGCTTCCTGTCCAGCTTTCGGCGTTTGCCGGCACGCAACAAGGGGATGCCAAGGTTCGCCTCCAGTGGGAGACGGCCTCAGAGGTCAACGCCTATGGCTTCATCATTGAGCGAAGAGAGAAGGAGGGCACTCCGTTCGCAGCGCTTGACGGCGGGTTCGTCCCCGCTCACGGAACAACGGTCGAGCCACACTCCTACGAATTCGTGGACCGGACAGTGGCACCGGGAAGACACTGGTACCGGCTCCGAATGGTGGACCTGGACGGCTCGTACGACTATTCTGAGGAGATTGCCATTGACCTAAGCGGTAACCCCGATCCTCCCGCCCTCGCCGAGAAGTGGATTCTCCTGGAGAGCTATCCCAACCCGTTCAACCCCAGCACAACCGTCCGCGTTCAGCTCACCCAGTCGACCGAGGTCCGACTGGGGGTCTACAGTATTCTGGGAGAGGAGGTGGCGAGGCTTCTCGATCGAACCCTGGAAGCGGGTCAGCACGAAGTGGTCTGGGATGCGGGGCGGGCGTCGAGCGGCGTCTATTTTTGCAGGCTGTTCACCCCCGGCGGGATATCGGAGCTGAGGGTCGTGCTGCTCCGCTAGCGCGTGGAGAGGCAGGGCGTCCCAAGGACAGTTGTGGCCCCGGATCGAGCACGATCCGGGGCCACGCACATGTATGCGGAGGGTCCCCTGCTCCTAGTTCGCCGCGATCGATTCCCGAATGATGTTAATCCCCTTGTCGATCTCCTTCGCACTAATCGTCAGGGGTGGGCGGAAGCGTATCGCGCGCTCCCCGCTTGGCAGGATGATGAGGCCCTTCTCTAGGCATCTGGTCCGGATTGACCTCCGGAGCTCCGGCGTCGCGACATCGAAGGCGGCAAAAAGTCCCAGACCCCGTGGATTGAAGACCACCCCCGGGAACTCCTCCGCCAGGTCATACAGGCTCTGGAGCAGGTGCTCGCCCACCACGCGGGCGTTCTCGATGAGGTTCTCCTCTTCAATGATTTCCAGGAAGCGTGCCGCACGGACCATATCGACGAGGTTTCCCCCCCACGTTGAATTGAGTCGGCTGGAGACCGCGAAGACGTTTTCCTTTACCTCATCGATCCTGCGACCGCAGAGAAAACCGCACACCTGTGTCTTTTTTCCGAAGGCAACCATGTCCGGTTCAATGAAGTGCTGGTGAGCCCACATTTTTCCGGTCATTCCGATCCCCGTCTGGACTTCGTCCATGATCAGCATCGCCTCGTTTTCGTCGGCAAGCTGCCGGAGTGCACGGAAGAACTCTGGCCGGAAGTGGTTATCCCCTCCCTCCCCCTGAATCGGTTCGATAATGATCGCCGCGATGTCATCGACGTTCTGACGGAATGCGTCCTTGATCTGGTTGAGTGAGAGCTCTTCTTCGCGGCGGACCTGCTCCAGGCGCTGCTCACTCACCGGAAATGCAAGGGCGGGATTGTGCACCCGCGGCCAGTGGAACTTCGGATACAGGTCCGTCTTCACCGGCTCGGTGTTGGTCATCGACATCGTGTACCCGGTCCGGCCGTGAAAGCAGTGAGCGAAGTGGATGACCTGTTTGCCTCGCTCCTCTTTGTAGCCCTTCTCGAAGTTCTTGCGAATCTTCCAGTCGAACGCCGCCTTCATTGCGTTCTCATTTCCCAGGGCTCCCCCCTCGATGAAGAACGCATGGGGAAGATACGGGGGCATGGCCAGACGTGAGAAGACCTCCAGGAACTCCGCCTGTTCGGTGGCATAGATATCGGAGAGCGATGGTTTGTTCACCGCCACGTAGATGAGCTTTTCCTGAAACTCCGGCGTCATCATCTTGGGGTGGTTCATTCCCAAGGGATTCGAGGCAACAAAGGTGAAAAAGTCAAGATACCTCTTCCCCGTTTGCGCATCGACAATATAGGAACCGGAGCTCTTCTTGAGATCGAGCACGATTTCGAACCCGTCGATGAGCATATGCCGCCGCAGTGTGGGCAGCACACGTGATGCCGGCATCATCGAACGGCGCCGCCCCGGTTGTGCAGGCGTTTTCGTTCGCGTGTGTGATAATCGTGTAGTCAGGGTCTTGCGTTTGAGTGACATAGGCATACTCCGTCAGTTCAGTGTCATACCAGTGTGTTCAGAACGTGAACTGAAGCGGAGTGGGCTCAGTAGAATTCCTGATGCTCGTACAGCTCGACAATGTAGAGGATCGGTCTGGCCATCGGGATCAGCTTTCGTAGTTGTCGATCTGAGCGCGTTGCAGGCCGCCGCTGAAGTCTACGTACACGGTCTTCCACTCCGAGAAGAAGTCGTACACAGTCCAGCCTCCCTCCCGGTGGCCATTGCCCGTCTGCTTGACACCTCCAAAGGGCATATGCGCTTCGGCTCCGATCGTTGGTGCGTTGATGTAGGTGATCCCGGCATTGATGTCCCGGATGGCCTGGTAGGCGCTGTTGATGTTGGTGGTATAGACAGAGGAGGAGAGACCGTAGATCGTCCCGTTCAGAATCTCGACCCCCTCTTCGAGAGAGCGCGTGCGGAGAACCGAGAGCACGGGCCCGAAGATTTCTTCCTGGGCAATCCGGTGCGAGGGTTTGACGTCGGCAAAAATCGTCGGTTCGTAGAACCATCCCCCCTTCAGCGAGCTATCCTGGGGGATCTTCCCTCCCGCGGAGAGCTTTGCGCCTTCCTTCAGACCGATGTCGACATAACTCTGGACAGTCTCTCGCTGGCCCTCATTGACGCAGGGTCCCACCTCGACCCCCGGCTGGAGGCCGTCGCCTAGCTTGAGCGACTTCACGCGAGTGACGAGCATCTCCATAAACTGCTCGAAGATCTTCTCGTGCAGGATGAGACGGCTGGTGGCCGTGCAGCGCTGCCCCGTAGTTCCGAATGCTCCCCAGAGAACGCCTTCGAGCGCAAGGTCGAGGCTGGCATCGTCCATAACAAGCTGAGCGTTTTTTCCGCCCAGCTCAAGGGAGACGCGCTTCAGCGTGCCGGCCGCTACCTCGGAAATCTTCTTCCCCCCCACGGTCGAGCCTGTGAAACTGACGAGATCAACGCCCGGATGGCCCACGATCGCCATCCCGACCTCGCCTCCTCCCCCGTGCACCAGATTGACGACACCTTCGGGGATGCCCGCCTCCATGAGGATCTCCACCAGGGAGGTCGCCGATGCGGGAGTATCGGATGCCGGTTTGAAGACCACCGTATTTCCGCACAGGAGCGCCGGGAAGATCTTCCAGGTGGGAATTGCCATGGGGAAGTTCCATGGCGTGATCACGCCGGCAACGCCGATGGGCACGCGAAGAGCCATATTGAACTTGTTGGCAAGCTCGCTCGGGACGGTATGGCCGAACAGGCGTCGACCCTCGCTCGAGGCGTAATAGGCCGTGTCAATCCCCTCCTGGACATCCCCACGTGTTTCTGCCAGCACTTTGCCCATCTCGCGAGTCATCTGCCGCGCCAATTCTTCCTTGCGCTGGACCATGATGTCGCCCACCGTGCGGAGGATGTCGCCCCGCTTCGGAGCAGGAACGAGGCGCCACTTCTCGAAGGCTGCCCTGGCCGAGCGGACCGCCTCGTCGACCTCCTCCTTCCCCGATTTGGGGAACACGCCTACCACCTCATCCCAGCGCGCGGGGTTGCGATTCTCAAAGGTTTTGCCGGATTTTGCGCCAACCCACTTCCCGCCAATGAAATTCTTGAACTCCTTTGCCATGGGGTCCCTCGTATCGTCGTTAGTGGAGCCCGACACGCTCGAAAATATAGTCAACGTGCCGGGTGCTCTTGTGCGGATCGAACAGTTCGTCCAACTGGGCAGCGTTGAGGCGGGAGGAGATCTCCACCTGATCGGCCAGCACGTCCCGGAATTGCCTGCCGCTGTCCCATGACACCATAGCTGCTTTTTGCACCAGGCGGTAGGCGTCTTCCCGCTTCATCCCCTGTCGTGTGAGCGCCAGAAGTACAGACTGGGAGGCCGTCAATCCGCGTGTCCGCTCCAAGTTGTGCTGCATGCGGTCGGGATAGACGAGAAGCCTATCCATAACGTCTGCCATCAGGGCGATCATGTAGTCGAGCAGGATACAGCTATCGGGAATCACCACGCGCTCGACAGAGGAGTGGGTAATGTCACGTTCATGCCAGAGTGCTACGTTTTCCATGGCGGCCAGAGCATTCCCCCGAAGGACACGAGAGAGCCCGGCGATCCGTTCGCAGGTGATTGGGTTGCGCTTGTGGGGCATCGCCGAGGACCCCTTCTGGCCCTTCGAAAAGTACTCCTCGGCCTCCAGGACCTCGGTCTTCTGCAAGTGTCGGATCTCGGTGGCGAACTTTTCAAGGGAGCTCCCGATGAGCGCGAGCGTGTTCATGAACTCCGCATGGAGGTCGCGCTGCAGGATCTGCGTGGACACGGGCGCGGGCAGGAGGCCGAGCTTCCGGCAGACATATTCCTCCACCTTCGGATCCAGGTGCTCGAAGGTGCCGACCGCCCCGGAGATCTGTCCCACTGCAATCGCCCGCGTGGCGGCTTCGAGCCGCGCAATATTCCGTCGTGTTTCGTCGTACCAGAGGGCCAGCTTCAGGCCGAAGGTCGTGGGCTCGGCATGGACGCCATGGGTCCGTCCCACCATGATGGTGTGTTTGAATTCTCGGGCCCGGCGCGCGAGGATCTCGGCCAAACGCCGGAGCCCCTCCAGCAGGAGCTCGCCGGACTGTTTCATCTGGACTGCCAGGCAGGTATCCAGGACATCGGAAGAGGTCATGCCAAGGTGGATGTAGCGAGATTCAGGACCGACGTGCTCTGCCACACTCGTCAGGAACGCGATGACATCGTGCTTGACCTCGCGCTCGATCTCGTCGATCCGCTCAATCGTAAAGGACGCCTTGGAGCGGATTGCCTCCACGGCCGTCGGCGGAATCACGCCGAGCTGGGCCTGTGCCTCACAGGCCAGGAGCTCGATCTCGAGCCAGATGGCGAATTTGTTCTGGTCGGCCCAGATCGTCCCCATCGCGGGGCGTGTGTAGCGCGCGATCATATCGTACGTCGTTCAAGGCGAAGTTTCAGGTCAAGTGCTTTCCCGGAACGGAACACCGTGAGGGGAACTTCCTCGCCCTCCTGCGCCTCGTCCAGGATGGCGATGAGCGTATATTCGTCATCGATCCGCTCTCCCCGCGCTTCGAGAACAATGTCCTCCACGCGGAATCCGCCCCGGGCGGCGGGACTGTTCTCGGCAACACGCGTGATTATCACGCCCCGCACCTGGTCCAGCCCGAAGTACCGCGCGATGCGGCGGTCCACGGCCTGAACGGAGAGACCGGTCCAGAATTCCCGTTCAACCTTGCCGTGTCGTTTGAGTGCGTCCAGAATAGTCTTGACCCGATTGATCGGGATGGCGAAACCGAGTCCGATGTTCCCCTGATTCGGGGTATAGATGACGGCATTCACCCCGATGACCTCACCCAGGCTGTTGATCAGGGGCCCGCCACTATTGCCGGAGTTGATTGCCGCATCAGTCTGGATCATCCCGCGATAGACGCGCCCTTCCTGGGCCCGCAGGTTCATCGCGGTGGCACTCACCACGCCAACGGTTACCGTGGGCTGGTCATTGACCTCAAAGAGGCCAAAGGGATTGCCCAGGGCGATGACCCATTCGCCGATGATGACATCGTCTGAGCTCCCCAGTGGTAGATTGGGAAAACCCGTTCCTTCGATCTTCAGCAGTGCAATATCCGAGAGCATGTCAGATCCGACAAGCTGCGCCTCGTACTTCTCACCGCTTGTCATTGTCACGGTAATCTGCGTGGCATTTCCCGCGACATGATCGTTTGTCAGAATATATCCATCGGGAGAGATAATGAACCCGGAGCCCAGCTCCTGCACCTGCTGGGTATAGACTTGATCACCGAAGAAGTGCCGGAAGAAAGGATCGTCACCCCAAGGGGACCAGCGTCGGACCTGCCTCATTTCCAAGACGTTGATACCGACAACAGCGCCACTTGCCCGAGCGACGGCGCGGGTGATCGCCGTCTGGCGGCTCCGCGTGATGGTGGCCTGGTCGGAATCGCTCTGCGCCTCTCTGGCATCAGTCCAGACGGCTTCGGTCCCGATCGCTGGTTCCGCTCCGGACGGGCCGGACTCGGCCACAGAATGGCCCATGTTGTAGCCGATTAGGGCCCCGATCGCCATTGTAGCAACTATGAGAAGGGTCGTTCCGAGAAGATTCACTCTCACTGCGTCTTGCCTCCTCTCTTGCCCCTGCGCTCCCGGGCATACTCCTTCAGCGGACCGATGTGCCGGACGAACACAAGTCCCATCACCAGGATCACCAGCAGGCGGAAGGCCGTGGGGGTCGCTCCCGCGGGTATGAAGTGCTCGATGAGCTCGCTCGGAAGGATGGCAGCCACGACGATGACGACGAGTGTCGCCAGAGCGTTGGCGAGATTGACCCTCCGCAGCGGAGCGAACGCAGCGCTCCAGGCGACGGCCCAGAAGAGCACTGCCCCCCATTGCAGCGGTAGCATGACGCCTGCAGCCGTGGCGAGGCCTCGTCCGCCCTTTCCCCCCAGCCAGACGGGGAAATTGTGCCCGGCCACCGCACCCACGCCGGCCGCCCCCTGAGCAAGAAAGGGATCCGCCGATCCAAAGAGAGGAGCGATCATGACCGCTGTAAACCCTTTCAGAAGGTCAACCAGCAGGACAAGGATGCCGACCCATTTGGAGTTCGTCACCAGGTAGCTATTGAGCGTCCCGACGTTGCCGCTCCCTGCCGTACGGATATCGATCCGCGCTTTCCAGCGCACAAGGAGATAGGCTGCGGGGATTGAACCGAAGAGGTAGCCGACCAGTGCGGCCACGATGATCGGAAGCACGAATGAGCGACCTGTTGTGAGGAAGGGCCAAAAATCACTCCTAAGGTACGAAAAGGGCCTTGGAGAGTCAAGAAAACCAGCCTCCGCGCATCAGCATGGGAGCGGCCAGAGCGTTGGTTGATTCTGCCGGACGAATGGGATATATTCACCCCGCCATGGTGCGCAGTGAACTCAGACGCCTTCTTGAACAGTTCCGACACGGCAAGGTGAGCGAAGAAGCATTGCTGCAGAAGCTCGCCTCCCTCACCGTTGAATCGATCGGGTATGCTTCGATCGATCATCAGCGCGAAATGCGGACGGGGTTTCCCGAGGTGATCTTCTGTCAGGGAAAGACGCCGGCTCAGGTCGCCGGGATCGCGCGCCGGATTGTCCGGCACGGGAGCACGCTGCTCGCCACGCGCGCCGAGAGACGCCACTTCACGGCCGTCAGGAAAGTCGTTCCCGGCGCCCGGTACAATCCCCTCGCGCGGACGATCACTGCCCGGGAGGGCCGAATTCGACTCGGGGGTCGCGGGGTGATTCTCGTCGTGACGGCCGGAACCTCAGATATTCCTGTCGCCGAGGAGGCGCTCGAGACGGCACGCATCATGGGGAACACCGTCGACCATCTTTACGACGTCGGGGTGGCGGGCATTCACCGCATCCTGTCGCAGAGTCAGAAGCTCCGAGAGGCGTCGGTCGTGATTGTGATTGCAGGAATGGAGGGGGCCCTGGCGAGCGTTGTGGGGGGTCTGGTGAAGGTCCCCGTGATCGCCGTCCCCACTTCTGTGGGTTACGGCGCGAGCTTCGAGGGCATGGCGGCGCTTCTCGGCATGCTCACCTCCTGCGCCGCCGGTGTTACGGTAGTCAACATCGATAACGGGTTCGGCGCGGGCTATGCAGCGAGCCTCATGAACCGAAGCCAGAGGTGATCGTCCCGGCGCCGTTCTCACGCCGGCTTGCAGCCACGTCCGATCCAAAACCTGTTGTAATCGATGGCGTTTTTCTGTATACTTGAGCTTGATATTCATGATCCTCCTGAATTACCACTCCTGATTCCGCCGGCGTGAAAGCTGTCATCATGGCCGGGGGCTTTGGCACGAGGCTTCGCCCGCTCACGGCCAACATTCCAAAGCCGATGGTGCCTCTGCTCAACAAGCCGATGATGCACCACATCGTCGCGCTGTTGAAGTCTCACGGCATCACCGATATCGTTGCCTCCCTGTTCTACTCACCGGAGGCCATCACCTCCTACTTCGGTGACGGATCAGCGCTTGGGGTCACGATCAAGTACTTTCGCGCCGACGCCGATTACGGGACGGCCGGAAGCGTCCGGGCCGCCACCGAAGGACTCGCCGAGCGTATCCTCATCATCAGCGGGGATGTTCTGACGGATTTCGATCTCACGGCCGCAGTACGATTCCATGAAGAGCGAAACTCCAAGGCGACTATTGTCTTGACGCGTGCCAAGAACCCGTTGCAGTTCGGGGTGGTCATCACGCGCGACGACGGAAAGATCACGCGCTTCCTTGAAAAGCCCTCGTGGGGAGAAGTCTTCAGCGACACCATCAATACGGGCATCTACATCCTGGAGCCGGAGGTGCTCGCCATGGTCCCGGAGCGCCAGGAATACGACTTCAGCAAGGACCTCTATCCCCTCCTCCTGCGGCAGGATGCCGGCCTCTACGGTTACATTGCCGATGGATACTGGCGGGACATTGGCAACCTCAATGAATACCAGGATGCCCATCTTGACGTTCTCCACGGTAGGGCGAAGGTGGAGATGGACGGTGAGCGACAGGGCAATGTGTGGCTCGGTCAGGGAAGCCGTCTCGATCGCGAACGGGTCAAGCTCAGCGGGACGGTCCTGATCGGGAAGAACACCACCATCGGCGAGGGGGCAACGCTGAGCAACACCGTGATCGGCGACAACTGTGTTATAGGCCCGGGAACGATTATTTCGAACTCGGTCATCTGGAGTGATGTGGTCATCGGGCACAGTGCCGAGATCTCGTTGGATGTCATCGGCTCACGCTGTTCGATCGGGGAGAAGACGCTCATCGCCGACAACGTTTTCATCAGCGACGGGTGCTGGATCGGGAGGGGAGCCAACCTTGCGGCCAATATCAAGCTCTGGCCAGAGAAAGTCGTCGAAGAGGGTGCGGTCCTCACTCGGAGCCTCGTGTGGGAAGACAAGTGGCTCCGGGAGCTCTTTACCGATTCCAGGGTGACCGGCCTCTCGAACATCGAAATGAACCCGGAGTTCGGCGCAAAGCTGGGGGCTGCCTACGGAGCCTACATCGGACAGGGGAGGACGGTCGTCACCTGTCGCGATTCGGACAACGTCTCGCGCATGATCAACCGCGCGATGATCTGCGGTCTGATCTCTGCGGGTGTCTCCACCGTCGATCTGCGGGCGACCTCCATCCCCCTGCTCCGGCACGAGCTCAGCAGCGGCAAGGAAGCGGGGGGCATTCATGTCCGCCGCTCCCCCTACGACAAGAATCTGACCGACGTGATCTTCTTTGACGCCAATGGAAAGGACCTCCCGACCGGGAAGACGAAGAAGGTCGAGCGGCTCTTCTTCGGTGAGGATGCCCCCCGAGCCCCGCGGGAGCGGGTGGGAAATATCGTCTTTCCGGAGCGCACCACGGAGGCCTACAAGGAGAAGTTTCTCTCGACGCTGGATGTGGAGGTGATCAGCAAGCGCCGGTTCAAGATTGCGATCGACTACTCCAACGGGATTGCCTCGACGATCTTTCCCATCATCCTTGGCTCGTTCGAGTGCCAAGTTGTCGCCTTGAACGCCCATCTGGATCCGCGGAAGCTCACGAGGGACAAGTACGAATTCGAGTACTCCATCAAGCAACTCTCCCACATCGTGACCTCTTTGAAGTACGATCTGGGGTGCCTAATCGATGCGGGCGGAGAGCGACTGACGGTGGTCAACGAAGACGGCGAGGTCATGGAAAGCGATCGGCTGCTGACCGTCGTGACAGATCTCTTCCTAACGACCCACCCCGGGACGGAGGAGGTCGCCGTCCCGATCACTTCCTCCGGCGAGGTCGACCTGGTCGCCGGCCGCTACGGGGCCACCGTGGTCAAGACGCGCAACAGTCACCTGGCAATGATGGAGGCCGCCTCTGGCAAGCGTGTGCGCTTCGTCGGCGGGACCAAGGGTGGGTTCATCTTTACCGATTTCTTCTTTGCCGCCGACGCCATGTACACGGTCGCCAAGATCCTTGAGATGATGGCCCGGACCGAACGTCGTCTCGGCGAAATTGACCGGGATGTTCCGCGGGTGTCTCAGGCTAGACGCCAGGTGAATTGTTCCTGGGAGCACAAGGGGAAAGTAATGCGCAACATCATGCGCGACACCGAACGCCATCGTCGCGACCTGGTAGATGGCGTGAAAATCTATTTTGACGAGTCCTCACCCAATATTTCCGCCCTGCTGATTCCCGACAAGGAGCGACCACTGTTTCACGTCAATGCGGAAGCCCGGAGCCAGGATGCAGCGGACGCGCTAGCGACGGAGTACGAACGGAGAATCATCAACTGGCGGGATGAACCATAGGGGGCCTGGAGTGCATGAAGATCAGTGATATCCTGACCGAGCAGCTCGTGGTGACGGGGCTTGAAGGGGGTTCCAAGAACGAGATCATTGACCGGATGATCGATCTCGTGGCGACGTCACCGAAAGTCGTGGACAAGGCACGGGTCCGCGAGGCAATCTTTGAAAGGGAGAAGATCATGTCCACCGGAGTGGGCAACGGCTTCGCGATCCCACACGGGAAAACCGATGCGGTCTCGGACATCGTCGCAGCATTCGCCGTGACGGCGAAGCCCATCGATTATGACTCTCTCGACGAGAAGCCCGTCCGTCTGGTATTCCTTCTGGTGGGAAAGGACAACCTCGTGGGCCCCCACATCAGGCTCCTCAGCAGGATTTCCCGCCTGATGAACCGGGAGGAATTCCGTAGCCGGCTGCTTGAGATGAACAGTTCTGGGGAAATTCTCGAGTCCTTCCGCAAGGAAGAAGCCTCGTATTTTGAATCCTAATGGCCCGCCGCACTCGTACCGTCGGCGCCGAATACCGCCTGGTATTCTCCCCGACCACCAACCCCCATTCCCATAGCCCCTCGATACGGGTCGCCCTTGAGACGGCCCAGGCCTTTGCCGCATTCCGCTACGCCCTGTCGGTTCACGAACAGCGCGAGGGAACGCGCGTGCAGTATACAATCCGTGGTCTGGCAGCCCCCGATTTGAGCCTTCCAGGCGCAGGCCACGCCGGGTTTATCAGGAGCTACGATGACCTCTGGGGCACCTGCGAGTTCCGGGTCCAGGGACTGGACGGCACCGTCTCCTCCTGCGCCGTGCGCTTGACTCCCGGACGCGCTGAGCTCATCACCAAGCCCGATACCGGCCAGCTCGTTGTCGAGACGGTCGAGCGAGGAACCTCGCCACAGGAGAGCCCATGATCCCCATCCTCTTCGAACTCGGCCCCATCAAGGTGTACAGCTACGGGTTGATGCTCGGCATTGCGTTCCTGCTCGGGAGTTACATCCTCTCGCTTGAGTTGAAGCGGAAGCGCCTCAACCCGGAGGCTGGGCAGTGGATCACGATCCTGGCTGTCGTCTTTGGCATCTCGGGGGCAAAGCTTCTCTTCCTGATCGAGGAATGGGAGGCATTCCTTCAGGATCCGCTCGGTATGGCGTTTTCGCCGGGCGGGCTCACCTGGTACGGGGGATTCATCGTGGCAATGGTCGCGGTATTCATCTACATCCGCGCCAAAAAGATCCCCTTCCTCAAGGTCTGGGATTGTCTGGGAGTCGCCCTGATACTTGCCTACGGTGTGGGTCGCATCGGCTGTCATCTGGCCGGGGACGGGGACTACGGCACCCCCACGACGCTCCCCTGGGGGACGGTTTATGCTCAGGGGACAGCTAAACCCGCTTCCATGCTCAGGGGGTATTTTGAGGCCCACCCCGAGGAGCGCGACTTCTGGCACTACGATTCTCTTAAGGTTATCACGGCGGGAACCGATCGCCTCGGGCACCGATACTCTCGCTTCGATGAGGTGACGCCGCTTCACCCGACGCCCATCTATGAGTTCCTCCTCGGGGTGGCGGGTTTTCTCCTGCTCTGGAAGCTGAGAACCAGGCCCTATCCCGATGGCGAACTGTTCATGATCTATCTGATGCTGGCGAGTGTACTGCGCTTCTTGATCGAATTCTTGCGGCTGAACCCCCGCTTTCTCTTCGGCCTGAGCGAGGCACAACTGTTCTCGGTGGCCTTGTGTTTTGTTGGATTTCTGGGTATGGTATATTTGGATAGGCGTTCCCGCCGAACCACGTAGCCCGAGGCGCATGTTCTTTGCACCTCCCGGCAGTCATCCAGCTGAGAGCCGGGCCGACGGTCGTTCCCCCATCACTTTCCACGGTTTCTTTCCCTAGCCGTTCATCGGTCCGACTTCGCAGCGAGTCTTGTACGCGTCCTACTTTCGATTGACACACTAGGACAGCCATGAGCTCTATCATTGCCGGCCGCAAACCTGTAATGGAGGCGCTCAAAGCGGGTACCAGGATCGAACGGATCGTATTTCTGGTGGGCGTGCAGGGAAGGGTTGTCAGCGAGATCAGGGGACTTGCCGAGCGTCGCAGCGTGCAGGTGAGTTTCGTCAACAAGCAGCAGTTTCGCGAACTGGCCACGGACGCTACCACACAGGGGGTCGTGGCAATCGTACCGGCCAAGAAGTTCGTCAACCTCGAGGATCTTCTGGCACTCCCCCCCCAGCGGGGCGAAAGGGGCTTCCTGCTCATCCTCGACGAGATCGAGGATCCCCACAATCTCGGTGCACTGGTCCGGACGGCGGAGTGTGCGGGAGTGCACGGCATTGTGGTTCCCAGGCATCATGCCGCACCGGTCACTTCGACGGTTGTGAAGGCTGCCGCAGGAGCCACCGAGCACATGCCCATGGCCGAGGTGACCAACCTCGTCCAGGCGATCGAGCTCTTAAAGGAGCACGGCTACTGGATCATCGGCCTTGATACGGACGGGCAGAAGAAGTACACCGAGCTCGACTACAGCATACCGGTGGCGCTTGTCGTTGGAAATGAGGGACGGGGGATTCGGCGGCTGGTCCGCGAACACTGCGACCACATTGTGCGGATTACGCTCTACGGCAAGATTGAATCGCTGAATGCGTCGGTCGCGGGCGCGCTGGTGATGTTCGAGGCAGCCCGGCATCGGCACGCCGAGAGTGTCCTGGATCGCTGAGCCTCAGGAGCGGTCCCCCGCGTCGCTGCCCCGGGCGAGGTTGAATTTCCGCATCTTGTTGTACAGGTGGCTGCGCTGGATGGCAAGCGCCTCTGCCGTCTTGCTGATATTCCACCCATGCTCGTTCAGCGCTCGCTGGATGAATGCTGCTTCGGCACGGTCCTTGAACTCCTGGAAGGTCCCACCCACCCCCAGTAATGCGTCGTCGGATTTTCGCTGCATTCCCAGCGGCTCTTCGATCTGTGATGCATCGATCGTCGGGCCCGGCGTCATGATCACCAATCGTTCAACCGTGTTGCGGAGCTCCCGGACATTGCCGCTCCACTCCATACCCTCGAGCTTCCGGAGGGCCGGCTCGGTGAATTCCTTGAGGGCCATCCCGTTCCGCCGACAGATCTCCTGCGCAAAGGCCGTGGCAAGGAGGGCAATGTCCTCCCGTCGTTCGCGCAGAGGGGGAACGTGGATAGGAATCACGTTGAGGCGGTGGTACAGGTCCTCTCGAAACTGATTCTGTCTGATCCCTTCGGTGAGGTTCTTGTTGGTGGCGGCAATGACCCTGACATCGACTTCCGTCTGACGGTTTCCTCCCAGGCGCTCGATCTTCCCCTCTTCGAGCGCTCGGAGCACCTTCGCCTGCGCATTGAGGCTCATGTCTCCCACTTCGTCCAGGAAGAGAGTGCCGCCATGGGCGGTCTCAAACTTTCCGATGCGCTGCGCTGATGCCCCCGTATAGGCACCTTTCTCGTGGCCGAAGAGCTCCGACTCGATCAGTTCATTCGGGATGGCGGCGCAATTGACCTCCACCAGCGGTTTGGATGCGCGTTTGCTCCGGCGGTGAAGCGCCTTCGCCACGAGTTCCTTCCCCGCACCGTTCTCACCGGTGATCAGGACGCGCGCCTCTGTCGGGGCGACGCGATCGATGAGGGCAAGCATCTCGCGCATCGCTTCGCTCCTGCCCAGGATTTCCTCTCCCGAACCGACAGTTTCACGAAGCACCTTCAGCTCCACAGCATTGCGGACAACGATCAGCAGTCGGTCCCGGTCCAGTGGCTTCTGCAGGAACTCATAGGCGCCCATGCGGGTCGCCTCCACCGCGTTTTCGATTGTCCCGTGGCCTGAAATCATCACGACCGGCAGCGAGGGGTGGTCGCGGCGGACCGCCTCAAGCACCTTCATTCCGTCCATCCCGGGCATCTTGATATCCAGGAGGACGAGATCGATGTCTCCCCTGTTCAATTCCTCCAGGGCTGCCTTTCCGTGGGGGGCAAACCGGACGCCGAGGCCTTCGTACTCGAGGATCATCCTGATACTCTCGCGCACGGCCTGTTCGTCGTCGACGACGAGAACCGTCTTCATCGCTCCTCCGCTGTAAGGGGGAAGGCTCGGGAGGGTGCTGGTGAGGGCAAGGGTGAGGCGAGCACCGTGAGAAGGTATGCAGAGGGACGGCAGAGGCGGTCGCTCAGGAGTGCAAGGCCAAACATCTGCCCCTGGTGATTCGCCCGGAGATCCCGCGTGTCGGTGGCTCCCCCGACGATGAACCGATCCTCTCCCCACTCGACGAAATCCCCGACGCGTTGCGCAGCCTCGCGCGCCTCGGTGACAAATGCCAGAAAGGCCGACCCGAAGAAGTGCTGGAGCTTGTCACGGTCACACTCTTCGGGCCCTGTATCGGGATAGACCCGGCAGGGGAGACGCTCGACGCGTTCCTGAAATCCTTCCTCAAACTCCGATGTCAGGGGAAGCCAGATCAGCGGCCCGACCAGGGGCAGATCGACTCCCACGCGGCGGTGATCCATGGTGGCCAGGCAGGAAAGCAGGAGCGCCAGACCCAGATTGTTCCAGCAGAGCCGGACGGCTGTATCGAAGATTGCGTCCACCGCGTACCGGTCGCCCCAGCACTCTCGAAACTCACCGAACTCTTCGCTCCTGATATAGTCCCGCAGCGCCCGCGTGTCGGCCAGAACCTTCGGAAGCAGAATGGGCGAAAGCACGGTCAGAATCTCCGGAACCTCCTCGTACGGCGCAAACTCAGGCCTGGCAGCCGATGACTGCGCGGCGGCTATCCCGGCACACAGCAGGAAGATCGTGGTGATGCTCCATGGTCTCCGACAGGGCACCGGTCGCATCCTCAGGTCTGAATCACGCCGGGACTCCAGCGCGGTAGTTCTGGATTCATATCTGCCATGGCAATCCCCCGTGCAATGAGCCCCCGGGTGTCCCTCGGATCGATGATCTCATCGATCCAGAGGTGTGCCGCTGCAACATACGGATCAACCTCGGCCTCATAGCGGGCGTGAATCTCCTCCAGCAGTGCGCGCTGCTGGTCGGGGGTGATATGCTTGCCCCCCTTCTCCATCTGCTGGAGCCGGATGCCGAGCAGCGTCTCGCTAGCCTGGCGGCCGCCCATGACAGCGATCTGCGCCGTCGGCCATGCCACCATCAAGCGTGGATCGTAGGCTCTCCCGCACATGGCGTAGTTGCCGGCACCGTAACTGTTCCCCACCACGACGGTGAACTTGGGCACGACACTGTTGGCCACGGCGTTGACCATCTTTGCGCCATCCTTGATGATCCCCCCCTGCTCGGCCCGACTCCCGACCATAAACCCGGTGACATCCTGCAAAAAGAGGAGCGGCATCTTCTTCTGGTTGCAGTTGAGGACAAAGCGGGCACCCTTGTCAGCGCTGTCGCTGTAGATCACTCCTCCCACCTGCATCTCACCCTTCCGTGTGCGAACGACCGACCGTTGGTTGGCAACGATCCCGACAGCCCACCCATCGATGCGCGCATAGGCGGTAATGAGGGTCTTACCGTATCCCGCCTTGTATTCGTCGATCGTGCTCTCGTCCACAATCCGCGCGATAACCTCGTACATGTCGTAGGGCTTCAGCCGGTCCTGCGGCATCAACCCGGGGAGGTCTTCGGGATCCAGACGGGGTAGCCGGGGCTGACTGCGCTGGAATCCTGCCCGGCCGCCGGCGCCGGTCTTCCCCAAAATGTTCCGGATTTTGGCGAGACAATCCTCGTCGTCAGCCGCCGTGTGGTCGGTGACCCCACTGATCTCGGAGTGGACCGTGGCTCCGCCCAGGCGTTCGTTGTCGATTTCCTCCCCGATCGCCGCGCGAACCAGGTGGGATCCGGCAAGAAAGACGGACCCTGTTTTGTCGACGATCAGCGCTTCATCGCTCATGATGGGCAGGTATGCCCCTCCGGCCACGCAGGGTCCCATGATCGCAGCGATTTGGGTAATGCCGAGCGAGGACATAATGGCGTTGTTCCGGAAGATCCGCCCGAAGTGATCCCGGTCGGGAAAGATCTGGCTCTGGAGGGGGAGAAACACGCCGGCGGAATCGACCAGATAGACAACCGGCAGTCTGTTCTCAATGGCGAGGTCCTGCGCCCTCAGGTTCTTCTTGCAGGTGACCGGGAACCACGCCCCTGCCTTCACCGTCGCATCATTGGCCACAATGACGGTGTCGCGACCGTGCACCGAGCCCACCCCCATGACGGTTCCGGCCGACGGGGCGCCGCCGTATTCCTGATACATCCCGAAGGCAGCCAGGGTCCCCAGTTCGAGGAATGCAGTGCCGGGATCGATGAGCCGCTCGATGCGTTCGCGGGCAGTCAGCTTCCCCTTGGCGTGGTGACGGTCCACGGCCTTCTGCCCCCCTCCAAGGCGGACCTGCTCCTTCCGCTCACGCATCTGGTCCAGGAGTGCGCGCATCGCCTCCTCGTTGCGTCGGAAGGCGTCCGTTCTATCTTGTTCGGTTCCGATCTGCCCCATACCGATCAGGACCTCAGCAGATTTCTGGCGATGATCATCTTCTGCACCTCGGAGGTACCTTCCCCGATGGTCATCAGTTTCACATCACGATAGAGTTTTTCGACGGGGTACTCCTTGGTGAAGCCGTACCCGCCGTGGATCTGCACGGCTTCGTTGGTGGCTTTGACCGCCATCTCGCTGGCACAGTATTTGGCCTGGGAGGCGGCAAGGCCGAACGGCTGGCCGTCAGTCTTGAGCCATGCAGCCTTATGTGTCAGCAGTCGTGCTGCCGCGATCTCGGTGGCCATATCGGCGAGCTTCCATTGAATCGCCTGATACTCCGCGATGGGTTTGCCGAATTGCTGCCGCTCCTTCGCATAGCGGAGGCTCGCATCCAGAGCCCCCTGGGCAATCCCGACTGAGAGGGCAGCGATCCCGATTCGTCCTCCGTCCAACACCTGGAGGGCCTGCTTGAATCCTTCACCCACCTCTCCGATGAGCTGCGATTCAGGAATCCGCACGTCTTCCAGCAGGAGTGTCGCCGTGTCGCTGGAGCGCATCCCGAGCTTGTTTTCCTTCTTGCCAACGGAAAACCCCTTGGCTTCGCGCTCGATGATGAAGGCCGAGATGCTCTTTTTCCCCACAGTGGGGTCGGTCACTGCCATCACCACGTAGGTTGAGGCGACCGATCCCTGCGTGATGAAGGTCTTTGTCCCGTTGAGGACCCAGTCGGATCCCTCCCGGCGGGCAGCCGTGGCCATCCCTCCTGAATCGCTCCCCGATCCGGGCTCGGTCAGAGCCCACGCGCCGAGTGCCTTGCCGGAGGCCAGCGGAGGGATAAACCGCTTGCGCTGCGCCTCGGTGCCGAAGAGCATGATGTGGCCGGAGCACAGACTATTGTGGGAGGCCACCGTCAGCGCAACGGAGGGATCCACCCGCGCCAGCTCTTCGATGATGACGACCGTTTCCTGTTCGGTGAGGCCCGCTCCCCCGAGCGACTCGGGCCAGGTGATGCCGAGAAACCCCAGATCAGCGAGTTTCTGAATGAGCTCCCGGGGAAACTCCTGGCTTTCATCGTACTTCATCACGGCTGGCCGCATTTCTTTCTCCGCAAACGAGCGGGCAACCTCCTGCACGGCCTTTTGACTGTCGCTCAGGTGCACTTCCATGGACTCACCCCTGCTGCCGTTGTGTGAACTGATAGTCCGCTACCAGATCGCGGACGACCTCATAAGGGGTCAGGGCATGGCCCTCGACCGCCGCGAGTCGTGCCGAGAGCGTCGCTGTCCTCTCGGCTGTCCAGAAGTCGACCCGGAGGGTGTCCGAGACCAGCTCGGTGATCCGACGCCGCAGTCGGTCTCGCCGCCGGCGGAGCAAGTCGCCGGAGGACTCCATCGCGGCTCGATGCCGTGCGATTGTCTCCGCAATGCTCTCGATCCCTGTCCCCTCCGAGGCCACGCACTTCAGAACCGGAGGGTTCCAGCCAGCGGGCTGGCGGAAGTTCAGGATCATCTGGATGGCCATAACCGCCTGGTCGGCCCCGGCGCGGTCAGCCTTGTTCAGCACAAATAGATCAGCTATTTCCATGAGACCGGCCTTCATCGCCTGAATTGAGTCCCCGGACTCGGGAACCAGGACCACGATTGTCGTATCGGCGGCACCGGCGATGTCCAGCTCTGATTGTCCGACGCCCACTGTTTCCATCAAGATGAGGTCTTTCCCCGCCGCGTCCAGGACATCAGCCGCCTCTGCAGTCTTCTTGCTCAGTCCTCCGAGGCTGCCGCGCGAGGCCATGCTGCGGATGAAGACCCCTGAATCGAGATCGACCTCTGTCATCCGCACCCGATCTCCCAGCAAGGCGCCGCCGGTGAATGGGCTTGTGGGATCGACGGCCAGGATCCCGACCTGCAGTCCTCTGGAGCGGTAATGCAGGGCCAGTTTGTTGGTTAGGGTGCTTTTTCCGGCTCCTGGCGGACCAGTCACGCCGATGCGGAATGCCTGTCCTGTCCTTGGATAGATGCTTTCCAGAAGGGCAGCGGACCCCTGGGTCTGGTTTTCCACCGCCGAGATGGCCCGGGCGATAGCGCGCCGGTCTCCCGCCAGAAGCCCTTCGAGACTGGCATGGGCTTCAGGAGGCATGGCGGCGTGATGCACGGAAATACTCAACAGTCAGGTGCAGTCCCTCCTCGAGGTCGGTGGTGGGTTTCCAGTTGAGTTCCTCGCTGATGCGACCGTTGTCGAGGACGCTCCGGAGCTGTTCTCCCTTCTTCGCCTCGCCGTGTTGCTTGTCGCAGGCCGCGCCGGTTAACCTCCGGAGAGTGGTGAAGATCCTGTTGACGTCCGATTCGATGCCGGTACCAACATTATAGATGTTCCACCCTTCACGGTCAAGAGCGAGGAGGTTCGCGCGCACCACGTCGCCGACGAAGACGTAATCGCGCGTCTGCTTCCCGTCGCCATTGATGACGGGCTGCTCCCCCTTGAGCATCTTGCTCGTGAAGATAGCCACCACACCAGCCTCCCCTTCCGGGCTCTGCCGTGGCCCGTAGACGTTCGCGTAGCGAAGGTTGACAATGTGCATCCCGTGGACCACGTGGTAGTAGTAGAGATACTGTTCGGTGACGAGCTTGGCAATGCCGTAGGGTGAGATCGGGCGAGTTGGGTGGCGCTCGTCGGCGGGAGCATAGTCCTGTTCCCCGTAGATGGCACCTCCGCTGGAGGCGAACACCACACGCCGCACACCTTGCCGGAGGGCCGCCTCGAAAAGGGTCAGGGCACCGAGGATGTTCACCGAGGCATCAAAGACTGGATCGGTCACAGACCGCCGCACGTCAATCTGGGCCGCCTGGTGGAAGATCACCTCGATTTTGCCCTCGCGGAGAATGCGGGAGACAAGATCCCTGTCACGCACATCTCCTTCAACGAAGGTCGCCCGGGGGTTGAGATTCTCCTTGCGGCCTGTCGACAGATCATCCAGGATGGAGGTCGCATGACCAGCGTTGCAGCAGGCATCCACAATATGGGATCCGATAAACCCCGCCCCGCCCGTGACCAGAATCCGCATACCCACACCTTTCGTTGTTGCTGAGTGTAGATCCTCCCCCTCTTGGACTCAATCCGAGTCTCCCAGGAGCCCTTTCTTCCCGATATCGTTCCGTGCCTGCATCCCCTCGAAGGAGATCATACGGACGGCCGAGTAGGCAGCGTCGATCGCTTGCCGGAGCGTGCCCGTCTTTCTGATCGCCGTCACGCCCAGCACCCGCCCGCCGGCGGTTACGATTCGTCCCCGCTCTTCGCGGGTCCCCGCATGGAACACCACCACGTCCTCACATCCGGCGAGGCGCTCAAGGCCACTGATGGGATGGCCCATCCGGTATGCATCGGGATACCCGGCCGATGCCAGCACGACACAGACCGCATGCCCGGCCGGTGGAGTGTCTTGATCAGCGGGCAGTCGACCTGTCGCTGCTGCAAGAAGGAGCTCGGCCAGATCACCAGGATAGAGCGCGAGCACCGCCTGGGTTTCCGGATCCCCGAAGCGGACGTTGTACTCGACAACCCGTGGCCCCTCCGGCGCGAGCATGAGCCCGAGGTAAAGACACCCTGTGAAGGGGTTCCCCTCGGCCGCCATCCCTTGCAGTGTGGGTTCGAGGATGGTCGACCGAACCGTCCGGAGAACCTCGGGTGTAACGTGGGGTGCGGGGGCATAGGCTCCCATCCCGCCGGTGTTCTTTCCCGTGTCCCCGTCCCCGACCCGCTTGTGATCCTGGGCCGGGGCGAGGGTGACATAGCGCTCCCCGTCGCATATGGCGAAGATGGAAGCTTCGACTCCGGTGAGAAACTCCTCTACGACGACCGTCGTTCCAGCCGCCCCGAAGGCCTCGCCGCTAAGCATCGTGCGCAGGTGATGTTCAGCCTGTGTGTGGTCAGAGCAGATCACCACTCCCTTTCCGGCGGCCAAACCGTCGGCCTTGAGCACGACCGGCAGTGGTGACCGGCCGAGGTAGGAGAGTGCATTCTGAAGGCGCGTGCCGTCAAAGGTACGGAACGACGCTGTCGGGATGCGATGCCGTTCCATAAAGCCCTTGGCGAAGGCTTTGCTCCACTCCAAGGCGGCGGCCGCACGCGTGGGTCCGAAAATCGCGAGCCCGCGGTCCCGGAACAGATCGACAATGCCGTCAGCCAGCGGCTGCTCGGGCCCGACGACGGTCAGATCGATGCCCTCGGATTGTGCGAACTCCGCGAGACCGCTCGCGTCTGCGGGGCCGAGCGGAACGATGCGGGCAAGCGCGGCCATGCCAGGGTTACCCGGGGCCGCGTAGAGAGTTGAAACACCGGGACTCTGGCGAAGCTTCCAGACCAGCGCATGCTCGCGTCCTCCAGATCCGATAACAAGAATTTTCATAGCGGGTCCACGAGCGATTCAAGGACGCGCACCAGCTCGCGTGTCAGGCTCACACGGTTGTACTTTGCGACGACATGCTCGGGGGGTGCCGGGAGCTCGTGTCGCTCGAACTGCTCGAAGTAACGGAGCAGGGCTGCTTTGATCGCCTGAACGTCATCCGGATCGACGACCGTTCCCCCTGCCTCCTGGATTGTTGCCCGCATGAATCCTTCGGGAACACACCCGAGGATCGGTTTGCGGGCACCGATATACTCGTAGACTTTCCCGGGCGTTCCGAGATCATCCCCGAGGATCATCCAGAGAACATCAGAGGCGAGGAGCTCGTTGACGCATTCTCGGTGAGGGAGGTAATCGAGCACCGTGACTGCATCTTGAAGGCCGAGCCGGGAGATCATCTTGTGATATTCGGGACGGAACGTCCCGACAAACCGTGCCTCGATTCTCCCCCGCAATCGAGGCGAGTCCTTGAACACCAGGTGAAGGGCGCGCAGGAAGTAGTCTGGGATCCGGTCTTCCCACAGAATGCCCGCATAGGTGATACGCATTCGGCCGCGGGTGGCCGACGGTCGGGCCCCCGGAGCCGTTCGCTCGGGGCCGGTGGAAAAATCCGAAGGATCATAGCCCTGCGAGATGATGTCGACGTCGTGATGCGAGAGGAAACCGTAGCGGCTCAGCAGGAGCTCCTTGACGCGTCTGCTGGTGGTGACCACATGGGAGCTTGCTCGCAGTGCAGAGCGTTCCAGAAGGATGTTCGCCTTCCGGTGCAGAGGCGTAGGATAGAACTTGAACGGGTACTCCACCCACGGATCACGGTAGTCAAAGACAAGCGGCCGGCCGAGGTGCTGCTTGAGTGTCTTGCCGATCAGAAAGCTCGTGTACGGGGGAGCGGTCGCGAAGATTACGTCGAAGGGGGTCTCGTGATGGAGTTCCAAGGCCTTCGCGACCGCCCGGCGTTTCCAGCCGATCTTATTGTCGGGGATGAAGACTGTGTCGCTCAGGCGGCTCAGGACCTTGCGCACCCATTCCCGGGGCAGCGCTGTCACCTCGTTCCGCGAAATGACTTTTCCGGGACCGGCGGCCCCCGTACGGACGATGCGTACTTCCGGCGGCAGCTCCTCCAGCAGCGAATAATCCCTGGCGATATAGGCTCGCGGTTCAACGCTCAAAACAGTGGGGTACCACCCGAATTGGGGGAGGTACTTCACAAACTTCGCCGTGCGTTGGACCCCGCTTAGGCCCATCGGCGGGAAGTAGTAGGCGATGACGAGGACCCGGCGGGGCGGGATATCTCTGGCAACCATGTCAAAGCACCATCAGCTCTTTGGGCGCTGAGGTGAGCACTCGGCACCCATCGTCTGTCAGCACCAGATCATCCTCGATCCGGACTCCGAGCTCTCCCGGCAGGTAGACCCCCGGTTCGATTGTCACTACGCTGCCGACCTCAAGACGCTCCCGACCGCGCGGAGCAACGCGCGGGCGCTCATGGATCCGAAGTCCGATCCCATGACCGAGGGAGTGGCTGAAGTACCGGCCGAAGCCTGCCCGTTTGAGCCGGGATCGGGCCACGTGATCAAGGTCCCCCGCGAGCATCCCCGGGCGGGCGGCGGCAAGGGCCTCTGTCTGCGCTGTGAGCACCGCCCGGTAGACTTCTCGGGCTCGTCTCGAAGCCCGGCCGATGGCCACCGTGCGGGTCAGGTCAGAGCAGTATCCTGCAACGGTACACCCGAAGTCAAGCGTGACGAGATCGCCGTTGCGCATCTTCCGGCGCGAGGGACGCGCATGGGGCAGCGCCCCTCGCTCCCCGCTTGCAACGATCGGCTCGAAGGCATCTCCTTCGGCTCCCAGGCGGCGATGGAGATAGGTGATCTCGGCGGCAATCTCGAGTTCGCGAACGCCCGGCCGCAGTAGGGAGAGGACACGGCCGAAGACCTGCTCGGTCACCCGGATCGCCATACTGAGGAGAGCGATTTCCGCGTCGTCTTTTCGGAGAGCGATATCTTCGACGCACTCGTGCACCGGTCGCAGGTCGACCCCGGGAAGCAGACGCCGGAGGAGACGATGGCTTGCATAGGAGAGATGCTTCGCTTCGAACCCCACGCGTCCCCGCCGGAGCAGCCGGTGTTCGCTGAGTGCTTCGAAGAGGGTTGTTCGCGAGATAATCCTGCGCACGCCCCGGACTTGTTCCTTGCTCTGCTGGCGGTAGCGTTGGTCGGTAAGAAAGTACACCGTCCGGGGCAGGACCACGACCATGGCGTTGGAGCCGGTAAACCCTGTAAGATACCGGACGTTGGGGAGGGAAGTGACCAGCAGCGCGTCAAGGCCCTTTGCACGGAGCTTCTCGCGGAGCCTTGGCAGTCGGGTCAGCGTCATGCGGTTCTGGCGAGCGGTCAGTGGTGGTAGTTGGGCGCTTCCTTGGTGATCAGGACATCATGCGGATGACTTTCTCGCAGGCCTGCGTCTGTCATGCGGACGAACTGGGCCTTCTTCTGCATCTCGGCGACGGCGTGGGCACCGCAGTAGCCCATAGCCGCCCGTAAGCCTCCCACCATCTGGTAGATGGTGTCGCCCAGGGGCCCCTTGTAGGGGACGCGGCCTTCGATCCCTTCGGGGACCAACTTCTGAATGTCGTCTTCGGCGTCCTGGAAGTAGCGGTCCCGGCTCCCCTGTTTCATTGCCTCGATTGATCCCATCCCTCGATACAGCTTGTAGCTCCGTCCTTCATAGAGCACCTTCTCACCCGGACTCTCGTCGACACCTGCAAAGAGCCCGCCGATCATAACCGCATCGGCCCCTGCGGCGATTGCCTTGGGAATGTCTCCCGTTTGTTTCACACCCCCGTCGGCAATCAGCGGAACACCGGCGCGGGAGGTTACTCGAGCGCACTCCAGAATCGCGCTCAACTGCGGCACACCAATACCGGCAACCACACGCGTGGTGCAGATCGATCCGGGGCCAACGCCCACCTTGACGGCGTCGGCGCCTGCGCGAATGAGGTCCCGGGTCGCCTCTGCCGTTGCCACATTACCGGCAACAAGCTGAGCATCGGGGAACTTGCGTTTGAGCCGTTTGACCGTCTCAAGGACGCCGCGGGAATGCCCATGGGCGGTATCCACCACCACTACGTCGACCCCCGCCTTCAGTAGCAATCCCACTCGGTCTTCGGTGTCGACCGTGACACCGACCGCAGCTCCAACGCGCAGTCGACCGTGCGCATCCTTGCAGGCGTCCGGGTGCTTGATCTTCTTCTGGATATCCTTGAAGGTAATCAGTCCTTTCAAAACTCCGTGGCGGTCGACCACCGGGAGCTTCTCGATCTTGTGCTTTTCCAGTATCCTCTTGGCCTGTTCCAGTGTGGTACCGACCGGAGCCGTTACCAGACCGTCGCGGGTCATGATGTTCGAGACAGGCTGGTCTTCATCGGGTTCGAACCGGAGGTCCCTGTTTGTGATGATGCCAATGAGATGGTGCTCATGGTCGACGACAGGGATACCAGAGATCCGGTACTTGGTCATCAGGGCGAGAACATCACGAACGCGGGCATCGGCGAGCACGGTCACCGGATGGAGAATCATTCCGCTCTCTGAGCGTTTGACCCTATCGACTTCCTCCACCTGGCGGCCGACGGTCATGTTCTTGTGGAGAATGCCGATCCCACCTTCTCGCGCCATCCCAATGGCCATCTCGGCTTCGGTGACCGTGTCCATTGCCGCGCTGACCAGGGGGATGTTCAGCGAGATCCCCCGACTCAGCCGTGTACGGACGTCCACGTCCCGCGGGAGCACCGAGGATTTTGCTGGGACAAGGAGCACATCGTCATAGGTGAGTGCCTCGCCCAGAATCTTGTTCCTGGCCATGCGGTATTGCACTTTCATACTCTCTCGTTCAGGCGTACGCGGCAATGCCCGTAATGTCCTCTCCGACGATGAGGGTGTGCATTTCATGCGTCCCTTCGTAGGTCACCACCGATTCGAGATTTGCAGCGTGGCGCATGACGGGATATTCATCCAAAATTCCGTTGGCCCCGAGCACAGCGCGGGCATCCCGGGCAATGCGCAGTGCCATCTCCACGTTGTTGCGCTTTGCCAGGGAGATCTGTTGAAACCGGATACGGTTAGCATCCTTGATTCTGCCGAGCTGCACGCACAGAAGCTGACCTTTGGTAATCTCGGTGAGCATGTCGACCAGCTTGGCCTGAACCAGCTGGAATGACCCGATCGGCTTGCCGAACTGGATGCGTGTTTGTGCGTAGGAGACGGCCGTGTCATAGCAGGCCATTGCCGCGCCGACCGCCCCCCAGGCGATGCCATAGCGCGCCTGGCTCAGACAGGACAAGGGCAGTTTGAGCCCTTTCCCGCCGGGGAGGATGCTGTCCGTGGGGATCCGCACATCCTGCAGGATGAGCTCGGAGGTTACCGACGCACGCAGTGAGTGCTTCCCCTTCATCTCCGGCGCGGTGAATCCCGGCGTTCCCCGTTCGACGAGAAACCCCCTGACCTCTCCGTTCAATTTCGCCCAAACCACCGCCACATCGGCGATGGTCCCATTGGTAATCCACATCTTGGCACCGTTGAGCACATAGCCGTCGGCGGTTTCCGCGGCCCGGGTGATCATTCCACCAGGATTCGAGCCGAAATCCGGTTCCGTGAGGCCGAAACACCCGATTTTCTCCCCGCGCGCCAGGAGCGGAAGCCAGTGCTGCTTCTGCTGTGCCGACCCGTAGGTGTAGATCGGGTACATCACCAGTGCGCTCTGGACCGAGGCAAAACTCCGCACGGCACTATCTCCTCGTTCGAGCTCCTGCATGACCAACCCGTAGGCCACGTTGTTCATTCCGGCGCCACCGACTTCGGGCGGGAGTGTTGCTCCGAACAGACCGAGGTGCGCCATCTTTTCCACCAGCCCCGCAGGGAATGTCCCCTCTCGGTAGTGCTTTTCGATCCCGGGCAGGACGTGGTCCTCCACGAACTCACGAACCGTGTCGCGCACCAGCTTCTCTTCCTCACTGAGGAGGGAGTCCAACTCCACGTAGTCTACTCCCTTGAACATGATCGGCGGAACACCTCCAGACTTGAAAAAAAGCCCTGGCGCTTGGCACGCAGGGCGTGATTCCAAAATAATACAGTAATATCTTCAAAACGTGGCTGAATGTCAAGAAATCAGCCCATACCTCTTGATCTTCAGGTACAGGGTCTTCTTGCTGATTCCGAGCTCCTCGGCGCTCTTGGCGCGGTTGTAGTTGTTTCTCAGAAGGACCTCCTCGATATGACGGCGCTCCACCTCTTCCAGTGAGAGCGGACGGTCCTCCTCATCGGGGTTCCCCGCCGACTGATGGTCGCGGGCAGCCGGCTGGGCGCTTCGGTGGAGCGTCAGGTCCTGCTCCTCGATGGTCTCCGACGTCGAAAGAAGAACCGAGCCTTCCAGGACGTGCTCGAGCTCGCGGACATTTCCGGGCCAGTCGTAGGTCGTCAAGCGCCGCAGTGCCCCGGGAGAGAGTTTCTTCACTCCGCGGACTCCGGACTTTCTTTCTAGGAAGAACTGCGCGAGCAGCGGGATATCCTCCTGGCGTTCTCGAAGCAGGGGGACAGTGAGTGTGATGACATTCAAGCGGTAGAGCAGGTCCTCACGAAACCGTCCCGCTTCCACTTCTGCCCGGAGGTCCTTGTTCGTCGCACTGATGACACGGACGTCCACCGTAAGGAGATTGGTCCCCCCGACGCGCCGAAACTCCCCCGTTTCGAGAAAGCGCAGCAGCTTTGGCTGAATTGCTGGACTGATGTCTCCGACCTCGTCCAGGAAAAGCGTTCCGCCATTGGCGACCTCGACCAGGCCCTGCTTCGTGGTATAGGCATTGGTGAAGGCGCCTTTCTCATGTCCAAAGAGCTCGCTCTCCAGGAGAGCATCGGGCAGGGAGGCACAGTTGACAGCCACGAACGGACGATTGCTCCGGGGACTGCGGCGGTGAATGAGGTTCGCGATGAGCTCTTTGCCGGTCCCGCTTGCCCCCTGGATCAGGACAAAGGAATCGCTCTCGGCAAAGCGAGTCGCGCTCTCCACCAGTTTGAGGAATGCCGGGCTCTGCCCCACCAGCTCGGTCCCGCCCGCCCGCCTGGTGAGCTCGTTCTTCATGAGCTTGTTGTCGATGAACAGCTGCCGCCGTTCGAGCGCCCGGTGGATCGTGTTGAAAAGCTCGTCAATGTCGTACGGCTTCGCTAGGAAGTCGTAGGCACCCATCTTGATGGTCTGAATCGCGGTCTTGATGTCCGCGTAATTGGTGAGAATGATGACCTGGGTGGTAGGAGAGTAGTCCTGAACGAACTTCAGGACTTCGATGCCGCTGACGCGCGGCATGCGGATATCGAGGAGTATGAGGTCGTAGACTTTCGCCTGGATGAGGTTGATGGCCTGGCCACCGTCCGCGGCGGTGTCAACGGTGAACTCTTCCGACTCGGAGAGTTCGCCTTCCAGAATGACCCTGAGCGGCTCCTCATCGTCGACGATCAGGAGGTTGTACTTCTTGGGCATGTTCCGATCGTCCTTCGTCCGGGCATCCGCACGCGCTGGTGGAGCGCATCGCCCCGGTCACTCGCTCAGGACACGCTCGATGGTGGTGAGCAGGTCGACGAGATCGTACGGCTTGCTGACGAAATCATCCGCACCGAGCTTCTTCGACTCAATGGCGTTCTTGAGGTCGGCGAATCCCGTAAGCATCACCACCTTGGTCTTTGCATGATTCTGCTTGATGTGCTTCAAGACCTCGA
>Ga0209536_100000712_pt1 | contig 54744 bp, 61 predicted proteins | sample DeeMarSeWOR28_12_FD_187461 | JGI IMG/M metagenome (GOLD analysis project Ga0209536, IMG submission 187461) | Marine sediment microbial communities from White Oak River estuary, North Carolina - WOR-2-8_12 (SPAdes) (version 2) | ecosystem: Environmental > Aquatic > Marine > Intertidal zone >... | reverse complement strand
GCCAATTCCAGAACTGATAATCAGTTCCGCGGAATTCCATCCGGACAGATCAATGGATTGCTGCCACTCAGCAAGCCCTTCCCTTGCCAGATAGCTCTGTAAAACCGGTACCGGTGGGATTTTCTGCACATCAGTATTCAGAAAGGCAGTGCTTGAAGACAAGCTACCCATGATAGTCGTCGATAGCCTGCCGGCTCCCGGGCGCCACGCGCGGGGGTCGGCATGGTCGCGCCGCGGCGTGGCCTGGTGAAATCCTCTTCCACACAAACCATGAGCAGGTAACCAGCTTGAACCAGGACCGGCAACCGAAAGCGCGCAATATTCTGCCCGACTGCATCATCCCCGCGCTCGCGCTGGGGTTTACCGTTTACTACCTGACCACCATTACCGAGGTGCCGTGGACCTCGCAGGCGAGTGCGGTGTTCGTCAGCTCCCTGCTGCTGCTCGCCATCCTTGCCTACGTGGTGCGTAGCGTCTGGAGGGTGCGCCGGGGCCAGGAAGTCCTGCGCCTGCGCGGCAGTTTCGAACAGTTGCTCGGGCCGATGCCCACCAGCGCGCGGCGCATCGCGCTACTGGTGCTGGTCGTGGCCTACGTCGCGGTGATCGACCGCCTGGGTTTCACCCTGACTACCTTTGGCTTCGTGTTCGCGGCGATCCTGTTGCTGTCGTCGCGCGCCTACTGGAAAAAGGCACTGGCCGTGGCGCTTGGCTGCGCGCTTACCGGGTACATCGTGTTTGTCTACTTTTTCCACACCCGTTTTCCAACCGGGCCCGTCGAAGACTGGCTCAAGGGGCTGTTTTAGAGCATGGGTCCCGACCTCGCCGTATTCGCCACGCTGCTGGTCGATACGCTCGCCTACTGGTGGGTCATAATCCCGGCGACGCTGCTCGGCATAGTGGTCGGCGCGATCCCGGGATTCAGCGCCGCCAACACGATTATCATCCTGCTGCCGATGACGCTGTCGATGGAACCCGCGACCGGCATGATTTTCATGGTCGCGCTGTACACGGCATCGCGTCTCGGCGCCGGTATTCCGGCGATACTGGTCAACGTTCCCGGCACCGCGGGCGCGGCGGCGACGCCGCTCGACGGCTACCCGATGGCAGTCGCTGGACGCGGGCAGCAGGCGCTCGCGATCTCGTTTACCGCGTCGGTCGCTGCCGGCCTGATCACTACCGTCGTCGCCCTGCTGATGATCTCGTGGTTGTCGCGGGTCGTGTTTTACCTGCACAGCGTCGAGATGATCGTGGTTATGCTGTTCGGTATCTCGCTGATTGCGACGATTTCCGCGGAAGACACCATCAAGGGGCTGATCGCCGGGCTGTTCGGCCTGATGATCGGCTACATCGGTGCCGATGTGGTTTACGAGGCGCCGCGCGGCACCTTCGGTTTTCTCGAGCTGTACGACAAGGTGCCGCTGATTCCCGCGCTCGTCGGACTGTTCGCGATCTCCGAGGCTTTCGTCGTCATCGAGCGCCATAGCATCCTGTCGGAGCAGGGCGTGAAGCTGCAGCAGCAGGGTGGATGGGGACCGACCTTCGAAGGTATTCGCGATACCATCCGGCACTGGAGGGAGGTAATCTGGACCAGTCTGCTCGGGCTGGTCATCGGCGTCATTCCCGGCGCCGGCGCCGCGATCGCATCCTTTGTCGCTTACCAGCAGTCGCGGATTCTGTCGAAAACGCCGGAGCTCTACGGCAGCGGGCACGTACCCGGTTTGATCGCGCCCGAGTCCGCCAATAACGGCGTTACCTCGGGAACCCTGATCCCGCTGCTGATCATCGGTGTACCGGGCGGCGCGACCGCGGCGATCATGGCCGTGGTGCTCGAGTATCACGGCATCAACTTCGGTCCCGATCTGTTCCAGTCGCAACCGATGATCGCCTACGGCTCGTTTACCGCGATGTTGATAACCTACGTGCTGCTGGGCCTGATGATCTTGCCGCTGACGCGCTATTTTGCGCGCGTCATGGTGGTGCCGACCCTGTACATGGCGCCGATCCTGATCGCCTTCACGCTGGTGGGGTCGTTTGTGCCGCGCGCCTACGTGTTCGACATGGGTGTCGCTATCGTCTTCGGCGTCATCGGTTACATCGCCAGGCGCACGGGTTATCATGTCGCGGCGATCCTGATCGGCGTGATTCTCGGCCCGCTGCTGGAAAATTATTTTCTGCGCGCACTGCGCATCGCCGAGGGTGACCTGTGGGTATTGTTTTCCTCCGGCATCGGCAATACGCTTTGGGCTTTGTTGCTGCTTTCGTTGCTGCTGCCGGGCTTGAAACGCCGCTTCTTTCAGTGGCGCAGTGGCGGAAGCTCGAATTAGCGCGCATACAACAGGTCAGCCGCCGCGGCGCGCGGCTGACAACAGGACGACAGGTCCGGGAGGCAGACAATGCACACACGTCGACTAGGCAGCAACGGTCCCGTTGTCGGGGCCCTGGGTTTGGGTTGCATGGGCATGACCCCGATTTACGCGACGCCCGATCCGGACGAGGCCATCGCCACGGTGCGCGCCGCGGTCGAGGCCGGCGTCACGCTGATCGACACCGCCGACATGTACGGCGGCGGTAGCAACGAGGAACTGGTCGGCCGCGCGATCAGGCCGATTCGCGACCGGGTCGTGCTGGCGAGCAAGTTCGGTAACATGCGCCTGCCCGACGGTGGGCGCAAGATCAACGGCAGGCCCGAGTACGTGTTCGAGGCCTGTGACAAATCCCTGCAGCGCCTCGGTGTCGAACGCATCGACCTCTATTACCTGCACCGCATGGACCCGACGGTTCCGATCGAGGACACGGTCGGCGCGATGGCGCGGCTGGTGGAGCAGGGCAAGGTCGGCGCGCTCGGACTGTCGGAAGCCGGCGCGGCCAGGATCCGGCGCGCGCACGCGACCCATCCGCTCGCGGCGGTGCAGACCGAGTATTCGCTGGCGACGCGCGACGTCGAGGCCGAGATACTGCCGACCTGCCGTGAACTCGGTATCGGTTTCGTCGCCTACTCGCCGCTCAGCCGCGGCCTGTTGAGCGGGGCGATTACCTCGCTCGATCAGCTCGGCGCCAACGACCGGCGTCGCGACATGCCGCGTTTCCAGGGTGATAATCTCGACAGCAACCTGGCGATGGTGCGGGCGCTTGGCGCGATCGCCGCGGAGCGGGGGGTCTCCGTGGCGGCGATCGCGATCGCCTGGGTGCTCGCGCGCGGCGACGACATCGTACCGATCCCTGGCTGCTCGCGGCGCAGCACGCTGGAGGACAGCCTGAGCGCGCTCGCGGTAGACTTGTCCGCGGACGATATCGCGGCGCTCGAGGCGGCGTTCGACGCCGACCGCGTCGTCGGTACGCGTTACCCCGAGAAGCAGATGGCGCGCCTCGGCATTTAACGAACTGAAACAAACCTGGTGAAAAAAATGAACGAATCCGCATCCGACTACAACATCATTGGCGAGGAGCACTGGACCCACAAGGACGAGGTACGCCTGTTCCTGTGGGAGAAATATGTCGACAATCCCGACAATAAGCGCGGCACGGTGTTGTTCGTGCACGGCTCGTCGATGGCCTCGCAGCCGACCTTCGACCTGCAGGTCGAAGGCAGGCCGTTCAGCTCGGCGATGGACTGGTTCGCCGCGCGCGGCTTCGATACCTGGTGCGTGGATATGGAAGGCTACGGACGCTCTGACAAGCATCGCGACATTACCTGCGACATCGCCAACGGCGCGGCCGACCTCGCCGCGGCGAGCGCCTACATCCAGTCGCTGCGCGGTAACGACGGCTTCCTCGTATACGGTATTTCCTCGGGCGCCCTGCGCGCGGCGATGTTCGCCGAAGCCCACCCGGAACGCGTGGCGCGGCTGGCGCTGGACGCCTTCGTGTGGACCGGCGAGGGCAGCCCGACGCTGCAGCAGCGTCGCCTCAAGCTGCCGCAGTTCATGGAATCGAAGCGGCGCCCTATCGATCGTGATTTCGTCTACTCGATCTTCAACCGCGATCATCCGGGCACCGCCGCCGACGATGTCATCGAGGCCTTTGCCGAGGCGATTACCGCGCTCGACGATTCGATGCCGAACGGCACCTACATCGATATGTGTTCGCGCCTGCCGCTGGTCGATCCCGCCAGCATCCTGTGCCCGACCATCATCATGCGCGGCGAGTACGACGGCATCGCCAGCTTCGATGACCTGATTCGTTTTTTTACCGCGCTGCCCAACAACGACAAGCAGTTCAGCGTCATGCCCGGGATTTCGCACGCCAGTTTTCAACAGAAAAACTACATGCTGGTGTATTACATCCTGCACAACTTTTTTAGCCAGCCGGCGCCGCTCTACCGCGGAGAATAGGCGGCGTATTTCAATTCAGCGGGACGGAGCGAGAACGATGAAAATAGCAACCTTCAGCGTGGCCGGCGAACGTAAGGTCGGCGTGGTCGACGACGCGGCCGGGACCGTCGCCCCCTACGAGCTTGCCACGGACCTGGCGCGGCAGGGCATTTTGCCGCTGGTCGAACTGCAGGCCGAGGGACGCGAACTGCCGCCCACCGGCGCCGCGCTCGCGCTTGCCGATGTCAGCCTGGAAGCGCCGCTGCCGCGCCCGCGCCGTAACGTGTTTTGTGTCGGCAAGAATTACTACGATCACGCGCAGGAGTTTGCCGGCAGCGGCTTCGATTCGAGCGCGGCAAAGGGCGCCGTGCCCGAGTACCCGATCGTGTTTTCCAAGGTGCCGGAATCGGTCATCGGTACCGGTGCGTATATCGACTTCGATCCACAGGTGTCGAGCGCGATCGACTACGAGGTGGAGCTCGCCGTGATCATCGGCAAGGCGGGCCGCGGTATTCGGCGCGAGCACGCTCTGGACCACGTGTGGGGCTATACCATCGTCAACGATGTCACCGCGCGCGATCTGCAGGGCCGCTACAGCCAGTGGCTGATCGGCAAGTCACAGGACAGTTTCTGCCCGATGGGACCCGTCGCGGTCAGCCGTGACGATATCGACCTCGCCGACACGCGTGTGCGCACCTGGGTCAACGACGAGCTGCGCCAGGATTCCAATACCGGCCTGTTGATCTTTGACGTGCCGACCATCATCGAGACCATTTCCGCGGGCCTGACGTTATTGCCCGGGGACGTGATCGCCACCGGCACGCCGGCGGGCGTCGGTATCGGTTTCAAGCCGCCGCGCTACCTGGTCGACGGTGACCGCGTGCGCTGTCAGATCGACGGCATCGGTCAACTCGAAAATACCCTGCGGCGACGCCCTGGCTGAAAGCGGGGCAGGGAATGCGAGCGCGCCCCGATTCGGGCGGCAATGCGAAAATCACTGGCAGCTTGCAGGGTACGATGCCATGCCGGTTTTTAACCATTCGGTATATTTGGTGATCCGGTCAATGGTGATAGCATACGGGACTTGTGTATATCGACGTGGAGACTGCAGTGGGCGTACTCGAACAATTTGACAAAAAGAGCCATTCTATCCTGTTGAACGGCGAGTACCGCCGCAGCGAGGCAAGCGAGAGCCGGGACGTCATCGACCCGGCCACCGGTAACGTCATCGCGGAGATCGCCGAGACCACGGCCGCCGAGGTCGACGCGGCAGTCGACGCCGGCCACGCCGCGCAAAAACAGTGGTGGCGCAAGAGCGCGCTGGAGCGCTCCGAGATCATGCACGAGATCGCCAACGATCTGCTCGGCATGAAGGCGCAACTGGCCGAGGTGCTGACGCGCGAGATGGGCAAGCCCTACAAGGAATCCGCCGACGAGGTCGACTGGTCGGTGTCGGCGATTCGCTACTACGCGGAAACCGGGCGCACCGATATCGGCCGGGTGATGGGTCCGGCGGTGGAGGGCCACCTCAACTACACCTTGAAGTTGCCGCTCGGCGTGGTGGTGTCGATCCAGCCATTCAACTACCCGATGACGCTGCTGGCCTGGGAGGGCGCCGCGGCACTCGCCAGCGGCAACGCGGTGATCGCCAAGCCGTCGGAATACACCTCGATCACCACGCTGCTGTTCGCCGAACCCTTCAACCGCCATTTGCCGCCCGGGCTGTTCCAGGTGCTGACCGGTGCCGGCAACGCCGGGCGCCAGCTGGTCGAGCACAAGCGCACCAACATGGTCGCGTTTACCGGCAGCGTGCCGACCGGGGTGGCCATCGCCGCCAAGTGCGGCGAGATGATGAAGCCCTCGCTGATCGAAACCTCGGGCAACGATCCGTTCATCGTCATGCCCTCCGCGCCGCTCGACGTGGTCGCGCGCGCTGCCGCGTTCTCCGCCTACATGAACTGCGGCCAGATCTGCGTGTCCGCCGAGCGCTTCTTCGTGCACGAAGCGGTGCACGACGAGTTCGTCGACAAGCTCGCCGAACACGCGCGCGCGATTCGCATCGGCAACGGCCTCGACAAGGTCGAAATGGGGCCCATGGTCGCCGAAAAGGAACGCACGCGCTACGAGGCGGTGCTGGCACGCGCGCAACAACAGGGTGCGCAGGTGGTTCACGGCGGTGGGCGTCCCGCGGGGCTCGAGGATCGCGGCTGGTTCGTCGAACCCACGATCCTCGCCGGCTGCAATCCGACGATGGACATTCTCAACAACGAGAGCTTCGGGCCGGTGGCGCCGATCTGCAAGGTCGACAGCTTCGACCAGGCGCTCGCGTACGCCAACGACTCGCAATACGGGCTCGGCGCCTGCCTGTACACCATGGATATGCGCGAGGCCATTCGCGCCACCGAAGAACTCGACGGTGGCATGGTGTGGATCAATGCGCCATTGCTGGATAACGATGCGGGACCCTTTGGCGGCACCAAGATGAGTGGCATGGGGCGCCAGCTCGGACCGGAAGGCCTGGAGACGTTTCGCAAGACCAAGTTCGTCTGGCTCGACCCCAATTGCGGTACCCAGGATTTCTGGTGGTTCCCCTACGCCGACGGCGAGGCTTATCCGAAACCCGAGTAAGCCATGTACCGATAGCGCTCGCTATTTCTGCGCAAGCAGGAATCTTGTATCGACGGCGCTTTGTGAGATCCCGATACGTCGGACCGCTGCTTTCGCAGGGATGAAAGTAGTTGGGAGGCAGTCTCGGGATGATCTAGTCAACTGTAATCCTGGATAGCAGTGTGCTCAGGTGATGACTTCCCAGGCGACCGGAACGATGGACGCGACCAGCAGCAGCGCCATGGCAATGTTGAAGATCCTGCGGTGCAGCGGGTCGCGCAGAAAGCGTTGCAGGCCGGCGCCGAACACCAGCCAGGCGCCCGCGCACGGAAAGGTGATGAGCGCGAAGCTGATGCAGATGATCGCTACCTGCAAAAAGAAATTATCGTCCAGCGAGGTGTAGGCGACGAGCGCGCTGCTGCCCATCACCCAGGCCTTGGGGTTGATCCACTGAAACGCGGCGGATTGCCAGAAGCTGATCGGCCTGGCGGGCGCCTGCGCGCGGGCGCCGCCCTCGGCGTTGGCGATCTTCCAGGCCAGGTAGAGCAGGTAGACGATACCGACTACCTTGATGATCTGGTGCAGCAGTGGAAACAGCTGGAACAGGCTGCCGAAACCGATGCCGATCAGCGCCAGCATCACCGGGAAACCGATGCAGATGCCGAGCAGATGCGGAATGCCGCGGCGCACGCCGAAATTCAGCCCGGTCGTCGTCAGCATCACGTTGTTGGGGCCCGGTGTTACCGCGGCGATAATGCCAAAAACGAGAAACGAGATGAACAGTTCGGTTTCGATCGTGGGCTCCGTTTATATTCCTGCTGAGAGTTTGCGCCGCGGCTGCTGGTCGGCGGCTGTCGTGGTGCGTGCACAGGTGCGAGTAGAACCCATCACAGGCGGCATGACAACCGTAAGTGTCCATGGAATGAAAAGACGGTGAAGTCGTGCCCTGCCGATATATCTCTTTCGGCCAGGTGGATTCTCGGGATAAACTTTAACCCGTTGCAAACGTGGAGTAGCCAGGTGTCAGTCAGTGATGAATTGCTCGATGTCGTCGATGCCAACGACGAGTTTGTCGCGGTGAAAACCCGTGGTGAAATTCATGCGTCCAGGCTGATGCACCGTGCGGTACACATCCTGCTGTTCAACAGCAGCGGAGAACTGTTCCTGCAGAAACGCTCGATGAACAAGGATGAGCAACCCGGCAAGTGGGATTCGTCCGCCGCCGGCCACGTCGACAGCGGTGAAGATTACCTGCAGTGTGCCGAGCGCGAACTCGACGAGGAACTGGGCATCGCCGTCGACCGCCCGCTGCAGGCGTTGTTCAAACTACCGGCATCGCTGCGTACCGGTAACGAGCATTGCATGGTGTATCGCTATTTCCATGACGGTCCGCTGATATTGCAGGAGCAGGAAATCGACGAGGGCGCCTGGATCGATCCCGCGATCATGGACCGGCGCGTGGCCGACGATGACGCCGAACTGACCGATGCCATCACGCTGATCTGGAAACGCTACCGCGAAACCTCGTCCTTCTAGACGAAAACCGCTGGTGCTCGTCTCCCGCGCCAATTTCCGCTATACAAATCCGACCACCGGCGTTTTAATAACGGCCACACTGGATGCGTTTAATGGGGGAAGAAATGTCAAAAATTGCCTTGATCGTCGGCGCCGGCAGCGGCAACAGCGCGGCGTTCGCACGTGCTCTCGCCGCGGACGGCTACCGGGTGGTGCTGGCCGCACGCAACATCGACAAGCTCGATGCGCTGTGCACGCGCATCGGCGCGCAGGCTATCCACTGCGACGCGACTTCCGTCGATTCGGTGCGCGACCTGTTCAGCACGATGGAACAAACGCTGGGCAAGGCCGAGGTGGTTTTGTACAACGCGAGCGCCTATACCGCGGGCTCGATCACCAATCTCGACCCGGAACTGGTGCTCGACTCGCTGATGCAAACCGCCTATGGCGCGTTCCTGGTCGCGCAGCAGGCCGCGATTGCCATGCAGCAGCTCGGGGGTGGAGCACTGTTTTTTACCGGCGCGACCGCCAGCGTCAAGGGTTTCCCCAACTACGCGCCGTTTGCGATGGGCAAGTTTGCGCTACGCGGGCTGGCGCAGAGCCTTGCGCGCGAACTCGGGCCGCAAAACATTCACGTTGCGCATTTCATTATCGACGGTGGGATCGCCTCGCCGGGGCGTGATCTGCAGGCCGAAATCGCCGCCAGCAATGTCGACGATAGCGAGCTCGAGCCGGATGCCATCGCGCAGACCTACATGGCCATTCTGCAGCAGCATCGCAGCGCCTGGACCCATGAAGTCGATCTGCGTCCCTGGAAAGAAAGTTTCTGAGATGTCGCAACCCGTCGATTACCTCTGTCCGGATGTCCCCGATCATTTGCCCTGGCACGATGTGCCGCTGGTAATCGCCACCGAGGAAAGCGTCCGGGGCTTTGGTTGCCTGGTGTCGGACCCCGAGGATTTCGAGATCGAGATCGTGCAGTGGCCGGCGCAGGGCTGGCGCCCGGTCGATGCGGGCACCGGGGATGAAGGTGGTACGGTCGAAGGAATTTTCCACAGCGAGTGGCACGGCGAGGTGCTGTATGGGCGAAACGACGCCGTCAACGGCCACTATATTCTTGGCTGGGCGGATAACCCGGAAGTTGCCGATGCGAATGCCGTGATCGAGATTCCGTCACGCGTGTTGCTGTGGCACTTGAACTACCACCCCGACGGCGGGCAAATGTTTTATCCGCTGGATCACCAGGCCTTCGTGGTTCCGGTTGCCCCGCCGGGCGATGATCTTGCGCTGGAGAACATCGTCGCGCTGTGGTGCGATGGCAGCCAGGGTCTCTACATCCATCCCGGCATCTGGCACGAGGGCGTATTCCCGGCGACCACGGCGCAATCGTTTCGCGATCGCCAGGGGCGGGTGCACGCGCGCGTCAGTTGTAATATTGCGCAGGAATTCGGCGTTTTCCTCAACGTGCCGCTGCGTCCGGCTTAACCCGGACCTGTAACTGACCGGCTTCGGGCTACTTCTTCACCAGGCTGATCTGGCGCCCGACCCAGTCGGGTAACTCGGCTACTGCGGCCTCGGCCAGCTGTTGCTGCACGGCCCCGGGCATGGCCTCGGTGCGTGATTCGCGCGTGTTGTAGTGCAGTGCCATGAATTCCGCGGTGGCGCAAAGTTTGTCGCCGACCAGCATGCGATGGGCAAACCAGATTTTCTTTGCGTCGCTGCCAAGCACCATGGTTTCGATGTCCATAGTCGCCGGTGCGCGTACATCGTTCAGATAACGCAGGTGGGTTTCGACCGTGTAAAGAGCGCAGCCGCTGGCGTCGAAGTAGTCGCTGCCGATGCCGAAATGATCCTGCATGACCCAGGTCGTGTTGCTGAAAGGAACCAGATAGTAGGCTTCGTTGAGATGGCCGTAGAGATCGAGCCAGCTCTCCTGCAGCGGCTCCGAGTGAAATCTGAAAACCGTCATATTATTCTCCGCGCTAGTTCGTCGCGAGTATAACCTATCGACTCCTGCGTTAAAGCGTTGCTAACTCGCGTACGGGGATGTCCAAGCAGACCTTCTGATAGTAGAATCACGCGATGCAACCCATAGTCCAAATCGAATCGCTGTCAAAGGTGTACGGCAGCGGTCACCAGGCGCTTGAGCGCGTGACTCTCGACATAAACGAAGGCGAAATCCTGGCCTTGCTCGGGCCGAACGGCGCCGGCAAGACGACGCTGATCTCGATTATTTGCGGTATCGTCTCGCCCAGCACCGGTTCGGTCAGCGTCGCCGGCTACGACATCGTGCACGACTACCGCAACACCCGCGACCTGATCGGCCTGGTGCCACAGGAGTTGACGCTGGGCGCTTTCGATACAGTATGGAATACGGTGAACTTCAGTCGCGGCCTGTTCGGCAAGCCGCCGAATGCTGCTTATCTGGAACAGTTGCTCAAGGATTTATCTCTGTGGGACAAGCGCGATAGCGAACTGCGCGAGCTGTCGGGCGGCATGAAACGCCGCGTGTTGATCGCCAAGGCGCTGTCGCACGAACCACGCGTGCTGTTCCTCGATGAGCCCACCGCCGGGGTGGACGTCGAGTTGCGCCAGGATATGTGGAAAATGGTGCGCAAGCTGAACGATTCGGGCGTGACCATCATACTCACCACTCACTACATCGAAGAGGCTGAGGAAATCGCCGACCGCGTCGGCATCATCAGCCAGGGCCGCCTGCTGCTGGTCGAGGAAAAGCAGGGCCTGATGCATAAGCTCGGTACCAAGCAGCTGCTGATCGAGCTGCGCCAGTCCTTGGACGAGGTGCCGGCCGCGCTCGCCGATTACGGGCTCGAGTTGTCCGCGGACGGCAACCACCTGGTTTATACCTACGATACCCAGAGCGAGCGCACCGGGATAACCGCGCTACTGCAGGATTTGAACGATAACGGGCTGTCGCTCAAGGATCTCAAGTCCAGCCAGAGCTCGCTGGAAGAAATATTTGTCAGCCTGGTGAGCAACAGATGATCAACTATCAGGCCATTCGGGTCATCTACAAGTATGAAATGCTGCGTGCCTGGAACACCCTGTTGCAAACCATTGCTTCGCCGGTGATTTCTACCTCCCTCTACTTTGTCGTCTTCGGCGCGGCTATCGGTTCGCGCATCGAACAAATCGAGGGCGTCCCTTACGGGGTTTTCATCGTACCCGGGCTGGTGATGCTGTCATTGTTGACGCAAAGCATCGCGAACGCGTCTTTCGGAATATTCTTTCCCAAATTTACCGGCACCATTTACGAGGTCATGTCGGCGCCCATCTCGTTCTTCGAGATCATCGTCGGTTACGTCGGGGCGGCCGCCTCCAAGTCGCTGATCCTGGGAGTCATTATCCTGATCACCGCGAACCTGTTCGTCGATCTGAACATTGCGCACCCGCTGCTGATGATTGTGTTCCTGGTGCTGACCTGTGTGTCCTTCGCGCTGTTCGGTTTTATCATCGGCCTGTGGGCGACCAACTTCGAGAAACTGCAGTTGATCCCGATGCTGGTGATTACCCCGCTGGTATTTCTGGGGGGCAGTTTCTACTCGGTGAGCATGTTGCCGCCTGCCTGGCAGACAGTCACCCTGTTCAATCCCGTGCTCTACCTGATCAGCGGATTTCGCTGGAGTTTCTTCGAGGTCGCGGATGTCAGTGTCGGCGTCAGCCTGGCGATGATCTGCCTGTTCCTGCTGGCATGCCTGTTACTGGTGTGGTGGATGTTTAAAACCGGCTATCGACTGAAGCAATAACCTGGGGTTGAAACGATGAGGCGGCGTGGTTCGCTGACCCACGCCGCCTCAAAGGGTATCACTAAAGGGTATTACTTCTGCCAGAAAAATTTGGCGGTTTCTTTATCGACTTCGGCCACGGTCAGGCCAATGTCGTCCAGCATGCGAAGATTCATCTGCGCGAGCAGGCGACGCTCCTGAGACCGGCGCACCCAGAGATTTACGCTCTGCGTGATTTTTGCCGCGAAGCCTTCGATGCGTTCAATTGCTGCGAAAGTCAGGGCGGCAATGTCCAGGTCTTCGATAAGGTGAAAATGTCTTACTTTCAAAGTACTCATGGTATTGCTCCTGTGTGTTTGCTGTTCGGAAAATCCCGGCAGCGGTGTTACTCGAATGCTGGGAATTATAGGTAGCCTGGCAAGCAATAACAGATTCAGAATAATTGAAAAACGACAGTAACAGTTTTCGATAACAGTTGAGCGCCAAATCACCCGATGTGAACTGCTTCACAGTGAATTTGTGCGGTGCAGCACAAATTGTTTTTGCGGTTTTTCGAGAGGCCGCAGTATTGTTATGTAAGTATCTGTATTTAAAATAAAAAAAGCGAAGATGAGAGGGTTTTAAGGAATCTCGAAAGCGCCGCCGAATTTACCCTCACAGGGTTGTTTTGGGCAAAATCGGGGCGTTTTCGAAAACTGTACTGGTCTAACAGTTTTTGGCTAGATTTTTAAAATCGTTGACCCGGTAGTTTTGCGTGATTCGAGTTGCCGATGCGCCTCGGCACAGTCGGCCAGCGCAAACGACTGGTTGACGTTGATGTTGACCTTGCCGTCGACAACCGCGGCGAACAGGCGGTCGGCGCCTTCCTGCAACAGTGCGCGCGTCGAAATGTGGGTGGCCAGGGTGGGGCGGGTGACATAGAGCGAGCCCTTGGCCGCGAGAATGGACGGGCTGAAGGGCTCGACCGGCCCGCTGGCGTTGCCGTAGGTCGCGAGCACGCCAAACGGACGCAACGAATCGAGCGAGGATGCGAACGTCGCCTTGCCGATGGAATCATAGGCTACCGCAACGCCGACGCCGTCGGTGATCTCGCGCACCCGCGTGGCGATGTCTTCGTCGCGATACAGAATCGTATGGTGGCAGCCATTCGCGCGCGCCAGTTGCGCCTTTTCTTCGGAGCCTACGCAGCCGATGACATTCGCACCGAGCTGATTGGCCCATTGGCACAGGATCAACCCCACGCCGCCTGCCGCGGCATAGACCAGGATGCTGTCGCCCGGCTGCACCGGGTAGGTGCGAAACAGCAGGTAGTGCGCGGTGAGGCCCTTGAGCATCATCGCCGCCGCGGTTTCGTCGCTGATCGCATCGGGCAGCTTGACCAGCCTGTCGGCATCGATCAGGCGCTGCTCGGCATAGGCGCCCAGATTCATCGGGTAGGCCACGCGATCGCCAGCGGACAAACCCTGCACGCCGTCGCCGATCGCGTCGACACGACCGACGCCTTCCATGCCGATCACCGCGGGCAGGTCACCAACCGGATACATACCGCTGCGTCCATAGACGTCGATGTAATTGAGCCCACAGGCTGTCTGTTGCAGCCGTACCTGGCCCGGGCCGGGATCGCCCACGGTAATATCTTCCCATTTGAGTACTTCCGGGCCACCGGTCTGGTGAATTCGAATTGCTTTGGTCATTAGCTTGGTTCCGTTAAAAAACGGAACCATGCCTTAAAGCGCGCCGCGGATCAAGCGTTCGCGGGTTTGATGCGCAACGACAGGATGACCACTGCTATCACCAGTATCACGCCGCTGAGCTGCAGCGGGCTCAGCGTTTCATTCAGCACCAGGCTCGCCAGCACTATGGAGACGATCGGTTCCAGGTTCAGCAGAAACGCTGCACGCGCGGCCGACAAACGTGCCAGTGCCTGGAACTGGCTCAGGATCGCGACCAGGTAGAACAGCGTGGCGAGGCCGAGCGCAAGCATACCCGGGCTCGCGGCCGGGAGGGTAAATGCGCCGGCCATCATCGGCAGAATCAGCAAAAGCCCGGCGGCGTTGACCCAGAAAGTTACCAGCAGCGGTGACATGGAGGGCGCAACCCTGGCGCCACAGATGAAGGTGAATGCGGCGCCGCAGCTGGCAAGGGCAGCGAACAGTATGCCGTCTGGATTGACGATGAGTTCGCCGCCGGACAGCGCCAGGTAAAGCCCTGAAAAGGCCGCACAGAACAGGCCGAAGAGCGCGATCGAGGCGCGCAGTTGGCCGCGCATCACCGAGTAGACCAGCACCAGCAACGGGTAAAAGTAGAGAATCAATACCGCCAGGCTCACGGAAATGGTTTCGACTGCCGTCAGGTAGCATATCATCGCGCCGGACCAGACCAGGCCCAGTGCCGCCAGCGGCAGGCGCAAGCGCGGTTCGACGGCGAAGCTGGCGCGTCGCAGCAGCAGCAACAGGCCGAACACCAGCGTCGACACCGCAAACCGCGCCAACATCAGCGTCAGCGCGTTGCCACCGTCGGCATAAAAGATTTTCGCCTGGGTGGTAATCGCACCCAGTCCGCAGGCGGTTAGCAGGGCAAACAGTATGCCCAGGTGGAGTTGGATTCGTTTCAGCATCGCGACCGCACTATAGCCGCCGCGTCTCGCGCTTGCCAACAAAAGGGCAATTGGCTATGTTGCCACGCAGAAAACTTTCTGGAGTGATCATGGCGCAGTTGCAACTTCCCGACAGCCTGGTAAATATTGACTGGCTGCAGCAGCATTTACAGCACGACCAACTGATAGTGTTCGACGCCAGCTGGCACATGCCCGCAACCGGTCGTGATGGGTTTGCCGAATGGCGACAGGAACGCATTCCCGGCGCGCGTTTTTTTGATTTCGACGGCAAAATTCGCGACCCGCAATCCACCCTGCCGCACATGTTGCCCGACGAGGAGCTGTTTACGCGTGAGCTGCGTGCGCTCGGATTGAACCAGGACAGCAGCGTGGTGATCTACGATTCGATGGGCATGTTTTCCAGCCCGCGCGCCTGGTGGATGTTGCGCGCCATGGGTTGTACCCGGCTGGCACTGCTCGACGGCGGCCTGCCCGCCTGGAAGGCGGCGGGTAATGCCGTGGATAGCGGTGACGCGGAGGCCGTTTATGCGCGTGGAAATTTCAGCGCCCGCCTCGACAGCGCGCAAGTCGCCGACGCGGCCAGGGTGCTGGCGGCACTTGATGACGACGCGGTCTGCGTAATGGACGTGCGCCCGCGCGCGCGTTTCCTGGGCCAGGCGGAGGAACCACGCGCGGGCCTGCGCCGCGGCCACATGCCGGGTGCGGTCAACCTGCCGTTTGCCGAGCTGTTCGAGCATGGCCTGCTGAAACCCAGGGCGGAGATTGCGCGCATGGTCGAGCCACTGCTCGGCAATAGCTCGAGCGCGATCTGCAGCTGTGGCTCGGGCGTCACCGCCTGTATTCTTGCCTTCGCGCTGCACCTCGTCGGCAAAGACCGGGTTGCCGTCTACGACGGCTCGTGGAGCGAGTGGGGCTTGCCCGGCGAGTTGCCGGTGAGATAGTCGGGCAGGTTGCCGATGTCGTCGAGGACGATGTCGGCGATGCTCTCGAGATCGATGCGCTCGCTGGTGCCGGTCAGTACCCCGACGCACAGGCCGACGCGGGCATTTCTGCCCATCTCGATATCATGGCGGTTGTCGCCGACCACGATCACCTGTTCGCAGGACAGCCCCATCTGCCGGCAGAAAGCGAGCACCATGCCGGCATCCGGCTTGACGCCGTGGCCACTGTCGTAGCCGGCGAGAAAGTCGAATTCCTGCAGCACGTCGAAGGCTTGCAGGGTATTGATGATGCCCTGGTGGCTATCGGCAGTTGCCACACCCAGGTGCAATCCGTTCTGCTTCAGGCGGCGCAGCGTGACGGCCAGCCGGTCGACCGGGGTTGCCCGCAGAGCGCCCTGGTCGCGAAAGATTTCGTTGAGTCGCAGGCTGATTTCTGCGGACTGTTCGGGTTGCTGCAGTTGTGCGGCCCAGGCCTCGGCGATCTGGAAATTGTTGCCCGCCGCCAGCAGGCTGCCGCCGATGAATCGCTGGCGCTCGGGGTCGAAGCCATGCTGGTTGAGCAATTGCGCGGCCAGGTTTGCATCGCCCGCGGCGAATTCGTTTGCCGCGTGCAGGTATATCGGCAGCCAGGTGCGATTGAAATCGAGCAGCGTGCCGTCCTTGTCGAACAGTATTCCGCGGTAGCTCATGCGCGGGCTTCGAGCCGGCGCAGGCTGCTGTAGAGCCCGTCCAGGTCGCTGTAGGCTCCCTGCAGGTGGCGCGTACCCGAAGCGGAGTAGGCCTTGCGCGCATGCAGGATGCGGGTATTGTCGAACAGCATCAGCTCGCCCGCCCGCAGCTTGAACACGATTTGCAGATTGTCGCGCTCCAGGATTTCGGCATAGTGTCGATAGGCGGGATAAAACTGGCGCAGCGTTTCTGCCGGCAGCTTTAACGTATCGATGGAGCGGTTGTTGAAGCGCAGCTTGATCACCTGGTCGCGATCGTTGACCTCGATCAACGGGACGCGCGCCTGCAGGTCGGTGTCTGCATCGCGGAAGCGAAAATTGATCCAGGTACGGCTGAGTATCTTGAAATGATCGGGATCTTCGCGGCGCAGTACGCTGGCGGCCATGAAGCCGTCCTGCAGTATGGATTCACCACCGCTGGTCGACGACTCCAGGCAGTGCAGCAACTGCAGGCCCGGCACCGGGTCGCGGTAGGGGTTGTCGAGATGGCAGCCGAGCCCGAGGTTGGTGAACGCAAGGTTGGTCGGCTCGACCGTGGTGCGAACGTCGAACAGCGGCCCGTAATTGGTTTCGCGCACGAAGCCGAATTGGCGGATGACTTTCAGCACCTCGCCCGCTGCGCAGTCGACGCCATCGAGTATCACGAAACCGAGATCGCGTACGGCTTGCAGCGCCCCCAGCCTGGACCTGTCCAGGCCGCAAAAATCCGCGTAGCTGCAGCGTGGTAAACCCTCGCTGAAAGATTCGCTATCCCACAGCGTTTTGAACGCTTCGCTGCGATCGTCTTGCTGCGGGTTCAGGCAATAACAATTGGCGCGCAGCCAGTCGATATCGAACTCGGAACGATGTCCATCGCCGCTGAATTCGATCACCAGGCTGCGGCCTTCGAGGCTGGCGTTGGCGATGCCGATATCCGCGGGAATGTCGGTGATGTTGATCAGGCGCTGTCCATTCGACGGGTTGCGGCTGGTCGGCATCTGGCAATGATCGCGCAGCCACAGCGCCAGCAGCTCACTTTTCGCCCCGTCTGACCAGGTTATAGACAGTTGCTCGCGATCGAAACTGAAATTGGTGATGGTGTTCATGGTTACTGCGTTACCAGCGATTCCAGGGTCTGGCGATAATCCGTCACCGGTTTGATGGTAAGCCCGGCCACCTTGCCGTCATCGTCGTAAAGCCTCAGTTTGACCGCGTCCTGGTGATGCGGGTTGGCCTCGAATTCGCGGACTTCGCTGGCGTTCATAGGCCCGCCCTGCACGTTGAGGGAATTCACCGATGCGGCCGACAGGCGGCCGAAGTACTCGGGATCGGTTGCACACAGATAGCGTTTGGCGGCGACGTGCAGCCGCACCGGCTCGCTCACCGATTCCGGGAAATGGGCTTGCAGGTAATTCGCGCCGACCGATTCGTGATTGTTATCGATACCGTTTTCCAGCGCGTCTATCGGGTGTTCGCCGATGAAGTGGCCGATGTCGTGCAGCAGGGCGGCGATCACCAGGCTGTCGCTGGCGCCGTCGGCTGCGGCGCAGGCGGCGCTTTGTTCCATGTGTTGCGACATGGTTACCGCTTCACCCATGTACTCGTTTGCCCCCTGTTGTGCAAACAGATCGAGGATGAATTCGATAGCGCGTTTTGCGTTTGCGTGAGGTCTGGTCATGATCGGGCTCGACAGGAGATCGAATTGCAGCGAGATTGTGGAGTAGATTTCGCGACGAGTAAATCAAAAATACCACCCGCTTGTCGAATATCGAAAACAGAGGTGTATACTCGACCTCTCAAGGCAGGCGGGGCCAGGGTCATGGGTAAAGAACCACTCGATTTCGAAATCACCGAAACCGATGAGAGCGATGAAGTGATCGTCGCCTTGCGAACCGTGCAGCAAAGCCAGGTTCGACTCAACGTAATGGCCGATCAAAAGGCCCATATCAACATAGGCTTTACGCTGCTTTTCATCACCATGAGCCAGTCACCCGCCCTTCTCGAAACCGTAACCCACAGTTTTATTCGCTGGGGAATTATTGCGGTGACGTTATTTGTCGCCGTTTCACTGATACTGGCGCTGATGGTGGTGTTTCCGCGTACCGGTGGCGAGCGCATCCTCAGGCCCGAACAAATGGTCAACCCGTTCTACTTCGGCATGTTCGCGCAACTCGACCAGCAGACCTACATCGATTACATGCTGGAAAATATGAGCCGGAATGAACAGGCTCGACGCATGATGCTGGTGGACATCTACCAGATCGGGCGAGTGTTGCAGCGCAAGTATCGCCTGTTGCGCATGAGCTACGGTTTTCTGGCGCTCAGCGCATTTTCTTCGGCGGCGCTGTTTGTGTGGCAGGTCCTAGCGAATTGATCGCCGCATCGACCTGGTGCTGACTGAATACGCGTATTCCGTGCTCGCGCAATAGCGCCGTGGTGACGCCGCTGGCGGCAATCGACCTGCGCGTGAAACTGCCGTCGTATATACGGCCACTGCCGCAGGACGGGCTGCCTTCGGTCAACAGCGCGGTTGTTATCCCGTGTTGCCGGCACAGCGCCAGCGCGCGTTCCGCGCCGGCCACGAAGCAGGCGCTGACGTCGTCACCATTCCCGGTTTTTACACTGGCGCGCCCGGCAATCACGTCGGCGCCGTCGCCGCCGACGATTTCGGCGGCGGCGCGCGGCACGGGTAAACCGCCGGCCACTTCCGGACAAAAAGGCACAATCCGTCCCTCGGTCTGCAATCGATGCAGCCTGTCGTGAGCGAGGCGCTTCGCCTTGCCGTCATAGCGCACCGGATCGCCCAGCAGGCAGGCGCTCACCAGCAGTCTGGGCGCAACAGGCCGGGAGCGATCGCAGGCGGAGTCGGAAACCGTCGTGCTCACCTTCGGCGATGACTTCTCAGGCAGGTGGCGGATTGCCGGTTGACCAGCGCTTGAACTTCTTCTTGCAGTACTTCAGCAGCGTGTCGTAGTCCGGAAAATAGAGATCGAAGCCGTCTTCGGCAGGCGCGTCGTACTCACAATAGTCATTGCTGTGGGAGCGGCAAATGGTCGGACGATCCTCGTAGATGTTGCAGCGCCCGTCGCCGAGCAAATGTTTGCAGCGCGTATCGAACATCACGAACCAGCCATCGTCGTCCTTGTAGGCGCCAACGCCGTCATGCGACACCTGCCACAACAGAATTTCGAAATCGTACTTGGAACGAGGCGCATCGATCTGCTGGGTGATGTAGGTGCAACATTTCGAATTGGTGCACAGATCGCACTTGTTGAATTCCGCCGACTCGGCGGTAATTTCAATATCGGGAAAATTACTGTCCATCGTCCTGCTCCGCCAGCCAGTCGTGTGCGACCAGGTAGCGCTCGGTTAATTCAGCTTCGGCGCTGCCTGCCTCCGGCTGGTAGTTATAGCGCCAGTTCACCACCGGCGGCAGCGACATCAGTATCGACTCGGTGCGCCCGCCCGACTGCAGGCCGAACAGTGTGCCGCGGTCGTACACCAGGTTGAATTCGACATAGCGACCGCGCCGGTACCATTGAAACTTTTTCTCCCTTTCGCCGAACGCATCGTTACGGTGCGCCTCGACGATCGGTGTATAGGCCGGCAGGTAGTGATCGCCAACGCTGCGCATGAATGCGAACGCCTGATCGAAATCGGGCTGGTTCAAATCGTCGAAAAACAGGCCGCCGATACCGCGTGGCTCCTGGCGATGTTTGATATAGAAATAGTCATCGCACCACTTTTTGTAGCGCCCGTAGGTATCGCTGCCGAAGGGCTCGCAGGCTTGCCGCGCAACGCGATGCCAATGCTGGCAGTCGGCATCGAAGCCATAGTAGGGCGTCAGGTCGAAACCGCCACCAAACCACCAGACAGGCTCTTCTCCGTCTTTCTCGGCGACAAAGAAGCGCACGTTGGCGTGCGAGGTCGGAATATAGGGATTGTCCGGGTGGACGACCAACGATACGCCCATGGCGCGAAACCTGCGTCCGGCAAGCTCCGGCCTATGCGCGCTCGCCGAGGCGGGCAGGCTGGCGCCGTGGACCTCTGAATAATTGACGCCCGCCTGCTCGAACACCGCGCCGTCGCGCAACACCATGCTGCTTCCTCCGCCGCCAGCCTCGCGTTGCCACTGGTCGGTTGCGAAGCTTGCCTCGCCATCGATCGACTGCAGCTTATCGGTGATGCTGGTTTGCAGGTCGCGCAGGTATTGATTGACGTGTTCGATATTCATCAGCCAGATCTCATCAGGTTGCCACTGGCGAGGGATTTTATCGCACTTGGTCTGGCGCCGCCCGAATTGAAACCGGTGACGATGTGATCCACTTCGTCGCCAAACTGGCGGCGCATTTGCAGGGCGCTGCGTACCGTCGGTTTGCCGGCGCGATTGGCACTGGTTGACACCAGCGGCAGGTTCAGCCGCGGGCAAAGATAGCGCAGCAATGGGTGATCGGTTACGCGCACCGCCACGGTCGGGTGATTGCCGCGAATCCATACTGGGCAGTGCTCGCTGGCATCGACCAGCCAGGTGGTCGGGGTGGGGCAGGGTAATCGCAACTGTTCGCGTTGCTCCGGGGTGAGCCGGATAAACGGTTCGCAGTACAGTAGTTGTGAAGTCAACAGGATTAGCCCTTTATCGACCGGGCGCTGTTTGATCTGCAACAGGCGCGTGACGCTTGCCGGATTGAGAGGGTCACAGCCGAAACCCCAGATAGTATCGGTGGGATAACCTATTACGGCGCCCGCTGCAATTGCGTGCGCGAGCCGATTCAATGCCCATGGACTCATGTTCGATCCGCTTAACTGGCTGCGGCGGTGGCTTTTGCCTGGGCAGTTTTGTTGACGGTCGATTTCTTTGCCGCTGTTTTCTTTTTAGCCGCCTTTTTACGGGTTGCTTTCTTTTTCGCGGGTGCGGCTTTCTTCTTCGCGGCTGCTTTCTTGCGCCGCGATTTGGGGAAGGGCGCCTTTTCGATCAACTCCTGGCAGGTCGCCAGATCGAGACTGGCCGGGTCTTCGACGTCCTTGGGGATGCGCGCGTTTTTCACGCCGTCGGTGATATACGGGCCGTAGCGCCCGCGCAGAATCTTGATGTCGGTGCCTTCGAAAACCTTGATTTCGCGGTTGGCGTCGAACTCTTTCTTCTCTGCAACCAGTTCCAGGGCACGTTCCAGCGTGACCGTATACGGATCGTCGCCTTCCTTGACCTTGAGCGAAACAAACTTGTCGTCATACTTGATGTAGGGGCCGAAGCGGCCGATGTTGGCCGAAATCTGCTCACCCTCGGGGGAAACGCCGAGTTCGCGCGGCAGCTTGAACAGCTCGAGCGCTTCTTCCAGCGTGATCGAATCCATTTTCTGGCCCGGGCGCAGGCCGGCGAAACGCGGCTTGTCTTCGTCTTCGCGCGTGCCGATCTGTACGAATGGTCCGTAGCGTCCCATGCGCACCGAAATAGGTTTGCCGGTTTTCTCGTCGGTGCCGAGCTGACGCGCCTGTATCGCCTCGTCGCGGCTGACGTTTTCCATCTTGTCATCGACCTGGTTCTTGAAGGTGGTCCAGAACTCTTCCATCAGCGGCAGCCAGTCCATTTCGCCGCGCGAGATCTCGTCGAGCGAATCTTCCAGGTTGGCGGTGAAGTCATAGTCGACATACCTGGGGAAATGCTGCGTCAGGAAGCGCGCCACCACGCGACCCACGTCGGTGGGGTGGAAGCGCTTGTTTTCCAGCTCGACGTATTCGCGATCGACCAGTGTGGTAATGATCGACGCGTAGGTGGATGGCCTGCCGATGCCGTACTCCTCGAGGGTTTTCACCAGCGAAGCCTCGCTGAAGCGCGGCGGTGGCTCGGTGAAATGCTGTTCGAGGCGAATTTCCTGCAAGTCGACCTGGTCGCCCTCGTGCATTGGCGGCAGCAGGTTTTCCTTGTTGTCGTCTGGCTTGGGGTCGTCCTTGTCCTCGATGTAGACGCGCATGAAGCCGGGGTCGCGGATGGTCGAGCCGCTGGCGCGAAAGCTGTGCTGTGGACCGCAGGCAAGGTCGATGGAAACGGTATCGAGCGTGGCATGGATCATCTGGCAGGCGATGGTGCGCTTCCAGATCAGGCTGTACAGGCGGAACTCATCGTCGCCGAGGTGCTCCTTGATCTTGAAGGGTTCGTTGCGCGCGCTGGTCGGGCGAATCGCCTCGTGCGCTTCCTGCGCATTCTTCGACTTGGTCTTGTACTCGCGCGGTTCCGGCGGCAGGTTGTTGGCGCCGAATTTCTCCGCGATAAATTCACGAATTTCATTTACCGAATCGTTCGACAGGTTTACCGAATCGGTACGCATATAAGTGATCAGGCCAACCTGGCCGGCGCCGATATCGATACCTTCGTAGAGCCTCTGCGCGGTGCGCATGGTGCGCTGCGCACCGAAGCCCAGCTTGCGCGCGGCCTCCTGTTGCAGGGTCGAGGTAGTAAACGGCGCCGCCGGATTGCGCTTGCGCTGTTTCTTTTCGACCTTGTCGACGCGCAGCTTGCCCTGAGCCGCTGCGCTCAACTGCTTGTGCGCGGTGTGGGCCTGGTCGGCATTGGTTATGGTGAACTGCTTTACCTTTTCGCCGCCGTAACGGTTGAGTTTGGCGCTGAACCCCTGGCCTTCGAACAGGTTGTCGGCTTCGATGCTCCAGTATTCCTGTGGGTTGAAGGCTTCGATCTCGAGCTCGCGCTCGACGATCATGCGCAACGCGGGACTTTGCACGCGCCCGGCGGACAGTCCGCGTCGAATCTTGCGCCACAGCAGGGGTGACAGGTTGAATCCGACCAGGTAATCCAGCGCGCGCCGCGCCTGCTGCGCGTTGACCAGGTCCATGGTGATTTCGCGCGGGTGGGCGATCGCCTCGGAAACCGCCTGTTTGGTAATTTCGTAAAAAGCGACGCGGTAGGCGCGCTTGTCTTTCATCAGGTTGCCTTCGCGCAACAATTCGTACAGGTGCCATGAGATGGCTTCGCCTTCGCGGTCCGGGTCAGTCGCCAGGTAAAGCGAGTCGGCCTTCTTCAATTCCTTTTTGATGTTGGCGATATGCTTCTGATTACGTTCTACCGGGGTGTAATTCATTTTGAAACCGTTGTCGGTTTCGACCGCCCCCTCCTTTGGAACCAGATCGCGTACGTGCCCGTAAGACGCCAGCACCTTGAAATCCTTGCCCAGATATTTCTCGATGGTTCTTGCTTTCGCGGGAGACTCTACAATGACGAGGTGGCTAGCCATTTAATCCTGTTGGTAGGCCGGAGTGACTATCCGGGCTTAATGAAAGATGGCGGGTTGATCTGCGAATACGATATCTTCGTAATGCATCAGTGCATTTTCGTCCTGCTCGTCGGAGCTATTGAACAGCACCATCATCACGACCCATTTCAGCTCTTCGATATCCACTTCCGAATCCGACTCCAGCGCCATCACCCGATTGATCACCAGTTCGCGCAGCTTTGGTGTGAGCACGCCGGATTGTTCGAGGAACAGCAGAAAACCGTAGGCGCTGTGGGCGATACGTGCACTTTCCTGGGGTGCGAGAATGCGGGTCGCGCTGACGGACTGGGTACCGCCCGTATCATCTTCGACCTGGGCGAGGCCATCCAGCCAGTCAAAAGCCTTATCGATTTCATGCGAATCAAAACCGGCCGCACGCAGGTCCGTTTCGATGCCATCGCGGTCTTCGGGAAGGTTTTCATCCTGGTCCGCGTAGCTCGAAAAGATGTACATCAGAACGTCTATAACGCCTTCTTTCATGAGTACCTCGTTTAGATCCTGACGTAGCAGCCGCCGGGTGCCGATTGAATTAAATCATTAATCTCAAGTGTGACTAGCATGGATGAAAGCTTGTCTATGGTCAAGCCGCTGCGTTGTACAAGTGAGTCACAATGCACCGGGTCGTAACCGATGCGCTCCAGCAGGTCACGATGTGCGGCGTCGAGCGTGGCGCCGCGCTCGCCGACCGTTGCCGATTGCTGTTGTCGGGCATAGTCAAACAGCCCCCCCAGTTCGGCGGCTATGTCCTGCGCGTCCCGAACCAGCGTTGCACCATCGCGGATCAGGCGATGGCAGCCGCGCGCCTGTGGATTGTGAATCGAGCCCGGCACGGCCATCACCTCGCGACCCTGCTCGGCGGCCAGGCGAGCCGTGATCAGCGAACCGCTGCGCTCGGTGGCTTCGACAACCAACGTGGCAATGGCAAGCCCGCTGATGATCCGATTGCGTTGCGGGAAGTTGGCCGGGCGGGCAACGGTATCGAGCGGAAAATCGGAGATCATTGCGCCATGTTCAACAATTTCCTCCGCCAGTTTGCGGTTGCGCCACGGGTACACCCGGTTCACACCGGTGCCCATCACCGCAATTGTGTCACCGCCGATATCGATAGCGCCGCGATGCGCCGCCGCATCGATGCCGAGCGCCAGACCGCTGGTCACCACCAGGCCGGCGGCGGCACATTGCATGGCAAATTCGCGGGCATTTTGCGCGCCACCGGGAGTACAGTTGCGGCTGCCGACGATTGCGATCTGTGGGGAGAGCAAGGCTTCTGGATTGCCCCGGACATACAGCAGCATGGGCGGGTCGCTAATCTGCCGCAGCAACGGCGGGTAGGCTGCGTCAGCATAGCAAATCAGATGGTTGCCGGCCTGTTCGGCCCATTCGAGGTCGGCGTCGACCTCGGGCCTGCGAGCGCGCAGAATCTGGATTGCAGTCTGTTGGTCGACGCCGCAGGCGCGCAGGCTGGCCGGACTGCTTTGCAGAACCTGGCGTGCGCTGCCACCGAAACTTTGCAGAAGCTGAAACAGCCGGGAGCGGGAGCGGTTTAAACAGTGGTACAGATGCAGGAAGTCGAACAAATCCTTTTGCATTTCGGTCTCCAGTTCCGTTTGCAGACCCGCAAACTATAACACCGGGCGAATGCCCGGTGCCAGTGCCTTTCGGCCTAGGGAGACTCGACGTAATCGTTGACGCTGATCGGCATGCTCGCTTCCATGATCAGGGCATAGCTCATTTTTTCGAACGAACGAATGACCATTGCCATGCCGATCTTCTCATCCGGCAACTTGACGGTAAAATTTGGATCTGCTTCGGTCGGGTCGGGGACGATCTCGCCGGCACGGCGAATGCGCAGAATATTGCCGCTTTCCACGCCGTCACGGTTGCCGAGGTTGATCGCAATGGTTTGAAAGGCGCCGGACTTCGAAATCGAGTCGAGCAGCGACACGATTTCACCGGAGACTTCGGTTGCCGGAGGTCTGGGGAAGAAATCACGTTCGAAGTTGGTGTTGTCCATCGGCATGACGCGATCGTCGCGCAATACCTCGCGCTCCGAATTGGTGACGCGCACCGATGCAGGATCACCCTTCAGCAGTAAAGCGGACTCGCCTACGTAGAGTGCTTCGTAGCCCAGTAACTCGTTGGTAATGGGGTCGTACAACGGTCGGTTGGGGCGATATATTTGGTAGCGTCCAACTCCCGTGGAAGTGTCGAGCTTGCGCACGTAAAGTTTGTCGTTGATGCTGTTGATCAGGTGGTTGTCGAAACTCGACAGTACGTATGCCGAGTTGTTGAGCGTTGCCTCGTCGATGATCAGGGGGCGCTGCAGCATATGGCGAATTTTTTCGATCGGAATCGACGGAATGGTTGCGTCGATCGACTGGGTACGTACGCGGGGGTTGACTTTGACGACCTTGAGCCCACCTTGGGTTTGACTTAGTGCTGCCCCGTCGGCGCCGCGTGACATGAGTTGTACCCGCTTTTCGCCACCGATGTAGACGATGGCGAGCGTATCGCCGGGATAAATCAGGTGCGGATTTTCAATCTGGGGGTTCTTGAACCAGATTTCCGGCCAGTACCAGGGGTCCTGTAGAAAAACCGAGGAGATGTCCCACAGGGTATCGCCTTCTTGTACAATGTAGGTTTGTGGATACTCAGGTTCGTAAACTACGGTTTCAACCGGTTTTGACTGTTGCGGAATAACCGCTTCTACGGTGTTGGGTTGGATAGCTTGGACGGGTTCGTCGACCACCGCATAAGGTGCGGGTGGCCCGGCACAGGCCACCAGCAGCAACAGACCGGAGAGCGTGAGTAGTCCTTTAACAGGCTGTCGGTGGTTGGTTTTAGGCATATGAACCCCTGAAAATCCGATATTAATTGATGAATTGTAGACGATTTATATCCGACTACAAGCATTTGACTGGAAAGATTACAGTATAATCATTAACTTGGAACAACTAGTTATAACTCTTCTTGAAGTTTTTGAGCATGGCATTATTAAATATTTTACATTTCCCCGATCCGCGCCTGCGTACCGTCGCCGCAGCGGTCGAAAAATTTGACGACGATCTGCGGCAACTGGTGAGCGATATGTTCGAAACCATGTACGAAGCACCCGGTATCGGTCTTGCCGCAACCCAGGTAGATCGCCATATTCGCTTGCTGGTAATGGATGTATCCGAAGGTCGTAACATGCCCCGTTGTCTAATCAATCCCCGGATTATAGCTGCTGATGGCGAAGAAGAGATGGATGAAGGCTGTTTATCGGTGCCGGGGTACTATGAAAAGGTACGCCGCGCCGAACACATCCGCGTGCGCGCCCAGGACGAATATGGAAAAACCAGCGAATTCGAGGCCGAGGGAATCGAAGCCGTCTGCATTCAACACGAAATGGATCACCTCGAGGGCAAGCTGTTCGTCGATTACCTGTCAAACCTGAAACGCAACCGCATTCGCAACAAGTTGCTCAAGGCGCAGAAACAAGCGGCGGATTGAGCTTCCTGTACTCATGACCAGGATAATCTATGCCGGTACCCCGGAATTTGCCGTTCCGGCACTCGAGTCCCTGTTACGCGAGGGACACGAGGTGATTGCGGTTTACACGCAGCCCGATCGGCCCGCCGGGCGCGGTCGCAAATTGCAGCAAAGCCCGGTGAAAAAGTGCGCGCTCGACGCCGGGCTTCCGGTTTATCAGCCAGCGGATTTCAAATCCCCAGCGGATTTGCAGCAGTTGCAGCAGCAGGACGCTGAGTTGATGGTGGTCGCCGCCTATGGCCTGTTGCTGCCGGCGGCGGTGCTCGAGGCACCCCGGTTCGGTTGCGTTAATATTCACGCCTCGCTGTTGCCACGCTGGCGCGGGGCTTCGCCGATACAGCAGGCGATACTGGCGGGCGATACGCACAGTGGTGTAAGCCTGATGAAGATGGATGCGGGCCTCGATACCGGTGACGTGATTTCGCGGCGTTCGCTGGTAATCGAGGCGGACTGGACCTCGGCCGAGTTGCACGATGCGCTGGCGCCGCTCGGTGCCGAACTGTTGCTCGAAGCGTTGCGCGACCTGGAGCGCTCGCTGCAGCTTGCCGAAGCCCAGGATGATTCCAGGGCGACCTATGCGCCGCGCCTCAGCAAGCAGCAGGCGGAAGTCGACTGGAGCAAGCCCGCCGAGCAGCTGTTACGCGAGATTCGAGCCTACAATCCATGGCCGGTCAGCTACACCTGGCTGGGACATGACAGCCTGCGCCTGTGGAAGGCCTGCGCGAATAATGATTGCCAGGCACAACGGCCGGGGCAGGTGATTGCGCACGATCGCAACGGTGTCTACGTCAGTTGCGCCGATGCGGTGTTGCAGGTCACCGAACTGCAGTTTGCCGGGCGCAAGCGCTGCAGCGCGGCGCAGGCGTTGAATGCTGTTGACCTCAGTGGGCGAATGCTGGGGCGCGACACGTGAATAACGCGAATCCGCGCTGGATTGCATTGCAGGTCATGCTACAGGTGCTGGACAAAGGGCGTTCGCTGGACGATGTATTCCAGAGCGACTGGTTTCAGTCGCTGCCGGCCAGTGCGCGCGACCTGGGCCTCTCTCGCGAGATATCATTCGGGCTTTGCCGCTGGTATTTTGCCCTCTCCTTGCTACTCGAGCAGCGATTGCAAAAGCCGTTGCGTGCGCGTGACCGCGATATCGAGCTGGTGCTGCTGATCGGCCTCTACCAGTTGCTGGTGCTGCAGACCGGTGCTCATGCCGCGGTAAATGAAACGGTGAAACTTACCCACGCGCAAAACAAGAAATGGGCGTCGGGGTTGGTCAATGCGGTACTGCGCGGCGTGCTGCGTGACCAGCTGGTACTCGACGCCGATGCGCATCAACAGGCCTGTCCGCCGTGGATACGCGCGAGAATACAACACGACTGGGGCGCGCAGGCCGACGCGATACTGTTTGCGCAGAACCAACGGCCGCCGATGACGCTGCGCGTCGATAACCGCCAGTGCACCACCGATGCTTATCTCGCCGAGCTTGCCGCACTGGACCTGGAAGCGAATCGACACCCACTGGTGGGCAGCGCGATACTGCTGGACACTGCCTGCGACGTGGCTCAGTTACCCGGTTTCGACGAGGGGAGGGTGAGCGTGCAGGATGCCGCCGCGCAGCTCGCCGCGCCGCTGCTCCCCTGTGCACCCGGCGCGCGCGTGCTCGATGCCTGCGCCGCTCCCGGAGGCAAGTCTCTTCACCTGCTGCAATACCATGAGGGTATCGAGCTCGATGCACTCGACAGCAGCGCTGCCCGGCTGCAGCGCCTGCGCCAGAACCTGGCGCGCGGTGGCCAGTCGGCGCGCGTGCTGGTGGGCGATGCCGCGCTGCCACAGACCTGGTGCGAGGGCGGTGTATACGATGCGATTCTGGCCGATGTACCCTGTTCGGCCAGTGGCGTGCTGCGCCGTCACCCTGACATCAAACTATTACGCCGTGAAAGCGATATAATGCCGTTGCGCGCGCAACAGGCTAAAATTCTGGATGCACTGTGGTCCGTGCTGAAACCCGGAGGCAACATGCTGTACAGCACCTGTTCAATCTTCAAGGAAGAAAATGAATCGCAGGTATCCGCATTTCTCGAGCGTCATGCCGAAGCTCGAGAAATAGCGCTGGATGGCCTGCAATGGGGTACGCCGAGGCCCCACGGGCGGCAGATCCTGCCGGGTAGTGATAATATGGACGGTTTCTACTATGCCTTGCTGAGCCGATGCGGTTAAACCTGATGGCTGCGCGACGATACGATCGATTTACCACCGCCTTGCTATTGCTGCTGTTGATTAACGGTGGCCTGGCGCAGGCGCAGGCTCAGGAGGCCGATCCCTTTGTCATCGAGCGCGCCGATTTCAGGCTGGAAAAATCGCTGCTGTTGCTCGACCTGGTGGTCGACAGCCAGATTCCGGGGTATATCTCGATAGCGATCGACAAGGGTTTCCCGGTGCCGTTCATGTTCGAAGTCGAGATCCGGGCGCGCAAACGCTACTGGCTTGACGAGCGCGTGGTATCGTTGAAGCAGCGCTACCTGTTGCATTACCAGCCGATGCTGGATTCCTACGTGGTGTTTGATGTCAATAACTCGGAGCGGCGTTATTTCGACGATCAGCAGATGGCGGTGCACTTCATGGAAGTGGTTTACAATTACCCGATGCTGGACATCAAGAACCTGGCATCGGATCGAGAGTATTATGCGCGCGTGCGTTACGGTATCGATGCCGACAAGTTGCCGTTGCCGTTGCAATCGAGTTGGCCGTGGGACGATGACTGGGACCTGAAAAGCGACTGGTACGAATGGCAGGTGCAGAGTCCCGGATAATGAATAGCACATTTCGCAATACTGCATCGATTTTCGCACTGGTCATCCTGCTGATGGTATCGCTGTATACCATCGGCGACGCAACCTCGCATTCCGCCACCTTCGGCAAGTATTACAACTGGTTGCTGTTTTTCAATGCAGTCGGCCTGGTCGCGCTGTTGCTGCTGATCATTTATAACGTATACAAGCTGATCGTCCAGTATCGCTTGAAGGCCATTGGTTCGCGGCTCACGGCGCGCATGATCGGCGTGTTCGTGTTGCTGACCATTATCCCGGTGAGTGTGGTTTACTATTTTTCGCTGTCCTTTCTGCATCGCGGCATCGATAGCTGGTTTGATGTGGGTATCGAAACGGCGCTGGAGGATTCGCTGCAACTCGGTCGCGGCGCAGTCGATCTGCGCAAGCGTGACGCGCTCTCCAGGGCGCGCCGCATAGCCAGCGAAGTTGCCGATGTCGATAACGAATACATGATCGTGTATATCGACGGGCTGCGCGAACAGTTTGGCGCCAACGAGGTGACCCTCTACGATCACAGCAATGCCATCATTGCCTCCAGCAGTATCGATTCCACCGAATTACCGCATGCCCTGCCGCTGACCGAAATCCGTGACCTCGATATCGACCGCCCCTATTTGAACCTGGTGGAAGATCAGGTATATGGCCTGGCGATACAAATCGTCATGCGCGTGCAAAGCCTGGATGCGACCGAACCGGACAAGACGCTACAGGCCCAGTTTCCGTTCACCGATCGTATCAACGAGCTGACTATCGGCGTGCAAAAGGCTTACGATCGCTACAAGGAGCTGGCGGTACTGCGCGACCCGCTGAAAACCAGTTTTACCATGGCCCTGTCGATCATCTGGCTGCTTAGCGTGCTGTCGGCGATCTGGCTCGCTTTCGTTGCAGCGCGCAAGCTGGTGGCGCCGATCAACGACCTGGTCGAAGGCACCAGGGCCGTCGCCGCGGGCGACTATGAAAAACAGCTGGCGCTGTCGGGCAGCGACGAACTTGGTATTCTGTTGCGTTCGTTTAACACCATGACCCGCAAAATTGCCCGCAGTCGCGCAATCGCGGTACAAAGCCAGCGCATGGAGGCGCTGCAGAAGAGCTATCTGGAATCTGTGCTGGAACAATTGACCTCGGGGGTTTTGACCATCGATGCCAGCGGCTTCATCAAGAGCAGCAACCCTGCCGCCTGTTCGATCTTCGATATCGAAAGCGGTGATTTTAACGAGCTTAATATGTCCGACGTCATGCGCGATCACCCGATGATGGCGCCATTTTTCGATGCCGTGCAATCGCATCTGAGCCAGGCTGGCGAATGGCAGGAAGAACTGGTGCTGTTAGTGCAGGGGGGCAAGAAGATACTGCGCGTGCGAGGCACCACCTTGTTGTCGCAGGTCGACGAGTTGCCGGAGCAGGTTATCGTGGTTGACGATCTGACCGAATTGATCCAGGCGCAGAAGGAATCGGCCTGGAGTGAAATGGCGCGCCGACTGGCGCACGAAATCAAGAATCCGCTGACCCCGATACAGCTTTCCGCGGAGCGCTTACAGCGCAAGTTGTCGGGTGAGGTCAGCGCCGAAAAGCAGGCTATGCTGGATCGCTATACGCACACTATCGTGCAGCAGGTCGAAGCGATGAAGTCGATGGTGAACGCGTTTACCGAATACGCGCGCTCACCACAACCCCTGTCCGAGCGGATCGATCTCAACGCGATGCTCGAAGAAATCGCGCTGTTGTATCACGAGGACAATACCGAAGTCGCGATCAACCTGAAACTGGATAAGTCCATACCCGAAATCGAAGTCGATAACGTACGCCTGCGCCAGTTGGTGCACAACCTGATCAAGAACAGTCTCGAAACTCTCGAGGGTAAGGGCTGGATCCTGCTACAGACCTCCTGTGTCGAGAAATCGGGGCGCTACTGGATCGAGTTCACGGTCGAAGACAGCGGCAAGGGGATCGCCGACGAGGTCGCGCAGAACCTGTTCGATCCCTATGTCACTACCAAGACTTCGGGCAGCGGACTTGGACTCGCTATCGTGCAAAAAATCGTCGATGAGCACGGCGGCTCGGTCAGGGTGGGCAGGGCCGATCAGGGTGGCGCGAAGTTTATCGTGCTGCTGCCGATCTCCGATGCCGCCAACGATGCGCTCGGTAATCCCGGGGCGGAACCCCTGAAATCGCGGGTAATGCGATGAGCACACGAATTCTAGTCGTCGATGATGAACCCGATATTCGCTTTCTGCTGAAAGACATACTCGAGGATGAAGGCTACCTGGTCGATGTCGCGGAGCACGCCAGCGCGGCAAATGAAATTCGGCGCGTTTCCAACCCGGACCTGATTCTGCTCGATATCTGGATGCCGAAGGTCGACGGGGTTACCCTTCTGAAGCAGTGGAAAGCGTCGGGTGACGACCATTGCCCGGTGGTGATGATGTCGGGGCACGGTACCGTGGAGACCGCCGTCGAGGCCACTCGCTACGGCGCGATCGACTTTGTCGAGAAACCCCTCTCCACGGCCAAACTGTTGAGCACGGTCAAATCGGCGCTGTCGCGTAGTGCCCACGACGAACGCCAGGAGAGCCGGCGGCGCCGCGAGGAACCGGTCGGTAACAGTCGTATTATTCAAGGTTTGAAGCAGCGCATGCTGGAGTTGCGCGGCTCCAGCCAACCGGTTTTCCTGACCGGCCCTCAGGGTAGCGGCAAGCGAGTCTGGGCCGAATTTCTCTGTGAAAACACGGGCGGCCTGAAAATCTGCGATACCAGTCGCGATATCTCGAAACTGGCGCCGTTGACCTCCAATATCTATATCGAAGAAGTCTGCGATCTCGGTCTCGATCAGCAGTTACAGTTGCTCGAAGTTATCCGGCAATCCAGGCGGGAGTCGAGGTATCGTTTTATCGTCGCCAGTCGTTTCGATTATGAACAGTTGAAAAGGAATGACCAGATCGACGAGGGCCTCGTGCGCATGTGGTTGAGCGCGATTACTATCCCGTCGCTGGAGGAGCACATCGAGGATATTCCCGAGTTACTGGAATACTATGTCAACTGGTACAGCGATCACGAGCAATTACCCTACAGGCACTTTGACGTGGCCGCGCAAAACCTTTTGCGTAATCATCACTGGAGTGGTGATATCGCGCAGCTCAAGCAGTTCGTCAAGACCTTGCTGGCGAATGGGGGCGCGGAGCATATCGAGTTGGGCGAAATCGAACAGGCGCTGCAGCTGATGACCGCCACGGCGGAGGTCGAAGCGGGCAACCAGATGCAGATCAGCATCGATATGGGGCTGGATCTCAAGGAAGCCCGCGAAGCTTTCGAGCGCGAATATCTGTCACGGCACCTGGCGCTCTGCGGCTACAATATGACCGAGCTGGCACGTCGCGTCGGTCAGGAGCGAACGCATTTGTATCGCAAATTGAAATCACTTGGACTGCACAGTAAAAAACAATAACAAATCATGAATATTATTATTTTAGGTGCGGGCCAGGTGGGCTCGACGGTGGCTACTGAACTGTCGAGGGAGGAATCCAACGAACTGACCGTCATCGATATTAACCAGCAGATCCTGTCGGATTTACAGGACCGGCTCGACCTGCGTACGATCTGCGGGAATGGCTCCTATCCCGGTTTGCTCGACGATGCCGGCGCCGACGACGCCGACATGATCATCGCGCTTACCAACAGCGACGAGATCAATATGATCGCCTGCCAGGTAGCCTCGTCGCTGTTCCATACCCCCACCAAGATCGCGCGCATTCGCTCCCCGGAGTACCTGCGCCGCCCCGGCCTGTTTGCCGAGGATTCTATTCCGGTGGATTACATCATCAGCCCGGAATCGCTGGTAACCGAGTACATCTATCACCTGATCGAACACCCTAGCGCCCTGCAGGTACTCGACTTTGCCGACGGTCGCGCGCAACTGGTGGCGGTAAAGGCATTTCACGACGGTCTGATGGTGGGGCGTGCGCTGCGCACCATGAGCGAGGTGGTGCCCGGCGTCGATATGCGCGTGGCGGCGATCTTCCGCGAAGGTGAGTCGATTCTACCCTCGGCCGATTGCGTCATCGAGGATGGGGATGAAGTGTTTCTGTTTGCCGCACGCGAACACATCCCCACGGTCATCTCGGAAATGCGCAAGCTGGAAAAACCCAACAAGCGCATCATGCTGGCCGGCGGCGGCAACATCGGCGGTCAGCTCGCGGCGATGATGGAGAAGGATTTCCAGGTCAAGGTAATAGAGGCTTACCCGGCGCGCGCGCGCGAATTGGCGGCGACCCTCGATTCCACTATCGTCCTGCTCGGTGACGCCGCCAACCCGGATCTGCTGCTGGAAGAGAATATCGAGAGCATGGACGTATTCTGCGCGCTGACCAACGATGACGAGGCCAACATTCTGTCATCGATGCTCGCCAAGCGCATGGGCGCGAAGAAAGTGATGTCGTTGATCAATCGCGCCGCCTATGTCGACCTGGTGGAAAGCGGCCTGATCGACATCGCCATCTCGCCGCACCAGGTGACCATCGGCGCCTTGCTGGCGCACATTCGGCGCGGCGACGTGGTCGCGGTGCACGCGCTGCGGCGCGGCTCCGCCGAGGCGATCGAGGCTATCGCGCACGGCGACCGCGGCTCCTCGCGCGTGGTCGGGCGCGCCATCGAAGACATCAAGCTGCCCGATGGCGCGCGCATCAGCGTCATCGTGCGCGGCGAGAAGGTGCTGATGGCGCATCACGATACGGTCATCGAATCCGAGGATCACGTCATCCTGTTTCTAACCAACAAAAAGAAGATCGCGGCGGTCGAAAAGCTGTTCCAGGTCGGAATTACCTACTTTTAGACAGGGGCCGAGGTCGCGATGCAACTACTGGTAATACAGCGCATACTCGGTTTGTTGATCATGGTGTTCAGCAGCACGCTGTTGCCGCCGATCGCAACCGGTCTGATATACCAGGACGGTGCGATAATGCCGTTCGTGGAAGCCTTTTTTGTCACTTTGATCGCCGGCTTCCTGCTTTACCTCCCGGTTCACGGGCACAAAAAGGAGTTACGGCTGCGCGACGGCTTTCTTGTCGTGGTGCTGTTCTGGACCGTACTCGGCGTGACCGGCGGGCTACCCATATACCTGTCCGGTATTTACGACATTTCGGTCACCGACGCCATTTTCGAATCGATTTCCGGGATTACCACCACCGGCGCGACGGTCATCGTCGGCATCGACGATTTGCCGCATTCCCTGTTGCTGTATCGCCAGGAACTGCAGTGGCTCGGTGGCATGGGTATCATCGTGCTGGCGGTGGCAGTGTTGCCGATGCTCGGCGTCGGCGGCATGCAGCTGTTTCGCGCCGAAACCCCGGGGCCGGTCAAGGACACCAAGCTCACGCCGCGCATCACCGAGACCGCGAAAGCGCTGTGGTACATTTATCTCGGTCTGACCATCGCCTGCTGTCTCGCTTACTGGCTGGCGGGAATGTCGTTTTTCGATGCGCTGTCGCATTCCTTTTCCACCGTTGCCATCGGTGGTTTTTCCACCCACGACGCCAGCATCGGCTTCTTCGAGAGCACCACGATCCAGTTTATCGCCATCGTCTTCATGCTGCTGTCCGGCGTCAACTTCGCGCTGCACTTTACCGCGATTCGCAATCGCTCGCTGGGCTCGTATCGGCGCGATGCAGAATTCCGTACCTACCTGCTGGTGCTGTCGATCGTCAGCGTGATCACGATCGGCTATCTGCAGCTAACCCATACCTTCGACTCCACCGCCGAGTCGATCATCGAGGGCCTGTTTCAGGTGGTGTCGATAGGCACCACGACCGGTTTCACCACCGCCGAGTACTATTCCTGGCCTGGATTCCTGCCGGTGTTACTGCTTTACGTCAGTTTTATCGGGGGTTGCTCGGGTTCCACCGGCGGCGGCATCAAGGTGATCCGAGTGCTGCTGCTAGTGAAGCAGGGCGTGCGTGAATTACAGCGGCTGGTGCACCCCAATGCGCAGATCGCGGTGAAGATCGGCAAGAAAGCGATGTCGGAAAAAGTCATCGAGGCTGTGTGGGGTTTCTTTGCCGCCTATTTCGCCATATCGGCGTTGATGATCCTGTTGCTGATGGCGACCGGGCTGGACCAGGAAACCGCGTTTTCCGCGGTCGCGGCCTGCCTCAACAATCTCGGCCCGGGGCTCGGCGACGTCGGGCGTAATTTCGCCTCGATCAACGATCCCGCCAAGTGGATACTGTGCCTCGCCATGCTGCTCGGACGCCTGGAAATTTTCACCCTGCTGGTGCTTATAACGCCGGCCTTCTGGAAGAAATAAACTGTTGAAGCGAATCTCCCACGAAGTCGATACCAGCGGGCTGCAAACCGAGTCCCTCGATACGCTCGAACGCAAGCTGCGCAGTGCGGTCGGTCGCGCCATCAGTGATTTCGACATGATAGCGGCCGGCGACCGCGTGATGGTGTGCCTGTCGGGCGGAGCGGACAGCTATACCATGCTCGACATCCTGCTCGCGCTGCAGAAATCGGCGCCGATCGACTTTGAGCTGATCGCGGTGAACCTCGACCAGAAACAACCGGATTTTCCCGAGCGGGTACTACCCGACTACCTTGACCGGTTGGGCATCGAGTATCGCATCATCGAGGAGGATACCTACAGCGTGGTCAAGCGTCTGGTACCCGAGGGCAAGACCACCTGCTCGCTGTGTTCGCGCCTGCGCCGCGGGGTTCTCTACAGGGCCGCGGCCGATCTCGGCGCCAACAAGATTGCGCTCGGCCATCACGCCGACGACATCGTCGAAACCCTGTTTCTCAACCTGTTTTTCAACAGCAATCTGAAGGCGATGCCGGCTCGTTTGCGCAGCGATGACGGTCGCAACGTGGTTATCCGCCCGCTCGCCTACCTGCGCGAAAAGCAGATCAAGCAGTACGCCGGATTACGCGATTTCCCAATCATTCCCTGCAACCTGTGCGGTTCGCAGCCGAACTCACAGCGGCAAAAGGTCAAGGCGATGCTGGCGCAATGGGATCAGCAGTACCCGGGGCGCGTGGAAAACGTGCTGGGCGCACTGGGGCGGGTAACGCCGTCGCACCTGATGGATCGCGAGTTATTCGATTTCAGTGAGCTGAACCGGGATAGAACCGGCCCCGGTTAAACCGCGAGCAGAGCGTGGCGTGACGATGCCGAGCAAAAAAAAGCCCGATTGATTAATCAACCAGGCAAGAGGTATCTCGAGGAGAGAAGAAGCTAAACAATAGTTCAATCCGAAGACTGATCTTCCCTGATCGCATCCCTGCGGGGGTACCTGCTCCTTGCTGTAGACCCATCCCTCTGTCGTGCTAGTATACTGCCACGTTTGCAACCAGGCTGATATCGCAACCGGGTTGCGGGGCTGTCGGTCAATGTCATTGTCGCGCGTAGGTCCAGTCCTACACGTAAAATACGGAGAGTCGTATCACGTATGTTATTCCCCGCCATACAACCGGCCAGAACCTGGCGCTTTCCGGTTTCGGACCTGCACACCCTTTACCTCGAGGAAAGCGGTAATCCGCAGGGCGTCCCGGTCGTGTTTCTGCACGGTGGACCCGGTGGGTCCTGCGAGCCCGGACACCGCCGTTTTTTCAACCCCGAGTCCTATCGCATCATCCTGTTCGATCAACGGGGGTGCGGAAAATCACGCCCGCATGCCGGACTGGAAGAAAATACCACCTGGGATCTGGTGGCCGATCTGGAAAAGATTCGCGAATTTCTGGAAATCGACCGCTGGGTAGTGTTCGGCGGTTCCTGGGGATCGACGCTGGCGCTCGCCTATGCGCAAACTCACCCCGAGCGCGTGTCGGGCCTGATTCTGCGCGGAATTTTTCTGGGACGCGACGAAGACGTCAACTGGTTTTTCAATGGCAAGGCGGCGCGAATCTTTCCCGAGGCCTGGGAACATTTCATCGAGCCGATACCGCCCGAAGAGCGCGACGATCTCATCGGCGCCTTTTACAAGCGTTTGACGAGTAGTAACGAAATCGTGCGCATGGGGGCGGCCAAGGCCTGGTCCATCTGGGAAGGTTCATCGGTCACGCTGTTACCCGACAAGAATGTCGTCGATCATTTCAGCGATCCGCATATTGCGCTCAGTATCGCCCGTATCGAATGCCATTATTTCCGCAACCACTGTTTCTTCAGGCCCAACCAGTTGCTCGAGCAAATGGACAGGATCGGGGACATCCCCGGGTACATCGTGCACGGTCGTTACGACATGGTTTGCCCCATCGATCAGGCCGTGTTGCTGCAACAGCGCTGGCCCGCGGCTGAACTCAAGGTGATCAGCGACGCCGGTCATGCAGTCACCGAGCATGGTATTTCGCGGGCACTGGTGAACTGTTGTAACCGGATGCTGGACATCGTCAGGTGATCATGCTGTTGCAGCGCGTCAGCGCGGCGCGCGTCGAGGTAGAGCAGCAGGTCATAGCGCAGATCCGGCAGGGCCTGCTGGTGCTGGTCGGCGTGCAGGCCGATGACGATACAGGACTTGTCGAGCGGCAGCTCGAGCGCCTGCTGAACTATCGTGTATTCACCGACTCCGCGGGCAAGATGAACCTGTCGCTGAGGGATGTGCAGGGCGGGCTGCTGCTGGTCCCCCAATTTACCCTCGCCGCCAACACGCACAAGGGACGCCGTCCCAGCTTTGCCAGCGCCGCGAGCCCGCAGCGGGGCGAGACGATCTTTGACGCCCTGGTCAGCGCGGCGCGCGCGGCTCATCCGCTGGTGGAGTCCGGCCGCTTCGGCGCCGACATGCAGGTTCACCTCGTCAACGACGGCCCCGTCACCTTCATCCTCGATTGAACTGATTGCTGCGACTTGTCGGGATGTTCTGAATGTTGCCGCGGTAACTTTTGAACTTTCCCAGGGCTGTCTCGGGGGAATGATCGCAAAAGCCGCTACCGGTAAATGCCGGGGCGGTAATCCTGTAATATCGAGGCTCTATACTGTCTATAGATCTGCAATATAGCTATACCATCCAGGCATTTACCGGCACATCCATGTGATCGCTTGGAGCGCGGCCTCCCTGCCGCGCTACACTTTTGCGATCATTCCCCCGAGACAGCCTGCGGATAGCTTTACAAAAAATTCTTTTGTCCAGTAGCGAGCCGGAGATGAGGGCCCATTAGTTGTCGAATTTGGCCGCGATGTCGATTATCATCGGCTCCTCTCGAACCTGCCCCTACGGGTCACCAATGCCAGATCGAAGTGCAACAGTCAGTCGCGATACCCTGGAAACGCAGATCAGCGTTACCATCAACCTCGACGGTAGCGGCAAGTCCGCGTTCGCTACCGGCATCCCGTTTCTCGAGCACATGCTCGAACAGATTGCGCGTCACGGTTGCTTCGATCTCGACATCGAGGCGCGCGGCGATTTGCATATCGATGACCACCACAGCGTCGAAGACATCGGCATTACCCTCGGGCAGGCGTTCAAGCAGGCGCTCGGCGACAAGCAGGGGATCATGCGCTACGGACACGCCTACGTGCCGCTCGATGAAGCCCTGTCGCGGGTCGTCATCGATTTTTCCGGCCGCCCCGGTCTCGAGTATCGTGTCGACTTCCTGCGCCCGCGCATCGGCCAGTTCGACGTCGACCTGATCCGCGAATTCTTTCAGGGCTTCGTCAATCACGCTCCGGCCACCCTGCACATCGATAACCTGCAGGGGCGCAATGCCCATCACGTTGCCGAGACCCTGTTCAAGGCCTTCGGCCGCGCACTGCGCTTCGCGGTGAGTCGCGACGAACGTATGCAGGGCGTGATTCCGTCGACCAAGGGATCCCTGTAAACGATGCAGACGATCGCCGTGGTCGATTACGGCATGGGTAATCTTCGCTCCGTAGTCAACGCGCTCGAGGCAGTGGCTGGCGCGGATGACCGGGTTTTGTTGACCTCGGATCGACACCAGCTGGTCGAAGCCGAGCGGATCGTGTTCCCGGGGCAGGGCGCGGCTGGCGACTGCATGCGTGCAATCGAGGAATATGGCCTGCGCGAAACGATTATCGAGGCGGCCGCGAGTCGGCCGTTCCTCGGCATTTGCATGGGCATGCAGGTATTGATCGATTTCAGCGAGGAAAACCAGGGCACGGATTGCCTTGGCGTGTATCGTGGCCGGGTGACACATTTTGGTGATGGTCATACCGATGAACACGGCGTTAAACTCAAGGTTCCGCACATGGGGTGGAATCGAGTAAGGCATGAGCGCCCCCATCCCCTGTGGCACTCAATCGAAGACAACAGCAGGTTTTATTTCGTGCATAGCTATTATCTTGAGGTAGAAGATCCGGCGCTGGTGGCGGCAACTACCGACTACGGCATTCGCTTTACCAGCGCCATCGGCCGCGGCAATGTGTTTGCCCTGCAATGTCATCCGGAAAAAAGTGCAGATGCGGGTCTGCAGCTGTTACGTAATTTTATTCACTGGGACGGTCAGCTATGATTCTGATTCCTGCTATCGATCTGAAACAGGGGCACTGTGTGCGCCTGCGCCAGGGCAACATGGACGAAAGCACGGTGTTTTCCGACGATCCGGTAGCGATGGCCGGTAAGTGGGTGGCGCAGGGTTGCAGCCGATTACACCTTGTCGACCTCGATGGTGCTTTCGAGGGAGAGCCCGTCAACGCCGACATCATCGAGGAGATCTGTACCTCGTTTCCTTCGCTGCCGATCCAGATCGGCGGTGGCATACGTAAAATCGAAACCGTCGAATCCTATCTCGAAGCCGGGGTGAGCTATGTCATTCTTGGCACCATGGCGGTTCAGCGTCCCGAGTTCATCACCGAGTTGTGTTCTGAATTTCCGGGCAAGATCATCGTCGGCATCGACGCCAAGAACGGCAAGGTCGCTGTCCACGGCTGGTCCGAGAATTCCGAGCACAGTGCCCAGGAGATGGCGTTACTGTTCGAAGACGAAGGTGTGGCTGCCATTGTTTACACCGATATCAGCCGCGACGGGATGATGCAGGGCGTCAATGTAGAGGCCACGCGCCTGCTGGCCGAATCGATCAATGTTCCGGTGATTGCTTCGGGCGGCGTGACCGATATGGATTGCATCATCAAGCTGAACGCGGTCAAGAGTTCCGGAATCGAAGGCATTATCATTGGACGCGCCCTGTACGAACGCACCATCAGCCTTGCCGAGGCGCAGGCCTATATCGATCAGCACTGATCTGATCCCTCCCGCATGCCCCTCGCCAAACGCATCATTCCCTGTCTCGACGTCGATAATGGCCGCGTCGTCAAGGGCGTGCGTTTCGTCGAAATTCGCGACGCCGGCGATCCGGTGGAAAATGCGCGACGCTACAACCTGGAAGGCGCGGACGAACTCACCTTCCTCGATATCACCGCGAGTTCCGACGATCGCGAAACCATGGCGCACGTGGTCGAGGCCGTCGCGCGCGAGGTGTTCATTCCGCTGACCGTGGGCGGCGGCATTCGCGAACTCGGGGATATTCGGCGCATGTTGAATGTCGGCGCCGACAAGATCAGCATCAATACCGCCGCGGTGTTCAATCCCGAGTTTGTCGCGCAGGCGGCGGACAAGTTCGGCTCGCAGTGTATCGTGGTCGCGGTCGATGCCAAGCGCGTCAGTGCCGACGGCGAAGAGGGGCGCTGGGAAATTTTTACCCACGGCGGGCGCAAGCCCACCGGGATCGACGTGCTCGAATGGGTGACCAGGATGGACGGCTATGGCGCCGGCGAGATACTGCTCACCAGCATGGATCGCGACGGCACCCGTATCGGTTTCGATAACGAGCTGACGCGCCAGGTATCGCGCGCCATCAAGATCCCGGTGATCGCCTCGGGCGGGGTCGGTAACCTGCAGCACCTGGTCGACGGTATTCTGGAAGGCGAGGCCGACGCGGTACTGGCGGCGAGTATTTTCCATTTCGGCGAATTCCGCATCAGCGAGGCCAAGGCCTACATGCGCGCGCACGGCATCGAGGTGCGCGATGACTGACTGGCTGGATGAACTCAAGTGGAACGGTGACGGCCTGCTGCCGGCGATCGCGCAGGATCGCGACAGCGGCGAAGTGCTGATGCTGGCCTGGATGAACCGCGAGGCGCTGCGGCTCAGCCAGCAACAGGGGCGCGCGGTCTACTGGTCGCGCTCGCGCCAGAAGCTGTGGTTCAAGGGTGAAGAATCGGGTCATCGGCAGCAGCTTGCGGAAATTCGTGTCGATTGCGATGCCGATGTAATCCTGCTACAGGTCGAGCAAATTGGCGGAATTGCCTGTCATACCGGCAGGCGGCGTTGTTTTTTCAGGGTTTTGCGCGACGGTAACTGGGAAATCGATGAGCAAATTATCAAAAATCCCGACGAGATTTACCGATGAGTGATGATATACTCCTGCGCCTGATGGCGGTGCTGGCGTCGAGAAAAGATGCGGATCCCGATTCATCGTATGTGGCGGGCCTGTATGCGAAAGGTCTCGATAGCATTCTGAAAAAAATCGGCGAAGAGTCGGTGGAGACTATCATTGCCGCAAAATCAGGCGATAAACAGCAGATTGTCTACGAGACCGCGGATCTGTGGTTTCACTGCCTGGTGATGCTGGCACAACAGAATCTGGATGCGCGGCTGGTGCTCGAGGAGCTGGAACGTCGTTTCGGCGTGTCCGGCATCGACGAGAAAGCCGCGCGTAAACAAACGTAAACGAGGTGAGACATGGGTTTTGGTGGAATTAGTATCTGGTCGTTGTTATTGATCCTGGGTATCGTGATCCTGATATTCGGCACCAAGAAGCTGCGCAACGTGGGCGGCGATCTGGGTGGGGCGATCAAGAACTTCAAGAAATCGGTCAAGGATGAAGAAGTCGGCAAGGAAAGCGTGGATGCCGACGGCAAGATCATCGAAGGCAAGATCAAGGAAGAAGACAAGGTTTGAGCCAACCGATCGAAATGATCCTGATTTAACCGCAGGCAGGAACACATGTTTGACATGGGCTTCACCGAGATGATGCTGATCGGCATCGTCGCGCTGGTCGTGATCGGGCCCGAGCGCCTGCCTGGAGTGGCGCGCACTGCCGGTAAGTACGTTGGTCGCCTGAAGCGTTTCATGACCAGCGTCAAGGCCGACGTGGAGCAGGAATTGCGCGCTGACGAATTGCGCCAGATCCTGTCGCAGCAGCAAAAGGAACTTGATTCACTCAAGGATTCGATCTCCGAGGCCGGCAAAGACATCGGACGGCAGGCTGACGTGAGCGATGCGCTCGCCGAGCCAGTCACTACTGCGGTCGAGCACGCCGACACGACGACGCCGCTGCCGGATTCCACCGACGATGTTAAGGCCTCTCCGCCATCCGCACCCGCAGAAACCAGCAGTAAAGCCAACTCATGAGTGAAGAAGACAGCGAGCAGAGTGCCGTCGGCAGCCTGATGTCGCACCTCGTCGAGCTGCGCGATCGCGTGGTGCGCATGGTGGTTGCAGTACTGGCGATTTTCGCCTGCCTGTTTTACTGGGCCAACGACATCTATGTTTTCCTCGCCGAGCCGCTAACGCGCCATCTGCCGGAAGGCGCCAACATGATTGCGATCGATGTCGCCTCGCCGTTTCTGACGCCGTTCAAGCTGGTGCTGATGCTGTCGGTATTTCTCGCCATGCCGGTGATTCTTTACCAGTGCTGGGCGTTTGTCGCGCCCGGCCTGTACGCCAATGAAAAACGCATTGCCGGGCCGCTGCTGGTGTCGAGTATCCTGTTGTTCTACGCCGGGGTTGCGTTTGCCTATTTCGTCGTCTTCCCGCTGGTGTTCGGATTCTTTACCAGCGTCGGGCCCGAGATAGTCAGCATATCGACTGACATCGGGCGCTACCTGGATTTCGTGCTGGCGCTGTTTTTCGGCTTCGGGCTCGCCTTCGAGGTGCCGATCGCGACCATCATCCTGGTGGCCATCGGCATCACCACGCCGAAGAAGCTGAGTGAAAAGCGGCCCTATATCATCGTCGGCGCCTTCATTGTGGGTATGCTGCTGACACCACCGGATGTCATTTCGCAGGTATTACTGGCATTACCGATGTGGCTGTTGTTCGAGGCCGGGCTGATCGCTTCGAAAATGATCTTTGCCGATCGTGATTTCGACGAAGACGACGAAGATGAAGATGAAGCGGAGGACGAACCTGAGAAGAAGGCCGCCGCCGCGGCAAGCGGCGATGATGCACCCCTGACCGCCGAAGAAATGGAGGCCGAGCTCGACCGCGCAGAAGCGGACGAGGATCACATTAACAAGACCTGACTGCGCACCACACTGCGCGAAAGGTTAACCCCTGCCGAATTATGCAGTATGATTCGGCGCCAATCAGCTCGTTTATTTTATATACCTTATGGCCAGTATCTCCGGGGCGCCGCGTCGTCCGACCCTGCTCGTTATTCTGGATGGCTTCGGTCTCAACCCCGACCCCACCTACAATGCCATTGCGCGTGCGCATACACCAAACTTCGACCGTTATTTCGCCAGCTACCCGATGACCAGCCTGCAGGCTTCGGGCCGAGGTGTCGGCCTGCCGGCAGGGCAGATGGGTAATTCCGAAGTCGGTCACATGACGATCGGTTGCGGCAGCATCATCAAGCAGGACCTGGTGCGTATCGACGACGCCATCGAAGACGGCAGCTTCTACGAAAACGAGGCTTTGCTCGGCGCCGTGCAGCGTGCCGGCGCCGCGCAGCGGCCACTGCACCTGGTCGGCCTGGTATCCGATGGCGGCGTGCACAGCCATATCGATCACCTCGCCGCGCTGATTCGGCTGTGCCATCGCCACCAGGTCGTCGCGCAGGTGCACATGATCACCGATGGCCGCGATACCGCACCACAGGCGGCCCTGTCTTACCTGCCGTCACTGCAACTGTTGCTGCAGGAATGCGGCGGGCACATCGGTACGGTCTGTGGGCGTTACTTCGCGATGGATCGCGATCAGCACTGGGACAGGGTCAAGCTTGCCTGGGACAACATCGTCTACGGCAGGGGCGCCAGCGTCGATTCAGCCGCGGCGGCGATCCAGGCCGCCTACGATGCCGGTAAAAGCGATGAATTCGTGTTGCCCGCGTGTTTGCCCGGCCTGCAAACTCCCGAGGCCGGGGACGAGATGATTTTCTTCAACTTCCGTAACGACCGCGTGCGCGAGATCAGCGCCGCCTTCGCGCTCGCCGATTTCGACGATTTCGATCGTGGCGCCGATTATCGCCCGCTGCGGGTGACCTGCCTGACGCATTACGATGCGCGCCTCGACGCGCCGGTGGCGTTTACCGCGGTGCGCCCGCAAACCACGCTGTCCAGCGTCATCAGCGATGCCGGCCTGAGGCAGCTGCACTGTGCGGAAACCGAAAAATACGCTCATGTCACCTTTTTCTTCAACGGCGGGCGCGAAGCGCCGTATCCCGGTGAAGAACGCAAGCTGATACCATCGCCGCGCGTCGCGACCTACGATTTGCAGCCGGAGATGAGTGCGCGTGAGGTCGCCGATACGGTGATCGAGGCGATGCAGACCGCACGCCATGATTTTATCGTGGTCAATTTCGCCAACGGCGACATGGTCGGGCACACCGCGGTGGTCGATGCCATTATCGCGGCGGTGGAAGTGCTGGATCGTGAGGTGGGGCGGGTGCTGGATGCAGCCCTGGCAAATGGATATGCAGTGGTGCTCACCGCCGATCACGGCAACTGCGACGAAATGGTCGATGCCGAAACCGGCGAACCCCATACCCAGCATTCCAATCATCCGGTGCCCTGTCTGGTCATCGACAGCGAGGTAAAGCACTTGCGCGACGGCGAAAACCTGTCCGCGATCGCGCCGACCGTATTGCAACTAATGGGGATTGCGCAACCGCCGGAAATGGACGGAAAGTCGGTGATCGACCAAGCGCTCGCCGAATAACCTTGATTACCCAGCCGAATTTAGTGATGATTGCTCTCTTGCAGTGCGCGATTAAGTAAAAATTATGTCAACCTTAACCGATACGCTCGAAGAGATTACTCTGTTTCGAGGGATGACGAAGGAAGATATCGACGCCATCGCGTCGAGTACCGTCATTCGCCAGTTTCCGAAGAATACCGTGATCGTCAGCCAGGGTGATGAAACCGATTCCTTCTATGTCATCCTGCAGGGTAAGGTGGACGTGTTCCTGCAGAACGACAAGGGCAAGGAAATCATCATCAACACGCTGGGCGAGCGCGAAGCGTTTGGTGAACTCGCGCCACTCGGCAAGATTCCGCGCCAGGCCAGCATCATTACCACCGAGGATTCCACCTTCGGCATCATTTCCCGCCAGGTGTTCATGGATACCCTGCTGACCAAGCCGACCGTGAGCATGCAGATCATCGACCTGCTGGTACACCGTATTCGAGACCTGACCGAGGAGGTCAGCAGCCTCGCTCTGGAAGACGTCTACAACCGCGTGGTGCGCGTGCTGTACAAGCATGCCGAGGAAGTCGGCGAGAAACTGGTCACCGAAAAACTTACCCAGCAGGATATCGCCAGCCGCGTCGGCGCGACGCGCGAGATGGTGCATCGCATCCTCAAGGAACTGAAAACCGGCGGCTATATTTCGATAGAAGGTAAACATATCACTATTGAGAAGAAACTCCCCCCTGGCTGGTAAAGCGGCGCCGAAAAAGTGCTAACATAGCGCCATTTTTCGGAGCGAGGTCAAAGCAGTGGCGGGTCACAGCAAGTGGGCGAATATCCAGCATCGCAAGAGGGCGCAGGATGCCAAGCGCGGTAAGCTGTTTACCCGCCTGATCAAGGAAATCGTCGTCGCCGCCAAGGCGGGTGGTTCCGATCTCGACGCCAATGCCGCGCTGCGCACGGCGGTCGACAAGGCCAAATCTCAATCGGTTCCCAAGGATGCTATCGAGCGCGCGGTCAAGCGTGGCGCGGGCGAGCTGGACGGCTCCGATTACGAGGAAATTCGCTACGAGGGGTATGGTCCGGCAGGGGTCGCGGTCATCGTCGACTGCCTGTCGGACAATCGCAACCGCACCGTGGCCGACGTGCGCCATGCCTTCAGCAAGGCGGGTGGCAATCTTGGCCAAAGCGGATCCGTGGCTTACCTGTTCAACAGCGTCGGCGTGCTGCTTTACTCGCCGGAGCACGATGAAGACACGGTGATGGAGGCCGCGCTGGAAGCGGGTGCCGAGGACGTTATCGTCGCCGACGACGGCAGTATCGAAGTTCTGACCGCGGCCGATGAATACCTGACCGTCAAGCAGGCAATGATCGAGGCCGGCCTGGAACCGGAAGATTCCGATCTGACCATGCGCGCATCGACCAACGTCGAACTCGACCTCGAAGATGCACGCAAGGTTTTGCGCCTGGTCGACCTGCTGGAAAACTCCGATGACGTGCAGGACGTTTATTACAATGCCGACATACCCGAGGATGCCTACGAGGCGGAGGCTTGATGATCATCCTGGGCATAGACCCTGGATCCCGCGTTACCGGATTTGGCCTGGTGGACAACCAGACGAACCGCATCGGCTATATTGCCAGCGGCCATATCAAGGTCAGCGGTGACAGCTTGCCGCAACGGCTTGGTTATATTTTTGCTGCCATCGACGACGTGATCAAACAACACAGCCCGGAGCAGATGGGGATCGAAAACGTATTCATGGCGCGTAACGCGGATTCCGCGCTGAAGCTGGGGCAGGCTCGAGGCGCCGCGATCTGCGCCGCGCACCAGGCCGGGCTCGAGATTGCCGAGTATGCGCCGCGCGAAATCAAGCAAGCCATCGTTGGCACCGGTGCCGCCAGCAAGGATCAGGTGCAGCAGATGGTGATGCGCCTGCTCGGCATATCGCAGAAGTTGCAGGCGGACGAGGCGGATGGCCTTGCCATCGCCATCTGCCATGCACAATTTTTTACGTCGCAACAGAGGACCGGAATTGCCCCGGGATTGCTCAAGCGCAGGAGAAACCGCCGCCGATGATCAGCCGATTAACAGGGTTGCTGGCCGCCAAGCGTGCGCCGCAGATACTGATCGATTGCAATGGCGTCGGCTACGAGGCAGACGTGTCGATGACCACCTTCTACCAGTTGCCCGAGGTCGGCCAGCAGGTCGCAGTCTGGACCCACCTGCTGGTCAAGGATGACTCGCATAGCCTGGTCGGCTTTATCGCCGAGGCCGAACGTCGCCTGTTTCGCCAGCTGATCAGGATAAACGGCGTGGGCCCGAAAATGGCGCTGGCGATTCTCTCGGGTATCGACGAACGGCAGTTCGCGCTGTGCATCGCCAACAGCGACGTGGCGATGTTGACGCGACTCCCCGGCGTCGGCAAGAAGACCGCCGAGCGCCTGATCATCGAGATGCGTGACAAGATCGACGACCTGATCCTCGACCTGCCGGGCGAGCCGCTGGTGGCCGGTGCCCAGGGCGCGGTCAGCGAAGCGGTAGAAGCGCTGCAGGCGCTCGGATACAAACCGGCCGATGCCGAAAAGATGATCGGCAGCGCGCAACAGCAGGGTGACGGCCAGGCCACTGCCGCGCAGCTCATCAAGACGGCGCTGCAGGCCTCGGTGAAGCGATGAGCGAGCAACGCCTGATCGACGCCGAGGCGGTGAGCGAGGAGCTGAACCAGGATCGCGCGCTGCGCCCGAAACTGCTCGGCGATTACGTCGGCCAGGATGAAGTCTGTGAGCAGATGGAGATTTTTATCAGCGCCGCGAGCAATCGCCGCGAAGCACTCGACCACGTGCTGATTTTCGGTCCGCCCGGGCTCGGCAAAACCACCCTGGCGCACATCATCGCCAACGAGATGCAGGTCAACCTGCGCCAGACCTCGGGACCGGTGCTGGAAAAGGCGGGCGATCTCGCCGCCCTCCTCACCAACCTGGAGGCCCACGATGTCCTGTTTATCGACGAGATCCACCGCTTGAGCCCGGTCGTCGAAGAAATCCTGTACCCGGCGCTGGAAGATTTCCAGCTCGATATCATGATCGGCGACGGTCCCTCGGCGCGCTCGATCAAGCTCGATCTGCCGCCGTTTACGCTGGTCGGCGCGACCACGCGCGCCGGGCTGCTGACCTCGCCGTTGCGCGACCGTTTCGGCATCGTGCAGCGACTCGAGTTTTACAGTGCCGAGGAGCTGTGCCAGATTATCCTGCGCTCCGCCGGGCTACTCAAAATTCGCCTCGAAGTCGATGGCGCGCACGAAATCGCCAGCCGTTCGCGCGGCACGCCGCGTATCGCCAATCGCCTGCTGCGGCGCGCGCGCGACTATGCCGAGGTCAGGGCCGATGGCGTCATCGATGGCGAGGTTGCCAGGGCTTCGCTGGATATGCTCAAGGTCGACCGTTCCGGGCTGGATCACATGGATCGACGCCTGTTGCTGGCGTTGATCGAAAAGTTCGACGGCGGACCGGTCGGGGTGGAAAGCCTGTCCGCGGCGATCGGCGAAGAGCGCGGCACCATCGAGGACGTTATCGAACCTTATCTGATCCAGCAGGGGTTCATGATGCGCACCCCGCGCGGGCGCGTGGTCACGGCACGCGCCTTCCAGCACCTTGGCCTGAAAAACCTGAAACAGGGTGAAATAGATCTCTAGCAATACACCACCCATACCTGTACAAACACGCGAAGAAACTTTATGAATAATCATTCACTATTAGAGCTTATTATCAATGCCAGCCTGCCGGTGCAGCTGGTAATGCTGCTGTTGCTGGGCGCTTCGGTGTTCTCCTGGGCGCTGATGTACGTAAAACGCGGCTATATCCGCCAGTCGCAGGCCGAGGCCAAGGACTTCGAGGGCCGGTTCTGGTCGGGGCTTAACCTGAACGACCTGTTCAGCCAGTTGAGCCAGCGCCAGCAACGCCGTTTCGGGCTCGAGGCGATCTTCGAAAACGGTTTTCGCGAGTTTGCCCGGGCGCGCAAGGCGGAGCTGAGCAGCAGCGAGGCGGTGCGCTCCGCGCACCGCGCGATGAAGGTCGCCATGGCGCGCGAAGTCGAGATGCTGGAAAACAACCTGACTTTCCTCGCGACCGTGGGCTCGGTAAGTCCCTACGTCGGCCTGTTTGGCACGGTGTGGGGCATCATGGAGTCGTTTCGCGCGCTCGCCGGTGTGCAGCAGGCGACGCTCGCGATGGTTGCGCCCGGCATTTCCGAGGCGCTGATCGCAACCGCGATGGGACTGCTCGCGGCGATTCCCGCGGTGATTGCCTACAACAAATTCTCCAGCGAGATCGATGTCATGATCGTGCGCTACGAGAATTTCCTGGAGGAATTCACCGGTATCCTGCAGCGCCAGGCGCATTCGCCCAAATAGGGGGGCTGACGTGAAAAAACGCCGCGCAATAGCCGATATCAACGTAGTGCCCTACATCGACGTGATGCTGGTGTTGTTGATCATTTTCATGGTCACGGCGCCGTTGCTGAAGCAGGGCGTCGATGTCGATCTGCCAACTGCCCCGGCCAACCCGCTGGACGTCAACAGCCCCGAGCCGATCGTCGTCAGCGTCGACAGGAAGGGCGCCATGTTCCTCAATATCGCGTCCGAATCCGAGGCGCAGATCGATGCTGTCACGCTGGTAAAACTGGTCAAGGCGGCGCTGCTGAAAGAGCCTAAGCGCCCGGTGATGGTGCGCGGTGACCGTAACGGGCCCTACCAGAACGTGGTGTCGACGCTGGTTTTGCTGCAGCAGGCCGATGTCGGCTCGGTCGGCCTGGTGACGGATCCCGAGGAAGCGCGTTAGTGTTCGAGGAGATGCTCAAGCACCCGCGCGCGCTGGTGTTGTCGCTGATATTGCACCTCGCGGTGATCGCGTTGATGGTGATCAATCTCAGCTTCAGCGAGCGTCCCAAGCAGATAAAGGCAGGGGAGATGGCACAGACGGTGCAGGCGGAAATGATCGACCTGAACCAGCTCGAGCAACAGCAAAAGCAGAAGCAGCTCGAAGCCGAGCGCAAGGCGCAGGAGCTGAAAAAGAAGCAGCAACTGGAAGCCGAGAAAAAGCAGAAAATCGAAGCAGACAGAAAGAAACGCCAGGCCGAAGAGAAGCGCAAACAGGAAGAAGCGAAGCAGGCGGAACTGAAGCGCAAACAGCAGGCCGAGGAAAAGCGTGCGCAAGAGGCCGCGCGCCAGCAGGAAGAGAAGCGTGCGGCGGAGGCGAAGCGCAAGGCTGACGAAGAGCGCAAGGCCGATGCCAAGCGCAAGGCTGACGAAAAACGCATCGCCGAGGAAAAGCGCAAGGCTGAAGAGGCGCGTATCGCCGAGGATAAGCGCAAGGCCGAGGAGAAGCGCAAGGCCGAGGAGAAGCGCAAGGCCGAGGAAAAGCGCATCGCCGAGGAAAAGCGCATCGCCGAGGAAAAGCGTAAGGCTGAAGAGGCGCGTATTGCCGAGGAAAAACGCAAGGCCGAGGAAGAACAGCGCCGCAAGGAGGCGGATCTGAAGGCCCGGCTGTTGGCCGAGGAGAATCAACGGCGGCTCAATTCGCTGCGTGAGCGCTATATTATCGCCATTCGCCAGAAGATCGAACGCAATTGGATTAAACCGCCAGGAAATGAGATGATAGCGCCCTGCGAAATTCAGGTTACGCAGGGGCCAGGCGGCATTATTCTGCGCGTGGATTTTGGCGCCTGCCAGGGCAGCGAGATGTACCGCAAATCAGTCGAGAATGCTGTGTATAAGGCCGAGCCTCTGCCTGCACCGGAAGATCCGGAATTGTTTGATCGTGACCTGAATATCCTCTTTAATCCGAGCGTACAGTAAATCCCTAATATGCAACTAACCAAATCAATCCCCTGTTTGTTCGCCGCGTTGATGCTCATCGTGGCGCAAAACGCGAGCGCGGCGCTCAACATCGAGATTACCCAGGGCGTGGATGGCGCCCTGCCGATCGCGGTGGTGCCCTTCGATACTTCGAAGCTCGGCAGCTCTTTCCCGGTCGACCTTGCCGAAATCGTCGCCAGTGATCTGAACCGCAGCGGCGTGCTCAGGGCCATGCCGCGGAGCGAACTGCCGGCCACGCCGCATTACAGTAACCAGGTGCAATATCCACGCTGGCGCAACGCCGCTCAGGATTACCTCGTGGTCGGGCGCGTGCTGGAGAAGACGCCGGGCGAATACACCATCGAATTTCAGCTGCTCGACGTGCTCAAGCAAAAACAATTGCTGGGGCGCAGCATGCCGACGAGGAAGCGCGAGCTGCGCTCGCGCGCGCACCAGATAAGCGATTACATCTACGAGCAGATCACCGGCACTCGCGGCGCCTTCGATACCCGCATCGCATTTGTCCGCGCGCAACAGAACGCGGCGCGCAAATACGTATTGCAGGTCGCCGATTCCGATGGTTTCAATGCGCAGAACGTGCTCGAATCCGATGAACCGATCATGTCTCCGAGCTGGTCGCCGGATGGCAAGTCACTCGCCTACGTGTCGTTTGAAAGCCAGCGCCCGGAAATCTTCATTCAGCACCTGGCGACGGCGAGGCGCACCAAGATTTCCGGTTTCAGCGGCATCAACAGCGCGCCGAGCTGGTCGCCGGACGGCAAGTTTCTGGCGCTGGTGCTGTCCAAGGACGGCAGTCCGGATATCTATACCATGAACACCTCGAGCAAACGTCTCAAGCGCCTGACCACGCATCGTAGCATCGACACCGAGCCGGTGTGGACTCCGGACGGCAGCAGCATCATTTTTACCTCGGACCGCTCCGGTTCACCGCAGCTATACGAAATCGGCGTGGACGGCGGCAAACCGCGGCGCCTTACCTTCGAGGGAAGCTATAACGCTGCCCCCAACCTCTCCCCGGACGGGCGCTACATAGCCATGGTGCACGGCGATCGGGGACGTTACGTGATCGCGCAGCTGGACCGCGAAACGCGCAATCTGACCGTGTTGACCGACAGTGCGCTGGACGAGTCGCCATCCTTTTCGCCCAATGGCAAGATGGTGCTGTACGCCTCGACCCAGGGCAATAACGGCTTCCTCTTCGCGGTTTCCATCGACGGGCGCGCAAAACATAAATTATCGGACCGGGCCGGCGATATTCGTGAGCCGGTCTGGGGACCTTTCGAAAGCAGGTAATTTCAAATATCTTGAATTTAAACGGAGCAGATTAAAACATGAACATGAATCAAAACATGAAGTCCTGGTTACTGGCAGCTTTGCTTGCCGTGTTCCTTTCCGCCTGCGCCACCACCGATGAGAGCATCTCGACGCAAGGCGATGGTGCGCCCATCGATGGCCAACAGGATGGTAGCAGCGGCAGCATGACGGGCGGCGATGGCACTGGTGGCGCCGCCGCGACCGGGCTGTACGGCTCCGATGGCGGCGATGGAACGGCGATCGTGGACGACAGCAGCCGTGCCATGAGCGCGGCGGCAAGGCTCGAGGAAACCGAAGGCGATCTCGCCAATCGTACCATCTACTTCGAGTACGACAGCGCCAAGCTGAGCAGCGAGTCGATCGCCATTCTGGAAGCCCACGGCAATTTTATTGCCGGCAACGGCGAAGTATCCGTGCGCCTGGAAGGGCATACCGATGAACGCGGCAGTCGCGAGTACAACATCGCGCTGGGCGATCGTCGGGCGCAGTCGGTGCGGCGCGTGCTGCTGTTCCAGGGCGCATCCAGCGACCAGGTAGAAACCGTGAGCTACGGCGAGGAAGAGCCCGCGGTAACTGGTCACGACGAGGCGGCCTGGAGCAAGAATCGCCGCGTCGAACTGATTTACAAGGTGAACTAGGATGAAGGCGGTAATCAAGCGAGCCTGCTGGGCAGGGGCGACGCTGGCCCTGCTGGCCAACGGCACACTGTTTGCCCAGTCGGCGTTGACGCCCGAACAATTGACCCTGCGCGTCGAGCGTCTCACCGAATTGTCCAGGCGCTCCGAAGCCAAACTGTCGGCGGCGCAGTCACAACTCAAGGAAATATCGGACCAGATGGACCGCATGGGACGTATGGTCGATAACCCGGCCGTGCTGGATATGATCCAGCAGGTCGATCAAATTGCGGAAGACATCAACCTGCTGCGCGGTGAAATCGAGATCCAGGGCCACGACCTGGGCGAGATCAAGAAGCGCCAACGCGAACTCTACCAGGATATCGACCGCCGCTTGCGCGACCTCGAGAACCGACCCTCGAGTCAGGCACCGGCCGCGCAGATCAGCGTGCCACAGGTCACCGCGCCCGCCCAGGCTGCCGCCGGCAGCACCGAAACACCGTCGCTGGCGCCCGCTGCCCCGGCCACGCCCGCGGCCCCGACCACGCCCGCGGCTGCGCCGTCGCCGACGGAAGAGGCGGAGCGAGTTGCCTACCAGGCAGCCTTCGATACGCTGAAGGAAGGCCGCTACAAGGAAGCCAAGGTCGAACTCAGGGCGTTTCTGGATAAGTATCCGAACAGCAGCTATGCCGGCAATGCGCAGTACTGGCTGGGCGAAGCGCATTACGTGACGCGTAATTTCGAGCAGGGCATCGTCGAGTTCGAGACCGTATTGCGCACCTATCCGGACAGCAACAAGGTGCCGGATGCAATGCTGAAACTCGGCTATACCTTTTACGAACTCAAGCAGTATCCGCAGTCGAAGGCTATTTTGCAGGACCTGAGCGAGCGTTTCCCGAATGAAACTGCCGCGCGGCTTGCCGGCAAACGCCTCGATCGAATTCGCAAGGAGGGTCATTAACCCGCATATCTCAGCGATTTCCTGCTGCGGACGCCGCAAAGCTCACTGTGGC
>Ga0209536_100000711_pt1 | contig 54791 bp, 46 predicted proteins | sample DeeMarSeWOR28_12_FD_187461 | JGI IMG/M metagenome (GOLD analysis project Ga0209536, IMG submission 187461) | Marine sediment microbial communities from White Oak River estuary, North Carolina - WOR-2-8_12 (SPAdes) (version 2) | ecosystem: Environmental > Aquatic > Marine > Intertidal zone >... | reverse complement strand
GCTGAGCTAAGGGCGCAACGATGTCGGGGCGAGAGGATTTGAACCTCCGACCCCCTGCTCCCAAGGCAGGTGCGCTAACCAGACTGCGCTACGCCCCGAATAGTTACACGGACAAATTAACGAGCATTAAATTTAACAACAGATACATATGCTGTCAAGAATTATCCAAATGTTTTACTAATTTCTCTCGCAGACCCTGTAATGCTCGTGAACGATGGCTGACCTGGTTTTTTTCCTCGGAGGCCATCTCCGCAAACGTTTTACCAGCGGCGGGGTAATAAAACAGAGGATCATATCCAAATCCTCCTGTTCCCTTCAACTGGTCGATAATTCTTCCTTCCGCTCTTCCCTCTGAAATTAAGATGTCCTTTCCATCAAAATATACGATAACACAGACAAAATAAGCAAATCGCTGATCATCCTGCAGTTCTTTCATCCGCGATAAAAGCAAAGCATTGTTTTTGTCATAGGCGGATTGTTCTCCGGCATAGCGCGCTGAATGGATCCCTGGCTCACCGTTCAGGGCTGGAACAACAAGACCTGAATCATCAGCTATCACCGGTGTTTGTGTATATTGATAATAGTGTTTCGCCTTGATCAGGGAGTTCTCTTCAAAGGTTTTACCGTCTTCTACCGCCTCCGGAATGTCATGATATTCAGTTAGAGAACTAAACCGTGTTGCCGGAAAATCAAAAATTTTCTGGATTTCCCTCACCTTGTGCCGATTAGTAGAAGCTATGAGGATCTTTTTAAACATAGATATTTCATTTTATTGAAACATGAATATCTCGCAGCGGCGCAGCACTTCTATTTTGGATTTTAGATTGCGGATTTTGGATCATAATAGAATTAATCCGCATTTCGAAATACAAATTCTAAAATTCTAACGCCGCGCCGCCGCGAGAACAAAAGTATAATAATGGGAACCATATTTCCCGAAAATTGGTTGTAATAATGAAAACTGATTTTTTATAAAGGTACTTGATTTAAAACACAGTATCAATTGTGAATGATGTGCATATTATAAAAAACAGATCATTTTATGGAAAAGAAGAAACTAAATATTTTTATAATTCTCATGCTGACCGTGGTGACGGTGGTATTCTATCTGGTCTATTACTCAGCCGAAAAAAGTGTTCAATTATCAGAACTGCAGCAGGAAATAAAACAGCTGCGATTAAAACTGGATCAATTAGAGACACTAAATAAAAAAAATTTTGTGAATATACAAAAGGTACCAGTCCCTCTGATTTTCTGCGGTGACACATTGGATTTAGAAAATCAGTTTATTCGGGAGCGGGTTGAGCGTGAATTTTATAGCTTGCTTGGAGATCAGGGCCAGCTCCAGCTTTATATGAAAAGGACACAACGGTACCTTCCAATGATTACTTCTCATTTGACAGATGCTGGTCTTCCTGAGGATCTTAAATATCTTGCTGTTCATGAGAGTGCGCTTTTACCTAAAATCCGCTCGCGCTCAAACGCTGTTGGCCTTTGGCAGTTTATGTATTCAACCGGCCGTTTATATAAATTGAAAATCAATCGGTATATTGACGAACGTCGCGATCCGCAAAAAGCGACAAAGGCCGCAGTTCGTTTTCTTGGCGATCTATATAAGCAATTTGGCAGCTGGCCCCTAGTTTTAGCAGCGTATAATGGTGGTCAGGGGCGTCTTTCCCGGAGCATAAAAAAACATAATTCCAACTCATTGATCGATCTTTCCCTTCCCGAGGAAACCGAACGTTATTATTTTAAAATTGTTGCAACAAAGATTATCGTTTCCAATGCCGAAGATTTTGGATTCTCATTGGATCATCATGAATACTTTGCCACACCTCAAAAGGAAGAAATTGAATTCACAATCCATGGAAATCAAATGACCCTTGAGGAAATTGCATCTGTCTTTGATATGAGTATCGTTGCCCTGAAGGAATTTAATCCGCAATTACGGAACACCTATCTACCTCAGGGTACTTATGAGCTCAATCTGCCTGTTGATAAATATCTTAAGTATAAGGAAAAGGAAAACGGGGAAGAAATAAATGGTGTTTTCAGTTTAGAAAATCCCCAACATCCGAATGTGGATGATATTAGCTCATCGAGGTTACCAAGTTTTCGGTAATGAAAAGTACTTCCGGTGCAGGCCGGAAGTGCTTTTCATTTAAGCCTATCCTTCAAAGCTTTATTCAGCATTTCCCTCGCTCTGAATATACGAGCCTTCACCGTGCCCAGAGGTAAGTTCAGGATCTCCGAAATTTCCTCATATGATTTCTCTTCATTATGTCTGAGCACAATCGCCGTATAGTATTTCTCAGGGAGGGTTTTTATTGCTTCCTGGATGAGATTGCTTCTTTCTCTGGCCAAAACTGTTTTTTCGGGATTGAGCTCCGGATCAGGAATTTCATGTTGAAGTTCTGAATCTTTATATTGAATCGGCTTATCAAGGGAGTAAGTTTGTAGTTTTCTTTTTCTGAAAAAGTCGATACAGTTATTGGTGGCTATTTTGTAGAGCCAGGTCGAAAAGGCATATTCTTCATTGAATGAGGTGAGTGAATTAAAGGCCTTTATGAAGGCTTCCTGGGTGAGATCTTCTGCCTCCTGTACATCACGAACCATACGATAGACCAGATTATAAACGGAATTTTTATACTTTTTTAATAGTCCATCATAGGCTTTGGAATCGCCCTCTTTGGCGCGTTTGATCAGTTCTGAGTCGTTTTCTCTCACGCTTTTTATCTGCCTTGATGCTTTTAAATCTGTTTCACGCAGCGGCGCAGCGACTTTTTATTATCTATAACTTAAGTTGTTTTGCGTGAAATATATTCGATTAAAATTATTGAATTCACCAGCTGCTATATAATTGCTAAAATTATAAAAGCTATCAACTTGAAATTATCCGAAATCTTATTCAAAATCTTAAGATATCGATTTTTTACGGTTTCATCAACTGTATTTTGACCAATCTTTTAAATTGTAATTATTGATTTTTATATATTTCTCACTAATTTTGGCTAACATTATATTGATATATTTTGATTCATATAATTTCCAATTTATTAAATTTCTATCTATAAACTTTAATATATCTTTCTGGGGCTATTTACAGTGGCTGATAATACTGTTACTAAAACTATATATGAAGTTAACGAATCAATTTCTTCAGATAAATTTATCTATATAATCAGGCCTGGGTGCTTGATGAGAAAGATCAAATAAAGTAAAAGGGAAATTTATGTATAATAAAGCAATTATAAGAACAAAACCGCTCGGATTTACCTGGGAATGTAAAGATCCTTTTTTGTTTTGTGTCAATCATCTGGATACATATCCCCGGGGTAACGGTCAGATGGGGCCTGCTGAATCATTAACGGGGAGAAATCTAGGGCAGGATTTTACAGCGAAAGATGGTTGGCGCATGTATCATGGAGATAAGATCCCCGGATTCCCAATGCATCCTCATCGTGGATTCGAAACAATAACCGTTGTTTTAGAAGGTGTCGTCGATCATTCGGATTCTCACGGCGCAGCGGGACGATATGGAAACGGCGATGTACAGTGGATGACTGCAGGAAATGGTTTACAACATTCCGAAATGTTTCCTCTTTTATATGAAGAGCGGTCCAATCCGTTACATTTATTTCAAATATGGCTGAATTTACCCAAAGCAAAAAAATTTGCTGATCCTCATTACAAGATGCTTTGGGCTGAAGATATCCCCATATTAAACCTAAAAGATAATTATGGCAAATCAATTCAAATCATTCTTATTGCAGGAACTATTGATCAGTCAAACGCACCGGATCCTGCGCCCGATTCCTGGGCAGCAAATCGCAGTAATGAGGTTGCTATCTGGATTATTAAAATGTCAGAGGGGGCACATTGGATATTACCCCCTTCGACTCTTCCCGTTAATCGTACACTGTACTTTTATCAAGGATCTTCTGTCAAATTAGCAGGTAGTACGCTGTCATCGGATATTTTAATCGAACTTCTGGCAGATGAACCAGTCCTCCTTGAAAACGGAGAAAAAGATGCTCATTTTTTATTGCTACAGGGAAAACCGATTGATGAACCAGTCGTACAATATGGTCCTTTTGTGATGAATACGCAGGCCGAGATACAAAAAGCCTTTCTCGATTACCGTGAAACACAATTTGGTGGATGGCCCTGGCAAAGAACCGATCAGGTGCATTCGTCGACCAGGGGTAGATTTGCTAAATATGCGAATGGGGATGAAGATGAAAAGGGAAATCTTTAGATTGAATGGGAAAGCTTGCTCACCATGGTGATACAGTATACTCTTAAGATGCAAAACCACTCTGTCATCCCCGCGAAAGCGGGGATCCATAATAGCTATGAACAAAGATAATTGTCTGGATTCCCGCATGCGCGGGAATGACATTCTTGTTCTGTGCCTCTGTGGTTAAATTAGTAACGAAATTAAGATAATTTTGATAAGGAGAAAAGCAATGCAAACAGAATTTTTTCTGGCGACTGTTTTTAATTTAATCATGAACCTGGTTTATACAATTATTGCTCTGTTTATAGGTATTTTTGCACTGAAGATCATCGATAAAAAACTTTTAACCTCCGTCGATCTTGAAAAAGAGTTAAAAAACAACAACATTGCTGTTGCCATCTTTTCAGCAACAATTTTGTTGTTTGTCGCTTTTATTGTGTCTTTCGGCCTAAAAGGTTAACTTAAAATTTCTCATTCTTATGTTTAAAAAAGTTGTCGTAATCATCCCTTTTATCATTGCCTTGTTGTTATATCTTGCACAACAAATCCGCACCACCTTGTTTGAACTCAAGATCGATCACCAGATCGAGGATGCGTTGCGAAGAACTTCTCAGGAACCGGATGTGATTGTCACTGCCGGAAATTATGTTCAAATCCTTCGAAACGGAAATAAATTTGCTGAAAAGCAAATTCACCAGCATTTTCAAAATCGCAGCAGAAATGAAATGACAGCCGGCGTAGCCTATTGGTCTTTTCAAAATAACCCACCGGTAATAGCTTCTGCATTCGGAACTGATTATCTGCACCATTTTGTCAATCACTATTTAGTCGGCTATGCACCATTTAAGACCGATAACTTATGGATGCCTCATTATACGATCTCTATGCGACTAAAATACCAGCTGGATGCTCAGCAATATGGTGGTTTTAAGGAGGTGTGGCAAAATTCCAGAGAGGCCTTTATCAATACAAGAGGTGATTGTGAAGATCATGCACTGGCTCTTACCGATTGGTTGATTGAAATGGGCATTGATGCCCGGGTTGCCCTTGGAGATTATAAAAATGAGGGGCATGCCTGGGTGGTGGTTTTTCTTGAAAATGGGGTGTTTTTATTAGAATCAACCAGTAAACAAAAAATGAGAAGCTGGAGCCATTACCCCCTGGCAAAATTTGAGAAAAACTATCACCCGAAATTTATGTTCAACAGGGATTACTTTTGGATAAATACGGGAAGTAGCTTTACAACGCGTTATGAAGGCAATAATTGGGTAAAAGTGTCCCGATTCTTCAGAGGAGAAAGAGCTAGGCCAGGGGGATAAATATCTTGTGTCCAACTTAGAAAATATATAATTTGGCTTATTCAGCTCTAAAAAATGTCCCTAAAATTTATTATTTTAGATTTTGGATAATAAGTCATTGTCCGCGAATTACACGAATTTTCACGAATTATTCAAAACATAAAATCAATAAATTAATTCGTGTAATTCGAGTTCATTCGTGAGAATTCGTGGATTAAAACATTCTATATAGATGCAATTCTCTCTATTACAGGATCAATAATGACGGTGACTTCAATTGGTGTCGATATATGTGATATTCAGCGGATCGGAAACTTAGAAGAAAATCAGGGCATGCGGTTCCTGCAAAAAGTTTTTACTGATCAGGAGATTGAGTACTGCGCACCAAAAACATCAAAACATGCTTCCTATGCTGCCCGATTCGCGGCGAAAGAAGCTTTATTAAAGGCACTCGGGACAGGATTAAGAGACGGCTTCCTGTGGAAAGATATTGAAGTAAATAATGACGAATTGGGAAAACCCTTTTTTAAATTTTATGGAAAAACCGCTAAATTCATTTCTGACCGTCATGTTCATTTATCTATTTCACATACCGACCGCGATGCCATTGCCTTTGTCGTAATCGAAGGAGAACCCTTTTAACATGATAAAAATTGTATCGAATGAACAAATGAGATTAATGGATACTCATACCATTGAAAGCCTGGGCGTTCCGGGAATCGTTTTGATGGAAAATGCCGGGCGACAATCTTATGAATTTATTCTCGAATTTATGTCGGAACTGAACATCAACGGAAGGATTGATATTTACTGCGGAAAAGGTAATAATGGCGGTGATGGCTATGTTATTGCCCGACATTTCTACAATAATGGATATCCGGTTCATATTCTCTCAGTCGGAAATCCGGAAAATTTGACAGGTGATGCTAAAACCAATTACCTCATCTGCAAAAATTACAAGATTCCTCTTGAAATTATCGAATCAAACGAACAATTGCGACAATATCATAGACCGGGCATTATTGTTGATGCGTTGCTCGGTACCGGTATAAAAGGCAAAGCAAAGGGCTTATATCGAGAAGTTATCGATTTTATAAACAGCCTCGGTGTCCCGGTCGTTGCAGTTGACATCCCCAGTGGTTTAAACGGAGATTTTCCGACTGTGCCCGGCTCTGCTATCAGTGCCGATTTGACCGTAACCATGGCTTTACCTAAACGTGCTCATATCTTTTTTCCTGCAAAAAAACACGTAGGATTGCTCGAAATAGCAGATATTGGTATGTCCGAAGAGATTAAAAATTCGGATGAAGTTAGTCTAAACCAGATAGAATTTTCTGATCTGAATTTTCCTATGCTGGAAGATGACGCACATAAATATTCATCAGGAAAATTATTTATACTGGCGGGATCTCCGGGGATGACCGGAGCAGCTGCACTTGCAGCATCCGCTGCGCTTCGTACCGGTGTTGGTCTGGTTAATATTGGTATTCCGCAAAACCTGAATCCGGTAATGGAGATAAAAATCACAGAAGGTTTAACAGTACCGCTCGCGGAGACAATTGAAGGGACTGTCGCAAAAGATGCTTTGCCTGGAATTAAAAATAGAATTGACTGGGCAGATGCAGTCGTCATAGGACCAGGTTGTGGAAGAACTGATGAAACATTGGAAACACTCAGGGATAGTATCCAGTATTGTCTGGAAACCGATACGGCAACACTTATTGACGCCGACGGTTTATTCGCTCTCTCTGAAAATACAGATCTTTGTCAACGTCTAAATTCAAACTTTCTGTTAACTCCCCATCATGGTGAGTTTCTGCGCTTAATCTCATCAGGTAAAGAAAAATTACATGCGGAACCCTGGCAATGCCTCGAGGATTTTCTTAAAGATAAAGAAGTGACGGTTAATTTGAAGGGCGCCCCTTCAATGGTCGCTATCCCCGGGGGACAAATCTATGTAAATCCTACCGGTAATGCTTCTCTGGCAAAAGGGGGGAGTGGTGATGTCCTGGCTGGCATTATTGGTGGTCTGATGGCCCGGGGATTGGATCCTGCGGAGGCAGCAATAACCGGAAATTATATTCATGGAGAAGCGGCAGATTTATTACTCTCCACACAGGCGGCCATTTCTATCCTGCCATCTGATTTACTGGATGTTTTACCCGAATTGTTGGATTTCGATGTATAGTTAAAGACTAAACATTAAATCGCATCGTTAAAACATCTCCATCCTGTACAATGTAATCTTTCCCCTCCAATCGGAGTAATCCCTTTTCTTTACAGGTCTGAAAGCTACCAAGTTCAATCAGCGTCTCATAGGGAACAACTTCTGCTCTGATAAATCCCTTTTCCATATCCGTGTGAATTGTACCAGCGGCTTTTTGTGCTGTGTCGCCTGATCTGATTGTCCAGGCCCGACTTTCTTTCTCCGAACCGGTAAAAAAAGAAATAAGACCCAATAATTCATAAGATTTATGAATCAATTTATGTGTTGCCGGTTCTGTAATGTGTAGATCCTCCAGAAAAGCTTTTGCATCATCCTCATCAAGCTGAGAAATTTCCTTTTCAATTTCTGCACTGAGGGCTGTTATTGCACATTTTTCGCCAAGACAAGGTTTTAATTCATTTATTAATGATTCACTTTGATCAATATCCGATTCAGCAATATTTAATACAAACAAAACAGGTTTTGCACTGAGAAACTGGAATCCTTTTATGATCAACAATTCATTTTCATCCAGATCCAGTTCTCTTATAGGTTTCTCTTCCTCCAATATTGTACGACACTTTTCTAAGACTTTGAGTTCCCTTTTTTCAGATTCCTCTTGAGTTTTCATGACCAGTTTTTCAAGCTTTTCGACACGGTTTTCGACGATTGCGAGATCATTTAGCAAAAATTCACTGTTTATATAATTAATATCGCGTTGTGGATCTATGTTACCCATGGGATGAGGATGCATGTCATTCTCAAAATTGCGTATCATGACCAGGATTAACTCAACGAGTTTTAGATTTGCTAAAAATTGTGGGGGTAATCCTGTTCCTTTATGCCCCTCCTTTTCCAATCCGGACACTTTAATGTACTCAATCGTTGCCGGAACCTTTTTTTGGCTTTTTAATACATCTGTTATTTTATCAAGCCTTTTATCGGGGATCTGTACAACACCTTGCTCAGCTTCGCTTTTGTATTTACCTGAAGAATCGGCTTTTTTATGTGCTAAAAGCGTATCAAATATTGTAGATTTTCCAGAATATGGCAGACCGACTATTCCAATTTGCATTATTTCTCCAATAAAAAAAAAGCAGGATTTTATCTATCCTGCTTTTTTAATAAATTTTCTTTATGAATTCAAGTGGTTTATTGTTAATTCTTAATTTTAACCACGGAGACACAGAGAAGGCACAGAGAACACATAGTTTTTTTATTTAGGTACCGTATTGATCAACATCTAGTTATTAGGCAATGATATACCGTTGGGATAAAATAGTTAATATAACTCTGTGACCTCTGGACCTTCTCTGTATCTCTGTGGTTAAAAAATTTTTTTTAGATCAAATCTTTAAGAGAATCGAGGGTGGGGTTGATATAGACCTGACCTTTAATCTCAAGAGTGGGTACGATTTTTTTACCGCCACAAAGTTGTTTTAATCGCTCAAATGCCTGTGGATCGTTATCTACATTATGTACTTCATAGCTCACATTTTCTTGCTCGAAAAAAGTCAACATCGCTTTGCAATCATAACACCAGTCAGCGGAGTACATTTTCACAAATTCCATAATACCCCTCCTTTTATTTATTTTCTCTCCTTACCCAAACGTTCACGGGTGATACGGGCAACGATACCCGCCAGAAAAAGTAATCCCACCAAATTTGGAAAAGCCATAAGAGCATTACCGATATTACCCACATGCCAGACTATGTTTAGATAATCAAAGCTTTGCCCGGCGATCGGCGTAACAATAGCCCCAAAAAACAGAAAAGTTATAAATATATAACGATAGGGCATAATAACTTTATTTCCGCCAAAATATTCAATACATTTTTCACCGTAATAGGACCATCCCAGTAAGGTTGTGTATCCGAAAACAAATGATGCAACAGCGATAATTGTACCGCCCAAACCAAAAGGAATAACAGAATTAAATGCTTTTTGAGTAACAAGGATACTGGTAATATTATCAGTCGCTCCTAACCCTTGCCAGGCTTGTGTTTGCATGTATGCTCCGGTTAAGACGATTGTCAGTGTTGTCATTGAATTTACCAGAATTGTATCGATAAACACGCCGGTCATTGCGATCAAACCATTTTTTGTAGGTTCTTCTGAAGTCGAAGCACCTTGTGCAATAGCCGCCGAACCGAGTCCTGCTTCATTGGATAATAATCCTCTGCTCACACCATTCTGAATGGCCAGGCCAACTGTTGCGCCAACCATCGGTTGTAAGCCGAAGGCTGATTTAAATATAACTATGAACGCATCCGGAATTCTTTCGATGTTTAAAACTATAACAATTAATGCAAAGAAAATATAAAAGATTATCATCGCAGGAACTAACTTCTCTGACACATGTCCAATCTTTTTGATCCCACCTATGATCACCATTCCGACGAGTATCGCGATGACAACACCAATGACAATATAATATAGAAAAGGGGCCTGTTCTCCTGCGACACCGCCATGAAAAGCACGATTAAACGTATTAGCCAGAGAAGCAGTCATTGAATTTGATTGAGCCATGTTTCCCGTACCGATCAGGCAGGCGATCGCTCCAAAAAGTGCGAAGGCACCACCCAGCCAGCGACCCACTTTTTTATTTTTTAAACCGTTTTTTACATAATACATTGGCCCACCGGCCATCGTACCATTTGGAGCAATTTCTCTGTACTCTACACCAAGAAAACCTTCGGCATATTTTGTTGCCATTCCGAAAATCCCGGCAATCCACATATATACCGGTGCTCCCGGGCCACCAATTGCAATCGCTGTTGCCACACCGGCAATATTACCATTACCAACCGTTGCCGCCAGTGCGGTCATTAAAGCAGCAAAGGGTGATATATCACCTTTGCCTTTTTCAGATCGCGACTCCTTGGCGAAAATTAGCTTGAGTGAGTGCCAAAAATGGGTGAATTGTAATCCACGGGTGCGAATCGTCAGGAAAATGCCGGTAATCAGAAGGAGCGCTATCATCCCCGGCCCCCAGAAGAGCAGGTCTAATTCGTTTGTCCAGTATAAAAGCCAGTCAAAAAAACCCATGTGTTTTCCTTATTATTAATTAGACGGGATAACAGGATTGACAGGATGACATACTAAAAGTAAATGCCTTATAAAATAATCCTGTTTATCCAGTTATCCTGTCTAAAAAATCTTCAATCAAAAATCCCAAACAGATTTAGTAAAATCATGAAAATGACAATCGGTATAAAATATTTTATCATAAAAATCCATAATGACTTTGTTTTTGCAAATGAAGGTGAGCCTTCTTCTATTTCTTTGGCGGCACTTGAGCCTCCCCATACCCAACCGACAAAAATTGATAGCACGAAGGCCCCAAAAGCCAGGGAGAAATCGCCCCATATAAAACTCATATGTCCTAAGAAATCCGGTGAGGATAATCGTGCCGGAAGAAGAGAAAAATCACTAAAAAAATTGGACGCTCCTTGTGAAAGAGCCGAAGGTATACCGATTATATAAGTAAAAAGAGCCACTCCCCATACAATTTTCTTGCGAATCGCTTTCTTTTCATCAACAATATAGGCAACGGGAACCTCCAATAAAGAAATCGTCGAGGTCAGTGCAGCTACAGAGAGTAATATAAAAAAGAATGTTCCGACCACTAATCCACCCGGCATTTCTGTGAACAGTTTTGGAAAGACAACAAAAACCAGCGAAGGGCCCGCAGAGGGGCTTTCCCCCATTGCAAACAATGCCGGAAAAATAATCAAGCCGGCCATGATAGCAATTAAAGTATCGAACAATCCGATAAAAAAGGCGGAATTGATCAAATTTTCCTTTTTAGAAACGTAGCTGCCGTATGTGATCATTAGTCCCATTCCTAAACTCATTGAAAAAAAGGCCTGTCCTAATGCTGCAAGCATTGTTCGTCCGGTGATTTTTGAAAAGTCGGGTTGTAAGTAAAAAGCAAGTCCTCTCCCAGATCCTTCGAGCGTGTTCGAGTATATGATTAATCCAATTAGTAGAATAAAAAGTATCGGCATTAGGATTTTTGACCAGCGTTCGATACCCCCTTCAACACCACCATAGACAATCAGCGTTGTTATAAACATAAACACTGCAAATAAAAAAAGTACCATAAATGGATCCGATACAAAATCGCCAAACTCACCAACAGTTCCGGAAATCATCTTGAAAATATATCCAAACGTCCAGCCAGCGATGACGCCATAAAAAGAAAGTATACCAACTCCGGTTAAAACACCCAATAAACCGACCAATCGCCAGGGTGAATGAGGCCTTATCGTATCTATTGCTCCTACCGGATTTTTTTGAGAATACCGTCCCAGCGCCAGCTCAGCAAACATATAGGGCAATCCAATTATGATAACAAAAACAATATACATTAATACGAAGGCAGCACCTCCGTTTTCACCAACGACATAAGGAAAACGCCATATATTTCCTAATCCGATTGCTGAACCAGCCGCAGCAAAAATAAAACCTATCTTTGAACTCCATTGACCACGATTCACATCCATGGAGTGTTCTCCTCAAATATTTAATTAAGTTGAAGACTTTTTAGTGGTTTGAAGCGGCAATATAATAAAAATCTTAATATAAAATCAGGAAAAAACAATATTTCCTTGAAGCATGGGAAGAAAATTGTCTACTTTGCAGGTTTGAATTCGTATGAAATAGTGAAAGAATAGTGTTATATTTATGTTTTAATGTTGAATCCGAAAGACAGACTTAAAATATTAGATTCCCGCTTTCGCGGGAATGACAGTTTCGACAAGAGGAAATGTTTTGATTTATTTAGACCATGCTGCAACGACACCATTAGATCCTGCCGTTATTTCCGTTATGGAAAACATTCATCATACCTGCTATGCGAATCCTTCCAGTATACATTCATTAGGTCAGCAAAGCAAAGTGCTACTGGAGAGTTCACGGAAGACGATAGCCAATTCTATTGGGGCAAAAACGTCGGAAATTGTATTCACCAGCGGGGGAACTGAGGCCAATAATCTTGCTCTTATTGGAGCAGCAAAGGCCAACAGAAACTCAGGAAATCATATCATTACTTCCAAAGTCGAGCATCCTGCCATTTTGGAAACCTGTAAATTTCTCTCTGAAAATGGATATCGTATCACCTATATTGATGTTGATTTGAATGGCATGCTTGATCTAAACCAATTGCATGAGGCTATTTGTAATGAAACGATACTGATCTCTTTGATGATGGTAAATAATGAAACCGGATGCCTCTTACCTGTAAATGAAGTCGCTGAAACGACAAAGGAAAAGGATATTATCTTTCATAGTGACGCTGTCCAGGCATTTGGAAAAATTGATATCGATATGACTCATCTGAATGTCGATCTGTTGACACTGTCTGCCCATAAAATCTATGGACCAAAGGGCTGTGGTGCCTTGTACATCCGCCAGGGAACAAAAATCGAGAGTATTTTATATGGGGGGGCTCAGGAAGCAGGAAGACGAGCCGGTACAGAAAATTTAGGCACAATAGCCGGTTTTGCTGAGGCTGTAAATCAGCTGAAAAAGCATTCAACATCCTTCCGTTCTCTGCAGGATTTAGGCCGGTTGTTTGAAAAGATGCTAAAAGATGAATTCAAAAATCTGGAAATTAATGGTGAAAATACCCAGCGGGTTGCCGGTTTATCGAATGTTTATTTTCCTTTTATGGCGGGCGATTCTCTTTTAATGAATCTGGATTTACACCAAATTGCTGTATCGACTGGATCTGCCTGCAGCTCAGGATCACATAAAGCCTCTCACGTTTTAAAGGCAATGGGTTATGATGAGCAACGCGTAAATAATTCATTGCGTTTTTCACTGGGAAGAGGTACAACGAAGGATGAAATATTAACTACTGTAGATGTGTTAAAGAAAATCTACAATAATATTAATAATGAAAGCGCTGCGCCGCCGCGAAAGATTTATTAGTCCTTTGCGTCTTTGCGGTTAAAAACAGTTAGCTCATATGATACAAGAAGATGAAATAACCGGAAAAGCATATGATTCGCGTTTAATGAAACGCCTGCTTTCATATGCTGCTCCTTACCGAAAACTGATATTTACAGGAGTATTATTAACTCTTCTGACTGCCTTTCTTCAATTGGCCGGCCCCTATCTGACAAAAATGGCCATTGATAAATATATTGCACAAAAACAGCTTTCTGGTTTGTATTACATTCTGGTCATTTACTTTTTTGTTATTATTTTTCTTTTTCTCACCCAATACGCTCAGATCTATATCACACAATATTTTGGACAAAAATTAATGTTTGATATTCGTTCCAAAATATTTCGTCACCTCCAATCATTATCTCTTTCTTTTTTTGATAAAAATCCCGTTGGCCGCCTGATGACACGGGTAACATCTGATGTGGAAGCTCTAAATCAAATGTTCACTCAGGGAATCGTATCAATTTTTGGTGATATTTTCTTGCTCCTTGGTATTATCGGAGCTCTATTATATCTGGATGTTCGGTTGGCTCTATGGGTTTTTATAGTTATACCTCTTCTCTTTATTGTTTCTTTTTTATTTCGGCTTAAAGTGAGAGAAGCTTTTCGTCTTATTCGTAAATGGGTTTCCAGAATTAATACATATGTTCAGGAAAATATTACTAACATGTCGATTGTTCAGATTTTTAACCGGACCGAGAAAAACTTTCAGACATTTTCCGAGATCAATTTTGAACACACAAAAGCACATGTTAAAACAGTTTTCTATTTTGCCCTTTTCTATCCTGTTATTGAGTTTATAGGTGCATTTGCGATTGCGCTGGTTATCTGGCGTGGAGGTATTTTCAAACTTGAGGGATTAACCACATTTGGCGCTTTGGTTGCCTTTATCCAATACGCCCAGATGTTTTTTCGTCCCATCAGTGATTTATCCGAAAAATACAATATACTTCAGCAGGCAATGGCTTCTTCAGAAAGAATTTTTAAATTACTCGATACGCCAATAAATGTAGAAAATCCGCCAAATGGGATCGGTAAAGATAATATTGATGGTAAAATAGTTTTCAAAAACGTCTGTTTTGCTTATAATGAACCTGAATATGTTTTAGACAATATTTCTTTTCTTCTTACGCCGGGAGAAAGTGTCGCCATTGTTGGACATACAGGTGCCGGAAAAACAACACTGATAAATATTCTCGGTCGTCAATATGATATTCAAAGGGGAGATATCCTGATTGATGATATCTCATTAAAAAACTGGGATCTGAATTCTCTGCGCAGTCAAATAGCGGTAGTTTTGCAGGATGTTTTCCTTTTTTCAGGAACTGTAGCCGATAATATTCGACTTGGGAATGAACATATATCTGATGACACAGTCGTTTGGGCGGCAAAGCAGGTAAATGCCCACGAATTCATAGAAAAATTACCAAATACCTATGAAACGTTGGTAAAAGAGAGAGGTGTCACGCTTTCAATGGGTCAGAAGCAGTTAATATCTTTTGCCCGTGCCCTGGTTATAAATCCAAGAATTCTTATTCTTGATGAGGCCACATCAAGTGTAGATACTGAGACAGAACTCCTGATACAGGAAGCCCTTGCAACATTAATGCAAAACCGGACATCACTAATTATTGCCCATCGTTTATCGACGATCAAACATGTTGATAAAATTATTGTCATGCATAAGGGCAGTATTCGTGAATTGGGGACGCACGAAGAATTACTTGAACAGAAGGGGCTTTATTATCAATTATATCAGTTACAATATAAGTCGCAGGAAAAAATATTGGCATAATAAAAGGGCGTTACCCCAAGGTAACGCCCTTTTATCTTACTTAACACCGGCAATCTCTTCCAGCATATCAAGGGTTAATGATTTTGGTCTTTCAATTGCTTGACCCAGGGCTCTATCCCAAACGATATTCGAGAGAACACCCATCGCTCTTCCAACTCCAAACTGAACCGTATAGAAATCATATTCCCTTACTCCATAGTGCCATTGGATAACGCCCGAATGCGCATCAACATTTGGCCATGGATTTTTTGCTTTACCCTGTTCTTCCAGAATCGGCGGAACCACATCATACAAGAGACTGACAACTTTGAAAATCGGATCATCCGGTAGATGTTTTAAAGCAAATTCACGCTGTGATGTATAGCGGGGGTCTGTTTTCCTTAAAACCGCATGTCCGTATCCAGGAATGACCTGACCTGAATTAAGTGTTTCCCAGACAAATTTATGCATGTCGTCTTTCGTGGGATTATCACCAACTTTTTTCATCATCTCCTGAATCCATCTCAGAACTTCCTGGTTTGCCAGTCCATGCAGGGGGCCGGCTAGCCCGTTTAAACCTGCAGAAAGAGCATAATAGGAATCGGACAAAGTTGATGCGACGAGATGTGTCGTATGTGCACTGACATTTCCGCTTTCATGATCACTGTGAAGAATAAAATAGAGTCTGGATAGCTCATCATAGGGAGAATCGACTCCCATCATGTGGGCATAATTTTTACCATAATCCAGAGAAAAGTCAGGATCAATCGGGGAATCGTCTTTATATTTGTAGCGATAGATATATGCAGCAATTGTATGCAGTTTTGCAAAAAGGTTAAGCGCATCTTCATACATCGGATCCCAATAATCAAATTTGCTCATACCTTCATGATATCTTTTTACAAATTCAGACTCTTTCTGAAGAGCCAGAATTGCTATCGAAAACATTGTCATAGGGTGTGTCTCATTGGGTAGAGCCCGCAATGTATCCCATACATAAGCCGGTACTTCCCCTCTTCCTGCCAGATCTTTTATAACCTCCTGCACCTGATCCTCGGTCGGAACTTCTCCGGTCAAGAGAAGATATAAATGTCCTTCAACATACGGCATTTCTGCTCCAGGTGCTTTTGGCAATTTTTCAAGCGTTTCGGGGATTGTATAACCGCGGAAGCGGATTCCCTCAAAGGGATCAAGATATGATATATCTGTTGTCAGACACTTGACACCCCGCATGCCGCCAAAAAACTGGCTTATCTTTACTGAGCTAACTTCCGTATCACCGTGTTCTTTCACCAATTTGGTAACTCTTTCGCGCCATACTGGTAAAATTGACGCGATTTTGTCCTTCATTTGGGTCATGGGTGAACTCCTTTCTTTAAAAATGTGTATAATCTAGTAATATGGGATATCGTGGCAAACAATCTAATATAGTTCAAACATTCACATAGCGAAAGAAAAAAATTGATTTTTTTATCTGCTATATCAAGATGTCTCGGATTTTGATGCTTTTTTAGACTCAGTTTTCGCTGTTGGCTTGGATGTGCTTGGTTTTTTATTCTTATAATCTGTGATATAAAATCCGGATCCTTTAAATATCAATCCCGTGCCACCTGATATCTTGCGTTGCACTTTCCCGTCACACTTTGGACAATGCGTAATCGGTTCTGAGGCGATGCTCTGGAATTCTTCAAATTCAAAATTACATTCAGTACAGTAATACTCATATGTTGGCATATATGCTATCCATTTAATTCCGTATAGAGATGCTAAATTTACAAAACAACCAAAAATAATTGCAACTTTTCATTCATCCCTCTTTCATCGTCAGATTTTTTTAACCGCAAAGAACGCAGATTGTTATCGTGGGGCGTAGTGCGTAGAGCGACGCATGATCCTTGCCCTACGCTCTACGCCCAACGCATTACGAAATAATTGAACAAATGCAGGCAACGTTGATGATATCGTCGACGCTGCAACCTCGGGAAAGATCATTATATGGTTTTCTTAATCCCTGAATGATAGGGCCAATTGCCTCTGCTCCCCCAATGCGTTGTGCAATTTTATATCCGATATTCCCGGCATCTAAATCTGGAAAGATATACACATTGGCCTTGCCGGCTACAGGACTTTCCGTCGCTTTCTTTTTTGCCACTGACTCCAGAAAGGCAGCATCAAATTGTAGTTCACCGTCAATATTCAAATCTGGCATTTTATCTTTTACCAGTTGTGTCGCTGCTACTACTTTGTCAATATCCTCATGAACAGCACTTCCTTTTGTAGAAAATGAGAGCATTGCAATATTCGGAGATTCATTAACCAATCGCTCATGTGTCTGTGCGCTACTTATGGCAATGCTTGCTAATTGATCCGGATCAGGGGCAGGAATTACCGCACAGTCAGCAAAAGTCAGAATTTTACCTTCTTTTAGTGCCATGATAAAAGAGCTGGAAACAACTGATACATTTTCAGCCAATCCGATGACTTGAATGCCTGCTCTCAAAACATTACCTGTTGTATTTATTGAGCCGGCGACGGCCCCGTCAGCGAGGCCTTCTCGGACAACAAAAGCGCCAAAAAATAAAGGGTCTTTCATGGTGGAATCAGCATCATCACGGCTAATATTCTTATGCTTTCTTACTTCATAGAATTTTTCTGCCCATTCGCGATGATAGGGAGAAAATTCCGGGTTCATTATTTCAATATTTCCCAAATCAACACTCAATTTTCCGGCAATTTCATTGATTTTTTCAGGACTGCCCAGCAATATTGGTTTTACCAACTTTTCTGAATTCAAATAATCTGCTGCTTTAATTACACGCTCTTCCTCCCCTTCAGGAAGGACAATTGTTTTCACATTGGCTTTGGCCAATTCTCTGAATTGCTTAATAATGTCCATATTATTATATCTCCATTTATAAATCTCAAATATCGGGTGGGCACTGCGATCCGCCCCTACAGTTTTTCTGTTTATTGATTATCTTAAAAATCACTGGTATGGCACGCCATGCCCCTACAATAGTAAAATTTTAATTGTCCCCCAGTATATTATATGTGGTTTTATACAAACATCTCAGGTCGATTATCTGGTATTTCACGTTTGACAATTGACATCTCTTGTCTTGCGTCTAGCTTCTAGCGTCTCGCGTTTTATCATTCACTTGCGGAATTTCTCCTTCAATTTTTCTGCAACCAAAGGAGTAACCAGTTTTTCGACATTTCCACCAAATTCCGCCACTTCGCGAATGATTGATGAATTCAGATATGTATATTTTTCATTTGGCATTAGAAAAACCGTAGTGATATTCTTATTTAAACGGCGGTTCATTAATGCCATTTGAAATTCAAATTCAAAATCTGAAACAGCTCTTAGGCCCCTGATAACAGCAATAGCGTTGTTCTTCTGTGCGTATGAAACCAATAATCCCTCAAAACTATCGGCAGAAACATTGGAAATATGATGGGTTGCATCTTCAATAAACACTGTTCTCTCTTCAACGGAAAATAAGGGCGACTTTTTAGTATTACGGGCAATTGTTACGAGAACTTTATCAAAAATTTTTGCCGCTCGTTCAGTTATATCCAGATGACCATTTGTAAACGGATCAAAAGTTCCAGGATAAATCGCAATTCTATCAGACATTGTTTGCCTCCTTGATGATAAAAGATAATAAACTGCGCCCAACTTTTTTTTGTTTTATCAAGGTATAAGGAACTTGGTTGATTTGAAAAATATTAGTGATTTCATGATGAAGCACCAATAGTCCGTTTTTTTCAAGACAATTACCACCGATTATCTTATTAACCAGTTGTTGTAGTGCTGGATATTTAAACGGTGGATCTGAAAAGACTACCTGGTATTTTTTTTTACAATTCTCTACAAAAAACAAGGAATCTGATTTTATAATTTCAAAATTATCTGAGCAAATTTGAAGATCGTGTAAATTCTTGTAGAGCACTGTAATCGATGCTTGCTCTTTTTCGACGAAGGTGACATAATCGGCGCCACGACTTAACGCCTCTAATCCTAAACTGCCACTACCACTAAAAAGATCCAGAATGCTTTTGTCAACAATATAGTCCTGCAAAACAGAAAAAATTATTTCTTTGAGGCGATTGGTTATCGGTCGGATGGACAGATCGCTGCCAGCAGAAAGACTTTTTCCCTTAAATTGGCCAGATAAAATTCGCATTCATTCCATCATGTGCAGTACACTACATATAATAATCAACAACAAGCTTCATCATATAAGATGATGATGACATTGTCTGTTGATTTGTCGGCAGCAAAGAAAGTTTGTGAACAGATATATTTTGATTTGAAGATGCAAGTGAATTTATGAGGGATAAACAATTGTTTAAAGATCCTCTTAATTCATATTCATTGCGGTTAATCGTAAATAAATTTTCATTTCTTCGTGAAATTTCACGTTGAGATTTAATTGTAAGCCCTGCCTGTTGCTGTATAGTTGTTGCCCACGCGGAGGGAGATACAATTGAGACCTTTTGTGCAATTGCAGACTGATCTGTATCTATTTGTTTTATATCGATATCATAGAGGGCAAACAGGCCACCTTCACTCCCCGGTCTGTTCACAACCGTTTCCATTTTATATGCATTAATTCTGGGATTATCCTTAATCTTCAAATTAAATTTTGCAAGGGCAGACCGGTCTTTGGCAAATACTTCTAAATCAAGCGAATTTCCATATAACAGAACACTCGAGTACTTGACATTTTCTTTATCGAGTCCTGTCAAAAGATTTACCGCACCTAATTTTTGATTTGTGCTCTTACTAATTTCGACAAGGAAGTTCTGTTTCCGTTCTTCCTGTTCTCTTTGGAGTTTTTCTGCTGCAGTTTCTTCTTTTATCTCCGGTTCGGCAAGATCTTCACTAAAAAACAAACTTGAAATTACAAAATAAACGATTACCAGGGCAGCAACCACGCCTGCACCTATTAATATCGGTTTATAATTTATCCCTTCCTGTTTGTACTCATCCTCATAATCATAAACGGGACGATCTTTAGTTTCCGCTGGAGGTTTATATTCTGGTTCTGGGGGTAGGGCGGTTTCTTCTGCTACATCAAATTTTTCCGGCTCATCCTCAGATGGAAAATCCATTTCGGATATATCAGGTTCTTCCGGAGTTGAAATATCAAACTCATCTATATTTTCTTTATCAGCAGTGGCCGGTTCCGCTTTATCTGCTTCTATTGCCGAAAAAATATCATCTGTAAAGAACTCTTCTCCTGGTGTTCTTTCCCCAGCAGTTTCCGGACCCGGTGAGAACTCTGCGGTTTCATCCTCATTGGACTGTTGTTCCGGTGTGTCTTTTATTTTCTCTTTATCCTCGGGCTTATTGAATAATTCATCGTCATCTCGGAGAATATTATATTTTGCCATTTTTTCCTCCAAACACACTGAAATTATTGATCAAGAACAACACCTATTGATTCCACAAATTTGGATGGTTCCCCCAATGCCGGAAGGGCTGCCTTAAATTTTTCTGATTTTTCAACGTTTTGCAGTGGATCCAATCTAAAAACTGCTACAGACATATTTTTCTGCAACGAATCGATAAACTTTTCATCGATCAGATCCCCATAAAGATAAATCTGCTCAATTTTTACCTGTTTTTGAAACATTTGTTCAAACAAGTTTTCCATTTGTTTTACTTTAGATGTTATTTTAGTTGACCAGTCGTTTTTTTCTGAATCTTTTGTTCCCTTTTGGGCCAATCGATCATAATGTGATGTATAATAATCACCATTCCAAAGAAAGGTACTTTCCAATCTGGATTTTAATACTTTGAAGACTCCTATTAAGCCCTCTGTCTGACCTTGAAGAGAACTGCGGAGTATGGCTTCTGTATTCAATTGATTAATACTCACATCGACCAAATTCAATTCTACTAAATCACTGAGACTTTTTATCGACTTAATTATATTTTTACGGATGGCAATGGTCAGATAATCTGTATAATTGCTGCTTTTAAAGCTGTTTGGTGTTTTATAATAGATGTATCTATCCAGAGGTTCAATCAGACTATTTTTAAGATCCCAGGAAATGAGATCGTTTTCATCATCTTCATCCAAATTATCAGGTATAGCAACGCGTTTTAGGGTGGCCAAATTTGATTCCAGCGAAACAGATAAGTTCTTAAAATCCGTTTCCTCTGAGAGAACTGTAGATTTGAGCATACTGGCAAGAGCATTAATATTTTTATCGGAAAATAATTCAGCTTCATTGTAGGCAAAGGGATATGAAAGGTTGCCAATGCGATCGAGAGTTAATGTTTGATCATTGACCAGGAATCTAGCATAATTTATACTCTCAACACAACAAGCCAGACCGAGATGAGCATGCATAATATACCAATACTAAGAGGAAATTAATTAATTTCCCGATTATTAAATGATTTTACTCTTCCCAACTTTTTTGTCCGGTAGGTCCGTCAATTTTACCAAAATTAACAATTCGTGTCGCAAAGAGACCATAGATTGATTCTTCTTTGCCTTCTGATGCGAAAAGAAATGCATCTTGAAGGTCTTCCTCGATTTTCGTTATTGCAGGTAAAACTGATTCTTTTGGGACAGATTTAATTTGTGCCAGGGCTGAGTTCAAACTTTCAATATGATAGTCCAATGTAAAGGTGTTTCTTCTGATTCCAGACAACAATTCATTAAACTGATTTAATTGCCCAATAAGTTCGACGTGTACACTGTCCAGATTTCCAAAAAAACTATCTCCATAAATCTGTTTGAAAATCCCTATATTGATGAGAGCAGATTCAATTCGATCTTTAATTTCCGCATAAGAATCGCTTTGCGGAACAACATCCGCATAAGATTTTGTATTAAAATATGCATCAAAAACTGCTGTCGTGGGAAGCTTTTCCAGAACAGCCTCGATTTCTTTTGTCTTTATTGTGACCTCAATATTACGGCGATAGCTGGTTTTTATCTGGGGATAAAATCGACGAAGACTATCGACTTGACTCTGATAATTCTCAAATGCATCCATAAAGGCCAATTGACTTATCTCATTTGCCACCGGATCAGCCATTGTTTTTAACTCTTCCAATAATGTTGGATCTTCCACACGTATTCTGGCAGAGTCGTCTGTATTGACAATATATCGCAGCTGATCGCGCGGCGTGTAGAAACTTCTGTCACTAATATTAATCAGTAATGAGTCCGTTTCGCTCATGGCGTATTGGGAATATTCCTCTGTTATAAGAAAATCCGACAGAAATTCAGTATAAACATTCGCTAAATCTGCTGATGCCTCTGCATGTGCTTCTTCACCCATATTTGACAGAAAATATGAAAATCCACTACTGATATCCGTCTGGAAATCTGCAACGCGATCTGAAACACTTGTTAAAGACTTCAGTCTTGAACCTTCCACTTCACCCATCAAATTCGATATTCTTGATGAAAGTGGTTGCCAGATTTGATTCATCGTGTTGAAATCTATAGTTGGTAAACCTCTTGTGATATCCTTTGAAAAAGAACTGGCCAATCGGGCAGCTGACTGAAGAGAGTAGTCGGTAAGGTCACGACGTAATTGCCACATACTATCCAAATCTGTTACAACAACCACATAATTCTCGAATTGTACACCCGAACGCAAAGAGGAAATCTGCATTTTCAATTCTTCTGCTTCTCTGTCGATCTCCTCAATTGTTCGGAAATACCGTTTGTTATTGACAAGGTCTTCTTCTATATTTTTAAGGTTTGATGAAATATCATACAAATTCTTTATCGCAGGATCATTTAAAAATTTTTCCATTGCGTTTTTTAGCCGCGTGGTGTGATTTACCACAATTTGTCTTTTCAGTAAGGCTGAATCATTTTGAACCGTCAAAATCAGCTCTTCATCATTCGTCGGATATATTCCTTTTAGTCCATAAAAATAGCGGTTTGCCTCAAAGATAGTTGACATATTTCCCCGGCTGGTTTCTCTGATCACTTCCTCTTCCTGCCATATTTGACCGGGTAGTATAATGACGATTACCATCGCAACGACTAAAAGAACGATTACGATTTTTAATATAATGGATCCTTTACCATCAACATTAGCCATCACGCCTCCAAGCGATTGAAATTTTTAAAACAAGTATTATAAGGTAGAAACCTGATTTTTTGATGTATTTACGTCTGTCTGAATTAGGTAGAGACGCGATTAATCGCGTCTCTACATTTATCGTAGATACTAAGGTTTGAAGTTAATCAAATCTGTTTTTAATGTCAAACACTTTTCTTCTTTTAATATGGGATAACTCCTAATTTATTAAAGACTTCCAGCAAATGGAAATTGACCGTTACTGAAGAATTACGAAATTATATTGCAACAAAGTCACATTTTTTCTATAATTCATATCCGATTGGGTTTGGATATAGCTTTTGGGGTAATCTTTGAACAGATCGATTTATATTCTTTTACTCTCAGTATTTCTTGTCTCATGTTACCAAAAATCAGAGATAGAAGTCAGTCGAGAAATCAGAAATCTTGAGTTTCAGCGAAGTGCCGATTCACTTGTTTTTAAAAACTACGCTGAAGATGAGAACGCCAACATTCGTATTTTGACTGCGGATGCAATTGCCAAAATTGGCAATCCGATCCATTTATCAATATTGCAAAAACTCTTACAGGACAAAGATCCCCGTGTTATTAAAAAATCTTTCTTTGCTATTGGGCAGCTTCCCAATCAGGATTCCCTACTTCTTTCGTACCTATCGGATAACAAATTTAAAGCCCACCAAAAAGATATCATTCGGGCGCTAGGTAGATCTGAGAGTGACAATGTTCTCAAATTTTTACTAGATAATATAGAATCATTTCCTGATAGCTTAAAGCCTGCCATTATCGAAGCAATTACCTTTACAGCACCTAAAAATTTCAAAAGCCACAAGATCAGAAAATATCTTTCTCACGAGAATACAGATATTAGCGGTACAGCGGCTTATTATTATTCAAGACATCCTCTGCGATCAGCAATCGCTTCTCTAATTGAAGCAAACATTGCTCCGGCCACGTTGTGGGATAAGTATCGTTTAAAGGCGTTGCAAGAAGCGTTAAATAAATATAAGATTCAATATTTAGACAGTACCCTTCATGATTCTCTTAAGGACAGACTGATAACGGATTTAAGAAACAATTCGCTTTCCTGGCAACATCTGCTCTACGAGTTATCGATCATTCAACAGTATCAGGATAGTCTATCATTTAAAATTATAGGCGGATTCTTAACGCATACAAATCCCCATCTTCGCCTGGCGGCAATCAAGGCGATTGCTCAATTTGATACAATCAGTGCAAATTCAATCCTGTTACAAGTCTACCAGGATGCTGACTGGACGGATAAGGGCCATATTATACTCGCCATGGCAAAAGAAAATCCTGAAAGGATCTATTCAATCATTCAGCAAAACCTGGATAAAGGACATACCTACTTCAAACAGCTTCTTCTCAAAAGTCTGGCAAAAATAAATAACAGAATGTCTATTCGACAACTTCGTCAGTTTTTGCTTGTGCCAAATATCAGACTTAATTTAACGGCATTTGATGAACTATCGAAAAAAGGGTATATCGGATATAGTCAGACTAAAAAATTTCTGCTCTCAGGTGATGGGGCCCTTACCACCGTTGCCGCAAACTGGATCGTAAACCACCCTCAATTTGCACGCTTTGAAGATATTCATACGGCCTATACATCGTTTTCGGAAGCGAAGGATATCGAAACATTAGTTTCGCTTTTGCAGGCAATGAGGTTTGTAGCTTCCGAGGAATCATACCGTTTTTTTCAGGAGATTTATTCAAATACAACATCATCAGTGATCGCAAAAGAAATAGGAGAGAGTCTCACAGCTGCAAATATCAGTGTACCAGAGAGGATAGATGCTAAATTTGACCTGTTTGTTCCCGAAGATATAATCATACAGAGTGAACCAATTGACATAACCATTGAAACTACCGGAGGTTCCATAGATATAGAACTCTACCCGGATGTTGCTCCTGCCACAGTATCCAATTTTTTATATCTGACCCAAAAAGGCTTCTATGACAACATCATTTTTCATCGTGTTGTCTCTGATTTTGTCGTACAGGCTGGAGATCCAAGAGGAGATGGTTGGGGAGGGCCCGGCTATGTTATACCATGTGAATATAGTGATCTTTCCTTTGAGCGTGGAACCATTGGAATGGCCACATCCGGAAAGGATACCGGTGGCAGCCAGTTTTTCATTTGCCATTCGGAACAGCCTCATTTGAACGGACGATATACAATCTTTGGCAAAGTCCGCGAGGGTATGGAAGTTGTCGATTCAATTGGTATCGAGGATAAGATAATCAAAATAATCATTCAAAACTGAGGGGATATCATGAAACCTTTATTTCTAACTGTGGTCATTATCTGCATTTTTTCACTAACGGTCAGCGCTGAAAATGACGTCACATTGCTTATCGCCAAAGGCGACAGTCTTTTCAACTTGCTGGATGATAATGGTGCATTAAATCAGTATGTTGCTGCCCTGGATATCGATTCTATGAACTATGAGGCCAACTGGAAAGCTTCCCGTGCTTTTACCGATGTCGGCGAAACGATCGAGGATGATGACGAAAGAGCTGAATTCTATTTAAAGGGCAGCAAGCTCGCCAGAAGAGCAGTCAACATTGACAGTACACGAGCAAAAGGTCATTTGTACCTGAGTATTGCATTAGGAAGAGTTGCCCTTGATGCCGGAGCTAAAGAGAGAATTAAACTGTCAAAAGAAATTAAAAAAGAAGTTGATCTGGCTATCAAATATGATCCTAATGATGATGCTGCCTATCATGTTCTGGGAAGATGGAATAGAAAATTATCAAACCTGAGCTGGATTGAAAAAGGATTTGCTGACATGTTTCTCGGTGGGGTTCCGGAAGATGCCAGTGAAGAAAATGCCGTCGCTGCTTTCAAAAAAGCCATCGAACTAAAACCAAATCATATTAATCATCATCTTGAATTGGGAATTACCTATGAAATGATGGGTTTGGAGGAAGAAGCCAAGCAGGAATTTCAAATTTGTCTCGATCTGCCACCGTCTGACAGTAAAGATGGCAAGTATAAGGCGCAGGCTAAAGAATATTTAGAGGATTTAGAATAAGTTGAACTTTGGAATTTCTTTTGATTTCTGGAACACATTATTCGGTAATGGAGATGAGCCCGAGAGATATCAGCGGCGGTTAGATTATTTTTATGATGTTATTTCATCGTATAGAAACACAGATCAAGCCTCGATAGAGAAGGCTTTTCGTGCATCAACAAAGTTTTTTATTCACGAATGGCAAAATAATTACCGTACGCCATCTGCCCCTGAACGGATTCAGTATATGGCAGACTTCTTATCAGTAGATATTAAAAAGTCTGATATCGAAAAAACTGCGGATTTTTTTGGTCGACTCATATTCAGTATTCCTCCGGAAGTTAATTCGGATGATTTGAATATAGTCCGCCAATTGTCTGAACAATACCCGTTAGGTCTCATCTCCGATACTGGTTATATCTCCGGAAACTTCATTCGCAAGTTTCTGACTGAACATAATCTTATTTCACATTTCACCTCACTTGTTTTTTCGGACGAACAACAACATAGCAAACCCCATCATTCCCTTTTTGAACGAACCTGTCAAAATTTAGAGATTTCCTGTTCAAAACTTATTCATATCGGAGATTTAGAAAAAACTGATATAAAAGGTGCACGTAAAGCCGGCAGTTTCGCTATTAAGTATACCGGATGGAGTGATAACACGTCGGATCACTCAATGGCAGATTATATTCTTCGTGATTATCAGAGTATCAAAAAGACGATTGATCACATTGTGAATAGCTAAAACATATTTAAAGAAGTGTAAATAGAGGTCGAATTATTTTAATGAAAATCAGTGTTCCGGAGGCTATATTGTGTTAAAAAAACTATGTGCAATTGTTCTTGTTATCATTGTCTCTATTGCTCAGGCACAAGAAGCAAAAATGAATATTGCTGTTATCGATCTTGATCCAACCGGCATCTCTAATAATGAAGCACAATTTTTGTCTGACCGTCTGCGGACAGAACTCTTTGAAACCGGTAAATTTCAGGTTGTCGAAAGAGAAAAAATGAATACTATTCTGAAAGAGCAGGGATTTCAGCAATCTGGATGTACCACCGTTCAATGTGCAATTGAAATCGGTCAATTATTAAATGTCACAGTGATGGTAGCAGGTAGTATCGGAAAAATTGAAGAGATATATTCCTTGAGCATCCGAATGATAGATGTTGAGACCGGGGCGATTGTCCGCACAGCAACTCGTGATTATGAAGGAAAATTGAGTGAAATTTTGACTGATGTTATTCCGGAAATATCCCAGGAACTTGCTGAAGTAAAGTCTGATGATACAGCTGCTGGGGAAGAAGAGATTCCTGTATCAGAAAAGAGAGAAGAGGATTTTAACCACTGGGGAATTTTACTTAAACTCGGTTTCTCATTTTTAAATTATACAAACGATGTGAATGATGCCATTAAAGACCTGGATCCGGCTACACAAGCTCTTTTTGATGAAATATCAAATCATTCAAATATTGGTCTTGAAGTTCGCTATGCTTTATCTCAACGCTGGAAACTTAAGTTGGGACTTGTATCTGAGAATCTGCTTTCCACATGGAAATTTTCATATAATGTCTTCATTTTATCGCAACAGGCACGTTTTGATTTTGAACGTGACTATCAATTTATTACATCATATTTAGGTGTAAATTATTCATTGTGGCAAAGATTGAATGTCTATGATATATACATTGGTGTGGATATCGGATCGACCTTATTAAATGTGAATACAAAAACAGCAACGGACATTATAAACGGTAGCTCTGTGGATAATGATGAGTCATTTGAAGAAAACACCTTTTCCTGGAAATTTTCCCTCGGTGGAATTTATTATCTGAGCTCCCGGTTTTCATTAGGATTTGAAATGGGGCTGAAAGGCGCCGGAAAGTTTGATCTTACAAGTCAGCTAACAGACGCGAATGATGAACCCTTTGATATTTCTAGAGAATTAGATTCGGGCGGCTTGCAACTGGCCATCTTTATAGGTTATCATTTTTAGTATATTTATTTATGTTTTTGACAGATTTAACCCAACAAGCTTTCTTTCCTACCAGGATAAACTTTCAAACCTTCAGCTAAAATATTCATCGCCTTTTTGATGTCCTCAACTTTTAAAACATAGGCAATTCTTACTTCATCCTTACCAGATTCCGGATTTGAATAAAAACCGTTGCCTGGTGCAACCATTGTTGTTTCACCATCGACATGAAAATCTGTCAGCAACCACTGGGCAAATTTATCGGCATCATCGACAGGTAAGCGGGCAATCAAGTAAAAAGCTCCCTTCGGATTAGGAGCAATGACACCCGGAATTTTATTTAACGCTGATACCATTACATTTCTGCGTTCGGTATATTCTTTAAGAACATCATCAAAATATTCATCGGGGGTATCGATGCCTGCTTCAGCGCCCAGCTGTTCCAGGGTCGGTGGACACAAACGGGCCATTCCAAACTTTAATGCCGTATTTGTTATATCATGATTTTTGGATATAACACATCCAATACGGGCACCACAAGCAGAATATCTTTTGGAGATACTATCTAACAAAATCGTGCGATCTTCAATTCCTGTCAAATGCATCGCACTGACATGCTTCAGTCCATCATAGCAAAACTCCCGGTATACTTCATCTGCCATCAGAAATAGATCATATTCTTTAACAATGTCACGTAGTGCTTCCAGCTCTTCTCTTGAGTATACATATCCTGTTGGATTATTGGGATTACAAATCAATATTGCCCGTGTTCGATCCGAAATTTTTTCGCGTATGGAATCAATCGGAGGGAGCTGAAAATCATCCTCTATTTTAGATGTGATCGTCACAATCTTTGCGGCAGACTCAATCGCAAAACCATTGTAGTTCGTATAAAACGGTTCAGGAACAATAATCTCATCACCAGGATCGGTTATCGCCATCATAGCAAATATAATAGCCTCACTCCCGGCTGTGGTAACAATGATATCATCCAGTTCCAAAGAGATATTATATCGCCTATAATACTCAATAAGTTTATTTCTGTAGGATGTCAGGCCTCCTGACGGACCGTATTCTAGTACTTTTCGTCCATGATTTTCTATCGCTTTCCAATAAGTTTCCGGCGTATGGATATCAGGTTGACCAATATTTAAATGATAGACGTGCCTCCCCATTTCCTTTGCTCTGTCGGCCATGGGTACCAATTTACGAATCGCTGATGAGGGCATCGATTGACCACGTTCAGATAAACCAGGCATAATTCTTTCCTTAATATACATTCATTAAATTATACTAAAATGTTAGTTTTCCAAATAGTAATATATAGACACAAATATTAAATTCCAAATGCCTTAAATATTTTTAAAATACTCACAATATGAGTTTATGAGACAGGTGTGGCATGAAGGATTCCTTGCCTGACAGACTTTCCGGCCATGCCATATCAGCCAGTGGTGGGCATCAGACCAGTCTTTTTGTGGTATATTTTTCATAAGATCGTCCTCTGTTTTGCGCACATCTTTAGAATCAGCTAAACCAATCCGATTGGAAACCCGAAAAACATGGGTATCTACGGCGATCGCTTTAAAATCTGTCACTATACTCAATACAACATTTGCCGTTTTTCTTCCTACTCCCGGCAGTTTGATTAATTCTTCCCTTATCAGAGGAACCTGACCATTATACTGATCAACCAAAATCTGACAGGTGGCAAGAATATTTTTAGCTTTTGATTTATAAAGCCCGACTGTTTTAATTTTCTCTTCGAGCTCGGGAATTGAAAGTTCCAGAAAATTATTCACATCTGGATGTTCCTGAAAAAGATCTTTTGTCACTACATTGACACGTTTATCGGTGCTTTGAGCCGCCAGCATTGTAGAAATGAGAAGTTGAAACGGAGAGCCATAATTAAGAGCTGTGGTTGTATCGGCATATTCAGATCTTAACTTTTTAAGAACGATGTGAATTGTATTTTTATCAAGCATATACTATCTAACCAAGTAAGAAAATATTTACACAGTACTTTTGATTCGAGATCCGGGATTCGAGATTGGAAATTTAGAACTCGGAATTTTGAATTTGGAATTTGGTCATAAAGTTATTGAGAAAATGCCAAATTTATCAAGATGGATTTTTCCATATTTAAATATTAATTATACATCTTCTCCACTTCAATGAAAAATTTTCCCACAATTAATTGAGAATTGTATTTATTTTTCTAAATTTCTCATACTGAATTTTGCTTTGTCATACGAGACTTTACTAACATTCATTTTGCGAAATTCAAAATTTGTTAACACAAATTGCACCAAGAATATATTAATTGACCGTTTTTCTTCGTGCCCGGAGCCTGTCCGGAGACCGAAGGTCGAAGGATCTCCTTCGTGTTTTATCATATTCAAGTAATATATCTGTCAGTATTAAGGGTTAATAAAAATGCAAGAAGAAAATTTATTACACATAATTGCTGATGAGTTACAGTTGAAGCTGCTACAAGTCAGGAACACGGTTGAAATGTTAGATCAAGATAATACTGTGCCTTTTATATCACGTTACCGAAAAGAGAGGACAGGCAGTCTGGATGAGGATCAGATCAGAAAAATACAGGAGAAAATTAAATATTTACGTGCTGTTGAGGCGAGAAAGAATACAATTTTAAGATCGATTAAAGATCAGGGCAAATTAACACCTGAACTGAGAGATAAAATAGAAAAAACTAGCAAGTTGCAGGATCTTGAGGATCTTTATTTGCCCTTTCGACCTAAGAAGAGGACTCGAGCCAGTATTGCAAAGGAGAGAGGTCTTGATCCTCTGGCTCAGATCATTCTTTCTCAACAAAAAACTGATAATAGTTTATTGGAGATTTGTGCTCGTTTTGTAAATCCCGATAAGGAAATTCTTACTCCTGAAGATGCTCTTGCCGGAGCGAAGGATATTGTGGCGGAGATAATTTCTGAGAATGCACAATTACGGAAAATTCTCCGGCAATACACTTTCAAAAATGCCCTTATTCATTCAACAGTTAAAGAAAAATCCGAGATGCGAGAGTATGAAATGTACACAGATTATAAAGAACCGGTGCTTAAAATTCCTCCCCATAGGATTCTTGCTTTAAACAGAGGTGAGAAAGCCTCTTATCTGAAAGTGGAAATTGAGACCGAGACTGAAAAACTGTATGAAACTATTTGTGAGAATTACATTACCGATCAACAATCCATTTTCTATGATACCCTACTTGAAGCAATTAAAGATTCCTATCTCAGACTCATTGCACCGGCAATTCAGCGCGACATTCGAAATGAGCTAACAGAAAAGGCCGAAAAGCATGCCATTGATGTTTTCTCCATAAACTTAAAAAATTTGCTGATGCAAGCACCGATAAAAAACAAAAGAGTGATCGGCATTGATCCGGGTTTTCGGACAGGATGTAAAGTGGCCATCATTGATGAAACAGGTAAGTATCTGGAAGGTACTTCCATCTACCCCCATCCCCCACAAAAGGAATATTTTGAGTCAAAATCCATTCTGCGCGAGCTCATTTCTAAATATAATATCGATCTCATTGCAATTGGCAACGGGACCGCCAGTCGGGAAACCGAATTGCTGGTTGCTGATCTTATCAAAGAAATTCAGGATGATAAAAAGGTCGTGTATATTATTGTAAGCGAAGCTGGTGCTTCTGTATATTCCGCCTCCGACATCGCCAAAGAAGAATTTCCGGATCTTGAAGCCAGCTTACGTGGAAATATTTCGATTGCCAGGAGATTACAGGATCCTTTGGCTGAGCTGGTAAAAATTGATCCGAAAAGCATTGGTGTCGGCTTATATCAACATGATGTGAATCAAAAATCATTATCTGAGGCTCTTGATAATGTTGTTGAATCATGTGTGAATCAGGTAGGAGTCGATCTAAATACAGCCTCTAAATCATTATTAACCCATATATCCGGATTAAACAAACGAAATGCAGATAAAATTGTCGCCTATCGGGAAAATGTTGGACCTTTTAAAAATAGAGAAGAATTAAAAAAGGTAGAAGGTATCGGACAAACTGCTTTTGAGCAGGCTGCCGGATTTTTAAGAATAACTGATGGAGAAAATCCTCTTGATGCTACGTCAATTCATCCAGAATCATATGATGTTACCAACAAACTTCTGAAAAAATTTTCAGTATTAAACGTCATCGAAGGAGGACGTAAGCTGAAAAAAAACCTGGTATCTCAAAAACTTTCGATTGAGGAGCTGGCAGCTGAGATCGGTTGTGGGTATCCTACTCTACTCGACATTCTGGATGATCTCGAAAAACCCGGACGGGATCCGCGTGATGAAATGCCAAAACCCATATTCAGAAGTGATGTTCTTAAGATGGAAGATTTGAAAGAAGGTATGATCTTGAAAGGTACCGTTCGTAATGTTGTTGATTTTGGCGCATTTGTAGATATCGGAGTTAAACAGGATGGATTGGTACACATTAGTAATATGACGAATAAGTATATAAAATCACCTTTAGATATCGTTCAGGTTGGTGATATAATCGATGTACAGGTCCTATCGATTGATCTTGAACGCGAGCGGATAGCCCTCTCTATGAAAATCCAAATGACAAAATCCAAATGACAAATTTAAATCAAATATCTAACATCCAATATCATTAAAGATGTTTGATCTTTGATGTTGGATATTGGTTTGTCATTGGGATCACGCCAGTGGGCGGATTCGCCTATCGAAGATCCCGGTTTATCGGAACCGGCGAATTTGGACATTTGTCATCTTTATAAAAATTATGGAGATACTAATTGGACATTTCGACTATCGATATCATCATTATAATCATCTACCTACTAGCTGTTGCTATAATCGGGTCCTTTTCTGGCGGGAAACAAAGGACAACCAAAGATTATTTCATGGGTGGAAAAAGCGTACCCTGGTGGGCGGTTTCTTTTTCGATTGTTGCAGCTGAAACGAGTAGTCTTACTTTTATCAGTATTCCGGGATTAGCTTATGTTACCAATCTCAATTTTCTTCAATTAACTATCGGTTATCTGATTGCCAGAATATTTGTCGCAGTATATTTTCTGCCATCATATCGCAAAGGCGAGTTGGTCACAGCATATTCATTTCTGGAAAACAGATTTGGTCCGTTGACCCGTCGCTATGCATCTATTGTATTTCTGTTTACACGTGTAGCCGCTGATGGCGTTCGATTGTTTTCAACTGCAATTCCTCTCGCTCTTATTTTTAAGTCAACCGCTTATTTTACTACCTATAGCGATCTTGAAATCTATATTTTCGCAATCATCATAATTGCATTTATTAGTCTGATATACACCTACACAGGCGGAGTAAAAGGTGTTATCTGGGCGGATGTTTTACAGATGGGTATATATGTTGGCGGAGCACTGCTTGCTCTTGTTCTTTTGATCGATTCACTGCCTCAAAATTTCAGCCTATCTTCCCTGGGAGATAAGATCCAGATATTCAATTTCGATTTGGGAGAAAACATTGCTGACTTTTTCAGAAAACCTTATACAGTGATTGCCAGTCTTGTAGGAGGTATCTTTTTATCAATGGCCTCACACGGGACCGATCAGCTTATTGTTCAAAGATTACTCACCACCAGAAGCTTGAGAGACAGTCAAAAGGCAATCGTCGGAAGTGGCCTGATGATTATAATTCAATTTGCATTATTTTTAGTCGTAGGATTGTTACTTTATGTGTTTTTTAGTGGTGTTTCAACAGCTGATCCGAACGCTCCGTTTCAAAAGGCGGATGAAATTTTTCCATATTATATCATTCATTACCTTCCCTCAGGTGTAAAAGGTATCATAATCGCCGGTCTGTTTGCCGCAGCAATGTCGACCCTGGCGGGGTCTATCAGCGCTCTGTCTTCATCAGCAATGCTTGATCTTTATAAACCCTACTTTTCGCGAGAGCAAAACAATCCGAACCTCGATCTTAAAATTTCAAGAATACTGACAATCATTTGGTCTATCATCTTAACTTTAGTTGCTTTCATTTTTATTCAGGTGCAACAATCAGTCGTGGAAATTGCTCTTGGTATCGCCTCTATTACTTATGGAGGATTATTAGGAACATTTCTATTGGGAAGATTTTTCCCTGATATAAAACAATCAGCTGCTATCGCCGGATTTACGGCCGGAATTTTAGCGATGTTGTTAATTATTCTCATTCCCAAACTGAGCGGACACAGTCCTGTATTTCACTGGACCTGGTTTGTCGCCTTCGGCTCGACTGTTTGTATCATCGTCGGTAATCTGTGGCAAAAAATTATAACGAGTGGAGAAAAGTAGAAGCTGTTTAACCATAGAGACTCAGAGAAGGCACAAAGAAATAAAATAGAATATCCTTTGTGATCTTTGTGCATTCTTTGAGTCTTTGTGGTTAAAAGAAATCTTTTTCGGAGAAGATTTCAGCAGAGAAGATTTGGATAGTAGTTGATTCGTCAAGCCAGGCATCGGTTGGCAAACCGGCTTTCTGACAGGTTTGTTCTAAGAATGTCTGCAGATCCCAGTTATACTCTGTAGCAACTTGTGGCAAAAGCAGGCCACGCATCAAACCCTGTTCGATGATTATGCCATGTTTACCAACTTCAATCTGGTTTGGATCCGATATTGTTTCGAGGGGAGATAAAACGGATATCTCAATTTCAATCTCCTCAACCTCTTCCTCATCAAGTGGCGGAAAACGGGGATCATCAAATGCTGCAGCGAGAGCCATTTCTTCGACAGCAAGATATAAAGGTTTAATCCCTTCAACATATCCTATACATCCACGAAGTTGATTCGATTTTGTTATTGTCACAAATACACCTCTTTGTTCCTTCAGCGTATCTGAGAAATGATCTTCTCCTGTCTGATCAACCCCTTTTGATTTATTTTCAATAACTTGCCGGGCCTGGTCGAGTAAAAATTTCTTTTCTTTTGGTGAGAGATTCATGTAATCACTTATTTTATAAAAATTGCCGATAAATAGCCAACGACTTCATCTCGATCACCGGTAATATCTCCGGAATTTCTGTACAGTAACACCTGTGACTTTGTTGCACCGAGCTGTTTGCAAGCTTTCATTGCAGCAACTACCGGTCCGCCTCCGCACATTTCGCATTCCCCGCTTTGCAAATCGCGAAACAACTTATCATCATCAAAATTCTCGATGTCATCTACGACGACCTGATCCAATACATTTGCCTTTTCGTCATTATAAAAATGCGATAGATCGCTTGAAGCCACGATAAGCGCTCTTTTACCGTGTAATACCTGTGAGAGTCCGTTGGCCAATGAGGTGATATTATCCTGACTATGTTCCCCCATGACGATTGGCACAAAGCGAAAATTTTCGATGACCTTTTGTAAAAAAGGTAATTGAACTTCCAGAGCATGTTCTTCGAATCGATGCCCTTTTTCTGACAGGACAATCTGTGGACTTTGCTCTGTAAGTTGCTGAGCAAGTTCTTTGTCTACCGGTAATGTACCTAGCGGTGTTGCATAAGCAAAGCCGTCATAAATTGAAATTTCGGTAAAATATTCGCAATGACTGGGGGCAATCACAACAACAATCTCAATATCAGAATCCACCAGCTGTCTGTAGGCACGGGCAGCAACTCCCCCGGAATATATATAACCTGCATGGGGAACGACCATTCCAATAATATCACCCTTTACATCGATTTCCCGCGATTCCTCCAACACCATAGCCACATCCTGATCGAGACTAATCTTCTTTTCAGAATAGAACATACCTGCTACAGCTGGATGGCGTATTTTTTGAACGTTTGACATTATATTATCATATTTGGTAATTAACCGCAAAGAACGCAAAGGATTTTTAGATATCGCTGCCCCACTGAAATTTTGGACGATTTCATCCCGACATGTCTCCAGGATGGAGACATGTTTTTCGGGGTGCGAGAAAAATTCTTTTTCAATTATAATTCTTTTATAATTAATATACGCTAACGGTTAGCCGATTACAACCACTATTGAATTTTGAAGTAAACTGCTTTGCGGGTGGTATTACCCGATCGGTCCCTGACAGTTATTGAAAAGGTATGATTTCCGGCAGAAAGTTTATTTTCCAGAAAACCAACAATAAGGTCCTCTTCCGGGTCCCATTCAGGAAGAACATACTCACCATCCATTGAAAGGGAAAAATGGTTTTCACCTTCGATACCTGAGATAGAATCCTTCAAAATTATTTTAATTGGAGGATTAGATTTATACAATTTTCCGGATTTGGGACTCTCTATCGAAACTTCAGGAGGTATGGTATCCGCTGCAATAATAAATTTGCCAAGGGATGTTGTTTTGGCTGAAAGGTACATTTTGTTTGTATCAATCTCGGTCTTCAAATAGTGATATCTGTCCTTACCATTAGTTTTGAATATTGACCATTTCCCCCAATCAGGTAAAGAATCTGCCCGTATGCTCAATGCAAGGGATTGAAAAATGGGAAAATTATCCGGTTTAACCTCATATATCTCACTGGCAGTAGGTATATCTGTAAATAAAGAGTCTGCTTTATCTTTGACAACGGTTATTAATGATGTATCAGTAACGGAATTTATGTTTGACTGAAGTACCAGGGATGAATCAAACCAGAAAAATGATTTTCTTTCTCCCGGAATAAGTGTATGATAGTCAAGGATAACAGACTTTGTATTTCCATACATATCATCTATTAAGAGCGTGGCATTTTTGTCTGCAATTATCTTTGAAGGGATTACGACCTGCAGTTCATCCGATCCTGAGAAATTATAGGGAAGTACGGTTTGATATTTGTTGGTTTGAATTCGTGGATTATTGAATTTCCCCTGGAAATGAGCTATAATTCGATTTCCAAGATGAATCATATCGTTTTTAAATTCATCTTCTTTATGCTTTTGCATAATTGAAATCGTTTTCTCATAAACATTATTCACCTGAATTTTAAAAGATGTGATCGTGCTGTCGTTCCATTTTAATCGCACAATTTTATTCTCTGAAGGATTTGTCAAGCTGCCTTCGATAATCTCGAAATAGTTGACCTTTGACCAGGATTGATTGTTCCTTTTCCTGAAAAATTTTAAATCACGGACAGGAGGTGAATTAAATTTGATGTAGAGTGAAGAATCCTGAATGCTTGAGTTCAGTATTTTCAGAGAATTATTATTTACAGGAAGAAGTTCTCCCTTTATAATGCTTTGGTTACTCATAAAATCAGATATTGTAATCTTAAAAGAAACCGGTTTATCTGTTACCACTATGCTGCCATCGCTTCCCAAATTTCGGTTATAAAAGTTGAGGGGATTAAACGGTTCCACATACAGCTTATTAAAGATCTGCCTTTCACTTGACCAGAAAGGATAATAGATCTCAGTAAAAATATGTTCTGTGGTTGAATAATCTAATTCATCATAGGTTATTTGAAAGATACGTTTATCGGAGGATTCAAGTGTCGATGTGTAAAACCCATATTTATTATAAACCTGATCTGCCTGATCATATCCTCTGATTGCCAAGCCAATCCTGCCTTGAACGACAATTGGATTTTTTATAACATGAATGCCTTCTTTAACATGTGAGACTGTATATTTTTGAGGAAGGTACGAATCATTTACTGTTGTTGTTTGCGTCAGCGGTATAATTAAAAGATCCTGCAATTTTGGTCTTTTATGATCTTTTATCTGTGAATAATAACGAAGGGGATTTATCGGATTGTCTTGCTTATTTCTAATTTCAAAATGAAGATGAGGGACACCGATACCAGTTCGTCCGGTGAAGGCTATGACTTCTCCCTTTTTGACTTTTAGATTTTTAGGCCACCAGTCTAAGCGATATTTTTTTTTCCTGAACTGTTGTTCACGAACAAGCGTCTCTACTTGTTTCGTGAACTTTTGAAGATGTGCGTAAATTACTGTATTACCATCATTTAACTGAAGATATAGAACCTTACCATACCCGAAAGGCGATACCCGAATACGTTTAATATACCCATCTTCAATCGCATAGCAAGGATATCCCTCTGTATTCCAGGTTTTAATATCAATTGCCGCATGATAATGTCCATCACGAAATTCACAAAAACTCGAAGACATAAATTCACTGGCATTGGTCGGCCAGATATAATCCTGGGATAAAACAATGCCTGGGTATAGAAAAACAAACAAGATCAATAAGTTAAAAAATAATCTATATGTCATTGGCATTCTAGTTTGTAACATGTGCTATAAATTAATTAACAATCGTACATCTCGCATCAACCACATATAGATTATGATCCTCAGGAGAGAAAATAATCGGATTCAGATCAAATTCAACAATATTCTCTTGATTTAAAACCAATTCTGAAAAATTCATAATCATTTGAATCAACGATTGTTTGTTAATGACAGGAAAATTCCGGAATCCGCTCAGTATTTTTTTACCTTTTAGTTCATCAATCATTTCTTCAATCGTGGCTTCATCAAGTGGGGGGACACGGAAAACAACATCTTTATATAATTCAACAAGTACCCCTCCTATTCCAAACATCATCACAAATCCAAATAAGGGATCCTGTTTCGCTCCCAAGATTAACTCAATGCCTTTGGGAATCATTTTTTGTGCAAGAAGAAGGGCATCGGCAGATTTGGGGATAATCAATTTTGCCCTGGTTACAATATTGTTATAAGCATTTTTTACTTCTTCAGATGTGGATAAATCCAACTTTACCAATCCTTCATCTGACTTATGAATAATTTCTTCATTGGCAATTTTTAAGGCAATAGGACCTGATTTCATATAAAAGTCAATTGCCTGATCCACAGTTTTCACCAAAGAATATTCACAAAATTGTATTTGATAATTTTCAAGCATTGATAATATTTCCTTAACAGGTGCTTGCTTTTTGGTACCATTTCTCATCGAAAAAGTATCGAAACTCGTGTGGGTTGTCTGTCTATGGCCTTTTTTTATATCTGCATAACGTACAAGATTTCCAAGAGCTCTTGCTGTTGTTTCAGGATAGGAAAAAACCGGTATATTGTCTTCCCGAAAAAGATCGTGGCCACTTTCTGCATTTTCATCAGCCATCACAGTAAATATAAAAGGTTTTTCTGATTGCTTAATTAACGATTTCATCTCAGAGAGGATCAACTTTGGTGTGGTATTGACAGGGGGTTTCACAATGATGACTAAAATTGAATCAACTTCCATATCCATTTCTACGATTCTAGCCACTTCACGATACGTTTCATGAGTAGCACTGGCGATCATATCGACAGGATTGTTTAAACCGGCTTCCGCAGGCAGGATTTTTGCTAACGATGTCCGGGTCTGTTCTGAGAGGACAGCAAGATCAAGATCATATTTTTCTAGGGCATCACTAACCAGGATGCCCGGCCCCCCTGCGTTGGTAATGACACCTACCTTTCCGCCCGAGGGGATGGGTTGAGAATTCAGCACGAGCGCTGACTCCAGCATTTCCTGAAGTGTCTGACACCTGAGTACACCGCACTGTTTCAAAAAAGCATCGGTAATGATATCATCAGAGGCCAGAGCGCCGGTATGTGAAGAAGCTGCCTTTAACCCGCTTCTTGTTCTTCCTGCTTTAACTGTTAAAACAGGTTTATCCGCGATAATCTCCTGACATATATTTCTGAAGGCGGGTGGATCATCGATTCCTTCCTGATATAACATTATAACTTTCGTGTTCTCATCCTCTGCAAGAAAACGCAGACAATCAACGTCTCCAATATCCGCTTTATTTCCGGTGCTGACAAAGCTGGAAAATCCAAGCCCCAGTTTCTGAGAAAGCTCTAAGACTGCCACTCCCAGGGCGCCACTTTGAGAGATAAATCCAACATGACCGGGAATAGGAGTCGTCGGTGAAAAGGTTGCATTTAGTAAAAGATCGGATTGTGTATTGAACAATCCCATACTGTTTGGCCCGATCATTCGCATGTTGTTTTTTCTTACGAGTTTGAGGAGTTCGTTTTCCCGAGTTTCACCCTCTTCGCCAACTTCTTTAAATCCTGCACTGATTACCACAATATTCTTTATCTCTTTTTTAGCTACAGCTTCCACTGCTTCAAGAACCTTCTCTTTGGGTAACAATATAATGGCCAGATCAGGAACTTCAGGAACACTTGAAATGTCCGGATAGCATGTAATATTATTGATCAGATCTGCTTTCGGATTGATCGGATATGTTTTTCCGCGATAGTTCATTTTGACAATCGCATCAACAAACATTTTACCTAATGATCCTTCTTTTCTCGACGCTCCGATAACGGCAATAGACCTTGGAGCAAAAAGTGTTCTTAACGATTTCAAGCCATATCTCTCCTTTTTTAATAAAAAGCCGGACATTCAATTTATATTTAAATCTGAAATGTTTCAACTGTTCTGGATGCTGGATGCTCGATGCTAGATTCTGGATGCTCGATATTAGAGAAGAAAGAACAAAATATTCAATGTCCCTGGATTAGAGGCAATAATTGTTGCTCTGTTGCTATAATTTGACACCTGAGATATAGATCCCTAAGTTTGCCCTCGGTAAAAAATATATTTTACCACGGATGTACACAGAAAAACACTGAGTAGATTATGATTTAAAAATTCATATTTCATTCGGTGCCATTCCGTGGTCTTCCGTGTCACTCCGTGGTAAAAATGAAAGGTGCTTGATTGCGAAAATCCAATTCATTTGATTATAAATCCATCTTTGGTGGGAAAAGATACAATTCCTATAACACATATTTAAAGAACAAATATGGGCAGCGGATTCAGAAAGTCACGGTTGATGCCGGATTTACCTGTCCCAACAGAGATGGAACTGTTGCCTCCGGCGGATGTATTTATTGTAATAATGAAAGCTTTAATCCGGGTTATAATAATCCGGCAAAAAGTGTTCGTCAACAAATTGACGAAGGAATTGGTTTTCTCCGTCGTCGCTACGGTGTTGAAAAATTTGTGGTCTATTTCCAACCCTACAGTAATACATATGCTTCTCTCGACAGGTTAAAAAAACTTTATGAAGAAGCCCTGTCTTTACCCGAAGTCATTGGCCTGACGATCGGCACCCGCCCCGATTGTGTAGATGAGGCGAAAATAAAATACCTACAATCATTGGCTAAAACCTACGATATTACCGTTGAATATGGATTAGAGTCAATCTATGACGAATCACTTAAACGTATAAATCGCGGGCATGATTTTCGAAGTTATCTTGATGCGATTGAAATGACAACGGGAAAAGGAATCAAAATCTGTACACATATTATTCTCGGTTTTCCCTGGGAAAACAAAGAGCAATGGTTGAATCAGGCCAAAGTTCTGTCTCAAATTGAATTTGATTTTTTGAAAATTCATCAGTTACACATCGTAAAAAACACCGTCATGGAAAAACAACATCTACAGCACCCATTTCGTCTGTTTACACTGAACGAATATGTTGATACTGTTGTAAGTTTTCTGGAACATTTAAATCCAAATATTGTCATACAACGACTTGCCGGAGAGGCACCAAAACCGATGCTGGTTGCCCCCAAATGGGGAAAAAGAAATTCTGAAGTTATCCGCTTTATTACCTCTAAATTAGATGAGAAAGATACCTGGCAGGGAAAATTTTATCAAGAGAATTGATATTTTCTGGTACACCTGGAGTCTCAATAATCCGGATACAGAATTGCTGGCCACTTATCCTGAGGAGGAATAGATACGAGATTCGGTAGTCGAGAGGCGTGATATCAGATATAAGATTCCTCATCACATATCTCAAGTCTCATATCCCGCAACCTGTATCTCGCATCTCGTATCTTGTTAGCTACTCACAATTTCAATTTCAATCTCTGCCTGTGGACACTCCCTTTGATATAGATTTCCCAAATAGGCCAGCGTTTCAGATATATATGATTGGTCTATTTCTGGTGGTGTAAAGAACAAGGCCAGAATATTTGTGCTGGATTCCCTAATGGAAGTTCTCAGAGAATCGGCTGTTGGATTACCAAATATTCCTCTTTCGTCACGTAAAACAAGCTTGCCATCGGCGTGGATGACATCTTTGGAGATTCCCTGATATTCTTCCCTCTCTTGACCGACATCCACCGATATCATCCCCGAAATTTTATTCTTGTCATATAATCCCATCGGTAAATGAAATTGTGTCGAAGCCACATTTCCTAAATCAACAGCATTATTTATGCGGTATAATCCTTTGTTATTTAAAAAGCGCCGGATCATTGCTTCAGAAGATGGTCGATATTGAGTTGGTTCCCAACCTATACGCCGGTACATTCGACGCACAGCTGATACGATGCTATCAGTGGAAGGAGCATTTTCAGAAAACTTTTCTATAATATACTGTTCCAGGACTGTAAACTGTTCAGCCACATACTTAGATTCCTTTCTTACTTCAAATCCTGAACAGTTCAACATACCAATTTTAAGTCCGGGAATTTTAGACTGGATCGTTTCAGAAAAATCAATCGGCATAAAATCCGTCATGAATTGAAAACCTTGTTTACCTTCAGATTTTAGAATTAACCACGGAAACTCAAAGAAGGTACAAAGTACACAAAGGATATTCTATTTTATTTCTTCATGTCCTTCTTGTTTAAAAAAGAATTATGGACTCCCCAAAGTAAACCCAATTCAAGCACGATGGATGTCAAACATAACTTAATTATTCCTTTGTGTGCTCTGTGTCTTCTCTGTGTCTCCGTGGTTAAAAAAGTTACGTTTTAAGCTTTTTACCGATTTTTTTCTCCAAACTCTCAATTTTGGTATGCATCCGGCTTCCAGATCCTTCTCTGTAATCAACCTTTAAATAGACACCTATTCGTGGACAGTCCCGCTTGAGTTCAAAAAAACAATCTCTGACGACATCCATTACTTCATCCCATTCCCCTTCGAGGATAGTTCCCATGGGGGTGAGTCGGTATGTTATACCACTATCATCAATTGTCTTTAGAATCCTGGCAACATAGGGACTAAGGCTTTCGCCTTTTCCGGTTGGACTCATTGTGAATTCTAATAGAACCATAATACTTACCTTTAAAGTTAAAAGTAAAAAGGAAAAAAGGGAAAAGTAAACAATATTAGATTCGTCTCAAGAATTCCCTTTTACTTCACATCTATTTTTTACTTTTTCCTTTTTACTTTGTTCTTCTCTGATAATCCCATTTTTATCTGATGAAGTGTTTTAACTGAGCGAAACAGGATGATAAAATACACGATTAGAAATAGAAAAAAGAGCAGCCAGCGGATGTTCACATGTAAAATCTGATACCAATGTAGTATTGCAACACCAATAATAAATATAAATGTTACTGAGAGTAAGCCGATTTTTCTTTGTAATGGTTTAAATTGAGGTAATTCTCCATATTTTTCTTTAAGCATTGCCGACAGAATTCCAAATGTGAATAAGGATATCAGCACTGAGATTATCAGATTTGTTGCTTTATTGAGACCAAATGCCTCCAGTAAAAAGGTTAAAACAATAAACAATGTGATGGGAAGATAGTCTTTTAACCGTTCACTTCTTTCTTTTATAGATTCTTCAGACAAAACGTGCACCTCTCATACTAAATTTTTCCTTACGACCAGCGTGAACGCAATTATATGTGCCTACTATATCTATCGCCCAATATTCCCGATCATCTCCTTGCAGTCGTTGATACGAGATCTCTGCAACGCTCTGACAAGCATCCAGGATCGAGCAGCGAGGATCGAGGATCATAAAAAGTGAAATTTCCGAATTCCATTATATAACTCACTGGAAGTCACTTTTATAATTCCTGCTGCCGGAACCGCCAGAAGCATACCTAGAATACCAAAAAATTGTCCCCCAATGAGTACAGCAAAGACAATGATTAATGGATGCAGATGAACACTTTTTGATAAGACCATTGGCTGCAGCAAAATATTGTCAATCAGCTGTACGACAGCAAACGCTATAATAATGTACAATAGTTTAAAGGGTTCATTACCATTAATCAGTGTCACAACAATGGCCGGTACTGCCCCGGCTACGGGTCCTACATAAGGAATCATGTTTGCCAGCCCGGCGAATACGCCGATAATAATAAAATATTGTACATCCAATAACCAGAGAGCAAGAACAGAAAGAAAACCGACAACAAAAGCTTCTGTAAATTGTCCTCTCAAATACCAGCCGAGCTGTTGATCTATTTTATGTAAGACCGTCAGGGTCATTTCAAAGTAGCGATTGGGAATGAGGTGGATAAATGTTTTTTTCATTTTTCGGCCATCTTTTAGAAGAAAAAATACAACGAACGGTACAATAAACACAATCGAAATTGTTGATATAAAACCCGCCAGGATAGCCAGTAATTCATCGGTTAGCAGTGAGATACCATTTTGTACTTTTTCCTCAATGGCAAGTGTTTTGACATCAAAATATTTCAGATTCGTCGTGATAAAAGCTTCAATTCTTCGGGTCAGAGTTGACGGATCTTCACTCATTAAATTTTGTTGCAAAGTATGGAGCTCTCTAATCAGGCCGGGTAAGAATATCCAGCTGGCAACAGCAATAATGAAAAAAAACATAAAAAAAATAATAAAAGTTGCATACGTTCTGGTGATACCTTTTGCTTCCAGATAGCTGGCGATCGGATCCAGAATATACGCGATGAGTGCTGATAGAAGAAGGATGGTTATAATAGTGCTCAACTCGTATAGCAACCAGCCGACGACCACAAGTATGATACTCACAATAAGGAATCTTAAAAATCTTCCAACGGTTAAATCCATTATGACATCCTTTTCCTTGTGGATTTTTCTTCGAACTGAGAAAGTTTCATTTTCAGTTCTTGATTTTCCAAATTTGAAAACCGCAGCCTATCAGCGATCATCTGGGCCAGCCGTAGTACAACCTTGTTACCCATTCTGGGCTTTGTTTCCATCAGATCAACAAGGTCCGGTTGAAAAAAGCCAAGGATACTGCAATCCGTTACACAGGTTGCCGTAGCCGTTCGAGGTATTTCCGATAGAAGGGCAATTTCTCCGAAAAATTCCGTATCTGTAAGAACTGCAAGCAGTTTTTTATCCTTTCCGAGGGTAATATTTACCCGCCCGCTTTCGATAATATACATCCCTACCCCTGGATCCCCTTCATGAAAAATAACTTCATTTTCCTTATAACTGCGTTTATGAAGAATTCGTTCGATTAATCTAAGCTCTTTCCGGTTCAGGTCCTGAAAAATTGGTATTCCCGCAAGAACTTTATAGATATTATTTTCCACAGTCGAATCTTTACGAAACACATTACCCCAAAGTGTATCATCCGGAAGTGATTTCTCAGCCATTTTAATATCCTTCAAATGTACGGATTACTTATTTTTTAACCACAAAGAGCACAGAAAGCACAAAGAGATAATTATATATGACTTTGAGCTCTTTGTGTTCTCCGTGGTTAAATTATTTTGTCAGATTAAAATTTAATTTAAACGTTATGGAAAGATCAGGCAAGAAAAACCACCTTGCTGAAAGCTTGCATCAAGATTGCTAAATACCTAATCTTAATTATATCTCTAGAGGAGATTCCCCATGCAGATCGGCTTTCTTGATATTCTTATCATTTTATCCTATTTCATATTTGTTCTGATTATCGGGCTAAAATTTTCCGGACGTGCAGGACAAAGTATTGAAGAATTCTTTGTCTCCGGACGAAGTCTTCCCTGGTGGCTAGCCGGAACTTCGATGGTAGCTACAACATTTGCCGCAGATACGCCGCTTGCCGTTACAGGCCTTGTTGCCAACCATGGCATAGCCGGAAACTGGTTGTGGTGGAATATGGTGATGAGTGGTTTGTTAACCGTATTTTTTTATTCACGTCTCTGGCACCGTTCCGGTGTTCTGACGGATGTGGAATTTACTGAAATACGTTACGGGGGAAATGCAGCTGCCATTTTAAGAGGATTCAGGGCACTTTATCTGGCATTACCAATTAATTCGATCATTATGGGATGGGTTACACTTGCCATGGCAAAGATTATCGGAACAGCCATTGGCTTAGATAAATGGACAGCCGTTTTAATATGCGTCGTGGTTACGCTTTCTTATTCTCTTCTTTCCGGTTTATGGGGTGTGGTTGTTACCGATTTTTTTCAATTCTTTATTGCAATTATCGGTGCGATTTTTTTGGCCGTTTTTGCTGTTAATTATGTCGGTGGATTTGACGCACTGATGATGAAAATTGATAGTCTTCAGGGAGGAAAGGAGCAGGTCCTCTCATTTATGCCAGAGGTCGGATCAGCCTGGATGCCGCTTTCCGCAGTATTTGTCTATCTGGCAGTGAACTGGTGGGCCTCCTGGTATCCCGGATCAGAGCCAGGTGGCGGTGGATATATCGCTCAACGAATTTTCTCAGCCAAGAATGAAAAACATGGTATATTTTCTACGTTGTGGTTTAATGTTGCCCATTATACCATTCGCCCCTGGCCCTGGATAATCGTCGCTCTTGCATCTCTTGTTGCCTATCCTGAACTTATCGATAAGGAGTCCGGCTACGTGTTAATGATTGTCGACGCCTTACCGGATGGTCTTAAGGGTTTGCTACTGGCATCATTTGCTGCAGCCTTTATGTCTACAATTAGTACCCAATTGAACTGGGGATCTTCTTATCTGGTCAATGATTTTTATAAACGATTTATTAAAAAGGATGGTACTGCCCGTCATTATGTACTCGTATCCAGGTTATCAACTCTACTCATTCTTGCTTTAGGTGCTTTATCAACCATGGCCATGGATACAATTTCCGGTGCCTGGAAATTTTTGATGGCTATTGGGGCAGGAACCGGTCTTGTTTACATCCTTAGATGGTACTGGTGGCGGATAAATGCCTGGTCCGAAATTTCAGCAATGCTCGCTTCTTTTATACTCTCGATGGTTTTACAATTTGCCGTAGGAATTTCACCGGATGAACCTGAACAGTTTGCAATTTTGATGATTTTAACTGTCCTTGGTTCCTCAATTGTCTGGATATCAGTCACATTTCTTACTGCGCCTGAAAAGGACGAAGTACTTGTCCAGTTTTATAAAAAGGTAAGACCTGCCGGCAAATTATGGAAACAGGTTTATCAAAAACATAATCTTGGCCAATCAGAGGACTCCATAGGCGTGTCACTGCGTGATTGGATCTTTGGGATCATATTGATTTATTGTTTTTTATTTTCTGTAGGAAATTTTTTGTTTGCCAGTATAATAACAGGTACCATCTTGTTAATTATAAGTTTTATTGCTGGATTTCTGATCTGGCGTGATTTGCGGGAAATATAGGCTAAGTTTCTGAATAATTATAAAAACATATTAGACAGAATAACAGGATTAACAGGATAATTCTTAACGTACATATCATCCTTTTTCATCCTGTTAATCCTGTTATCCTGTCAAAAAATTAAGCAATTCGGCGGCTGATAAGGAGGGTAAAATCGTCTGTGAGTGGTACCGCCCCAATATGATCATTAACTTTATTGATAATTTCCTCTTTTAATTTTTCTGTTGATACGGCAAAACTCTCTTTGATTGTTTTTTTAAGCCCGGTCATTTGGAATTCTTCTTCGTCACTATCCATTGCCTCAACTAACCCATCTGTATACATAACCAGCGTGTCATCCTTGTCAAAAGAAATTTCGTCTATTTCATACTCCCAGGGCATAAATCCTATAAATATACCACCTGTTTTAAGTTCCTGCATATCTCCGTTTTTATGTATTAACAGAGGGGGATTATGTCCTGCATTGATATATGCAAATGTCGATTTTTTATGGTCATACAAACCAATAAAAAATGTGATATAGCGATCAGTAGTCGTCTGACGAATTATCGCTTCATTTAATCTGGAGACGACTGGTAACAGATCATCGCTGTATTCTAGAAAAGCGCGAAGGGTGGCCTGCATATTTGAAACAACCAATGCCCCTGGAATCCCTTTTCCTGAGACATCGGCTACAACAAAAATAAATCTGTTTTCATCCAGTTTAATAATATCATAGAAGTCACCCCCCACTTCCTTACAGGGAATGTATTCGGCGGCAATTTCCAGGTAGGATGACTTGGGAATTTCCTGTGGAATCAACAACCTTTGTATTTCTGAGGCGACCTGGAGTTCTTTATCGAGCCTCTCCTTTTCAATGGCGGCAAATAGTAATCGGGCATTTTCAATTGAAAGCGCCGCCTGTGAAGCAAAAATGGTGAAAAGATTCTGATCATTTTCATTAAACGGTTTGCCATCTAATTTATTAATCAGGGTCATTACCCCAACAATTTTGGACTGATGTATCATCGGTACGCAAAGCATCGAATTGGTGCGGAATCCGCTCCTTTTATCAAAAGAAGGATCAAAACGCGGATCGGAATAGGCATCAGGAATCAAAACCGCCTCTCCGGTTTGCGCCACCCAGCCAGATATCCCTTTACCTATCGGTAATTTAAAAGGTTTTACTTCTTTTGCTTTTGGTCCAAGCGTTATCTTAAACTCAAGCTCATTTGTCTCCTCAAGAACCAACATTAAAGAGGCCGCCTCAGCCGTCATCACATTCTGGCTTTTTTGCATGATATATTCTAGCAGTGAATCCAGATTATCTGAGGATTCCAGAGCATGTGTTATTTCATGCAATGTAACCATTTCACGAAGCATTTTCTGCATACGTTCCGAAGATCCTTCAAGATCCTGAACGAGGCTTTCATTATTCACCAGGTTTGCGATATAACTGCATGAAAATGTTGCCATTTCGATCTGGCGATCTGTAAATACAGGTACAGGAGAGTTAATCGCTACACAAGCAACACATTTATTTTGGAAGTAGGAAGGCATAATAACCGGAAACAGCGTATGCACATCATAGAAGTCACAAAGGCTGTGAAGATCAGAATCAGCTGGTAACTCACTTTTAATAAACATATCTTCAGATTTCAGGACGTCTATAGAGTTAAGTTTATAGGTTTTATAATTTTTATCATCTGAAGTTACGATTGGCAAACAGTTACCATCTTCTTCGACACCTATAAGTATAATTTTATCATAATGAAAAATATCCAGCTGAATTTTTAAAACTTCGAATACTTTTTGTCGCAGTTCTTCTATCAGGTTAATGCAATTGTCCATAGGCATTTTTATATCATTTTTTAGAGGTCAATGATAACAGTCACAATTAAATAATAGTTATAATAAGGATTATTGTTTTATTATTTCAATTTTTTTTACAAAATTATCAAAATTTTGTTAATAATAAAACATCAGTATATTATACCCTAAATACCTCTATAAGTTATTTATCATTTTTAAACACGAAGGAAGCGAAGATCACGATGTCAAATTTTTTTATTATAGTAACTGTAAATATTAATTAACCAATTTTTACTTTGTGGTCTTTGTGCACATCGTATTTCAAAATTGTATACGATATTTGAAAAAAATAATAGTTATCTGCCGGTTGCGGCATTTGTGATTTTATGTCTAATCTGGAGTTCGACCTGGATTGCAATCAAACTGGGATTATGGTCGATACCACCTTTTCTTGCCGCTGGCCTCCGTTTTTTTCTTGCTTTTGTTTTTTTATTTCTCTTTGCAATCCTGCAGAAAATAAAAGTTCCACGGGGTTTAAAGTCGCATTTATTTTTAATTGGATTTGGACTAATAAACTTTACAGGTAATTATGTATTTGTCTACTGGGGGCAACAATACATAGATACAGGATTGGCCAGTGTCTTATTTTCAGTCATGCCTTTCTTTGTATTACTTCTTTCAAAATGGTTTCTTCCTGAGGACAAGATCTCCCTTAAAAAATTTTTGGGGATTGTAGTCGGTTTTTTAGGCGTTATAACAATTTTCTGGGATCAGTTAAGCTTTCCTGATCAACATCCGCTGGCAATGTACGGAATGATTGCTCTCTTAATCGGACCATTTTTCGCTTCGGTCGGCACTGTGACAGCAAAACGAGTGGGCAAGAAAATGCATCCGACGGTTCTTGTTACTTTTCCGCTGCTTTATACTTCCCTCAGTTTCTTTATTCTCTCCCTGCTCTTTGAAAGAAATAGTAACCCGGTCTTCGATTTTAACGCCATTTTCTCTCTACTATATCTCTCAATCTTCGGCACAGCAGCAGCGTTTGTCATTTATTTTTGGATGTTAAAAAAAGCGTCTGCTGTCATGATGTCTATGATAACATTTGTCACCCCTCCCATGGCTCTGTTCTGGGGGTGGTTGTTAATGGGGGAACACATCAGTATATTTCTGATTGTTGGTATGATTCTAATTTTGTTTGGGATCTATACTGTGCGTAAATAAAATCCGGAGGAGCAGTGAAAGTATTATATCTGTTCTTTGTATCTCTTCTGCTTTATATGTCTGCCTATAGTCAGCTACCTCAAACTGGAAAACAGAGTGAAATAAATACCGGCTTTTCCACAAACAATAACTATCCGCCAAATCTTTGGAATGATACCATCGGTTCCTCAGCAGTTGACATTAAGCGTTCCGGGACCGGTGAATCTATGATTGGAAATTTCGTCTGTGATGCAATGTTAAAGCATACGCAAGCTGATTTTGCATTTATCACTTATGGAGAATTATACGGGGATTTGTACAAAGGTGAGATTACAAAGTTGGATCTGTATAGACTTTTTCCATTTGACCGTACTCTGGTTGTTCTGGAAATGAGTGGTGATACGTTAAAACAGATTATCGAGAAAACGCTTGGTGGCTTATATTCAGGAATGGCCATCTCGGGGGCAAGAGTCGAGTATGATCCTGATCGTCCTTCTCAAAATCGTCTAACTTATGTAAAAATTGGTGCCAGCCCGTTATACCCCCAAAAAATATACCGCGTGGTAACAATAGACTATCTTGCCAATGGTAATGCCGGCTTCGATCTGCTGCAAGAAATTAATAAGACACATGTGTTCAGGACCGGCACTTTATTGAGGGATGTGTTAATTGAGAAAATAAGACAGTCCTCACCACTGGATCAAAATGAGGTTTCGAGCGATAATCGCTGGATAATGAAATAGTGTAACTCGGGGAGAGACGTACTAAGCTAGACGCAAGACGTGAGACAAGAACAATAAGCCGTCTTGCGTCTAGCTTCTAGCGTCTAGCATTCATTTCCATATTAACTCAATTATCCTTTCTATATTAAATAGCTTGCGAATGGCATAAGGATTTTGTTACTTTTGCTTCAGGTATTCCGAAACAGATAAGGAAAAAATATGGCGGCCAAAATTGCACTAGATGCAATGGGTGGAGATCATGCACCGGGAGAAATTGTCCGGGGGGCCATCGTAGCATTAGAACAGTTTGATGATATCGAAATAACACTGATTGGTGATCAGGCGGCTATCGAAAACGAATTACGAAAAGCAAATTCTAACTTGCCTTTTGAAATTATCCACACCGATCAATGGATCGAGATGGATGAGGATCCAAAAGAGGCTATTAGGAATAAGGATAAAGCCAGTGTGAGTATTGGTGCCCAGATGGTGAATGAAGGTCTTGTTGATGGACTGGTCAGTGCTGGTAATACCGGTGGCACTATCCTAGCAGCTGCCAAGCACATCCCGGTCATCGAAGGAATTGAAAGAACAGCCTTGGCGACAGTATACCCTACCGCAAAGTTTGATCGGACAATGAGCGGATTTGCGCTGATGTTAGATGTAGGTGCAACTCTTAAATGTTCGGCAAAACAGCTGGTTCATTTTGCCTTTATGGGAAATTTTTACCTCTCGGATGTTTTAGGAATAGAAAAACCGAGAATAGGCTTATTAAACATTGGCGAAGAAGAGACGAAAGGTGGCGATGTCCTGAAAAACACCTATAAATTATTGACTAAAGCCGAAGAGTTAAATTTTATTGGGAATATTGAGGGAAAAGATATTCCTAAGGGTGTCGCAGATGTTGTTGTGACGGAAGGTTTTATTGGAAACGTTGTACTTAAAATGCTGGAAGGGGTGGCAGAAGTAGTAAAAGATACGGGCAAATATGCGTTTAAGAAAAAACTCACCTGGAAACTGGCGCTGGCATTACTTGCTCCCGGAATAAAAAAGTTAAGACGTCGTACAGATTACAGTGAATACGGCGGTGCTCCTATACTCGGTTTTAAAAAACTGGCAATCAAAGCCCACGGGCGTTCAAATGCAAAAGCAATTTCAAACGCTATCCGTGTTGCGTCTGAATCAACCCGGCAAAATTTATGCTCCCGGATCGAAGATTCCGTGGGTCGATTCAATCTAAAACACGCCCTTGAACTGGCGGATATGTGAATCATCTTTTTCTAACCGCAAAGGACGCAAAGAATTAAATTTTCTCTTTTGAAAACAGCTTATACAACACTGGTACAACCAATAGTGTCAAGACGGTTGATACGATCAGCCCGCCAATGATTGTCCAGCCCATGGGAGCCCAGAGGGTTCCTCCCCCCAATGTCAACGGTAACAGACCGCCTACTGTCGTGGCTGTTGTTAGTATAATTGGGATAAAACGTGTTTCCCCGGCCTCTTTGAGTGCACTTACAATATCTTTACCTTCACGACGTAATTGATTAGTATAATCCACCAGTATGATGGAATTGTTTACTACAATTCCAACAAGACTTGTCAGACCGATAAAAGCCGTGAATGAGAAGGAGTTTCCTGTAATCAAGAGAGCGACCACGGATCCAATGATCGCCAGCGGTATGGCCGAAAAAACAATGAGTGGCTGTGTATAGGATCTGAATTGAAGGACCAATACGGCAAAAATACCAATAATTGCCACTATTGCCGCCTTTGCCATTCCTCCAAATGATTCTTCTCTGCTTTCCAGTTCTCCCCCCATACTGTATCGGTAACCTTTTGGCCAGTCATATTTTTCTAATTGTTCAATGATCTTTGTCGTCACCTGATCGACGGAGAGATGACTTTCGACATCAGACGTAATGGTGACATTTCTCTCAAGATTATAGTGATTAATTAACATCGGAGAGCCTTTAAATTGAATGTTCGCAATCTGCCGCAGAGGGATCTGAGCACCTGACATAGACGATACATAAATTTTATCCAAATCTTCATAATCTATCTTTCCCGTGAAAGGAAGTCTGATGACAATGTTATACTCCTTTCCTTCAACATCTCTAAATTTTGAAATTGGCAATCCGGCAACTGCTGCACGAACGGTTTTGTCAATATCTACTAAAGGTATTCCCAAAAATCCGGCTTTATCGCGATTTATTTTGACATGGATATCCGTTTTGGATGTACTAAGGGGATTGTTTACATTAATTGTTCCTTTTGTCGTTAAAATCATGTTTTCAACATCGAGGGAGATTTTTTTCAAAATATCTATATTGTCTCCCAGAATGCGCACGGCAATCGGTGCTTCAACCGGTGGCCCCTGCTCAAATTCTTTAACTTCAATCTTTGCTCCAGGTACGTCTTCTAATTGTTGACGTAGATCAGAGATCAACAAATTAAAGGTTTTCAGGTCTCGTTCTTTAAGCGTAATAAAAATCTGTGCATGGGTGCTGCGGTTTCTTTTAGGGATAACATTATAGTAAATCCGTGGATTTCCATGACCTACATTTATGGCATAATGCAGGATTTCGGATCTTTCCTTAAGAAGTGAATCCACATATTGTGCTATCTGATCCGTTCGCCTCAGATTGCTTCCATCCGGTGTATCAACATTAATGATAAATTGAGGTTTTTCCGCCTTTGGAAAGAAGCTTACGCCAACCAATGGGAACAAAGTAAGACTTCCCATAAACACAACAACAGCGATGAAAACGATTATCTTTGGCTTTTTTAATCCAAAATCGAGTGTGTTCCGGTAACGGTTTTCAATTTCATGATTGAGGAATACACGCATTTTTCTTTCTTTCTGCACATTCTCAATCTTAAGAAACTTTGTAGAGAGATACGGGGTCAATACCAACGAAATCAATAAAGAGGCAGAAAGTGTATATACAACTGTTACTGGCATACTACGTATAAAATCACCGGTAATATTTTGCATCATCATGATGGGTATAAAGGCGAGGACGGTAGTGGTGGTTGAACTGACCACGGCCCAGGCAATTTGGCCGGTTCCTTTGACAGCTGCTTCTTTATTGGAATACCCCATTTTCATGAATCGTGAAATATTCTCTATGACAACGATTGCATTATCAACCAGCAGACCGAGAGCAATAACAAGTCCGGCAATTGACATTTGCTCGATACCATAACCGCTTAGATC
>Ga0209536_100000710_pt1 | contig 54798 bp, 38 predicted proteins | sample DeeMarSeWOR28_12_FD_187461 | JGI IMG/M metagenome (GOLD analysis project Ga0209536, IMG submission 187461) | Marine sediment microbial communities from White Oak River estuary, North Carolina - WOR-2-8_12 (SPAdes) (version 2) | ecosystem: Environmental > Aquatic > Marine > Intertidal zone >... | reverse complement strand
TTGGATGACAGAGTCATTCATGTCGACACCAACAAATAAATATATGCGGAATGATATTTAAGGAATCTCTTAAAAAGTTATGGTTAGCAGTGCTTTTAATTCATATCCTCCTGGGGCATGTTTTTGCACAAAATACAAATCAACCTGAAAAAATCAGGGAAGAACTTGAAGAAGTTGGCAAAGCGAAGCTGGTTCACGACCATGAAGAAGCTCCGAACAGTGACCTGCATCCAAAGATCCAAAAAGGATTTGTTCCCGTTCCCATTATTATTACTGAACCGGCCCTTGGTGGATTTGGAGGTGGATTAGCCATAGGATACCTGCATACCAACAGGCATAGTTTAAGAGATAATACTCCTCCGACGATCACAGGTATCACTGGAGGTGTAACCAGCAATAAAACCTGGTTTGTGGGGATTGGGCATTCACATTCATTTTTGAATGATCATTTACGATATGCAGGTGGATTTATGAAGACAAATATCAATATCAACTTTTACGAAGAGCTGCCGCTTATTGGCACTGTGCCTATTGGGGTAAGAATGGAAGCCTGGGGGCTTTTACAACAGCTTATGTTTCGTATAAAAGAATCCAATGTTTTTATGGGGCCGACTTACATCTATATCCATACTAATAACAGGTTGAATGAGGATACCGATCATCCTTTATTGGATTCACTGATCAACACTATTCATGGCACTTCAAAGCTGGGTATGTTGGGTTTTAAGATAAATTTTGATAATCGAGATAATTTGCTTTCTCCCAGCAAAGGCATTTATGCCGGAGCAAATTTCTATTATAATTCTACCATCTTTGGAGGAGATGAAAATTTTGGGCTTTTAAGCTTATTTAGTAAATTCTACATCCCGGTGTCGGGCAGGGTGCATGGAGCTTTCCGCTTTGACGGTCGATTAGCGGAGAAAGGCATCCCGTTCTATGCCAAACCATTCATTCAGCTAAGGGGTGTTCCGGCAGCTCGTTATCAGGGTAATCAGGTGATGGTGGTTGAAACCCAATGGCGTTGGACTTTCTTTAAAAGCCTTTCAGTACTTGGATTTACAGGTACTGGCAAAGCGATGGATTCTTTCGAAGATTTTGGTTCATCAGATTGGATCTACAATTACGGCGTGGGGGCCAGGGTAGCGCTTAAAAAGCTGTTTGATCTGAGAGTGGGTGCCGATGCTGCCTGGAGTAATGAAGATTTTGCCTGGTATTTTTCGGTTGGTAGTTCATTTTGAAATGCTGGTTTAAGACAAAGGCCGTCATATTTAAATTTTGATTAAGAGTTGTCAGCAGGATGGAGTGTTATTGATTCCCTACGAAGTATCACCGAACTTTTTATATCCACAAGAAAAGAATATTTCTGCATTCTGCCCGAACAATGAGATGCGACTGTTATTAGATCGGCCATACAATCCTGAGATTGAAAAAGAAATTATCCAAAAAGTAATTTACATTGTAAACTTCCCCGAATATTGATATTAGCAAATCAGTATACCATGCTGAGACTACGGTAACAAGGATTACTTCTTCATCCATAAATATCCGGGTTCTGTCTTTACTGATTTTTGCTTTTAAACCACCTTCATAATTTTTGTGAAAAAAAGCAGGAGATATGAAGTGGTTGATGATGGTTGTTACAGGTTTAGTGATTTCGTTAAATGCATATTCCAGTGACAATGAGATTTCCGGACAGATAATCGATCAAAAAGACCATTCGCCAATCATTGGCGCCCACATCATTGTTAAAAACAGTTCTCCGATGATTGGGGCTATATCAGATCTGGAAGGAAATTTCTCTCTGAATTTCTCAGGTCATGAAAATGATACTTTACTGGTCACATATATCGGCTACAAAAACCATCAATTGGCGGTGAATTCTATCCAGAATCAAGACCATATTAGTATTCTTCTTGAGCAGGATATGCTGGAAGAAATTTTAATTATTGCCTCAAAGGATTATCAACCAGTGAATGAGTTTGCAGAGGTAAGCTCCAGGTTTATATCTATGGAAGAAGCTGATAAGCTGCCAGGAGGATTTAATGATATTGGGCGGATGGCTCAGAACTTTTCCGGAGTGCAAAAAAACAATGATACCTCCAATGAAATTGTTGTGCGGGGTAATAATCCTGGTTCCGTACTTTGGCGCGTTGAGGGGATCGACGTGCCCAATCCTAACCATTTTGCAGAATTCGGGACATCTGGCGGGCCTTTGAGTTTACTGAATACCAACACTATTCGAGATAGCGACTTTTATACAGGCGCTTTTCCCGCAGAATACGGCAATGCGAGCGGGGCAGCATTTGATATTCGGCTTCGAAATGGCAACAAGGATAAGATTAAATTCATGGGCCAGCTGGGTTTTAACGGAATGGAGCTCATGGCTGACGGGCCATTAAAAAGAGGATCAGATGCCACCTTCCTGATCAATTACAGGAATTCGAATCTCACGCTGTTAGAAAAAATGAACCTGATCGATTTTGATATTCACCTTGGCGTTCCAACATTCAACGATCTCGCTTTTAAGCTGAATATGCCAACCAATAAGTATGGGCAATTTTCATTCTTCGGGATCACTGGCAAAAGCGATGTGAGCACGGAAGCGAGCAGAATTATTAAAAAGGAAAATACTTCTGAAGAAGCACGACAAAAAGCAAAGGACGAGGCTAAGGATGAGCACTATGGTTCACTGACAGGCATCTACGGGGTGAATCATGCCTACAATTTTGGTAGCAGGACAAGTGTTGAATCCAGTCTTTCCTACACACGAAGTCGCTCCTATTTCGACCTGGATACGCTGGATCATAATTATCAACCACATCCGAACTACGAGCATGATTTTACAGAGGACCGCTTCGCCATCAGATCGAAAGTGAATCACCGGATCAATGATCAGCATCTAATTTCTGCTGGTGTTACCTACACACATTTTCTTTACGGCTATCAGCAAAAGACTTTCATCTCCAACACTCATCCAGGCAATCAACAAATGGAAGAAAACGGATCAGCCGGGCTTTTTCAGTCATTCTTCCAGTACAAATTGCAGCTCAATAACAATAAGATAAGAATCAGCCCGGGACTGCACTATCAATACTTTGCCTACAACAACACATATGCCATCGAGCCCAGGTTAAGCATGGCCTATCACATCACCGATTCCCATGAGTTAACCTTTGGACTTGGAAAACACAGCCAGCTACTACCCGTCAATGCCTATTTCCAGCATTCGAGCTTACAGGAGCATCCGGATTCACCCAATGAAGCATTGGATTTTCAAAGAAGTCTGCACTATGTGCTTGGTCACAAATGGCAGTTAAATGAGAAATTCAAATTCAATACGGAGCTGTACTATCAGAATCTATACAGTGTACCTGTGGATTATCAACGGGAAAGCTCCTGGTCCATGATCAATGGTATCAACCGGGATTTCAACGGAAATCAACCAGTATTTCTAAGTGGTGATGGAAAGGGTAAAAATTATGGTGTGGATTTGTCATTGGAATATTCAGACGATAATGGCTGGCACAGTATGATCAATACTTCATTGTTCCAATCGAAATATTCCGGAAGTGATGGTATCTGGAGAAATACGACCTGGAACGGAAATTATATATTCAACGCGATTATTGGAAAGCATATCAGGATTGGTGAACACAAATTAAGCTTCAATTTAAAAACCAATTGGACTGGAGGCCGACGATATACACCTATTGACCTGGAGGCATCGCAAGAGGCTGGTCAAACTGTGAGGTACTATGATCGGGCATTTTCCGAAAGGTATCCGGATTATTTTAAGATGGATTTTAGAATTGGATATTTTATGCCATTTAGCCGCACATCTCATGAATTTGTGCTTGATTTCCAAAATATTACCAATCGGCAAAATGTTTTCTATGAAAAATACAGTCCTTCTTTCGGCCAGATCAAAACCATTTATCAATTGGACTTTTTCCCTGTTTTTCAATACCGAATATTTTTTTAGTCCACCAATATCATGCAATATAAATGGTTTTTGAGCAGATTCTTTGCCAAATTGAGTTCGCTATATGGGTATGTGAAATACCCTTGGAATATAATCAAAGAATTGAGTTTTATTATACGATATCAACCATTGAAAGGGCGAGGACTGCTGTTTAACCTCATCTTTTCACTTACCATTGCAGGTATCATTACCTCAATTGATGTCTTTCTCAAAAACTATGAAGTTGCCTTTGTAGAAATGATGCTTGAGTTTCTTGTGAACTCGTTTTTGGTTTTCATTGGACTAGTTGTGCTGGGCTATCCGATCATTATCCTGCTTAAGCATATCAATTCCAGATTTCCATGGTCTACTGCCTGGCTGAAACGAACGATGATAGATGTACTATTGATCTTACTCATCGCGATTGTTTCTGCCTTCATTTTTTCCTTGATTGCTAAAGGAAATCAAGGCCTGAACGCTGATTGGTCTGCGGGCTTTGCAAAATTCTTCACCTTCAGTTTTATCGCATGCATGACATTCATTTTATTGGTGGAGGCAATCGTTTTCTTCAATGAGCGTCAGATGTATCTGAATAAAAGTGAACAACTGCTTCGTGAAAACCTGCAGACGAAATTTGAAGTCCTTAAAAATCAAATCAATCCGCATTTCTTATTCAACAACCTAAACGTGCTTTCATCACTTGTTTACCAGGATCCTAAGGTTGCGGATCGTTTTATTATTGAATTCTCTAAAATCTACAGGTACATATTGGATATGCAGGCCAAAGCAATGGTGAGTTTGGAGAGTGAGCTGAATTTTCTGGATTCATATACTTACCTGCTAAAGCAGCGATTCAAAGATGGAATAACAGTTAAAAAAGAAATTTCAAGCTCACTTTTGCAGAAGAAGATCCCCCCACTGACACTCCAGCTATTGATGGAGAATGTGGTTAAACACAACATCATTTCAATGGAACATCCCTTGACTGTCTATCTCAAAGAGGAAGATGACAGGCTTATTTTCAAAAATAAGATCACGCTGCGAAATCAGTCAGAAAAACCATCTGGTTTGGGATTGAACAATATTCGGGAACGATACAAGCTGGTAAGTTCCAGGTCGGTGACCATCCAAAAAGAAGATGGTTTTTTTAAAGTATCTCTTCCACTACTAGACATGGAAGAAGATGATTAAGGTATTGCTCATAGAAGACGAACAGCTTGCCGCCGAAAAGTTAGCGATGCTGCTTGATAGGTCTCCTTATGAAATCGAGATACTTCACACATGTCCTTCTGTGGAAGAATCAATTGACTGGTTAAATGAGCGCAAGGCTGACCTGATATTTTGCGATATACATCTTTCGGATGGAAATGCCTTTGAGATTTTTGAGAGGGTCCCTACCGATACACCAGTAATCTTCACGACCGCATATGATCAATATGCCATAAAAGCTTTTAAACAAAACAGTATTGATTATCTGCTCAAACCAATAGATGAAAATGAACTTGTTCAAAGTCTCGAGAAGTTCCAGCAACGCATCCTGTCTCCTTTACAGCAAATTGATCTTTTGGAGTGGATATCCAATTTCGGGCAAAAAACTACCTCATATAAGCGCAGGTATTTGGTGCGGATAGGGAACCGATTGGAATCAATAAAAGTTGCCGACATCAGCTACTTCTATTCTCAAAATAAGCAGTCATATCTTGTGACCAAAGAGGACAAAAAGTTTCCTGTGGATCAATCATTAAGTCAAATAATTGAAGAATTGGATCCAGCCGTATTCTTCCAGGTAAATAGAAAAATTGTCCTCTGCATCGATTGCGTTCAAAACATCAATAGGGTTTCAAAGAGAATAATTATGCTTAAAGTAACTCCCGCACCTCCATTTGAGATTATCGTCCCGGAGGAAAAACTAGGTCCATTGAAGAAGTGGCTCAATAGCTAGTACACAATATTAGTCTTGCATAAAAGTCACTAAAGTCAAATCCCATCTTTAGAGCAAATGCGGTAATATTGGCCATGTTTAAATTCTCCGTAGAGTCTTGCTAAGAAATTGTCAAATGTGAAAAATTCTAGCCTGGAACTATGATCAAAAAACCAATTTATTGGCTGTAAAAACAAAGATTTAAGTAAGATTCAATCTGAAATGGTAGAATACAGGACTGTAAATGTCTCCCGGTACGTGCAACTAATATCTATTTTTTAAATTATTAAGAAATAAATTGGCTATGCGCCGTTACCGTTTTCGTTACCGAAATCAATAAAAAAGCCCCTCAGAGTATCTGAAGGGCTTACTTTGTAGCGGGGGAAGGACTCGAACCTTCGACCTTCGGGTTATGAGCCCGACGAGCTACCAACTGCTCCACCCCGCGATGTATTTGGACTGCAAAGGTAATAAATAATACTCAAAAATCAATCTGACTACTTCATATTATTATAAAGATTTTCCTGTGAGTGCTGATTTGCTAAATTAGTAGTAATGCTGTTTCATTTAGTTTTTATTCATGGCTTTCTTCGTAATGGTTTTAAATCTTTTATTTTTACTAAAAAAATACTATGCCCCACAAAGCAGGATTTGTGAGTATTATCGGAAAGCCCAATGTTGGGAAATCGACACTGATGAATCAGCTGGTGGGGGATAAGCTTTCCATCATAACCTCCAAAGCACAAACTACTCGTCACCGAATAATGGGAATTTTAAGTGGAGAGGATTTTCAGATTGTGTATTCCGATACACCGGGTATCCTAAATCCACAGTATGAACTGCACAAATCCATGATGCGGTTTGTCAGTAGTTCCCTGGAGGATGCGGATCTCATTTTATTTGTTACAGATCTCTATGAAAAATATGAAGACGATGAGATGATCAAGCGACTTCAATTGACAAATATCCCAATTATTCTAATCCTGAATAAAATTGATCTGACGAAGGGAAGCCAGGCACTGGATAAATTCAACTACTGGAAAGAAATCATTAAGACGGATCACCATATCATGATCTCGGCGTTGAATGGAGAGGGAATTCCGGAGCTTTTTCAATTGATTTTAGATCTATTGCCTGAACATCCGGCCTATTATCCAAAGGATGAGTTTACGGATAAGCCTGAGCGCTTTTTTGTATCTGAGATTGTCCGGGAAAAGCTATTTTTGAATTATAAAAAGGAAGTACCATACAGTTGTGAGGTGGTGACCACCGACTTTATGGAAGATGAACAAATTATCCGTATAAGGGTAGTGATCAATGTGGAAAGGAAAAGCCAGCGCGCGATTTTGTTGGGGCATAAAGGTGAGCGGATAAAGCAAGTTGGTATTGAAGCCAGGAAAGACATGGAAATCTTCTTTGGGAAACAGGTATTTCTGGAGCAATTCATCAAAGTAGAACCCGACTGGAGAAAAAATCCAAATAAATTAAAGGGGTTTGGATATTGATCATGGCAACTGAAAAAATACAAACAGCATTGATTACAGGAGGTTCAAGAGGTATTGGGGCGGGTATTGTACAATCGTTGATTAAAAATGGATTTCGGGTAATTATTGCTGATCTAATTAATCCCGAAACAGATCAGAAAGGATTAATTCAATTTATAAAAGGTGATATTAGCTCTTCAAATGATAGAGGGCAAATAGTTGAGTTTTGTAAAAATGAGGCCAGCAGATTAGATCTGCTCGTGAATAATGCAGGAATTTCTGTGAAAGAACGCGGAGATATGTTAGAGGGAAAAGAAGAATCCTTTGACCTGCTGATGAATGTCAACCTGAAAGGACCGTATTTCCTTACGCAGTCCATCGCAAAATGGATGATCGAAGAAAGAAAAAAAGATCATCACGCCTACTTTCCAAAAATCATTAATATTGCTTCCCTCACGTCCTATGCATCGTCAATCTATATGGCTGAATATGCCTTATCAAAATCAGCGGTAAGCATGATGACCAAACTTTATGCTGACAGGTTAGCCGAATATGGAATTAATGTGTATGAAATACGGCCTGGAATTATTGAAACCAGTATGACTCAACCCTCTCAGGAGAAGTATAATGCGTTCATTGCTCAAGGTGGAATACCTATTTCACGTTGGGGATTTCCGGAAGATGTTGGAAAAGCAGTGCTGGCTATTGCACATAATTTATTGTCATATTCTACTGGCGAGATCATCAACGTCGATGGCGGATATCATTTAAGGAGATTGTAAATAATTCCAATGGATATTCATCGAATCCCTAACTTTTCAGTTTCTTTACTTAAAGTTTTAATTTGAAACCTGAAACATTTTTTTTAAATGAATTGGATCCAGCTTCTCAGTGATCAACGTCCGGGCGAAAGAAAAAAAGAACAGGATACTCATCGAAGTAAATTCGAGCAGGATTACGATCGAATTATATTTAGTCATCCGTTCAGAATGCTTCAGGACAAAACCCAGGTTTTCCCTTTGCCAAAGCATGATTTTGTGCATACCAGGCTCACGCACAGCCTTGAAGTAGCGAGTGTTGGAAGATCACTTGGTAAATTAGTGGGAGAGAAAATCATTGAAAAGTATCCAGAGATCAGTAGGCGAGGATTGACTTCCTCAGATATTGGGGCCATTGTTTCTGCTGCATCATTAATGCATGACCTCGGAAATCCGCCTTTTGGCCATGCAGGTGAAAACGCTATTTCCGAGTTTTTCAAAAAATCATCAGTGGCAGATAAGATTGCCCGGCTTGTCACTGAGAAGGAATGGGCAGACCTTACCAATTTCGAGGGAAATGCCCAGGGATTCCGGCTGGTTAATAAACAAAATTACCAGGGATTGAAACTAACATTTGCCACGTTGGGGGCGTTTACCAAATATCCGCGCGAGTCAAAAATCGAGTCACCGGTAAAGGGGAGGAAAAGTCAGAAGAAATACGGTTTTCTTCAGTCTAACAAAAATGTATTTCACGAGCTTGCAGAGGCAATGGGTTTGGTCAACTTTGGTGATGCTGATAATGCTGTATGGTGCCGACATCCACTGGCTTTTTTAGTCGAGGCCGCTGATGATATTTGCTATAATATTATTGACCTGGAGGATGGGGCTAATTTAAACCTTGTATCGCTGGAGGAGACAAAAGAATTGCTGGTGCAGATTATCGGTGATTCGTTCAGGGAAGAAAAATTCGCTCAGATCCAGAGCAAAAAGGAGAAGATAAGTGTGCTTCGGGCCATGGCCATTCATGAATTAATAAATCAATGTGTTGTCAAATTTATGGATTTGGAAGAACAATTATTGAAAGGGGAATTTGATCAGGCATTGACAGATCATATTCCTTCCGCAAATACATTGTCTAAAATTCAATCCATATCTTTTCTTAAAATTTATAAGTCCACACCTGTCATAGAACGTGAAATTGCCGGATTTGAGGTGCTAAATGGATTATTGGAGACATTTGTTCCTCCGGTATTGAACTTTAAATCAGAGCATAAGCTTTCCTGGCATCATGATAGTTTACTTAAGCTACTTCCAATAGATGTACTACATGAAATTAATGCTCATAATTCAATATATGAGGCGCTGCTGCTTTTGATGGACTTTATTTCCGGAATGACTGATTCATATGCATTATCCTTGTATAGGAACATAAAGGGAATTTCCCTGCCTTCCGGCTAAACATTTTACTTTCAAAATGAATTAGATTATCAAAAACTATCTTTTGAGTAATTATCATTTTTTTGATAACTTTAAAAGTTGTATCACTTTAATTCATGAACCAATGGCATTATTTAACCTCCAAGTCAATGGACAAAAGCATCAGGTTGACGTTGATCCGGATACTCCTATTTTATGGGTATTACGTGATAATCTTGATTTAACAGGCACAAAATACGGATGTGGTATTTCGCAATGCGGATCCTGTACCATTCATTTGAATGGCAACGCCGTCAGGGCTTGTATGATGACCGTTGCCTCAGTCGAAAACCAGGATATCGTAACTATTGAAGGGCTATCCAAAAATGGAGATCATCCTGTGCAAAAAGCATGGAAAGAGCATGATGTACCCCAATGTGGATATTGTCAGGCGGGACAAATCATGAATGCAGCGGCACTTCTGAAAAAAACGCCAAATCCATCAGATAAAGAAATTGATGATGCGATGAATGGCAATTTGTGTCGATGTGCTACTTATATAAAGATTAAAGATGCAATAAGATCTGCAGCGCAAAGCTAACTGTCCAACCTTAAAATCTACTTAAAATGTCTATCATAAAAACTTCATATAACCGACGATCATTTCTTAAAGTTAGCGCTGCTACAGGTGGCAGTTTTGTGTTGGGTTTTAACTGGTTGATGTCCTGTACTCCGGATAAACAGGCCAGAAAGGCTCCATCTGCATGGTATGAAATCAATGCTTACCTGAAGATTGCTGATAATGGTCAGGTGACCATCATGTCGCCAAATCCAGAGATTGGTCAAAATGTAAAGACTTCGATGCCCATGATTGTGGCTGAAGAGCTGGACGTGGATTGGAATGATGTAATCGTAGAGCAGGCACCATTAAGCAAGGATTTTGACCGTCAGGTGGCAGGAGGTAGCCAGTCCATCCGGCAATCCTGGAAGGCCTTGAGAACTGCAGGGGCTACAGCCAGGCAAATGTTGGTAAATGCGGCAGCAAACCAATGGCAGGTAAATCCATCAGACTGTACTACTTCAAATGGAGTGATTACAGATTCCAAAGGAAATAAAATCACCTATGGCGAAATTGCATCAAAAGCAACTGAGGAGGCCGTTCCGGAAGAAGTAAAATTAAAAGACCCAACAGATTTTAAAATCATTGGGACTGGAAAAGGTAATGTCGACATTGACAACATCATTACTGGAAAGCCCTTGTTTGGATTGGATTACAAAGAGGATGGCATGAAATACACTGTCGTACTTCGTGCACCTGCTTTTGGCAAAAAATTGAAATCATTTTCAGACCAGGAGACAAGAAAAGTGAATGGTGTAACTGATGTGATAAAATTTGGGGACAAAATTGCTGTGCTTGCTAATTCTACCTGGGCAGCCATGAAAGGACAAAAAGCATTGGCTGCAGAATGGGAAGATGCAGAAGCTCTGGAAAGCACCTCAGATCACGATCAGGAATTAAATAAATTATTATTTCTGAAATCTGACGAACCCAAGCGGAATGATGGAAATGTAGAAAGGGCATTTAAGGAAGCTGACCGTGTTTTTGAAAAAATTTATGAAGCTCCATTTATGCCCCATAATAACATGGAACCTCAAAATTTCTTTGCTGATGTAACAGCAGATAAAGTGCGGCTGATGGGGCCAATTCAAACACCAGAAAGAACAAGAAGGCAAGTTGCAGAGCTGCTTGGCAGGGATGAAAATGAAATTACAGTCGGACTGACAAGGATTGGAGGAGGTTTTGGGAGAAGACTTTATGGGGATTTTGTCCTGGAAGCTGCTGAAATATCGAACCTGGCCAAGTGCCCTGTAAAGCTGGTGTATACCCGAGAGGATGATATGACTGCCGGAATTTATCGACCTGGTTCAAAATATCGTTTTAAAGCAGGATTTAAAAACAGCAAACTTACAGCATATCATCTCGTTGGAGCCGGCGTAAATATGGGCAATTCTACCAGGGAGAATAATTTTCCTGCTGGATCTGTTCCTAATTATAAGGTCGAATCACATCGGCTAAACAGCAATATTACGACAGGCGCCTGGCGGGCACCTATTACAAATTTCCTCGCATGTGCGGAACAAACATTTGTCGATGAAATCGCGCATGAAATTGGTGTGGATCCGGTCAAATTCAGGTTGGATTTGTTGGATGAAGTGATCAATAATCCCCAAGGTGAATTTGGTTATGAACCTAAAAGGATGAAAGGTGTGATTACGCTTGCCGCTGAAAAATCCCGATGGAATGAAAAAGAAGATGGAATATATAAGGGATTCAGTGCCTACTATTCACACAATACTTATGTAGCCGAGGTGGCGAAGATAAGGCTGGTCGATGAACAGTTAAAAATTGAAAATGTAATATGTGCAGTAGATTGTGGCATTTTAGTGAATCCTACAGGAGCGATCAATCAAATACAGGGAGGGATCATTGATGGCATTGGTCATGCCATGTATGGTGATATGGCATTCGAAAATGGCAAACCACAAATGACTAATTTTGATAAATTTAGATTAATCAGAATGGTGGAAGCACCTGCGCAAATTGATGTACATTTTGTTGAAAGTGATGTTGATCCCACAGGTCTGGGTGAGCCTTCCTTACCACCTGCGGGTGGCGCCCTGGCAAATGCGTTATTTGCCGCAACCGGAATTCGGTTTTACAAACAACCTTTTGTGAAGCAAATGACGGACTTGTCCAGGAATATGTAAATCATGCTTTGATAAACCGGAAGCGGGCAGTAAATCCCCAATTCCTGGTGTAACTATTAAATTTATTGGTGATCATAAATCCAGGCCGATAATCAAAACCTATGGTTAGGGGAAATTTGAAGGAATATTCCACACCAAAATCCCCTGCTATACCCATATTGAAATTTTCTCCAAAATAAAACTCAGGACCAACACCCGGGAAAAACTTAAGACCCTGGGGCCCTCCGTCTAGGGAGAACATCCAATCGAAGTAGGTACCTAAAGCAAAATCACCTTCCACATAAAATGCCGTGTGCAGCCTTGGTGCTTTAGATAATGGAATTGTTGCGTCAATGGAGAAATCCCTACCAATACGAATACCTGCTTCAAATGCTGATTGGGCCTTAGAGATGGAAGGAATCAAGATTACAGAAAAAAGGATAATGATTGAAAGTTTAAATAATCTATCCATCGGAAATTAATTTTTAGTCAGAATAATTCAATAAAAGTAGGATAAAGAAAAGCCTCTTTTTAGGAGGCTTTTATTAAATTCTTGCGATGTAATACAATTGAAATATTTATTCGGGTCTGAAACTCACACCTTCTCCAAAACGGAATCTGGCAATTAATCCCCAATTGCCACTATGAAAACCTACATCATTTGTTACAATCACACCAGGACGCCAGTCCAGACCGATAGTCAATGGGAAATCAAAGGAATATTCCACACCAAAATCCCCGGCAATTCCAAAATTGAAATTGGTTCCAAAAAAGAGTTCCGGGCCAACACCGGGATAAAATTTTAAACCCGTTGGTCCACCGTCAAGGGAAAACATCCAGTCAAAATAAGCAGCAAGGCCAAAATCATTTCCATATTGATTTCCAAAGACATCACCAAAATACGCTGCAGCATGAAGTCGTGGTCTTGCCGAAAGTGGAATGGTGGCATCAATAGCAAAATCGTTCCCGAAACGAATACCAGCTTCCCAATTAGATTGGGCACTTGATTCGTAAACTAAACAAACTACTAAGATTATGGTAAATGCAAAAATCTTGAATATGTGATTAGAGTTTTTCATGATTAAATAATATAATTAAAAATAAACTATGTTTTTGCGGTGCAATAATAACAAAAGAATTGATATGAGCGTATATTTTAGTTCAATATTGACAGCACTTCCTGAATATTTTCTGCTACTGAAAATCGCTCATGAGAGATTTCGTGATCAACATGTTCGTGAACCCATGTTGTATGATATGGAACGTGAATCGCATAACCACCAATATTTAAAACGGGCATTACATCCGATTTTATTGAATTGCCAATCATTAGAAATGATTCCGGTTCAATTTCCAGGTGTTTAAGGAGTTTCAAATAATCGGATTCTTTTTTATCCGACATGATCTCGATATGATGGAAATGCCCTCCCAATTTTGATTTTTCCAATTTTCGTTCCTGGTCCAGCAGGTCACCTTTTGTTGCGACAACAAGGGTATATTTTCCGTGAAGTGCATTTAATACCTCTTTTACTCCATCAAGGAGTTCTATTGGTTTTTCAAGTAGTTCTTTTCCAAGTTTAATAATTTTGTCAATTACCTGCAGGTTTATCGTTCCGTCTGATATGCGAATGGCAGTTTCAATCATGGAAAGCATAAAACTTTTTACGCCAAATCCATACAATGCCAGGTTGCTCATTTCTGTTTTAAAAAGTTCCTGTGATATATGATGATGGGAGAGATAATCTTCCATCAATTCACAAAACTTACTTTCTACTTCCTGGAAATTTGGTTCATTCACCCATAAGGTATCGTCTGCATCAAAAGCGATTATTTTAATTTTATCCATAGGTCAGCAATTATAAATAACTAATTAAGTAAAATTGTATCGTTTGAAACAGATATAATTAGTATTTGTAAACGATCAACATATTTCCTGATGATTTAATTACTCGTTTGCTCGATAAAGCTTTGTGGTAGGATGTTGATTTTTAGATGTCAAAATCCTATTTGAAATCTCCCAACTTTTTTTCCCTGTGTGACATTTATCATATAGCTAAAAAATGCTCGATTTATTTTTGCACCGGAATAGTATCAATAGATATTTTCAAATGGAAGAAACAATCATTATAGTAGGGGGGCTTTCTGCCGGGCCATCAGCAGCAGCAAAAGCCAGGAGAGTAAATGAAAATGCAAAGATCCTTCTGTTTGAGAAAACCGAATATGTGAGCTATGCAACCTGCGGTATTCCTTATTCACTTTCAGGGACGATTAAAAAAAGGGATAAACTTCTGGTCGTATCACCGGAATTGCTAAGAGATCGGTTCAAGATCGATGTTCATTTAAATGAACCTGTTATTGATATTTTGCCTGATGAACATAAGATTATAACATCGCAAAGGGAATATTCTTACTCGAAATTGATATATACAGCAGGAGCTGCTCCATTTGTTCCGCCAATTAAAAACCTGGAACAAACTGAAGACTGGACTAATTGCAGGACGATAGAGGAGTATGACAAAATCATCACCGATAAGGTGCTGACGGAAAAGCGAAATATTACTGTTTTAGGTGCTGGCTTAATTGGTGTTGAAGTTGCTGAAAACCTCACTAAAATTGGCAAGAAAGTAACCATTGTTGAATTAGCCCCATCGGTGCTGTCACCATGGGACAGCAAATTTGGTAATCTTGCAGAGAATGTATTGAAAGAAAATGGTATTGATGTTTATACGAATACAACAATACATAATTTAAATGTCGAGAACGGCCATATTGTATCAGTTGGATTGAGTAATGGGGAGGAGATCGCCTGCGATTATCTTCTCATGGGGATAGGTGGAAGGCCAAATACGGGTATGTTAGCTTCGAAAGGAGCAGAAACGATTAGGAATGGTGCCATCAAGGTAAATGCCAAGATGGAAACCAATTTGCAGGATATTTATGCTGCTGGTGATTGCGCCAGCATCATGAATATCCAAACCGGAGAGCATGATTACTTCCCAATGGGAACACATGCCAATAAAGGTGGGCGAGCTGCCGGGGCGAATGCTGCCGGAGGTGAAGAGCATTTTATAGGTGCTTACCGCACAGCAATAGTGAAGGTGTTCAATTATACCTTGGCGAGGACAGGATTAAATCCCAGGTCACTAAAAATGATGAACCAGGATTTTGAATCTACCCTGATCGTAGCACCTTCAACGCCTGGATTTTACCCGGATCCAAAAGACATGATCCTGGAGATCCATTACAATTCCAATACTCGTCAGGTAATGGGCGCAGAAATTTTTGGCGAAAAGGGCGTTGACAAGCGAATTGATGTGATCAGTACGGCGATTTTAGGAAAACTCACAGTCGATGACCTGCCTAATCTTGACCTGGCTTATGCACCACCTTACTCACCAGCAAAAGATCCTGTCATTGTTGCTGGATTTGTTTCTGGAAATAAGGATAAACATAAATTCAGGGAAATTACTTCTGATGACCTTTATAATATTATTCGAAGTGAAAATCGTGACAGACATCAGATCATCGATGTTCGGTCTCCAATTGAATTGGAGACGAAAGGAATAATAGAATCTGCTGTAAATATTGAACTGGATCAATTGAGAAAGAATCTTGGCGTGTTGAGAAAAGATATTCCGACTGTTGTTTACTGTGCGCGTGGGTTACGTGCATATGTTGCCGCCATGATACTCGAAAATAATGGATTTAAGAAAGTATATAATTTGGGTGGAGGATTTAATACCTGGGAAAAGCTGGGGATGGAAATTAAATCCTATTCCATCGAAAATAAATGATTTTTCTATAGTTGGTTGTTTTGGTTTTGAATTAGGGCCTCCGGGCCCTTTTTTCTTTTTTAATAGTGGATACACCTTCACTTTTATTAATCCATGCCCTGCCGGTTCGGTAATTATAATGTAGCTGAAGTGAAGTACAACTCTTTTTTTATCCTTGGAAATGATTAGGATAGTATACAATTATCATTTCTTTACACTGTTCTGTAGCTTTTTTATGTATTTTTGTCCGTGTATTTTTATATCCCCTAGCATGGGGTTGGGCTAACTTTTAAAGAAAATTTTCATATGAGCATGCAAGATTCTAAAATCATTTATACATTAACAGATGAAGCTCCTGCTTTAGCGACCTATTCATTTTTGCCAATCATAAAGGCATTCACAAAATCCTACGGTATTTCAGTTGAAACAAAGGATATTTCGTTATCAGGAAGGATATTAGCTCATTTTCCTGAATACTTAACCGAGGATCAAAAACAAGAGGATGCACTTTCGTTATTGGGTGAATTAGCTAAAACTCCAGAGGCTAATATTATCAAACTTCCGAATATTAGTGCATCAATTCCTCAACTCACAGCGGCAATTAAAGAGTTGCAAAGCAAAGGGTATGCTATCCCTGATTATCCTGCTGAACCTAAAAATGATAAGGAAAATGACATCAAATCGCGCTATGCAAAAGTATTGGGAAGTGCGGTCAATCCTGTATTGCGTGAAGGAAACTCAGACCGTAGAGTGGCTGATGCAGTAAAAGCCTATGCCAAGGCCCATCCACATTCCATGGGTGCGTGGAAATCTGATTCAAAGTCACATGTCGCCCATATGAAAGAAGGAGATTTTTATGGGAGTGAGCAATCTGTTGTCGTTCCGGAAGCAACGAACGTAAAAATTGAGTGGTTCGGAAAAAATGGAAGCTCAAAAGTATTGAAGGAAACACTACCTCTTTTACCTGGAGAAGTAATTGATGCAGCGGTAATGAGTAGTAAATCACTTGACGCGTTTTATGAAAGGGAAATTCAGGATGCCAAAGATAAGGGAGTATTATTGTCATTGCACCTAAAGGCAACCATGATGAAAGTGTCTGATCCGATTATGTTTGGAAAGGCAGTGAAGGCATATTTTAAGGATGTATTTGAGAAATATCAGGAAGTTTTTGATGAGTTGGGAGTAAATCCTAATAATGGATTGGGTAATGTGTATGAGAAAATTTCGGTACTTCCGGAGCAAAAACGTGAAGAGATAGAGGCAGATATCCAGGCGGTTTACAAGACAAGACCTGAGCTGGCCATGGTGAATTCTGATAAGGGAATTACGAATTTGCATGTGCCAAGTGATATAATTATTGATGCCTCTATGCCAGCAGCAATCCGGGCTTCTGGTCAGATGTGGGGTTCGGATGGTCAGCTTCACGATATGAAAGCTATCATTCCTGACAGGTGTTATGCCGGAATTTACCAGGAAACCATAGATTTCTGTAAGAAGAATGGCGCTTTTGATGTTTCTACCATGGGTAATGTTTCCAATGTTGGATTAATGGCTCAAAAAGCGGAAGAGTATGGTTCACATGATAAAACATTTCAGATTCCCGGAGATGGAGTAGTAAAAGTGACTGACGGACAGGGTAAGATGTTGATGGAGCATCAGGTGGAAAAAGACGATATTTGGAGAATGTGTCAGACCAAAGATTTAGCAATAAAAGACTGGGTTAAACTGGCTGTAAACAGAGCGAGATCCACAGGAAGTCCTGCCATCTTCTGGCTGGATAAAAATCGCGCCCACGATGCCAACCTGATTGCCAAGGCAGATACATATTTGCCGGAGTTTGATACAGCGGGACTTGAAATTAAGATCATGCCACCGGTGGATGCAATAAAATATACGCTGGATAGGGTGAAGGCCGGGAAGGATACGATTTCTGTAACGGGAAATGTATTGCGGGATTACCTGACCGATTTATTTCCAATCCTGGAATTAGGTACCAGCGCTAAAATGTTGTCCATCGTGCCGTTATTGGCAGGCGGAACACTCTTTGAAACCGGGGCCGGCGGATCAGCGCCAAAGCATGTACAGCAATTTGTCGAAGAAGGACATTTACGGTGGGACTCACTGGGAGAGTTTTTAGCTTTGGCAGTTTCTATTGAAGATCTTGCATTAAAAACGAATAATGCCAAAGCAAAAGTGGTGGCAAAAGCATTACATGAGGCAAATGGAAAATTCCTGTCAACAAACAAGTCACCATCCCGAAAAGTGAATGAACTGGACAACAGGGGAAGCCAGTTTTACCTGGCCATGTACTGGGCAGAGGCATTGGCTGAACAGGACGAGGATAAGGAATTGAAGACCATTTTTGCACCGATAGCCAAAGAACTTGCTACCAATGAAGCGCACATTTTGGATGAATTGCTTCAGGCACAGGGCAAACCTGTGGATATTGGTGGTTATTACAAACCGGAATTAGATAAGGTAACAAATGCTATGCGTCCAAGCGCTACATTTAATGCCATTATTGACCGATAATAAAGAAAGTTTGTTAATAACGTAATTCACTACCCCAAATAGATTTTATGGCCATTACAGTTCTGTTGTGCAGCAAATAAAGGATGAAATGAAACGCTGCCGGTAATTTCATAAAATTTTAACTTTGAAATTGCTGGCTGCTTTTTTTAGTGAATGTGAAAAGCCAAGGTTAGTTAAGGGAACGAATAGTAGGAAGTTTCAAATAGAAAAATGAGTATGAAAAAAATCTTATCAGGAATCGTATTCATTTTGCTGGCAATAATAGTTTATATCTTTTACATATTTTATTCTACGGGTTATTTTCGTGAAGTAGAAAATACCTTTGCCGGGTCAATAGAAAGGAGCATCATGCTCCCGGGTGTTGAAGATATGCAGGTAAGTTACGAGGATGATTTTTTATTGCTTTCATCAGATGACCGCGCCAGCAGGAGAGGTGGAACAGTTCGACAAGGTCATCTATACTATATAGATCTTAACAGTTCTTCCTTTGAGCCGAAGCAATTGACAACCAATCTTAATATACCATTCTTTCCTCATGGAATTTCAATGATTCGAAGAACGTCGCATGCCTATAAAGTATATGCAATTAATCATGTAAATGGCACACATTCCATTGAGGTTTTTGATCTTTATCAGGATAGCTTGATCCATATTCAGACAAAACGGGACAATTCCATGGTGAGCCCGAATGATATCGTAGCCATTGATGAAGAACAGTTTTATTTTACCAATGACCATGGATTTACAAAAGGATTGGGCAAATGGGGAGAGGAATATTTAGGATTGGCTGTATCGAATGTGATTTATTTTGATGGCAACTCGTATCGCGAAGTTGCAAAAGGAATTGCATATGCCAATGGAATTAATCTTGATTTCAGGCGAAACTTATTATTTGTGGCTTCACCAAGAAATTTTTTAGTAAAAGTGTATCAGCGTACTGTAGATGGTAATTTAGATTTCATAGAGGATATTGATTGTGGCAGCGGAGTAGATAATATTGAATTTGCTAACGACGGGAAAATCTGGATTGGTTGTCATCCAAATTTGCTTGCTTTTACAGCTTATGCGCAAGGTCGTAAACCAATCTCCCCTTCAGAGATCATCACCATTGATTATCGGGGCATTGGGGATTACTCCAGAGAAACTATATATATGGATGAGGGCAATAGCATGTCGGCATCGACGGTGGCTGTTAGTTACCATGACCATATCTTTGTCGGCAATGTTATGGAAGATCACTTTTTGATACTGAAAAAAAATAACAAAAAATAATTAAAGGGCGACATGAGCACATTAATTATCTGTAAATTCACTCAATTTCCGGTTTACATACCAAAAAAATGTCGAAAGTATAATAAAAAGTATCTTTGTTTCAAACCACAAAAGAGTTGAAAAATGTAATTAAACAACTTTTCTCTTTTGTCCTTCCGGTAACGGTCCTGGTTTTAATTCCACTATACATTGAGCAGGAAATATCAATTAAAAATACAACTACATTGATTTTTGGACTTTTGATTATCTGTCTAGGATTATTCATGATGGCCAGTACAATATCTATGTTTATACAAATAGGAAAAGGAACATTGGCGCCCTGGAGCCCAACAAGAAAATTGGTTATATCGGGAATATATCGATATGTCAGGAATCCGATGATCACAGGTGTACTGACTGTTTTGATCGGCGAATCGCTGGCCATTTTGTCTTTACCAATATTTTTGTGGGCAGTGATATTCTACTTGATAAATACTGTTTATTTTATTTTATATGAAGAACCAGATTTGGAGAAAAAGTTTGGAGATAAATACAGGGAATATAAGCGGAATGTTTCAAGGTGGTTGCCAAGAACTACTCCTTATAATCCTGATCAATAATTAATTTCAGGATTTAGGCTTTAGTCAAGTTGATCGTTACATCTAAAATGGTCTATAGTAATGCAATCTATTTTATCTTTACAAAATATTAAAAATATTAACCATCATGAAAATCAGTGTACTTTCATTCCTCTTAAATTGCATGTTCATTACCTTCATATATTGCCAAAATCCGTCAGACAATAATAAACAAAATCAGGAAATTATTTCCTTAATAGATAAATATGCGCAGGCGAGGGAAACAAAAGATACGGTATTGCTAAAGCAGATTTTAACAGAGGACATAGATCAACTTGTTTCTTCGGGGGAATGGCGAATCGGGATCCGGGTTGCGTTAGATGGGATGATGCGTAGTTCCAGTAGTAATCCTGGCCAACGTATCCTGACCGTGGATAAAATTCGCTTTTTAAATGCTACTACTGGTATCGCTGACGCCCGATATGAAATCCAAAATCCTGATGGAACAACGAGGAAAATGTGGAGTACATTTATTGTAATTTATCAATCTGGCACGTGGAAAATCACAGCTATTAGAAATATGAAACCTGCCGTTTAATCCTGATTGAACAATAATTTATGTGCTCATCAATTTATTATTTGTACTTTGGGTTGAATTTAGGAAATGGTAAACTTTTCTTCTGAAAACAAATAATGACTTCAAAATTATTAAATACAGAATTAGTGCTTCCTTGTGGAGTCACGCTAAAAAACAGGCTGGTAAAATCAGCCATGACGGAACGCATCAGCAATAAAAATTTTGAACCGACCAGTGGGCATGAAAAATTGTATGACCACTGGGCAGCCACCGGGGCAGGATTATTGATCACGGGCAATGTGATGATTGATCGAAAACATTTGGAATCAGCCGGGAATGTTTGCTTTGATGATGAAAAAATGCTACCGAAGTTAAAACGATGGGCGGATGCCGGAAAGAAAAATGGGAATCATGTATGGGTACAAATTTCACATGCGGGTAGACAGACTAATAAATTTAGTGCAGGCAGACCATTGGCACCTTCTGTAGTACAATTGAAGAAAATAGGTCTTTTTGGTAAACCTAAGGCCATGTCTGAAATGGATATCCAGGAGGTAATACACGGTTTTACCAAAGCGGCCAGGCTTGCGAAAGAAGCGGGTTTTACAGGTGTCCAGATTCACTCAGCCCATGGGTATTTGTTAAGCCAGTTTTTATCTCCGGCTACTAACTTGAGAGATGACCAGTGGGGTGGAAGTATTGAAAATCGCAGTCGAATATTGATTAGCGTAATCCGGGAAATTCGTAATGAGGTAGGACCTAGGTTTCCTGTTTCGGTGAAGTTGAACTCATCAGATTTTCAGAAAGGTGGATTTACGGAAGAAGAATCCCTGGAGGTGGTAAAAATGTTGGATAACGAGAAAATTGATTTACTGGAAATTTCAGGAGGCACCTATGAAAAGGTAGCATTTTTTTTAATGAATGAAGATCATTTGAAAGCAAGTACCAGGAAACGGGAGGCTTATTTTATTGATTTTGCCAGGAAAGTAAGAAAGATAAGTAAGCTGCCTTTATTAATTACTGGTGGGTTTAGGTCGTATAAATTTTGTAATGAAGTCTTGGAAGATGGGGAATTGGATCTTATCGGTATGGCACGTCCTTTTATAACCAATACTGATGATATTCCCGGATTTTTAAAAGGTGAAATTCCCAATCTGGACAACCTTATACTGCGAACGGGAATTAAGCAGTTCGAAGATGCTGCCGAAGGCGGATTTTACGCCCTTCAATTGGTCCGTCTGTCCAATGGAAAAAAATTTAAACCAAATGTAAGCCCATTGTGGTGTTCAAATTTTCTGATTTTATATGAGTTGAAAAAAGCATTGTCCCGGAAATTTTAGGGATTCCTGTGATAATATTTAAAATTTACATTGAATTTTGCCTTTATTTTAATCATCCATAGACAAGTTTATTATTTTCCAAATAGCTGATTTTAACCAATCATTTTTCCTTCGATCAATTTTTTGCTTTGCCAATTAAACCGGATAAAAAGTAGTAGAGCAGCCATGGACAATCCTGCCAACAATCCGATCCAGACTCCCATGGCACCCAGGTCAAATATAAAGCCCAGGAGATATCCCAGGGGAAGTCCTACAATCCAATAGGCTATCAGCGTGATTAACGTCGGGATTCTAACGTCTGACATTCCTCTCAAAGCTCCCAGACCAATGACCTGGATGCCATCGGAAAGTTGAAACAACCCTGCCACAATGAGCAAAACTGCTGCCTGCCTGATCACCTGAACATCATCAATATATAGTGTGGGTAAAAAATTCTTCCCCATAATAAAAACCACTGCCGTAAAGGACATAAACATAATGGCCATGATATAACAAGTAAGTGCTACATTTCGCATGGTATGGTAATCCTTTTGTCCCAGCTGATTTCCAACTCGGATCGTCGCTGCAGCAGCAATACCAAGGGCAACCATATAGGTGACTGAAGCCAGGTTGATGGCTATTTGGTGAGCCGCCAAAGGCGTTGCCCCCATCCATCCGATCATAATTGCGGCAATACTAAAAGTGGTCACTTCAAATATCAACTGAAATGCCATGGGGATACCGAGCTTCAAATTCTCTTTTACCAGATAGTATGTAAAATTGCCAAATGTGAATACTTTCCAATATTGAGTAAACTGTTTGCTGAAATAGACATACGACATCATCAATGCTGCCATCAAAATCCTGGAGATCAGGGTGGCCAAACCAGCGCCATATAATCCCATTGGTTCGAATCCCAGCTTCCCGAAAATGAAAATGTAGTTTAGTATTATATTTAAAATATTAGCCGCAACGGTGATATACATGGCCTGTTTGGTATAACCCAGACCTTCTGCAAATTGCCTGAATGCCTGGTAGATCATAAAAGGTATCAAGGATATGGCAATGATCCTCAGGTAGGGTAGCGCCAATTCGACTACTATTTCCGGCTGGTTGAGATACCAAAGAGCATCTTGCCCAAACAGAATGAATGCAGTAAGTATCAATCCAAAAATGGTATTTACCAGTACACCGTGTTTTAATATTTCAGTTAGCTTTAGAACATTTCGTTCACCATCAGCCTGCGCAGTCTGTGGGGTGATCGCGTAGGACATGCCAATGCCCATTACCAGGAAGATCACAAATATACTATTGGCAAATGAAGCGCCTGCCAGAGGCTCTTTCCCAAGCCGTCCCACCATCATGCTGTCGGCCACATGAACGGTCACCTGACCCAGGTGACTAAGCATTACCGGGTAGGCCAGATTGAGATTCTTATTAAAATGGGCTTTAAAATCAGGGATCAACTTTTATGAAATTATCTGCGCTTTTACTCCTTCATAGCGGCCAACCTTTTTAATAGGGGAGGATGCGAATAATTGATAAAAACATATGCAGGATGAGGGAAAAGATTGCTGAGATTATCTACCGAAAGTTTCTTTAATGCCAGCTGCAGGGAATTGCTGTCATATGTTTCTTTCGCATACGCATCAGCTTCAAACTCATTTTTTCTGCTTAATATATTCATAAATATTCCGATGAAATGAGAAATAGGGGAATATAATATACCAAAAGCGAGCAGGTTCAAATGAATTGCCATTTGTGTACCTCCAAGCGCTTCTGACATGGCAGGGCTAAAAATAATTAACGACATGATATAAAGTGTCAGGCCCGTCTGCAAAATAGATAGCAGGTATCCTGTTATTATATGTTTTTTCTTAAAGTGACCCACTTCATGAGCTAAAACGGCAACCAATTCTTCTTTGCTATGTTTTTCGATCAATGTATCGTATAGGACGATCTTTTTCTTTTTACCGATTCCGGAAAAGAATGCATTGGATTTTGCTGATCGCTTTGATCCGTCAATCACAAATATATTGTCAAGCGGAAATTTCACCTTTTTGCTGTATTGTTCTATGGCCTGTTTAAGGTCCCCGTCTTCAAGTGGAGTGAGTTTATTGAACAACGGGAGAATAAGTGTAGTATAAAACATGTTCATGAACAGGATGAAAGCTGAAACCACAATCCAGAAATAGATCCAGAAATTTGGCCCGAATGCATTTATTAATTTCAACAGGATAAATAAGATCAGACCGCCAATAATTGCTGCAAGCAAATACCCTTTTAGCTTATCCAATATAAATGTTTTTGGAGTAGTTTTATTAAATCCAAACTTTTCCTCAATTACAAAAGTGTCATAGAGTTGAAAAGGGATATTGAGAAAGTCTGATGCTAAAAACAGCAATCCAAAAAAAGCAAGCGAAACAAATTCTTCAGTTGAAATGAAACCATGCACCTGTTGGTCAAACCATCCAAAAAAACCTGTGGCCAACAGTATGAATGATAACACAAAGCTGAAGGTTGACGTAAGTAACCCGAACTTATTGTTTGCTTTGGCGTAGGCAATCGATTTTTTATACTTTTCTTCATCATAGATGTCCTTTACCTCGTCAGGGAGTTCTTCTCTCATGCTTTTAATATTAAGGAACTCAAGGACCTTATTAAAAACAAAATCAAATGAAAGGATAACCAACAATAAGATCAAAATGCTTTTCGCCTCCATAGGGAATCTATTTTTGGAATGCAAAAATATAAAAAACTACTAGAGCGGATGTGTATTATTTCGATTTATTCATCTATTACGAAGAAAATCAATCGCTAGAATTTGGGACATGGAATTTGTCTGACATTTTTTGGAGGTTTTCGAGGATCTCCAAGGAAGAATTCATATCTAATAGAAACTTCATGGGCTCCTCCGGTAGCAATGCCAAGCTTCGATAATGTATAGTCGTAACTATACCCGATATGTAATCCGTTGGTTGAAACTCCAACGAGAAAAATCAATGATTCATGATTGGAGATCCCATCAACAGGCTTGAAGGGAAGCCCACGATACCAGAGGCCAGTTACGAAGGGTTCATAGGTAAAATAAAGACCTGCATCCAATTGGGAAAATTGTCCCTGCAGTTTGTATTGTACAGTGGGCGTCAGGCTGATGTCGCGAAAACCCCCTGGAAAGTTGAAGTTCGTTGCAGTTGGCAACAAAAACTTATATCCCATATGGGCGGAATATTTAATATCCAGCTCACTGTCGCCTTCAATCATTGAGTTTACAGGAGTCAACAAATGCATCGCCGCGAATCCAACCCAAAACCGATCGGAGTACAGCAATCCTCCAGCGCCAAAATCAAAAAAATTATTTCTAAAATCACGGTTTATTATATCGTCATCCGTGATGTCTTTAAATTGTCCGTTGAAATCAATCTGGTCGCCAAATATCAAATTGTCTTTATCTATATTTTGCATAACATAAGATCCTTCAAGCCCAGCCCGGAAGATCAAGCCGTCAGTTATTCTTAATTGATAGGCATATTGAAGCGCAACACTGTTGGTCCTTAAACCCGCCAATCCTTCTATATCAGATAAAAGCAAAAGACCAACTCCGCTGTTATAATCATCAAAATAATAATCAAAATAGCCAGAATATGTCACGAAATTTGTGGGGTAGGATGGCCACTGATTCCGATAATTTAATCCAACTCTGGCCAATTCTGCCGATCCGGCAAACGCAGGATTTAGATAAAGGGGGGCAGCATAAAATTGTGAAAATTGGGGATCCTGACCCTTCAGATCTATTGCCAGTCCCAATAATAAGAACAAAAATACCCTATAACCTTTTAGCATTAAGCAGATTTAATAATGATTTTTCAAGAAATTGAACCTAAATATAAAAATAGGACGATACAATTATACTTTTATTGTATTTTTTATTATTTCTTGCAACATGATTGTTTCAACCAAACTACATTAAAATAGTTATTAATACATACGATTTAATCCATATCTTTCGTATTATTTGTATTAAGTTATTTTCAAAACCTGACTAGTTCTAAATGAAAGAAGTGAGAAGATTGATAATGAATAACGGTAAGTATTTTTCATCATTTTTGCTCTTGGTTTTCTTAACTATTTCCGTTTCCGTATTTGCCCAGGATTATTCAAGGTACAATTGGTATTTTGGAAATTCGCAATATGGAATATTATTTAACAAATCTGATAATCAACCCAATCAGACAGATACTCAGGCCACTCCTTATGGAAATGCTGCTTCTGCAGTAGCCACAGACAGGATTTCAGGAGATCTCCTCTTTTATACTGATGGGCAATATGTATATGATGCCTCACATACATTAATGTTTGGCTGGACAGGGTTGAACGGGAATTCATCGGCTAACCAGAGCGTGGCGATCAGTCCGAGGCCAAATTTTCCGGGGCAATATTTTATTTTTACCAATACGGCAAATTATCCCGCACCCGGAAACTTGTTTGTAAGTACTGTAAACATGAATGCCGATGGAAACGCAACGCCACCGGAACCTCCCCTTGGAGAATTAATTACTGAAAATGATCCCAATGCCGTAGTACCGGCTATACAAGTAAACCCGGGAATGCTGGTATTTGAGACCGGGAATGATCCATATTTTTATTTTCTGTTGGTTCAGGATGCGACAACCGGAGAATATAAACTTTACCGAATCGATGGGAATAACAGGGTATTGATAAAAACCATTCCAAATCCTACAAACCTGGTGGCAGCCAATTTTTCCTATCATCCGGGGACAGGGCAGATAGCAGTATCCCCAAATAACCCAGGGGCAAATATTCAGATACTGCAGTTTGATCCCGCAGTGGATACGCTGGCTTTTGTCAGGGAAATACCTAATTCAGGTAACTTTGATATAGCAGGCCAGGCCATTTATGATGTGGAATTTTCGCCGGATGGCACAAAAATATTTATTTCAAGGTTTGGCGATGGTACACAAGAAGGGGTATTGTACAGATTCGACCTCACTAATCCTACAGCCTCATTGGATCAGGTAAATCCAACTCCATTATACCGAAGCTTTGGCGTACAGATGGGCCCTGATGGAAGATTGTACCATTTGTATCAGGAAAGTAGTGGCGGCCCAATACGCATAGGACGAATCACAAATCCTAATGATACGCTGGCTTCAAATATCAATTATCAATCTGTCCCTCTTGGGAACGATAATTATGCCGGCCGTCAATTTCCTGCCTTATCTCCGAAGGCGCCCATCATATTTTCACCAAATACCTTTGAAATTGTCAATCAAAATACGTGTGAGCGATCACCAACCAAATTCTTCCCTGATTTTGATCCTCCTGCGGATTTTTACCGGTGGGATTTTGGAGATCCCTTATCTCCGGATAATTTTTCAAATCAAATTGCACCCATACATACCTATTCCGGACCTGGGAGTTATCAGGTAACATTAATTGCCGGAATTAATGGATCTGTGGATACTGTAACACAATTCGTGAATGTGATCCCGGTAATGGATTCTGTTGACCTTGGACAGGATACGGTAATATGTCCGGGGGAATCATTGGTGCTGGATGCTGGTCCTAATGGACAACTATATCGATGGAGTACTGATGAAACCAGCCAAACTATCACAGTGGATTCAACTAATGCTACAGGATATTTCTGGGTAGTCGTTGACTACGGTACGTGTACTTCTTATGGAAGTATAAATGTTGAAGAATATGGAGAACAAACTCAGGTAGCTAACTATTGGTATTTTGGAAATAATGCAGGCATCAATTTCAATGAACAGCCACCTGTTGCTGTTTCCGATGGCCAGCTGAACACACCTGAGGGGGCAGCGGCAATTTCAGAGCGAAATGGCGAACTCCTGTTCTATACCGATGGCGTCACGGTGTACGATCAGGATCACAACCAGATGTATAACGGCACAAATATTGGCGGAGAGAACAATTCTACACAGTCATCCTTGATCGTTCCATTTCCAAATGATGAAACCCTGTTTTATATCTTTACCACAAGAGCGGTATATAATCCATCCAATGAATATATATTGAGTTATTCAGTGGTGGACATTAAAGAAATTGGGAATGGAACAGTCGGAGAGGTGGTGACAAAGGATAAACCATTATTTGAAAAGACTACTGAAAGGATGACAGCTACAAATCTTGGAGGTGATGTCTGGTTGATTGTCCATGAATATGGGAACAATACTTTCCGGGCGTATCCTATTACAGATCAGGGTATAGGAAATCCAGTTTTAACCAGCATCGGTTCCGTTCATGATCTGAATGAAGAAGAAGCTGCTCAGGGATATATGAAACTTTCGACGGATGGGAGCAGGCTTGCAGTAGCATTTACATCAGGGGGGAAAAATTATGTAGAGATCTTTGATTTTGATGCCCAAACGGGCACGTTATCAAATTATCTCCAAATTGAATTGCCGGAGGATAATCCTCCTTATCAGGTATATGGGGTAGAATTCTCAAGCAACAGCGATAAACTGTTTGTATCCGTGAATAATCCTACCGCACCGGCATCCAAACTTTACGAATTGAAATTACACAATTATGATAAAGATTCCATTGAATCGACTATTGCTGAGTTAGCTGATGAACCAGGTGTAAATATGGGGGCAATCCAAACTGGTCCCGACGGGCAGATCTATGTGGCCCGGGATGGGCAGCAGTTTTTAGGGACGATTATCGAAAACCTGGATACACTTTCTGACTCAAACTATATAGGGATGGGTTTTGATTTGATGTCTGGTACATCATCGTTAGGATTGCCCAATTTCATTCAGAGTTTTTTTCAACAAACTCCAGCTGCTACGGCTACAGTAATTCCTGCCTGTGTTGATCAGACGTCAACATTTATTGGGATCGGTACGTCCATTATCGATGAGTATTTATGGACCTTTGGTGATGGAGGTACTGCAACTACTGATTCTGCCTCACATGTGTATGTGGTAGATTCCTTATATACAGTCGCCTTCAACGTCACAAACCGGTGTGGTTTGGATACAACCATAGTCCAACAGGTTGATATCTCGGGTTATCCGGACGACGCGACGATTCCGCTGGTAGATGTAATCTGTGTGGGACCGTTGATTCTGGATGCAGACACTACCAATTCAGGTGGTAAACAATTTATCTGGAGTACAGGTGAAACGACACAAAGTATACAGGTTACCCAACCTGGAGATTATTCTGTGAGGATCATCAATGCAGCAGGTTGTGAATCTGAAGACACTACCCAGGTATATGACGGAAGACCATTATTTGACCTGGGGCCAAATATTACCATTTGCCAGGGAGATTCTCTACCACCATTAAATACAGGATTACCCAATGGTAGCCCTCCAAATACCTTTACATGGAGAGTGAATGGTTCCCTGTTGCCGGATAATACGAGCTACCTGGTTGTTGATACAAATACGAGCGGCATTTTTCAATATACCGTAAATGTTATTGATGGACTAACAGGATGTGTCAATGATGATACGGTTACGGTAACTATAAATCCAACTCCACAGGCGACGTATAGTGTGACAAATTCATCCTGTGGTAATATAAACGGTCAAATTAATGTGACCAGTCCATTGACCAATCTAAACGCAGAATGGTTTGATCAAACCAACGCATCAATTGGAACCGGACCGGTTTCGCCATTAGTTGCTGCCGGAACATATACTCTTGTAGTAGCAGATAATATAAGTGCCTGTGCACAGAATTATGCTATCAGTGTGATTGACTCGGTGGTATTGTTTACAATTACACAAACACCGAGACAGGATTGTTCGGGAGATTCATTGGATGTATCTCTTGCAGGGGTAGGGGATCCGGCTACGATTACATACACATTAATAGAAACAGCAAATGGAAATACTACCGTTGGAACTCCTGGTAATACGACTTTCAGTATTCCGGTGACGAACGCCGGGGACTATACCCTTCAGGTGCAGGCTGATGGTTGTACTGATCAGGTGACGAATGTAGTATTTGCTCCTAAGACAGTGGTGGATTTGAATGTGGCACCCATCTTTGATATCTGTACTGACAATGCTGTAATTACAGCAACCTCAACAACACCGGGAGTGATATTCAACTGGACAGGACCGAATGGTTTCACGGCAACCGGCTCCAATGTAAATGTTCTACTAGGCGGTTCGGGTCAATATTTTGTTACGGCCACTGATGGTGATAATGTCTCTCCCTGTGATACTACAGCTGTAACACAGGTAAACCTGGAAACTTCTCCTGATCCAGTCATTAATCCACTTACCTCTGGTTGTGATGGAACAAGGCAAGTTGGTGTGATCAGTCTGACCGGAACCAATTACTCATACTTATGGTCTACCGGAGCTACCACGCCTTCCATTACAATAACTAATTCTGCACTTTATAGTGTAACCGTGAGGGAACAAAGTACAGGCTGCCAGGGAGATGATACATTGCAAGTGGATGTATACCAACCCATAACCGTAAATGTGACAGTTGATCAGCAGGCGTGCCAGGATGGAAATCTGGTCACATTAACAGCTAATGTTACTCCGGTACAGGCTGTGAGGTATGAGTGGTTCCTCAATAATATTCAATTGCGAGATACAACCATGAGTTTTGGGACATTTAATGAAGGATTATACCGGGCAGATGTAACTGATGTGGCCACCGGAAATTGTACGGCTTCCGGAGATTTAGAGATTAATCGTGCTCCTGTAACGCCAAGTAATATTGACCCTCGTTACGTAATTTGTCCGGAACCTCCGGCATCAGAAATTGCAGTAATCGAACCGGGAAATTTTATCACCTATCTTGCATTTAATATGGAAACTGGTGAACAGGTATTTGAAGCTCTTCCGGGAATTTTTGAAATTATCGTGGAAGGTGATTATAATTTTGAATTGGAAAATGAATTTAATTGCTGGACATTGGATACTACCCGAGTTGATGTGGATTGTGTGCCAACCATATATGCACCAACAGCATTCAGCCCATATGCGCAGATTCCAGAAAATCAGACGTTCCGTCTGTTCCCTACTTATGTTGGAGAATTTCAAATCTTTATTTATAACCGATGGGGAGAGCTCGTTTACTATTCTGACGATTTAGATTATATGATGAATACAGGTTGGAATGGGATGAAAGACGGGAAAATGTTGCCCATGGGTACCTATGCCTATGTTATCAAATTCAAAAGTATAAGTGAACCGCAACGTGGTGTAATTGAACAGCCTGGCGGCGTAACGCTATTAAGATAAAATACGTATTAAGATAAATTAGAGGCTGCCTGGATAGACAGCCTCTTTTTGTTTACTGCTTTATAAATTTTTGATTGATCACCTGGTTGCCACTGTCGGTAAGTTGCAGGATATAGATTCCCTTGGCAAGATTCTCCAGATGGATCTGTTGATTCCCAGCTTCACCTTGTAGTACTAAGTTCCCTGTTGGAGTCAATATAGAATACCTGGCTTCTCCTGGAGCAATACCCATTATGGTGATGTGTGATACTGCCGGGTTTGGATAAATAATCAAGTTGTTTGCAAAAAGGTTTGTTTCAGTTATTGAATTTCCTTTGATCATCATAGCCTCCAGATTTGAATTATATGCAAATGCGGGGGTTATACCAGAAGTGATAGTTATTTCAGGATCTTTGCTTTCATCGATCAAGCTAAATTCGATAACTGTTAAAATAGTTTTAGCATCCAATGTCAATCCCTCAAGATCTTTGCTGCTCCAGACTACTGTGAGTTGGCCATCCTTGACCAAATTCAGATTGGCATCAAAATGAAGTTGGTGATCCAGCAATCTTTCGAACTCATACACATGTGGGTCCCATTCCATGGTGAATTGCAGTCCGATTATATTTTTAAATTCAGTGGATTTCAATGGGATATTCACTTTATTTCCTGCTATTTCTCCTTTTTCGATAATAATATCCAATTCGTCTAATAAATGTTCCCGGGCACCATTGTTTTTGTTGGCTTTCCAGTTTTGTCCGGCATCGCCAATTTTAACCGCTGTATAATTCAAATCAAGATGTGATTGGGTAGGGATGATATCCAGGTAATTCTTGTATTCGAAAATGTCTCCATTTCCGGTATATTCATTATTTATAAATTCTACAGCGTTTCGATCTCTGAATTTTTCATTACTATGCAAAACTACAGCACGTGTTTCTGCCAGGTCGAGTGTCGTCAGTGATTTCGAACCATTCACATCGCAGGCAATAAGGTCATAATTCGACATCATGTATTTTTTCCCCAGGATATGCCAGTGCATGATCACAATATCCAGTGTAGAAATGCCATCATCAGCATCTGTATCGAACAAAGGGGCAATATGATATTCCTGGTTGGGTTGAACACTAAAGCTATACCAACCGAATTCATCAGTGGTTGTATTTAACTCCATGCTTCCATTCAGTTCCACTACAATGCCGACAAGCGGTTCTCCTTTCTGGGTTTTGATGTAACCTCCCAGTACCACTTCATCCATGATGGTAATTATCCCATTTGTATAATTGGCCTCCAATATATTCCCGTTTCCATCAGATACTTCTTTTGGTGTTGGATCATCTGAAAACAGTATATCAGTTTGCTGTCCCCCCTGGCCAATGGCGAGAAAATCGAGTGTAAAAATTGTGGTATTATCGTCTACGGATTCGGGTTGAAGGTCAGCAGGATTCCATGACAATGTTAGCTTCCCGGGTTCGAATAAAAAGAAATCGCCTGCATCAAGGTCTCTTAAACCAAAATCCTGAACTCCCTGATATTGCAGTACTGCCGGGTCCCATGAAATGGTATACTGGGTAGTGAGGATATTTTGGAAATTTTGAACACTAACCGGGAGTAATGTTGATTCGTTTTCCAGTAATTCAGCATTTGGTAAGCTAAATTGAACGATCGGATCCTGAGGGATATAAAGTTTTACAGTATATTGGGTGTTGTTCAATCCATAAGGTTGAATTATAGTTTGACCTGTTTCTTGCAAATCCCCATCAAATCTCACCCACATTTCATAGGTAAACGTGTTTTCAGGTAAATCAAAGATTACATCGCCTCTGTCATCGATTCCATCGTAATCAACAGCTTTCCCAAATTTTCCATCCACCCATTGTGGAGCACCATACAGGTTTCCTGTCAGATCATTGTCAATATTATAAAATTCATTTCCTGCTCCCTCATCAAATTTCCAGATTTGAAGTGTGCTCGCTTCTTCCTGGAATGACAGGTTTGAATCGAAGTATTGTTTGATTTCAGCATTGTTTTTAGCAATATTACTGACTTTTATTTCATCTATGGATCCGCTGAAGAACTGATCATAACTCGTAAAATAATGAGTGGCGATATTCAGTTTTGCGTGATTATAGGCATCATTATTCCATTGTAGCTTGCCGATTTCATCTCCGTTTATGAAAACAGCCCCACTTCCATCTGCACTTTTAGTATAAGCCAGGTAATACCAATTTGTTCTGTTGAATTCATAGACGATATCTGACTGGGGATTGCCTCGAAAAGGTTCTAGTATAGCTAACTGTGTATCCGAATAGGTAAAACCTCCCAATTGTTTAATTTCTTCATCGGTCAATGATCTGTTATAAAAATAAACCTCATCAATCAATCCCTGAAAGAATCCGATTGGATCGGTATTGTCAAACCTGGCTCCTAATGTAGCAATTGCAGTATTATTGATATCATGAACCATAGGTAGCGTTTCAATTTTTTCCGCTACTCCATTCACAAAGATATAAGTTGTTAACTGTTCCCTTTTGATTGCAATATGGTACCATTCTCCCTGATTGAATATTGTTTCACCTTCAACAAAGCTGTAATCAGTAAAGGATGATTCATTAATTTCATAACCAATTTTACCTGTGCCTGTCCCAAACTGGTAAAAGTTGCCATATGATGAAGCATCTCTTTTCCCGAATACCGTATTTTCTTCATCCATTCCGGAAATCAATATCCAACATGATATTGTATAATCAGCAGTACCAATATTCCCAATAACATCATCCAATGCTATGTAATTATCTAAACCATTAAACTCATAGGCACCATTTTCATTACCGAACCGGTCATCCATTAAACTTGCCCCGTTAACCATCCCATGATGTCCGTTGCCACTTTCATCATTAGCATTTCCATTGAATGGATAATATGCAACCAGGCCGTCTGTTGGTGTTTGAGCAACTGATAGAATTGAAAAGCAACAGAATAATAACGTCAACAATCGTGGACAGATAATAAAATTAATGATCACTTTCATCGCTAAAAAAATTATGTCAAACAATGGCATTTCAATTTGAAAATGCATGTGTATGGAGAGTAGCAATTAGCTCAATACTCACCTTATTTAATCAATCTGGAAATTGAAGAAATAGGATTTTGTATTAAACCAATACAAGATTAGTATGAAAAGAGCAAAGAAAAAGTCACGAAAATAATGAAATGCTACTTGTACATGTTTTGTACTAATTTTTACAGAATTGAATTTCTATTGATAATTAATTGTTGATCATGGATAAAAAAGGTAATTACTCATTAAAAACATTTTCCAAAAAATTTACATGGGATTTCCCGCCATAGGCAATTTCAGCAGAGGTTGGCCATATTTTAAAATAGATATCCCCATCATTAACAAAATCAACCATTGCAGGTGTCACATATCACTTTTGTTCAGGGAATCAATTTAAATATTATGCAATTAGAACCATTTTTCAGGTTCTTTTTCAGTGCAATTAAACAATACAAGAATTAACGATATACTTATAAGTAAAAACTGTATATCTTTTTTCCTATTAGGGGGATGTTTTTTTTCATTATTTCTTTTTCTTGCTTGATGTAGCCTTGGGATTGAAATCGAGGCAGTGCTTGATCCAGTATTCCAGGTCTTTATCCATATCAATGCCTTCAGGTTCCACAAAGACAAATCCTTTCATCGGTCTGCCCGTAAAGTTCATTTCTTTGCACCCTTTCTTTGAGAGAGCTTCCTGGTAGATTTCTGGATCGATGCGTGCCATCAGTTCATTCTTGACGATTCCAATGCACATTTTGTCATCGACCATAAAACACAATCCACCCATCATTTTTTTCTCCTCGTTCACTACTTTTTTCTCTTTCAGGATATTCCTTATCCGGTCTGCCAACAATTCATCGTAAGCCATAATTTCAATTGTTTTGGTTAATATTTCATAACATTCAATTATTGATTTTGTTAAGGCCTCACCGGTGTCCCATCATTTTTTCGTAATTGCGTCCAATTGTAATTAAAAGGAGGTAATGGATATTTGGCAGCCTCTTTTTCATCAATATCCACACCAAGTCCCGCTTTTTCGACAATATGCATGAATCCCTTATTCATAAACGGTGCATCCGGGAATACGGCCCTTAGCTTATCGTTGAAATTTACAGCTTCCTGGATGCCGAAATTCCAGACGGCCAGGTCGATATGAGCATTGGCAGCATGGCCTACCGGTGAAACATCTCCAGGTCCATGCCATGCTGTCCGCACGTTGAACCATTCACCGAGCCTCGCCACTTTCATGGCAGGAGTGATGCCCCCGATTTGCGAGATATGGATGCGGATAAAATCGATTTGCCGTAAAGCCATCTGGTCTATCCACTCGTTTTGGTTATTGAAGAGTTCACCCATGGCGATGGGTACAGAGGTTTTTTGACGAATAGTTTCCATCCAATGCCTGTTTTCCGGGGAGATCGGGTCTTCAATAAAGAATGGCCGGTAGTCCTCCAGTTTTCTCATGAGATAGATCACGTCCATGGGTTGCAGGCGTTCATGGACATCGTGCAGTAGTTCCACTTTTTCACCACAGACTTTACGCACATGGTCAAACATGTCGATAGCTCCCTTGATATAGGCATAATCATCGATGGTATTATCATCGGACTGGCCAAATGCATTGGATTTATAATCAGGCATGTCTGAGAGATGAGTCGAACCATATCCCCCAAGCTGAATGCGCACATGTCGCCAACCCTGCTCCATGAATTTTGAGGCATTTTCTGCTACTTCTTCTTTGGTCCTTCCGGAAGCATGGGTGTATGTGTCTACCGCAAAGCGGCATTTACCTCCTAAAAGTTGGTAAACAGGCATATTGGCCAATTTTCCTTTGATGTCCCAGAGGGCCTGGTCAAGGCCACTCAATGCATTGTTGAGTACAGGACCATTCCGCCAGTACGAGCTAACATAGGCTGTCTGCCAAATGTCTTCGATATTGTGCACGGATTTACCACGGCAAAAATCATCAAGGTATTTGTCGATGGCAGCGACAACAGCGTGGGCCCGCTGGCGGAATGTAGCGCATCCAAGGCCATAGAGTCCGGGTTCGCTGGTCTCTACTTTCACCACTACCAACTCGATACCGTTAGGAGCTGTGGCAATTGCCTTAACCTTAGTGATCTTGATGTCAGGAAGATTAAACGTATTGTTATTGTTTGAGTGACCGAGTAGAGGTGCTATCGCTAGTGGAGAAAGCAGTGCACCCTTCAATAGATTTCGTCTTTTCATGATTTGGGATTTAGTGCAATTGAATTTAGGTTTTATTACATACTAATTCAAGAACCAACCAAAGAATTGATTGTGTAGTATCCCAATAATTTCATAATACTTCTGTTAGGCTATATTCTTGCCTGACATTGTACGGGATTAGTGAAAATGACTTCCTTTAAGTAAGAATCCCTTAGCAAGAGAAAAGCTGAATTTGTCCTGATAACATTTCAGCAAATTGTGTAAATTTAATCAACCATTCTTATACACCCGATCCATTTTACAAAAAGCGGATCACATTTTTATACCTCTATGAAAAAGACAGCATTAATCTATTTGTTAATTGCACTTTCCTCCACTTCCTATCTGTTCGTAGAAGCACAAAATATGAAGGAAATTGAGGCCCAGATAATAAAACAAGCCAATAAAAACATTGAAAACTTCAGGAAAGGAGATGCAAACATTCGCTTTGTTGCCAGCGATGGAGTCGCTATTTCCAACGCCAATGTGGAAATAGTTCAACAAACGCATGATTTTTTATTCGGTTGCATCATTTTCGACCTGATACGTGGTGAAAATGATTACCAGGAAGAACGATTCAAGGCCAATTTTAAGCGACTGTTCAATTTTGCTGTGTTCCCGTTTTACTGGCCGGGATATGAACCCGTGCAAGGTCGACCGCTATGGGAAAGCCGGCTTGAGGTGGTGGAATGGTGCAAGGCCAATGGCATCACCACCAAGGGTCATCCACTTGTTTGGGCGTGCAGATCAGGTACTCCGCAGTGGTTGCGCGAATATGCAATATCTGAAGCAGAAGAACTCTCCAAAATACGCGTAACAAATATTGTTAGTGGATTTAAGGGGGAAATAGACATATGGGATGTCGTCAATGAACCAGTCAACGTGAAGACATGGAAAAACAAGCTGGCCAATATGGATGATGAAAATGATTGGGGGGTAGAGGATCCAATCCCGGAAATTGCGGATTATGTGGAGGATGCACTGCAATGGACAAATGAGGCAAATCCTTCAGCCACTTTGATCATTAATGAGTTCAATACCATCAAACGACCGGAAATACGGAAGCGTTTTGATGAACTTCTGGCAGAGCTGGAAAGCCGCAAGGCACCAATCAGCGGTATCGGCATTCAAGCCCATGAACCCCGACAGGAATGGTATGATCCACAGGAAGTGTGGAAGACTTTTGATCTTTATGCGAAATACGGACTTCCGATCCACATCACCGAGCTGCATCCGCAATCAGGAGGAAGGGACATTACCGGCTGGCGAGAAGGCAAATGGACAGAAGAAACTCAAACTGAATTCACAGAACAGTTTGTGCGCCTGTGCTTCGGACATCAAGCTGTGGCATCGATCAACTGGTGGGGTTTTTCAGACCGGAATATCTGGCTCCCGGGAGGCGGACTGGTCGATGAGGAATACCGTCCCAAGCCAGTGTATGATATGCTCGACAATCTGATCAACAAAGAATGGAAAACCAATCTTAATCAATCACTGGACAGCAGTGGTAAGATTACTTTCCGTGGATTTTATGGGAAATATGAAATTGTACTTAAACCTGAAGATGGTAGGGTAAGGTCCTTCCCGATTCATGTACGCAAGGATGAAGGGAATGAATGGGTGTTTGTGGTTAAGTGACTTGCATCCCTAAATTTACTCATACCCATGATATAAATAAATTGCGCCGTATGACCAGTTTGGTCCTGTCAATCCCGGATAGTTATGCCGGTCCATCATTAGGGCAACATACCTGAAGGGATATCCTTCGGGCAACTGTACAACATTTGGCCACACCCTGGTACCTGATGATTCATCCCAGGGAGGAAGGTCCATATTTAGAGTGCCTATCTCTTTCAGCTCTGGATAGGAATAAATAAAAATTTCACGCTCTGAGCTTCCGGAAAAACAGTATAATTGATCACCTATTTTTTGGATGGATGTTCCGGTTGAGTTATGATTGACCGGCCCTGCAATCCGTTGATATCCTTTATCCCAATGATCGGATTCCAATAATATTGCCTTATAACCATCCTGATTTTCACAGGTAAGCATCCGCCATTTATTAGCAATAGAATCAAACAGAATATGTGGATCTTCAATATCCCCAACCATGCCAAACGGTTCTGCCTGCATAATGGAAAAACCGAATCTTGCTTCGGCGTTGCTTTCAATGGCAAGAAGCTGCTTTTTCTCATGTTCAAGATTGGCATATGCGCTAAAACCTGTCGTCAGTCCACGCCATATATTCAGTCGTCGATCGTAATAGAGGTGAGAGGCGATCTCATTGCGTAACAATCCATCACCGCGGTCAAATACGATGATCCCTTCAAGCTTTATATCGAAGACCGTTGGGTTCATACTGAACACACCCTGGATATGATGTGGCAAAGCACGTCCACGAATTGACATGGTGTACCATAAGCGTCCCTGATCAAGTAATGGATCCCCGTTCTCATAGGTGATCGCGCGAATATCGGCAAGGCCAATGCCGGTACTCAATGATGATGTTGCTTCCTTGATCATCACCTTACCATCGATTAGATGCAAGAAGAGTTGCGATTGGAAGGCATTGAGGTAATACTTTTGCCTTAAATCCATATACCTGTTAAAATCGCTTTGCCCGATGACAATTGGAAGACCTTTATCCTGCACATATAAAGTAAGGCCACTGCCCAGCATTTGGAGAATAAGTTTCCCGCTAATTTTTAATCCGTCTTCAATTCGTGATGCAATAGATCCATCGAAAATGACTGCTGAATTTTTAACTACTTTTAGTTTAGCACCGGTAACCATATCATCCTGAAAAGAAACTGAAATAATGAATATCTCTTTCCTCTGGCTGTCAGAAAATTCAATTCCGATTTCACCATCCCCGGTGCATGAAACAAGGTCTATCATGTAGGTGGCGAAAGGATTAAATCCGCCAAACCATATTCCGGTTTGGGTTTCAGCGACAGATTCAATAATCATTGTATTTTCATGGATTGAAATACCGGATTGTTCTTTGAGATAGGATTTGACAGGATACATGGCAGATATACCAATGATGTCTTGCGGGCGAAGTCTTGCCAGGGGAATGGATTGATCTTCATCAAATATCAGGCGCTTAACACCTTGCCTTACAAATCTGATCTGGTCTGGAGAGATCTGGCATTGAGCCGGCAGGTTCCACAATAAATAGAAGAATAATACTGTAATCAGATGTCTCATATTTCGCAATGTATGGATTTCCAGCGAATGGCAAAGAAAAATATTTAATCCAAAATCGTCATAAAATAGCGGAGTTATGATGAATCCCCTGAAATTTAACCAAACCAGTTAGGTTATCTAAAGATATGACTCTAAAGATTTTGTAATAATCCATTACTTTGAATATGTTTTAATAATACCAACCATTGCATCCTGGCATACCGGGCAAAAGTAATTGGTCCTTGTAAACATAATGCAATTAATCGATGGGCGGTAAAGCCCGGTAGACATATATCCGGCACCCTCAAATGCACCCACTTTTCCAGCATATTCACTATTTTCCAGGTATTCCTGCACCTCCCTGTCTCGCTCCTTGCTTTTTTCATCATATTGTGATTTTGCCATTTTCACTTCTTCTTCAGGGGCTCCATTTTTCTGGAGTTCAGCAATTCGGTCGTTCATTTCAGCTCTTTGTTTTTGCCAAAATAAATCCAGACTATCATATTCACTTTTTGGCCATGGAGTTGGTATGTTGATCCCTTCGCTCACCAGGTGTTTCCATTTGATATTTTCGGGATCATGCAGTGCTGTAATATTAGGTTCTGCTGGTTCGTATTCTGTAGAATAAAAATCATTATAGGCGGTTGATGAAGTATAGTATTCATCAGCCAACCCGAAAAAGGAATGCCCAAATTCATGCACCATCAGGTAATCGCTGTTGATATTATCCGAGGTGTAAACACAATAGAAATTGTAAATACCACCTCCGCCATACCTGTTGTGATTAACCATGATATAAAGCGCGTCATAAGGGACATGGCCTGCAATATCCCGAAGTGACCCATTGTCTTCGGTCAGTACGTATCGCTCTGATCCCATGGAATTGAAGGTTGCATTTACAGCGGTGTTTTTATCAATACCAGCACGAGGTTCATCGATACCACTGTCCTGCGAAGGTTTTAATACCCCCCGGATATTGAAATTATCCTTATTTGATCTGCACGGTTCGGCCATGAAAAATGCCTTAGTAAATCTTTTAAGATCCTCCTGGAATTTTCGGTCCTCTTCTACTGTATATCCTTCACCAATAATTGCGATATCTGCCCTGACATAGGAATTGCCATTATCAAGGCTGGTGTAGATCCGTATATCAGGATCATGCATTGGTTTTATTGCCATGGAAGGATCGATCTCAGTTCGGAACACTTCGTTGAGCTGGCCTGATTTATCTCTTTTTTCGAGAGCAAACTCAATCTTCGATTTCGGGAATGGTATTATCGCAGATTCATGAAATTGTTTCACTTTTCCTTCGATGGCTGGAGAGCTTGTCTGATATTCCTTGAAATAGCTGTCAAAACCTTTGGAGTAGATCAACTTTCCGGACGCTTTTTCATAAACTTTATGATAGTATGCTCCATAGTTCAGCTGATCAATTAAATTAGTCAGGCTTCCAGCCCAGTGATCATACTTAAAAACCTGGTCAAGATACACTTCTTCAGAGGTTGCGTCGCCTGTATGAAAATAATCGATTCGCATGGTTCCAGTGTTAAAATATTTATCAAATGTATTTTCCGGGTCCTGTTTACATGATGAAATTAACATTAGTAATGCATAAAGACGTAGCAGGTGGATTTTCATAATAAATTGTTTTCAGCTTTATAGGATCTGATATAAAATAGTATGTTGATTTTCCAGGATTTCTATTTATAGAATTTTTTCAATTGCCTTTTCACATAAAAAAATCTGATAATACCTATAAGTAAAAGAAATGGTGATAGGATCAGGAAAAAGTTACCAAGCGTACGTATTTCTTGCAGCATTTCCATTTTTATAATGGCAAATCCTGAGCTCAAAAAGACAATAAAAGTTCTGAAATAGGCAAGAAATGTGCGTTCGTTAGCCAACCTGGTTCGCTCAATAGCCAATAGGTCGGTGACATTCAATTTGGCATTTTCCATAATTCAATATTAAAAATTCACATCATATGAATTAAACTCTAAAACTCGTTTTATTGAAACTAAACGTGATAGTATTGATCCAATTCATCTACTCTTCTTTTTGCTGTAAGGTACAAAAATTGTCTTATTTGCTTATTGGGCTGCAAGAAGTTTCTGTGCATTAGGAATCCTATTTTTGTTGTTGCCGTCCATATCACAATACTTCCACATTGTTCATAATATCTTATCTCAAGTAGATAATTTCAATTTATGTGCTGAATATGCCGGCATAAAAAAGCATTTTTTTATCATTAACCATTAAATTTACAGTAATCATGTAGGAATTTTTTTTCCTGAATGATTCTAATACTATTTGCTAAATCATGTCACTTATAAAACAATTACACAAATACCTGTCTACATTAAAAGTAGAAGATGGAAAAAAAATTTCTCTTTCAGATTTCGATACTGATTATGACCATAAAATGATCAGTAAGAAGGAAGGAACTAAACTGCTTAAAAATGGCATTAAGCAGCTTGCCGAGCTACAGGATGTACTCTATGCCGACAACCGGTATAGTGTACTTATTATTCTCCAGGCCATGGATGCGGCAGGTAAAGATGGAGCGATAAAGCATGTCATGACGGGATTCAATCCGCAGGGCGTTAAAGTTACAAGTTACAAGAAACCTTCATCTAATGAATTGGAACATGATTATTTCTGGAGACATTACAAGGCGTTGCCGGGCAGAGGAGAGATCGGAATATTCAACCGGTCACATTATGAAAATGTACTGGTAACACGCGTACATCCCGAATACATTATGAACGAAAATATTCCTGGGATTGATAGTGTCAACGATATTGATGATAAATTCTGGGAAAAGCGCTATGAGCAAATCAACTGTTTTGAGAATAATCTATATGAAAATGGCACACATATTTTAAAATTCTTTTTACATGTATCTAAAAAGGAACAAAAAAAACGCTTTCTGGAGCGAATCGATAATCCTGAGAAAAACTGGAAATTTTCTGCTGCTGATGCGGCAGAACGAAAATTTTGGGATAAATACCAGGAGGCATATTCAATGATGCTTGGCGCTACTTCAAAAGAACATGCTCCCTGGTATGTACTTCCTGCTGATGATAAGTGGTTTACCCGTATTTGCATCGGTGCTGTTATCTTTTTTGAACTAAATAAACTGAATCTATCATATCCCAAGGTATCAGAAGAAAATATGAAAAAACTATTGAAGGCAAAGGATGAATTACTTAAGGAATGATAAATTCACATAGTATTGATTGATGAACTAATTAACTGCATATGATAAAATCACTAAACCGGCTAAAGTTGTTTCTGGTTGGAATACTTTGCATGATTGTTCAACTTCCCAGGGCTCAGGATCTACCGAAATCGTTACCAGAAATCCAATATCATCTCACTGCAATGCCGTGGTCGCCACTCAATATTTCTAAGGAGGCCTATCTCGAGGCGGTTGAAGGGATGGTGCGCGTAGCACAAAAATTTCAGAATGAGGAAGGGGCCATTATTGATCCGTATTTGCATCGCGAGCATCAATATTCCACTCCATACTATGCGATTGCTGTAGGTACACTCATCCATGCCCAACGTGCGTTGGATCTAATACCATCTGGCATTAAAGCCATGGATAAATCGTTGAGAGATTTTTCAAAGGGTAATAGCTCAATACCTGATCAGCATGGAGAATTTTACATTGCGGCGCTGGCTGAGGCAATGGAGCTTTATAATGCCCATGTCGAAAAGGGGCAATATAACCAATGGGTATCATGGATTTCCACTCCTTTGGATGACATCTGGAAAGGAGCAGACAAAAGCCTGAACAACTGGCGGACATATGCCATGAAGGGAGAGTGGGCCCGGGCGTTACACGGTTTTTCTGACAGACAAAAAACCATCGAATTCATTGAAGATAATTGGAAAAACTATACCCAATACGAACGAATTGGTATGGATAAATGGAACCTGTATCAGGATTGGACAAGTGATCCTCAATCTCACGCAGTGGAAGCAGTAGGCCGGGGAAACCTTACTGCGCTTGCACTTGGCGGTTATGATGGCCCATCTGCTGAACAAATCCTATATAATGTCAGAAGCGGAGGGCAAACTTCAATGCTTTTGTTAAGCCCTGCAGGACAGTGCCCGCCAAATGGGCGAACAGATGATCATGTATTTAATGATATTTTGTATCAGCTTATCTTCGAAGCATTAGCAGAGGATGCCAAAACCCAGGGAAATGACTATCTGGCCGGGCAATATAGAAGGTCCGCCTTACTGGCATTTAAAAGTATACAACGATGGAAGCGGGAAGATGATCCATGGTCCGGATCTTTTTATATTACCAAAAACTTTTTTGATCCCGGTGATCGCATTGGCTATCAACCGGCAAGCCAGTGGGGAAATTACAGTGGCGCGATGATGTTTCACCTGGCGGAATGTTTTTTGACTAGGAAAACGGAGATCCCGGAAGTCCCGGCACCTACTGAAATTGGCGGATATGCTTTTGAGACAGATAGTCGCTTTTCCACCTACGTGGCAAATGCTGGTGGTATGCAGGTATTTATAAATCTGCGCGGAGCCACAGTTCCCAAATACGACATATACTGGACACCCCTGGGTACTGTGCGATTTTCAAAGGTAAACTGGGATGATCGCCTTGGCCCATCAGACGGGGAAAAGACAAATGAATCCAATGCACAATCTTCCATTTATAGTCGTGGACATGGTGAAACTAAAGATGAAGTATACCCGCAATCAGGTCTGACGTTTGGCCCCACCTGGATCGAGAATGGCACATGGACAAGAATTGCTGATGTCGCCAGACACTATCAGGGGACTGTGGTTACTGAATTCGTGCATCCATTGTTGGTAAAATTCAGGGTCACCTATGCCTATGTCACTGGACGTGGCGGACCATATTTTCACCAGGATTTTATCATTACACCAGATGGTGTATTAACTACCCTGTCAACACCTCAAGATATTCCGTTTGGTCTAACGGTTCCTTTATTGGCAAATGATGGCAGAACATTGGAAACAAGCATCAGGGATGGAATCGCAAGCACCGGTTATCCTAAAGTTGGAGAAACAGAAAATTTCATTGCTTTGAATAATGATACAACTGTTGAAATCGATGGTGAAAAGATTAGAAGTACTTATGGTGATTTATTGCCGGTAAAATTCCAGTCAGCAGAAAAACGACAGATCGTATTTGTATACCCAAAATCTGATCAGGATCCGGATGCAGTCAGCGTAAAAGAGAGCTTTTCGATTTCTGAGAATGGATTTTCTTCTCTTTTGGGAAAGGTGCAGGGGAGTTTATATATCGGAAGGCATAGTGCTGGCGGATATGGAAGTTCACTAGATTTGGATGCCGATGGAAGAGCTGAACTCCTGTTTGATAAGCCCTGTGGATTTATTTCTCAATTGCAGGGTGGCAATATATCTGCTGTTGAAACAGATACTGATGTGGAAATGAGCCTGAATGGAAAAACAATCATCATGAAATCTTATGAGCCGGTACATTTCCAGTGAAATTAAAATTGATACATACAGTTAAGTATTCAACTGCTCAACCAATTAAATAATTTCACCTGGTTAATTTTTATTCTGTCTTATTTTATGAATGATCCGAAAAAACAATATCGGTTACCCATAATAGATGATAATCTGTATACACCTTCTGCTTATGTTAAAATAAAACATCCGGAATGGAGTAGAAATGCCACCATATATCAAATCAATATGCGTCAATTTTCTCAGGAAGGCTCATTTCATGCAGCTGAACAACACCTGCCAAGGTTGAAAGAATTGGGAATTGATATCATATGGTTAATGCCCGTGCATGAGATTGGAATAAAAAATCGTAAAGGCACACTGGGGAGCCCTTATGCGGTGAAAGATCATTACAGTGTAAATCCAGAGCTAGGCACCATGGAAGATCTGAAGCATTTTGTGGATTCTGCCCATGCCCTTAAGATGTATGTGATACTGGATTGGGTCGCCAATCACACCGCATGGGATAACCATCTGGTTGAGGAACACCCGGAGTGGTACGAACGTGACTGGAAAGGAGATTTTCGATCATCGCCGTGGACCGACTGGTCTGACACCATTGATCTTGATTTTCAAAATCCCGAGGTTAGGAAATATATGATGGACGCCATGATATGTTGGGTATTAGAAGCTGATATTGATGGATTTCGCTGTGATGTAGCAGGGTTTATCCCATTGGATTTCTGGAACAATGTCCGGAAACAGCTCGATGCCATCAAACCAGTATTTATGTTGGCGGAGTGGGAGTCAAGGGACCTGCATGCCGAAGCATTTGATATGACGTATGCATGGAGCTGGTATGATATCATACACCAGATAACAATGGGGAAAGCGGATGTTCAAGGTCTCATGCATTATTATACCAGAAATGAAAATGCATTTCCGTCAAATGCAATGCGAATGAAGTTTGTAAGTAATCATGATAAAAATGCATGGGAAGGAACGATGTGGGAACAATTTGGGGGTGGACTCGAGGCAGCTATTGTATTGTCAGTTATTGATGAGGGGATGCCCTTAATTTATAACGGCCAGGAAGCAGGAAGTGACAAACGTCTGGCCTTCTTCGAGCGCGATCCAATCGATTGGAAAGAACATCCGATTGGCACTTTGTATAAAAAGCTTTTTGCATTGAAGAAGATGAATACAGCATTGTGGAATGCCAACTGGGGAGCGTCTCTGATCAAAGTGCCAAATAATGTTGAGCATAAAGTGCTGAGCTTCATTCGTCAGAATGATATAGATAAGATATTTGCCGTGATCAATTTTACAAATGTGAAGCAGGTTGTGACATTTCGGGAATCACTATTTCATGGCGATTATACAGATTATTTCAATAATGAACAGGTAGAATTTACTAAGACTTCCAGCCTCGAACTTGATCCATGGAGTTACAGGATATTTGTTAGGTGATTGTCCGTACTAATTTCGTTATTGCATCATAGCTTAGTCAACCAAGTTTGATCATTTTTGCTTCATACGAATATTTCTTCGCCTCTTTTTAAGATTTTCCTTATCCTCCCTGGTATATTTTTCAGTTGCAGTAGTAAAAGCAATCGGTGGAACTCGTTGAATATTAACCGTCACATAATTCAAGGTTTCATTCGGATACACATTGTATAATTCCTTTAATGACCAACCCACAGCTTTCTGCACGTAATACTCCGGATCAGCCAATAAGTTATCTATCAAATGAATGATGGTATCGAATGGCAAAAACACCTTTTTTGTCCTGCTGAAATACAAGAGACTCACAAGGGATTGTCTTCGATCCCAAAGATTCGTTGAGAAATTCCATTTTTTAAGTTGTGCTAAAACCGCATCGGGGTCTACTTCGAGTATTTTTGTGTAAATTTTGGATAATGCGTCGCAATCTCCCCAGTTGTCAACCTTTTTCTGCCAAGTCCTGAGTATTTGCCAACTTGAAATCAGAAATTCTTCATCTTTTATTTTTGATTCACTATAGAAAAAAGCTTGTGCCCTGACCCAGGGATCAGTAGCATGATTCCATATAAAATCCCAAATGTGCAGTTGGTCCGCTGAAGGTTGCCTGGAAAATGAATAGTTCTGATTCGAAAGTTTTCTATGGGCAGGAACTTTTTTAGGTGTGCTCCATACGTTGTTTTCAACTTCTCTTAAACAACCTTTTAAAAAGGAATCATCCATCGTGTAAATTAATATTTTGGTTGTTTATTAAATAATCAGGTGTCTTGACTGATTTATAGTCTAACGTATTGCGAAGTTAATGCTATTTGCTATGCATTGAATAGTTAATCTCCATTTCTTGGAATTTACCTGGTATTTCAGTGTCATCCCGTATCATGTACACGTAATTTTTTGCTCACTATACCTTATATCAATCTTTCGCGATTTTATAAATTGAAATTGTCTGCTGTGCAAATCATGATAAAATATTTATGCAATTTTAATCATGTGGAAATGATCAGGTTTGTATTTGCAAAACACTTTGGTTAAGGATTGATTCTTAATCAAGTTGATATAATTTTCTTCCAATTGATTCAAATTCATCGCCGGTATTCCAGAATGGACGTTCGTCCATGTTGGCAATATTTTGGGCAGCGTTTATATAGCCGATGATCCATTGAGTGACATAATCCATGTCCATGCTTTCCACCTCATCAGTAGGTTGATGGTAATATTTTGTGATTTCTCCATCCATTTTCCGAAAACCCAAACTGTAGGTAGCGCTTGGTACTCCTTTCACGGAAAGGCTGATATTATCAGACCTGGTAAAAAACTCGCTTTCGAGAGCATTTGAGCTGAATAGCTGAAGGCCCGCCTTTTCTACACCTTCCTCGATTTTTGAAGTGGCATCAATTCTTGAAGTGCCGACCACAGTTGACACGCTGGTATCATTATACCCGCCATTATCATTATTGAAACAAAATATCGTTTTTTCCAATGGGATAAGTGGATGTGAAGCATAATACCTGCTTCCCAGCATTCCACTTTCTTCAGCAGTAAAAGCGATAAATAAAACTGGCCTTTTCGGCGGATTTTTCACCAGTACCTTAGCTGCAATCATTATAGCCACTGTTCCCGCAGCATTATCGCGAGCTCCATTATAAATGCTATCAGGTTTTCCTGGTGCTCTTTCAATTGGCCTGCCAATACCTACATGATCGTAGTGGGCGCCAAGCAGAACATATTCATCTTTTAACCTATCATCAGTTCCTTCGATATAGCCAACGACATTCTTTGCTTTGATTTTTTTTGATTCCGCCATTTCTATGGATAAATCAGCTATTGTTGGTTTATCCTTATTTAAATTCGTAATCATAGAAGAATCATTTACAAATAAATGTATGAATTGAGGATTATCATCAGGAATGGAAAGCCTTTCCCTTCCGAGAAAGGCGGCAGCCTGCTGCCAGGGAATTCTTTCACTTTGATATATTTCAATTAAAGCCACAGCCCCTTGTTTTTGTATGGATTCTCTTTTTTCCTCCATATGAGCAAAGTAGGATTCAAAGTTTTCCTTATCGGAATAGCCCATTCTCGTGAGAATTATTTTACCCTTCATGTCAAGAGGTTGTACTTCTTTTTCATAGCCAAAATCAACAAAAGCGATTTCAATACCCAAGAGATCTGAATCACTTCCGTTGAGCAGGATTAGATCTTGATTTAGGCTAAAAGAATGGTCATTTATTTTTAAAAGAATCGATTCAGGACCCTGGTTTTCAATTAAGTCAAACTCCTGGAAATATCCGTTATTTGCTGGAACAGGCTTCACCCCGATCTTTTTAAAATACATGGCGATATAGTCTGCAGCCTGGTCGAGTTCCGGCGTTCCAATTCCTCTACCTTTGAGTTGATCTGACGCCAGGTAACTGATATGCTGGTAAATTTCTTTTTTAAATTTTTTCTTGCTTTCCGGATCGATTAACGGATTTAATACAAGAAAAATGATCAGCCAAATGGCATTAATCAGGTTAAGAAATATTGTCATTTATAAATTGAATATTGAATGAAAAAGTTAATGTAAAATATTGGGAGTTGAAATCAAATTAGGCTGGTAACAAATAACAATGATGACATCTTAATACCGCGTAATGATGCACACATACCATTAATAAAATCAAACGTAATTGTTATACTATTATGCTAAAATTTTGAAAGTTGACTTTCGGTCATTTATAGAAAAAAATTTTAGGGAGCGGTAATTTGTCCAATGAATAGTTGATTTAATTTTTTTCAAAGGTTAGATAGTCCGTATCGCCTTTTCCGCCACTTACATCCATCAGTTCTATTTTTGAGCTGGTCTGGGACTGTATGTCCCAATCATCAACCAGATCTTCAAAGTCATTGGTGAGGTTAAAATATATATTAAAATCAAGGTCGTCCTGGCTATCATCGTTACTGTTACTATCTGATGTGCTCCAGGTGCCTGTATAGGAAACTGAACTACTGGTGGCAGTCAGCACTCCATTTGCTCCAAAAGTAAATGTGAATCCGCTGAAGTTGCTCGTTTCATTAACACCTGAGTCATTGAAATAGGTAATTATCCATGTTCCTGACTGAACGTTGTTTTCAATCTGATCCTGTATAGTATCCATGCCCGGATCATCATCAGAATTACTACAGGCCGTAAAGATGACCAAAACCAACCCTAATAATGCACTTTTCTTAAATATTTCTGAATTCATATTTTTATTATTAATTTTTTAGTAACCAACTAATCTAATGCTTTATTGTTCAATATTTTAAGTTCAATTTAAAAAACGTTTGCATTGATCCCAACCTTTGAAATTCATATGGATTACAATTCCAGAGAATGAATTTATAATTATTCAGGATCTGTATGAAAATAAAATCATTTTATTCATTTTAATGTGTAGGATACAGGGTTATTCAATATTAAATGTTGTGTATCTTTCAGTTTGAGCACTTCTTTTAATTTTTGCTGATCCATGGTGGCTCTGGGCCTTGTGGCAAAACCAAGCGAAGCACAAAATAGAGCAATGTTTTGAGAAACAATTCCCGCGTCGATAGCAGCCCATGTCATTTTCATTGATTCGTCGCCAGATTTGAACCGGGATATATCAGAAACCAAAACACAAATTACGGGGGCCTTTGCAACCTGGTCCTGCCGGTCTGCCACTAAAGCTCTATGATCTCCGTCAGCGATCCATTCCAACAGATGCCTCTGGGCATTATATGCATAAACACCAGCCTTCATCACTACATAGATGTCAATATCCTGGGCATTCATAGCAGAAGGAGCAGTGCGTTTGCCAATGTCTGGCCGGTTAATTCCGTTAGCTGTCCATAACAGGTCGGAAAGATCCTGGAGACTTAACATTGTCGTATCCCATTCGGTTACGGATGATCTTAAATGTAACGCTTTCATAACGGGATATCCACGATCAGTACTCGGTGGAATTAAAATGATATTTTTTACACTTTGTGCCAGCACTGTACTAGCAAAAAATGAGGTGCAGATATATACCATGATCTTTTTCATTTTCACCCTTTTTTGGATTATAAATTTAAGATCAATAACTGGAGGTTCTTTGGTAATGCGATTCTAATGAATTTGACATTAAATCCTGTAAGCTGTTGAAGATGAAATTAATGAATTTATTTAGATTTTTAATCTAAGGAAGTCGTGTTAATTTATAATTAAGCACAGCTCAAATATAATGACCAAATTTTAAGGTAACATTTGATATTGATTAATTTTTTTTCTGGTTATGAGCAAGCTATATGCCTTTTTTATATCAAATTTAGTTGGGGCGATTATCTTTTTATTATAATAATTCAACCAGGAAAATACAAGACCAGCATGCCAAAAGGAGAATTATGTGGCAGGTTAATTCTTACTATAAAGTCTTTAATATTTCAGGGAGTTTATAACATAGTTATCAATTTTGTGATTATTGTCCTTATTGGAAAAAAATATGTACTGTTTTACATTCCGTTTTAACCATATTGAAAAATTGTCTAACAAATCATCATTTTAAATCGTAAATTTAACTAAGCATCTTCCAATAACTAAATACCACAATTCACAGATGGATACTAAAGCGTTACTCGCCAAATACATTTTAGGATATGATCTATTAATCAAACAACTCAATCAAATGCCTGAAGAGGCCATTCAATTTAAGCCTTCCCAGGATCAATGGAGTGTCAGCGAAATTATCATTCACCTTGCCGATTCGGAAGCACATGGTTTTGTCCGGGCAAAAAAAATAATCGCCGAAAGTGGTGGCAGGGTTTGCGTATACAATCAACAGATTTGGGCAGATAAACTTTTTTATGATCAAATGGATTATAAGGATGCACTGGAAATGATTCGTATTATACGTAAAAGTCTTCATCATGTATTGGAACTTATTACGATCGATACGTGGCATAATTTTATTTTTCATCCTGAGACTGGCAAGATTACACTATTAGATTGGATCCAACTATATATTGATCATATAGACATACATGTTCAACAAATGCATCGTAATTTTTATGACTGGAGAAAAGCTAATGAAAAGCAGATTGCATAAAACAGGTTGATTTTTCAGCTTAATTTTTTATATTTTCCCATATGATAATACATGAAACTGACTGCATCATTGTTGGTGGTGGAATTTCCGGGATCGTAACAGCTTTAGAGTTACTTGACGCAAATCTAAACATTATCCTATTCGATCGAGACAATAAAGATAATTTCGGTGGTTTAGCTAAAGAGTCGTTCGGAGGTATTTTTTTTGTTGATTCTCCGAATCAAAAAAAGTTGGGGATCAGGGATAGTGTAGAGCTGGCAAAAGAAAACTGGTATAGTTTTGCTGAATTTGGTGAACATGATGCTCTCCCAAGACAATGGGCTGATAGTTTTATTGAAAATTGCACACCTGAAGTATACTATTGGTTAAAAGAATTGGGTATCAAATTTTTTCCTATTGTTCATTGGGTGGAGCGGGGTTGGCACCAACCCGGAAATTCTGTTCCTCGATTCCATATGGTCTGGGGGACTGGACATGAGCTAATAATCCGGTTACTTCATAAGTTGGAACGGCATCCCAAAAGAGGAAATCTGAAAATCCTTTTTAATCACAGGGTGCAGGGTCTTGAAGCTTCAAATGGCAGAGTCCATGGTGTCCACGGAATTGATGAACAGAATGGGAATGAATTTCAGGCTGCAGGTACACATACAGTGATATGTTCCGGGGGTATTGGCGGAAATTTAGAATTAGTCAGAAATACCTGGGGAAAAACTGTTGGAGGTACTCCCAGGAAAATATTGAATGGGTCGCATAGGTTTGCATTGGGAGACCTTCACGATATTGTCGATAGAAACTACGGCAATGTAACGAACCTGGAAAAAATGTGGCATTATGCCGGAGGTATTCATCATCCAAATCCGGATAAAAAAGACCATGGTCTTAGCATCGTGCCACCAAAATCTGCGTTGTGGCTGGATTATAAGGGAAGACGTATTGGTCCTGAACCATTAATTGCAGGGTATGACACTTCTTTTTTAGTTCATGAAGTATGCAAACAAAAGGAAAAATATTCATGGCAGGTGATGAATATGAAAATCGCAGTAAAAGAGTTTGCTATTTCTGGTGCTGAACATAACACTGCCATACGGGACAAAAAACTTCTTCCTTTTTTATTTAATCTTCTTTTTGGGAATAAAAAATTGGTCAATCATATGATCAATGATTGTGTTGATTTTGTTGTAGCAAATTCAATTGAGGAATTGGCAGAAAAAATGAACGCCCTTAATGGAGACAATAATATAGAGCTACAATTATTGGAAAGTTCCATTAAGCAGTATGACAACAATATTGAGCGGGGCCAAAAATATTTTAATGATGAACAGTTAAGAAGATTGGTTCACTTGAGACAATACCGTGGTGATCGCGTAAGGACATGTAAATTCCAGAAAATTCTTGACCAAAAGGCAATGCCGCTAATTGCTATCAGAGAGTTTATACTTTCCAGAAAAAGCCTGGGTGGCATCCAGACAGATCTGCAGTGTAGGGTAATATCCAATGCAGCTGGTATTCAACACAACTATATTGAAGGATTGTATGCCGTTGGAGAGGCAGCAGGATTTGGAGGGGGAGGAATTCATGGAAAACGCGCACTTGAAGGAACATTTTTAGGAACTTGTATCTATACTGCCCGAAAGGCAGCTCAAACTATAAAATCAAATAAATAGTGAAAAAAACCGGAGCATCGCTTGTTGTTTATGCTTTAGAGCAAATTGGGATCAGGCATACCTTTGGAATACCTGGCGTTCATAATACGGAAATATATGATGAGCTAAATAAATCCAGGCTAATAGATCCGATTCTTGTAACTCATGAAGGGGCAGCATCATTTATGGCTGATGGAGTTTCTAGGACATCAAATACAGTTGGCACCTTGGTGATTGTTCCTGCTGCTGGATTAACACATGCAATGAGTGGCATAGGAGAGGCCTTCTTGGATGGGATACCTATGCTGATAATTTCTGGTGGGATCAGGAGGGATACAGGTAAAGCCTATCAGCTTCATCAAATTGATCAGAGCCAACTATTGGGGGGACTGATAAAAAAATATTATCTTATTAAAGATCACAATTCAATAGTTCCGGTAATATTTGAGGCCTATGAAACAGCAACTTCAGGTGAACCGGGTCCTGTGTTTATTGAAATACCTGCAGAGATCCAGATGTTCCGGGGAAGTGTTGAAACATTACCATACTATGAGAAAAAGGAGGATTCTCATGAGGTTGAGTACAACCTGATCCAGGAAGCAAGCTCCTTACTTATGGGAGCCAAAAATCCAGGTATTTATGTTGGCTGGGGAGCCAGGGAAGCGACTGATGAGCTGATCGCTTTAGCAGAAAAACTAGTCGCTCCGGTTGCTACAACGATGCAAGGTGTTAGCGTATTCCCTGCCAATCACCCGAATCATGTAGGCGTCGGCTTCGGGAACTCATCCACGCCGGCAGGAAAGATAGCATTCGAAAATTGTGATTGCTTATTGGCAGTGGGTGTACGGTTCGCTGAAATTGCCACAGGTAGCTATGGGATGAAAATTCCGGAAAAACTTATTCATATTGATATCAACAATGAAGTATTTGACAAAAACTATAAAACCAAAGTTGCCATTGCAGGAGATGCCAAAGCAGTTTTAGGTCAACTATTTGAAAATATAGCTGGTCGATCATGGCAATCGGCAATAGACAGGCAGAAATTGCAGCAATCAATTTT